>Ga0315310_10002406_pt1 | contig 11686 bp, 6 predicted proteins | sample TDP5_MG_FD_203630 | JGI IMG/M metagenome (GOLD analysis project Ga0315310, IMG submission 203630) | Freshwater sediment microbial communities from Lake Towuti, South Sulawesi, Indonesia - TDP5 | ecosystem: Environmental > Aquatic > Freshwater > Lake > Sediment | place: Indonesia: South Sulawesi... | reverse complement strand
GCATAAAGTACCCAACACAATAGCCAGGTCGAAAGAGGGCAATTCAGTCGGGCGACGGCTCCGCTGCGGCAACCACTGAATCAGAAACATCAGGGCGAAAAAAGTGCCCAGGATGCCTCCATAGATAAAGGCCACCTCTTTGACACAAAACATGAAAACAGTGGCTGCTACCCCCACATACAGCCAACGATCAGACCTGTCTTCCAGGTAGCGGAAGAAGGCGATGAGCAGAATCAGCACCCAGACAACGATGAAAGCCTCATTCCGGATGTAGCGGGCGTAATAGAGCATAGAGGGTGAGATGAGAAACATCACCGAAGTGAGCAGGGCCCCGATGCGGCCCAGCCAGCGGCGCATGAAATAAGGCAACACGACCAGGATCACCCCAAAGAGGGCCGTGGAGACGCGAGCCGTGTAGTCGTTGTCCCCAAAAAGGAAATAGATCAGGGCATTGAAATGAAAAAGGAAGGGCCCGTGCATCATCGGGCTGTGTTGATAACCCTGACCGGCGTAGAGCTTCCAGGCATAGAGAGCATGGAGGCTCTCATCGTGGCTCATGCCTCGCGCCCCCAGGTCCCAGAAGCGCGTCACGATGGCCACAACCAGAATGAGCAGATAAATGGCCTTCTCCCAATTCAACTTGAACAGGCTCAGTAAAGGTATGTCGAGGAAATTCTTTCTTTCAACGGTGGTTTTCTGCATAACTTGACCTCTATCCTTGTTATTCGCTATTCGCCATTCGCCCCTTGCTCCTGCTGTTTCACCCAAAGCACAACGTCATGGGACTTGACCGGGGTCGGCGCTTCACGATAGAGGAGCCAGCGCACGCGCTCGGTCCGTGTGAGCCCCTGCGGGTTCCACGTCACTTGCAAAGCAAAACTCTGCCCCACATAAGAACCGCCCAGAGTGGGTTCCTCTTCCTCGGCTGGAGTGATGACAACAGGTGTCTCAATGGAAGGCGATAGTTTCTCTACAAAGCGCGTATGTCCAAAGTTCCTCAGGTACCAGGCCAGGACGGGGCCTGTAGCCTCCTCAACGGTAACAGCTATGATGTGAGGATCCCCTTCCTGATGGCTGGAGACTCGTTCCAGGGTTGTCACCAGGTCTACTATACCGGGCAAAGTCGCCTCAGCCACCATAGGCTCACGGGGGTCAGCGGCACGGTGATAGTTCAGACCCACGCTGAGGCCCACTGTGAGCATGGCCAAAACCAAAAGCAAGACGATTCCACCACAGCGCAAGGCTGGCCCCTGACCCAACCACATCCAGCAGAGAGCTACCAAGCTGGGCAGGACGACGAAAGCCACGAGAGCCATGTACAAATAGACGGCTTGGCCACTGGAAGCGTAGCCGGCCAACTGGATGGCAAGGTAGGCCACAACAGGCAGAGAGAGGGCTGCGAAAAGACCCTCTACTCCCCAGACGGCGGCCTGAGCCAACTGATCCCAAAAACGCCCTAACAGCAAGCTGGCCAGGAGCGCCAGGGGCAACAACAGCAAGAGAACGTTCCCCGGTGCCTTCTGTCCGGCCAATGCATAGATGACCGCAGCAGCCACCGTCCAATAGAGAAGAAAAGTCGTCAGGAAGTCGCGCTGTCCAATATAGTGATAGACCAATCCGATCAGGCCAAAGACCAGAATGAGAGGCTCATAAAGAACCAACAACTGGAAATAGTAGTACCATAGCTGAGCACCAGGTTGAGGCCCCAGTTGAGCCAACCAGGTGGGTAAGAAATCCAGAGCTGCCGGCAAGCCGGCGAAATTCAGCAGGAAAGCCATGCAGACCAGCACCAGGACGACGGCCAAAACGAGGGCCGAATTTTTCAACAAGTCCTTCTCTTCTCTGGCCGTCCGCCAGGCCACCAGCACTACTGACCAGCCCATGTCCACGTTGGCCAGTCTATAAACCAGGCCCAGAAGGAGGAGAAAGGTGCCAAAGATGAGGACAAAAGTGTAGCCCATGGGGTCGGCGCTCAGAGAAAGGGCCAGTGCCCCAGAGGTCAGATAAGCATATTTCGGCTGCTTGTTATCCAGGTAGCCAAAGAAGCCGACCAGCACGGCCAAAACGCAGGCGGTGACGACAATCTGTCCCCTCAGATAACGTGAAAAGAAGAGAGTCGAGGGTGAGAGGGCCAGGAGGATGGAAGCAACCAGGGCTCCACTCCGCCCCAGGTGGCGCCGCAGGAAGTAAGGCAAGACAGCCAGCAGCGTACCGGAGAGGGCTGGCACCAAGCGAGCCATGGCCTCGCTGGCTCCCAGCAAGGCGAAGCAGAAGACATTGCCCAGGAAGAGCAAAGGGCTATAACCCGTCGTACCTTCAAAGTTGCCCTGATAGAACCGCCAGGCTGCCAGAGCCTGAGCAGCCTCGCTTTCCCGCAAAGGCTGCGCCCCTAGAGCATAAAAGCGCAGGCCCGCGGCCATCATTCCTATCAGAATGTACAGAGCCACTTCCACCGTGAGCCACGACAAGGGCACGGTGGAAGACCTTGATCTCAATCTGGCAGAGACACCGATTCTCTCCACTCCTTTGTCTGCTACCATAAGCTCCTTCCATTCGACCGTGCTCATGACAAGCCATTAGCGATAAGGCGCAACAGATTCGGCGACGCGATTAAGTTCGCCGGGCGAGAGTTCAGTGGTGGTGAGAGTAAAGAGCGCGTCGTCCTGTTCCCACACCAGGTGAAGGATCCGATCAGGCTGTCTGACGGAACTGGCTGGCCGCACGGTGAAGAGCACCGCCGGATGGCTGTTCACGGTCACCTGACGGGCCGATTCGATCTCCTCTGGCGAGAAGGTGAGGCTCCTGATGGTGGTGCCTCCACCCAGCGACATAAAATATTGACGATAGGAGAGCTCCCAGACGGCCTCGTCCGTCTCCCGCCGGTAGGCCATGTCAATGAACAGCGGTTGTGCCCATGCCGGCAACTCGTCAAAGTGGCTGGTGCTGATACGGTGCAACTGGTAACCCTCGGGCAGGTAGGTTGGCACCTGGAAGGTGCGGGGCACAACGGTCGCCTGCGCCTCGGGTAGGCCGGGAAGGGTTATTTCGGCCGTGGCGGTGTAAGCTTGAGCAACGGGAACCGTCTCGGCGATGCGCACCTCGGCCTGGCCCAGGCGAAAGACAGCCATGAGCTCGGCCAAGGCTGCCTGGCCTGGGGGTGTGAACAGGCCGACCAACACGAGCACCAATACCACGGCTGTGACCCAGACGAAGCGAGGCCGCCAGAGGGGCCGACGACGTGGCCATTCTGCCAGCCGGGCCTCGATCTGCGCCGTCAACCGCTGCTCGAAAGCTGGATCCGGCCGACCGAACAAATCGTCCAGGCGAACCAGCCGTCGGGCCGTGCCCAGCAGGTCCCCCTTTACCTCCTCGCCACCGGTTATCTCCAGCATCTCCTCAATACGTTCCGACAGCCATTGGGCCACTTTGCGTTCACCCATCGCGTCCATCAGGCATCCCCTTCCCCTTCTCCTAGCAGGTCTCGCAAGCGGCGAAGCGCCCGGTAGAGGATGACCGCCACATGGCCCGCTCGCAGCCCCATCGCCTGCCCGATCTGCTGGTTGTTCAGGCCGCCGAGGAACTTCAGGCCAATGATCTCCTGCTCGCGCTCCGGCAGGGTGCGGATGGCCGCCAGCATCCGGGTCAGTTCCTCGTTTCGCTCCGCCTGAGCTTCGACCGATGGCACGTCATCCGGCTGGTCGGCCACAGCTTCCAGCGGGACGTGCACCCGGCGTCGGCGGTAATGCTGCGCCACCCGGTTGCGGGCGATACGAAACAGCCAGCCGCCAAAAGCCTCGGGCGAGCGGAGTTGATCCAGGTGGGCCAGGGCCTGCTCAAAGGTAGCGGCGGTAAGATCCTGGGCCAAGGTCTCATCGTCCACCCGCAGACGCATAAAGTTGAGGATGCGAGGCAGATATTCACGGTAGCGGCGGGCAAACTCGTCGTGGATAGCAGCCTCCTCGGGCAGGCCTCCAATAATAGAGATGCTTCAGGGCCAAAAGTATTACAACTGCCCAAAGTCTAACGCCGTTCATAAATCGTCACCGCCCCTTGCTGATAGACCACATCCATGATATAGCCAAATTTGTCGAGGGCCGCCGCAGGATAACTGCTCCGCTCCAAAGATCCCACGTAGACGTACTTTATATCATATTTGTCCATCAGCGTCAAGGCGGCTTGTGCGTCGAGAGTGCCATAGATCTTTTCGATGTCTGGCTTACGCTTGTTGCCCTCCTCGCCAGTACCCCGCCACTGCACCTCATGAAAGTCCCAGCCCAACAGTGTAGGCAACCCCGTCTGAGAGGAGACCCTGGCATAGTAGGTGTAGGACCCGCCCGTGGCCTCCAGGATGACTGGCGCGCCCTCCACGTTCTCGTTGAGCCATCCGATAGCCGCGTGGTCGTCAGGGTTGTGATCGGCCATATAGGCCGTGCCGTCGAGGGTGGGCTTAACCTGGAAGCCGCCGGCTTTGGTGTAACTGGCCGCCAGGGGATAAACCATGCCAGCCAGGAACAACGCTCCAAAGCCGGCCAGCCACAGAGAACGTGCCCAGCCAACTTTTCCCCGACCAGCTACGTAGTAGACGCAGAAGGCACTGGAGACTGCCAGAAGCACCCAGGCCTGAAAGTAGAACTTGAAAATGGTGTTCATGCGGGTGCTGAAAAGGTCTCTGAGATAGACGAACTCCACGCTGAAGGTCAAGAGCAGAGCGGTGAAAGCCATTAGAAGGACAAAGAAGATGCTGGGGTAGGAACCAGGTGATGCAGGATACGTGATACGTAATACGTAATGCGTGAGGCGTGATTCGTACAGAATCAAAACGACGGCCAGGGCGATCAGCGAAACCGAGAAGAGGAAAAACCAGGGGTTGCTGAGACGAAGCTCAAGACTCTTCATCAGAAGCGAGCCGAGGGTCTGTTGGCCAATCGCTTGGCGCACGGGTTCACTGTCCAGGACGCTCTGCAGAAAAGCTCGCCCTCTTTCAGTGATGATAATGGGCAGGATGGCTACGGACATGGCCAGCGGCGGCAGGATCGCCGTCCATAGGAGAACCCGCAGCCAATCAAAGAGCAAGGCCCGCGGACTTGGCCTCTCGCCATCCTGTTCTCGTAGCGAAAGCAATTCTGTAACCCCGACGGCGAGGAAACCGACGAGGGCAAACACGAACAGGCCAAAGATGACCAGGTATTGGTTCAATCTGGTGACATTGAACAAAGTGGGCAACAGCCCTCCTGCCTGGGACTGGAAGCCGATGTAGAAAGGCAGATAGAAAGCAAAGCCCAGGACCATCAGCAGGACAAACGTGTACCCGACGTCCTTTGTCCATTCGGTGCTGAAGGCTCCGTGATACCAATAGCGTTGGGCAGCATAAGCGGCAACAGCTATGAACAAGTAGATGGGGAAATCCCAGGTGTTCAAAAAGCCCAAAGCCCCCAGGCACAAAGCCGTCAGACTCAACTCCGGCCAGGCCAGTTTACGGCGCGAGAGCAACAAGTTGAAGGCCAGCGCCAGGGCCAAAAGGATAAAGGGCAAAGCCAGGACGTGAGGGTGCATGTCGCCCAACAGGAAGCTGAAGAAGGGGAACTCGTCAATGACCTCCATATCATTGCCCAGCAGGTCCCTGTCGTGGATGATGCGGGAAGCCCGCCACCACCACAGGTAGCGAGTGGGCATCCAGATGTTGGTGGTCGGAGCCTCCCCCAGGTCTTTCAAGTCCAGCCAGCGCCAAAAGCCCGCCGGACCGATTCCTCTGGCGTGCAGAACCTCCAGAAATCCCTCCAGGTTGCCGATCACGGCCACCAAGACAGCGCCCAGGACGCCGTGGAAGATAGGACTGAGGGGACTGACGGGCCTGGAGGGGTCTGAGGAGAAAGGCTTCGCCTCAGCCCCTTTAGACCCTTCAGACCCCTTTACCAGATTATAGACCAGACTGAAGGCCCCCGTCATCGTCCAGGCGAACAGCAGGGCGATGGCCAAGTTGAAAGCGATGTTGGACGGCACGCCAGACAGTTTAGTGAGCGCGGCCATCATCAGATAGCCGAAGTAGTAGTAGCTGATGGCAAAGCCGGAAAGCCAGGGATCATGTGGGGGAAAGGTCTCGCTGCGCAGGATCGCATTGAGGAAGCCAAACTCCATCGGCTTCTCGGTGCCTGCTATCTCCGGGTTGTAGGCCCGGTAGAGGGCCCACAGGCCGAAGGCCAGGGCGAAGAGCGCTTCGCTGGCGACGATGACCCATCTCCTTTCTTTCAGAAGGGCAAGGAGGTTGCCCTCTTTCTCCCCTCTGGCGTAAAACCACCCGGAGAAAGCCCCCACCGCCAGGATTGAGAAGACGATGCCCCCGACACTGTTGTGCAGCAAGCCGAAGGTGGCCCCGATCCACAGCACGTAGCTAACCAAGAGCAGGCCCAGGGGCTTGGCCAGGGCATAACCCCGCTCGGGCAGATGCCTGAACAGCCGCATGGTCAGTGGCAAGGCTATCAGACCCAATATCTCAATGATCAGCCACCAGCAGAAAACGGCCAAGACCTCATTCACATTAGACTCCTGGAAGGGGAGAGCTTCTCACGCAACGGAAGCCGATATCCCCGCCTCTGCCGCCGCGAACGTACCAGAAGCGACAGGCACAACGAGCAAACAAATGGTCGCGGAACCATGAGCCCCCCCGCACTACCTGATATTTCTCCCCGAAATCATTAGACTTGCACGTGGTACCAGGATAGGCTGCAAACCAATCGGCCGTCCATTCCCAGACGTTGCCGCTCACGTCAGCCACTCCATAGGGGCTATCGCTGACCGGAGAATAGAATCCCACCGGCGTTGTGTCTCCAACCCCCGCTTCCCTGGTGTTGCCCTTGCCTTCAACCCATTCGCTGCCCCAGGGCCACTCCCGCCCATCACTACCCCGGGCTGCTTTCTCCCATTGGCGCTCGGACGGCAGCCGTTTGCCAGCCCAGCGGGCGTAGGCTACGGCATCGTTCCAGCTCACCTGGACCACCGGATGGTCCATCCTCTCTGCGAAACTGCTATGCGGCCCCTGGGGGTGACGCCAATCTGCCCCTTCGACCTGCTCCCATTTGCTGCCACTCCAAACCCGCCCATACCCATTTTTCTCGGCCTGGGTGCGGTAACCAGTAGCCTCCACAAACCGCTGGAACTCGGCGTTGGTCACCGGATAGCGGTCAATGTAGAAATCCGGCAGATAAACCCCTTGCTGCGGCGTCTCCCGACTGAAGAAATCCTGCCCCACTTGCTCAGTCAAATCTTCAGCCCTGGCCTCAGTGGTACCCATCAGAAATTCGCCAGCCGGGATCAAGACCATCTCTTTGCTGTCCTTCTCCCAAACAATAACCTCTGGCAACCTCCTGACCTCCCTATCGGAGACAAGGTCTACCAACCTCTGGCTGGGCGGTTGGGGCACAGCCTCCATTGCCAACAGCCCCCGGGCCATCCTCCTTAACCTACGCCTCAACTCCGCGATGTTCTCTCTGCCGATTCCATAGTTTATGTAAAGAATAGCCTGCAAGTCAAAGGGCACGTAGTCCTTGTGTTGAGTGATGAGGATGACCGGTTTGCCGAAGGCGTGAGCCAGACCCAGTTCGTAGAAAACGTTGGGGTTGCGGCCGGTCATGTCAGCCACGATGAAACGAGCCCGCTGGATATTCTGGCAAATGGCGCGGCACATGATGTCATGGATGTGAAACTCCTCGTCGGCCCGTAGAACCCGGAAGCCCAACTCTTCCCAGGTAGGCTTGATGCCCTGCTGGTAGATTTCGCCGAACTCTGGTGCAAAGGGCATCAACACGTAGACCAGCCGGGGGTCTTCCTCAATCTCACCCGCAAAGGGGCACTCTCGGCCTATCTTGAAGCAATAAGGTACAAACACTGTTGCATCTCCAATCAGTATTCGGAAAGCAGCCTGCAAACTCATCGAAACGGTATGACTGTAGGCACCGGCTCCTTCTCCAACCAACTCCGCTTGTAGCGCCGCATCAGTTTGGGAAAATCTCGCTCGAGGTTGAACTTGCGCTTTCTCAGCACAGCTTTGAAGACGCGCTCCGCCCCTTCGGGATAGCGTTCCACCACGCGTTTGAAGGGTAACGGCGGGACGCTATCCTCTTTGAGGTAATTATAGATGAGCTCGCACCGGCCGGGGATCTGCTGAAAGTCGGGGTCGGCAAAGATGCGGCGAAAGGTGCCATACTCGGGCAGGAGAAACATCCCTTCCACAGGGTCCAACAATACCCCAACGTTCCTGGCTCTGAGCAACTCACGCGGATAGGTAGCTTGCTTGGGCATTTTGGCTTTGTGACCGCGCTCCTCAACCTCCTGAGCCAGAGTCTTGCCACTGGCCTGCACGTGCTCAAAGATATGATAGCGGGTGAACTCTTTAAGTTTCTTGGCCATCTCACGTCCGGTGGGAAAGACGACCTCGTCATCGCCGAAGAATTCCACAAAGGCGCGATACATCTCCTCTTCCGCAGCCGCAAGTCGTTCGCGTTCCTCCTCCGTGGCGCTGGCGTAAGCCAATGCAGGGTGTTTTCGGCGCATGTCCCTGACCATTTCCATTATCTTTTTCTTTGACTCTGGTGGAAGTACAGCCGAAGCACCTGAGAGGTAATAGTGATCGTGCCAGGGAACTATGCGAGTTATGAGATAGGAGCCAAGCGAGACTTTCTTGGACAAGAAGCCCGGGATGTTGCACTTGATGGTCAGTTCTCGTTCCTGCAGATGGTCATAGACCAGCACAGTGTCAGAGTCAATCTTCTTACGCACTTCAAAGAGACTTTCGGTGACATCGCTCCAGCGCAACAGTTGCTGGGCTACATTCTCAGGCATACCCCGCTTGCGTTCCCCTTCGACAAAGACTTCCAGAGGGGTACGACCGTCACGAGTGCGGCGCTCCAGAGCAAACCAATCCATAAAATTGATCATCTCATGCTCATCACCGACGATAGTATCACCCCCGAACTTCTCACGCACCGCCCGCCTGAACTCGGCTTTGAAACGCCCGCTCATAACGAAATCCATCAATCGTTCTTTGAGATCGCCGGGACTATATTTATCCTTTGCCACACACACCTCCATATCAGAGACCGCTTTTCTCCTCCACTTCAACCAACTCGTATTCCTTACTACCCATACCCAACTCGGCCGCCGCGTCAATGTGCTCCTGACCGTCAACACCCAGTGCCTCGGCCAGAATCCGGTCGCCCTGGCGCTGGCGAAATAGACGATGCTGGACACTCTACCCCCTATTAGCCAACTACTTTGTAAATCTTCACCTCTTCATTCGAGTACGGTACTGTCAAATAGCCCTCTTCGACCATCCGGTCAAACTTGGCCAAGCCGATGGGATCGTAAACGGTGCGCTCCAGCTTGCCGACATAGATGTAAGAAATATCTAGATTGCGAATGAGCTCCAGGGTGCGTCCGATGTCACCCGTCGTGTAAAAGTCCCTGACCTCACCGTCCCGCTGGCCAACCTGCCAATCGTAGCGTTGCTCACCCTCGTGTTGAGCCCCCAGGAGGCTCGGCAGGCCGGTGTAGGAGGCCACCCGTGACCCGCCTTCCCGGTAATAGGGCAAGGCAGCCTCAGCGATGACAGGGGTGCCCTTGACATTGGCCAGCAGCCATTGGATGGCCTCGTAGTCGTACTTCAGCTCGATGCGGTTGCTGTCGTCAGGCCAAGCGTAGGAACCGACGGTCATGTAAGCCATGCCATCCAGGGTGCCGATGGGCGGCCTCTTAGCGGGAAAGCGGTCTCTGACCCGCTGAGGTGTGCCCAGGAGAGGGTACACACAGGCAGAGAAGAGCAGAGCGAAGAAAAGGCCCATCCAGACGTAGCGCAGCCTGCCCTGAGCAAAGCCTGTCCTGAGCCCCGTCGAAGGGTCGAAGGGCCTGCCTGAGCGCCAACGCCGCAGGCTGGCCCACAGCCGGGACAGAGCCACCGCCGCAGCCAGCCCCAAAAGCACCCAGACCTGGATATAGAACTTGAAGATGGTATTCATGCGCCGGTGGTCGCCTCCCTGGAGGAAATCCTTCAGGTAAAACAACTCGCAGCCCACCAGCACGAGGAAACCAGTAAAGATCAGAAAATAGGTGAACAACTCCTCTGGGGAAGCTTCGCGGTACAGAAGCAGCAGCGCAGCCAGGACGAGGGGAGGAACCAGCAAAACCAATACCCAATAGCGAAGCAAGGCCAGCCCGGCCACTGCGATCAGCACAACGCTCAGAGCATACACGCCGAGGAGATAGCCTCTGGTTTGTTCGCGCACCAGCGCTTCGTGGAGCTCGCTCAAATGGGGCAGGGTCTCCCAGCGCTTTGCCATCAACCGCAGGAGCCGCAGGAAGCCCGACCTGGACCGCTGCCGCAGCAACTCGGTCAGCAGGAAAGTGATGAGCATGAAGAGGAAAAAGCCCCAAATGGTCATGAAAGCCTGGAAGTCTGTCCGTCCCTTGACCAGCCCTACCCCAACGTGCAGGGCCTTGTAGTGTTTGAAAAATGGCCAGTAGAGGACCAGGCTCAGGCCACCCACCAGGATGGCAAAGCTGACCACCCGGAGAAGGTTGATACGCCCCCCCTTCCATTGGCGTAGGAGAAAGGCACAGCCGATGATGCCCAGGTAAGTGGGGAAATCCCAGGTGTTGATGACAGCCAGAGCACCCAGGCATAGAGGGATGACAGCCCAGCCAAGGAACCCCTCAAAAGTGCCCCCCCATTGCCTCCTGCCCCCGGCCACCACGTTAAAGGCCAGGGCCAGAAATAGGATGGTGAAAGGGATACCAATCATGTGGGGATGCAAGTCGGCAAAAAGGAAGCTGAAGTAGGGGAACTCGTTGATGGTGAAAGGGATGACCCGGGTAGGGTCCCAGTAGTTGAAACCTGGCAAAGGCTGGCCGGAGAGAACCTTGACGAGGCCGGGCATGAGACGGACCAGCCCCTCCAGGCCGGGAATGGTGCTGTGAAAGCTGCTGCCACCCAGATCACCTATTTTCTTGACCATCTGCACCATGCCGTCCAGATTGCCCAGCACTGCGACGAAAAGGGCGCCCAGAAGCCCCCAGTAAATGGGCCGCGAATCTGCGGATCTCGAATCGCGAATCTCGCCGTCCTTCGTCAAATTGTAAACGACACAAAAAGCCCCTCCCACCGTCAGGGCAAACAGCGTCGGCACCGCCAGGTTGAAAGCCACCGCGGGTTGGATACCCGTCAGCTTGACCATGATGGACACGAGGAACTGGCCGTAGTAGTAATAATTGATGTAGCCGCCAGCAAAATAAGGGTCGTAGGGAGGAAAATAGGGGCTTTTGAGGATGGCGTTAAGGAAGGCGAACTCCATCATCTTCTCGCCCCCGGTCCACGGTTGCCACAGGTCAGGGTTCAGCAGGCGGATACCCACGAAAGCGAGGAAAGCGAGAGCGAAGAGGAGCTCGTTGATCACAATCAAACGGAATTGGCTTTGGCAGAAGGCGATCACCTGGGCCCTATTCCTGAAGAAAAGGTAAAGAGAGAGGACAAAGAGAAGAAAAAGGGCCAGCAAAATGGTCAGCAGGCTGTTGGTGAGGAGACGCAAACTGGCTGCCAGCCAGGTCAGATAGGCTACGAACAGCAGGCCCAGGCTTTTGGCCAGGATGTAGCCCCGGTCGCGCAGATTAGGGACAACGACGAAGGCCAGAGGCCAGGTTA
>Ga0315310_10002405_pt1 | contig 11691 bp, 13 predicted proteins | sample TDP5_MG_FD_203630 | JGI IMG/M metagenome (GOLD analysis project Ga0315310, IMG submission 203630) | Freshwater sediment microbial communities from Lake Towuti, South Sulawesi, Indonesia - TDP5 | ecosystem: Environmental > Aquatic > Freshwater > Lake > Sediment | place: Indonesia: South Sulawesi... | reverse complement strand
AATAAATGTGGCACAAATCAGATAGGTAGGTCACTCTGATGTAACACCACTTAATTCAGCTGCAAGATGCAAAAGATGTCCATCTTTTTGAAGATCTTAGTAAAAAGGCTTATGTAGAACATGAGGTTGAGTCTTTTTGCATGGATACAAAAGACAAATTGAGAGGCATAGTTGTTTCTTTACCGACGCCGACGAAAGGGAATTATGAGGTAGACTATGAGAAATTTAAGAAGCATGTTGCGTGGCTAGTGAGCCAAGGCTTAGTGGATGGCAAGGCTGTTCTAATGGGCGCCGGAGGCTTAGGTGAAGGCTACTTCTTGATAAGAGAAGAGCATGAGAAGATAATGGAGGCTTTGGTAGAGGCGGCAAACGGGAAAGTTCCAACAATGACCGGAATATTTGAGATCTGCACAAAGGAGGCTGTTAGAAGGGCTAAGATGGCTGAAGATGCCGGCATAGACTTCTTGCAGGTTAATCCACCTCATTATCTGGCTCCAGTAGAAGACGAGGTTTATACACATTACAAGATGATCAATGATAACGCTGACGTTGGGATAATGATTTACAACACTCCATGGTGCACCATGAATTACGAGATCAAACCTAAGTTAATGGAACGGCTCGCCGAACTTGACAATGTAGTCGGCGCGAAGTGGACATCTTTCGACCCAGTGAATTTTGTAACAACGCTCAAACGATTCTCGGATAGACTGAACTTCATAGACAACAGCACCCTTACTTCTTTGGCATTCCAGCTGGGCGCAAAGGGATACATATCCCTGCTCGGAAATATAGCGCCGAAGGCAGAACTCTACCTGCTCAGTCTATTGGAGAAACGGGAATACGAGAAGTTTGAACAGGAACATAAAAGAGTACACGCATGGAGAGAAGTTTTAGGCTCTGCCGAGGAGATGAGTTTACAAGGAGTTGGGGAAGGAACAATAACAAAAGCAATGTTTGAAGCAATCGGTAAAGACTTTGGTCCCCCAATGCCCCCGCAGAGAAGGGTTAGCAGAGAAGCGGTGAAGAAGGTTAAGGAATTACTGCAAAAGTATAAAGCTCTTGAGACTTTAGGTGTTGAGTAAAATGATTAATATCTCTGTCGGAACGCCTATGATCGTGAGCAAGTCGAAGGGTTGGCATTGGTACCCATCTATACGGAAGATGAACGATGGCAGCTTACTGCTAGTCTTCAGTATAATGGCTGACGCTTTGCCAGAGGATATAGTTACACCTCATCACGCCATGATTCGATCTACAGACGGAGGCAAGTCATGGTATTTCAACCGATACCTATACTTTCCAACAACGGTAGCCGGAGACGCTCACGTCTGCGTACAACTCTCAGATGGAACAGTTCTCGAGCTCCCAAACAATGTACATGCAGTAAGCGATGAAGAGTTGTACGCACCCTACTGGAAATCGAACGATAACGGCAAGACATTCTCAGGGCCCTGCGATGCACGCGTAATCCTCCCTGAAGGAGCCGTAGAGACTGTGCCCGCGATGGGGAGAACATTGGCTAATTTGAGGTTTTACCGTTCCATCATAGAGCTGGAGAACGGCGATCTACTAGCATCTATGTACGGACATTTCAAAGGCGACAAAAAATATAGGAGCTTCGTGGTCAAATCCACAGATCGCGGCGAGAGTTGGACTTATCTATCCACAATAGCCTATGACCCTAACATTGGAACGGAGAGCTTCTGTGAACCAGTAATGGTGCTCCTACCGAAGGGAGACATCCTTTGCATCATGAGAACAGGCAGCGGCGAACCTCTATACCAAGCCATATCAAGCGACGAAGGCAAAACCTGGAGCAAACCTGAGCCAACTGGGGCCAATGGTGTAGACCCCGACCTCATCGTTCTAAGCGACGGAACCCTTGCGTGCAGTTATGGGCGGCTACAACCACGAAGGGAGATAGAGCCTTCCTCATCCCTCTATCCGGGCTTACCCGCATCCATGGGCGACCGCATAATGTTCAGTACAGACGGAGGCATCACGTGGGCCAGGCACACAACAGTGTATATGGGTCCGAGCACGGGCTACACGGGCATCGAGGAAGTACGCCCAAACGAGGTTATTTACGCCTTCGATACTTTAGGCTATGGCTGGCACCCATACAATACAATTCGTGTAGTAACCATAAAAATGCGTCAATAATAGTATTACGCTGTAATGCCTAGAAGACCTTTAGTTTTGGTGCATTTCTAAAACTTTCTTTCTTCTCCAGCCTTTCACGGTAGATATGCCACAACAAAGGGAAATGGAGAGAAGGAGAAGTAGATCAAACTTCAAAATCTACCGATCCGTATTAGAAGCCTAGTTACACTCCAATTCATTTTAACTTAAAATAAACGTTTTTCATGATGGATCTAGCTAGGAGGCGGGCTACTCTGAGCGGCTCTGGTATAGCTCCATGTGAAGTAAATTTTTCGAGGATGCCCCTCGCTTCGTCGACACTCATGTTTAGGAAACGGACGTAAACGTCGTATCCCGTATGAAGCTTCAGAAGAGTCCTAGGACCATTATTATGATAGATTCTGATCCTCTCCTCTTTGTCGTCGGGGAAGAGTTCCTCAAAATATTTTTCGAGCCCTTCAGATTCTTCGTAAGTCACGCAGATCATGGGCAGCCCTGTTTCTTCTGTTAGCCTATTTAGGTCGATCACGTTGTACCAGCTGATTACGCAGCCGTTCAAGAGTAGGAGGTTTATATCCTCCCTGTTGAGGTTCCTGTACATCTCTCGTATCCTTTCGGTGGCGTCCATTCCTCCAACCTCAACAGTAGAGAAGGTGAAACCGTCAATCACCATGTCAGACCTCATCACAACCCCTGCTAGTACAGACCTTTCACTCACACCTTTAGTGAAGCTCTCCGAGATCCCTAAGGCTCTTATAGCCTTTTTATGCACATGCAGAGACATCCTAATTCCTCCGTTTCCCACAAGTCGCTCGTTGAATTATTGGACGAGTGCTTAAACTCTCTGGTTATTTCTTCATACATATTCCTGAAAAATTGATGACTACATAAAAAATGTTTTCCATCTCTACAACGAGGCAAAGCAGAGGTTGAGTTTAAACAGAATGGTTTTCATTTCGGATTTGTTTCCACCATTTTTCTGGGACTTTTCAGGGTTCATGTCCCGGCCATGCATATTGCAAAATCATCTTCTTCTATAAAGTCCCACAATCTCTCCTTTTGCTAATATGTGCCCTTTAATTCCTCTTTCAACATCCTTCTTTCTCGAATTTGGTTTGAGATCTAGCTTTGTGTCTAAGGCGTAAACTTTGAAGAAGTATCTATGTGTACCCGACGGTGGGCAAGGTCCTCCGTATGAACGTTTGTTAGAACTATTCGGCCCCTCAATTCCTGGAACGCTGTCCTCATCTATTTTCTCAACTGGAGGTATGTTCCAGACAACCCAATGATCCCATGTTCCCATTGGAGCATCTGGATCGTCAATTATTAAGACGAGGCTTTGCGTCCCCTCAGGTATCCCTTGAATCTTTAACGGTGGATTAACATCAGCACCATCGCATGTGTACTTTGCAGGGATAAATCCATTATTCTCAAATACAGAGCTTGTGATCGTTAATTCCTTCATTACCTACACCTCTTTCTATAAAAATATAGGAAATAAGTCTGATTTATAAGAGTTACCAGAGTTTTAAAGGTTGAATTCTAGTTTGCAGATTTACACAATATCCCGTTCTTTATGCTCCTATCGCAACTTTTTTTCGTAATAAAATTAAAATACTCCATAGCAATTTTTTCATGCACTGAATACTCTTCATAAATGCCGAAATGTGATGAGGGTATGAAGATGGAAAGGCAATTTGATACATTGACGTTTTCTCACATGATTTACAGTGAGACAAAGCCGAAGATGCCCTTTCAAGCGAAAGCTAAAAATCAAGCAATCGAGTGGCAGAGCCGGCTGAGGAGAAAACTGATTCAACTCCTTGGTGGATTTCCAAAAAAGCGGTGCCAGTTAAAACCTGAAGTCTTGGAGATCAATGCACTAACCGTAAAGGATGATAAACAAAGTATCGTTCAGTACACTCGCCAAACGGTAGTTTTCAACAGCAGGGAGAATTTAAGTGTCTATGGTTATCTCCTTCTCCCAAAAGAGTACAAAGCTCCTGGCGGTTGTGTTATCTGTCTTCCAGGTCATGGGCGTGGAGTAGATGATATCGTTGGAATTAATGAAGATGGAAGCCTGAGAGAAACTTACGGCGGTTACCAAAATGATTATGCGCTCCAGTGCGTAGCGAATGGATTTGCGGCTTTAGCCATCGAACAGCTAGGTTTCGGTCACCGAAGGGATGAGAAAGCAAGAGCAGCGGGAGCAAGAGCTTCATCGTGCCAGCCTGCTGCAGGAGCAGCTTTACTTTTTGGTCAAACGATGGTCGGTTGGAGAGTCTACGATGCAATGAGAGCCATTGATTATCTGGAAACCAGACCTGAAGTTGATAAAGACAAGATTGCAGTTATAGGGATTTCTGGAGGAGGAGCCATAACTTTCTTCTCTTCTGCGGTAGACACTCGGATCAGAGCGGCGGTTGTCAGCGGCTACTTCAACACATTCAAAGACAGCATCATGAGCATATCCCATTGCATCGACAATTATGTTCCTTCTATATTAAAATGGGCTGAGATGTATGACATTGCTGGACTTATTGCCCCAAGAGCTTTATTCATCGAATCCGGGACAAAAGACCCGATCTTCCCAGTGCAAGCAACAAAGGAATCTTTCGAGAAAGTGAAAGAGATCTACTCCATCTTCTCAGCAGAGGACAAACTTGGAATTGAAATTTTTGAAGGTGAACATATCTTTTATGGAAAAGAAGCTTTTAAATTTCTGAAAAAGGAATTGGAGCATCGGAGCCTAGAAGAATAAGTTGAAGACGACGTGAAATGACGAAATTACGTATCCCTGAGCCCTTTTCCGGGGGCATACTTCTCTCTTACAAGTGCACTAACGCGTGTGAGCACTGCATGTACGCCTGTTCGCCGAGGTGGAAGGATGACTGGATAAACATAAATGACGCCGAAAAGATTTTGACCCAATTGTCTAAGATCCTGGCGAAGAAGTATCCTAAAGGATTTAGCCAATTAGGCGTGAATTTAGGCGTTCACTTTACTGGTGGTGAACCATTCCTAAATTTTAACCTCTTATTAGAGTTAACTAAGATTGCAAATAGGTTGGAGATTCCCTCACCATTCGGTGAAACTAACTGTTTCTGGTGTGTTGATGATGAGAAAACGGAAGAGAAACTTTCAAAACTTAGGGATGAAGGGTTAAGGGGAATACTTATCAGCGCAAACCCCTTCATCGTCGAGCAGATACCCTTCGAGAGGATTGAGAGAGCCATAGTGATAAGTAGAAAAGTCTTCGGTAGAAACGTGATGATATACCATGATCTTTTTTACAACCAGTTAAGAAGTCTCTCTGTCAAGGGAACCTTACGGTTTAATGACTACTTACGCTTGATGAGAGATAAAGACCGTCTTAGCCTATATGAAAGCCTCAGTTTTCCCTCTATATTACCTATGGGAAGAACACCTTACAAACTTGGACATATATACAAGAAATATCCAGCTAAATTTTTCTTCAGAGACTCGTGTATGGAGGAGCTCACGAGAGATTGGCACATTCACATAGATAACTACTGCAACTATATCACGGGTTACTGCGCAGGCATATCTCTGGGAGACGCCAGAGACATATACGCAATCTGCCAAGGAATTGATCTGGATGACCGCCCAATAATCGGTTTCCTCGCATCCCCTCGAGGAATCGAAAAACTCTTTAAATTTGGAGTTGAAGAATTTGGCTATAAGGAACTTGAAGATGGTTATGTTTCGAAATGTCATTTATTTGTTGATGTGAGAAAGAACATCTTGGAACAGAGTGATGAATTTAAAGAGTTGAAACCCGGAGAGTTTTACCACAATCTTTTATATGATTCTGAATCATCGGTAAAATTTGGAGATAAATATCGCACATGAAGGCATATTCATGGAAAATGAAAATTCAGATCTTAAAAATAAGGTTGAAGACTTGAGAAAAGAGCTCTACCAAGTTGAAGGACTACGTGACAGCTTGAACCTTGAGGCTCAGAAATGGGCGGAAAAAAGAAATCGGATTCACAAAAGTCTTAAGGAGTCAATATCTGAGATTACTAATATTAAGGCGAAACTTAAAGTCTTAAACGAACGAGCTAGCGCCTTAAGGGCTTCATTGCAGAAGAGTAAGGAAAGGTACCGTGAAAAAAAGGTTCAGTTTCAGAATTTACATAAAAAATTAAAAGATTTTATGACTAAAGGTCTTTACATGGACGGTCAAGAACTAGAAGATAAAATTGGGAAAATTGACTGGAAAATCCAGACAACACCGCTCCCTATCGAGGAAGAAAAAACACTGATCGAACAGGTGAAACTTTTTGAAAGTCAACTATTAATCCATAAACAAATAGAAAAATTGAAGGATGAAATGGAATCATTAAAAGATGAAATGAGTGCTGCCTATCAGGAAATCTCTGAACTTGCAGAACAAAGAGGAAGACTACGTGAAGGCATGCTTAACTTTTCTGAAAGAGTATCTGAGCTTAAAGCTGAAGCGGATGAAATGCATAAAAAATACTTGGAATATAAAGATGAATCTCAGAAGGTTCATCTGAAATACATGGAAGTTTTGAGCCGCATCAAAACTCTTGAACAGGAGGTTACTAAAATCGAAGAGGAGAGGAGATCTAAACGCGCACTTGAGCTTGAAAGCGATCTAGAAAGACGAGCTTTGGAAAAGCTCAAAAACCGTAAAAAGTTAACTTTCGATGAGTTCAAAATTCTAGCCGAGAAAGGAAGAATATAGTTGTCACTATTTTTAATTGAATTATCGGTTCAGAAATCTTAAGAAGAAGATAAATTAGAGTTATCCATGTAATATATAGGAGAAGTTAGATGTCTGCATCTGAGCAGCGATCAACGAAGACCGAGACTATTCTAATTTTATGCGTTGACAGAGACAATGATGTTGGGAAGAAAACAGGTATAAAAACTCCGATCGTTGGTAGAAATAATAACATGACTGCAGCAACAAAATTAATCCTACAGGATCCAGAAGAGGCGGACGCTAATGCGATGTTTGAGGCGATTCGGATTCATGATAGCTTAACAGAGGCAGGATCAGACGAAGAGAGCGAGGTTGCGACGATCGCGGGCTTAGAGGCTGGTGGAATAGCAGCAGACAGAAAATTAGTATCAGAATTAACGGAGGTATTGGATAAATTCAGAGCAAGCAGCATTATACTGGTCACGGACGGTTTCACAGATGAAGATATCTTGCCTCTAGTCCAGTCGAGAGTGCCAGTATCATCGGTGCGGAGGGTCATAGTAAAACACAGCGAGGCCATCGAAGAAACCGCTGCTGTCTTCTCTAGGTACTTAAGGATGCTCGTAGAAGACCCAAGATACTCTCGAATTGTTCTAGGTTTGCCTGGAACCTTGTTGCTCTTGTTGGGCATGCTTTTAATCATCAACGTCTCTCATCCTGAAATCTTTTATCCGTATGGATTGGATACTTATGCTTGGATTTCATCCCTATTAGTTATAGGTGCCTTTCTCCTAGTGAAGGGCTACGGCTTGGACAAAAAATTTTTGGGATTCTGTAGGTGGGTTTCAGGGATCCATCTGTATCCTCCTCCCAGACTGGTTTCTGGTTTCTCCTTAATTACGGGTCTCTTATTGGTCGGGATTGGATTCTTCCAAGCATGGTCATGCGTCGCGGCTGAAGTAATTCCTAGCCCTCCTCCCACAGAATTTTTCTCGTGGCTTGTCCTATTTCCTAAAATCTTGGGATCCCTCGTCTCTAAATCTTTAACTCTGTTTATCTTAGGCATCTGCATATCGCTCGGCGGAAGGTCTATTAGCCAAATTCTTGATCGTGATCAGAGATTTTGGCGCACTATGGTTTTTGCAATAGTTTGCGCTTGGTCATGGGAGATATTCAACGAAGCTTCTCTCATCTTGATAAATCCGGCAGAACCGCCAGGAAAGTTGGTTGCTGCTATAATAGTAGGCATAATACTAACAGTCGGTTCAGGACTAGTTGCGCACCTACTAAGTAGAAAGTATGAAAAATTTTTTGAAAATAAAGAGATCTTCAAGACAAACAATGAAACAAATGGTGTACACAGATGAGTTTGAAAGCCCAAATAGCCATAATTGGCGGAACGGGGTTAGAGAGTCTGTTAAAAAACTCGAAGCAAATGCGAATTGGGACGCCTTATGGTTTTCCTTCACCCCTACAGATTGGTGAAATTGAGGGTAAAAAGGTGGTGTTCCTCCATCGTCACGGTGTTGGACATTCCGTTCCCCCTCATCAAGTTAATTATCGTGCAAACATTTTTGCATTACATGAGGTTGGGGTTGAAAGAATAATAGCAACAAACGCAGTAGGCGCGATAAATCTGGGCTTCAAACCAGGCGACATCGTTATCCCGCATGACTTGATCGATTTTACTAAGCGACATCACTTAACCTTCTATGATGAAGCCCCTGTTACGCACATAGACTTCTCACAGCCTTATTGTCCAGAAATTCGCAGAGTCTTGATTGAAAAATCAGAGAAATTCAGCGGGAAGGTTCTGGATCATGCTGTTTATGTGTGTACGGAGGGACCCCGATATGAGACGCCGGCTGAGATTCACATGTTTAGGAATCTTGGAGGCGACATCGTAGGCATGACGGGTGTTCCAGAGGCTGTGCTGGCGCGTGAACTAGAAAATTGCTACGCAACTTTATGCTTTGTTTCGAATATGGCTGCTGGAATAGGAGACAAACTAACAACCAGAGAGGTTATAGAGGTATCGAGGAGCATAATGCCTAAGATTCAACAAACTTTAATAGAAACCATCAGAGACTTACCGAAGGACCGACGATGCCCTTGCACCGGATCATTAAAGGAAGCAAGAGTTTGAGGGTAAAAGATGCTAAAGACTTTACTGTCAGTATTCGGCGTATACAAGTTGTATGAAAAATGGTTATGGAGTCAGACAAAGAGCGGGGTCAAACCGGAACACATAGCCATCATTTTAGACGGAAACCGCAGGTGGGCTGTTAACCATTCCTTAAACCCGTGGATTGGACATCATTTCGGCGCTGGGAGAACCGAGGAACTCCTTAGATGGTGTCTAAAGCTCGGTGTTAAGTCTGTGACGTTTTATGCGTTTTCAACAGAGAACTTTAATCGCTCATCTGAGGAGGTGGAAGAACTCATGACGATCTTTGAGGAAAAGTTGCGTGAAGTCTTAAAAAATGAAGACATTCATAGGCATAAAGTTCGGGTGAAGGTTATCGGAAGATTAAACCTTTTGCCGGAAAAATTGCGGGAGATGATTAATGAGGTTGAAACGTTTACAAAGGATTACGATGAGCATTTCTTGAATGTAGCCTTGGCTTATGGCGGTAGAGCCGAGATAATCGATGCAACTAAGGAGATAGCGCAGAAAGTGAAAGAAGGGAAGATCACGCCTGAAGACATAGACGAAGATGTTTTCGAGAAGTTTCTGTATACGTCCCACATGTCTAAACAAGACCCAGACCTTATTATTCGAACGTCTGGTGAGGAGAGGTTAAGTGGATTCTTATTATATCAATCAGCTTACAGTGAACTTTGCTTTCTGGATGTTTATTGGCCTGAATTTAGGTGGATAGATCTTTTGAGGGCTATAAGGATCTATCAGAAGCGTAAGAGAAGGTTCGGTAAATAGAAGCGCGTATGTGTGTGCGAACAGTCTATCTAGGCCCTCTATTTGGATCCAAATATGTTATAGCTGCTGCCCCCTATGATAGCTGTCCCAAAGGGGTTCGTGGGTTCAAATCCCAACCCTCGCATCAGCATTTTGGGTCTGAATCTCTTTCTAGCCCTTTCAAATCCTCGGAAACTTCTACAAGTGGAATGTCAGATATATACGATTACGAAGAGAGGATTCAGCGGTTCCGGCGCAAGATCAAGGATTTGAGGAGCGGCGAGTTGGGACTTCATTTCCTAGATCACCTAGAGGCGTTAGAGCTTGCGCCTGCAACTGTCTCCAAGTACGCCGGGCATTTGCCGGCTTTGCTGAGAGCTGTGGACTTCGACTTGCAGGAAGCTACTAGAAGAGATGTTGAGAGGGTTGTAGCTTGGATAAACCGTCAGCCATACAAGGAACGAACTAAAAGGGGCAAGAAACTTGCGTTGAGGAAGCTTGTTCAGTACTCGAGGTTTGGAAGCTGCAGTAGAGAAACGCCAATACCGCCCGAAGTAGGCTGGTACAGTTTAACAGTGAAAGAGAAGGACTCTCGGGTGACTCCTGAAAGCCTAATTACTCCACTAGAATTTGGTAAGATGGTGAAGGCTGCGGAGAACTCTAGGGATAGAGCGCTTGTCTACGTCCCATTCGAAGCCGCGCTGCGACCAGGCGAAAGGGTTAAAAGTTTTCACTTTCCCATCAGGATGCCACTGGGGAGAGAATGCCGAGGGTTTGCGGGGGCCCAGAAGGGGGAGAGGGCGGGTTCCCCTTTTTTCACGCCTTTTTGCTTTGGAGCGTCTCCTCCACCCCTTCAGGAAATACTCCTACCAATCGGGCAAACCCCATAAGCCACCAAGTTTGAGCACGTGGCAAAACTTAAAATAACCTGACCGTTTACAAGATTAGGGAGCTGTTTTCCGTGAGCGAAGTCCTAACACCCATAGTTTTCCAGTTGGGTGCTGGCGGAATAGCTGGCTTCGTGGTGGGATACGCCGTAAAGAAGCTTGCCAAAATCATAGCGGTGGTCGCAGGCATATTCTTTCTCATCCTCCTCTACCTTAGCTACGTGGACATAATCCATGTGAACTACGACAAGCTGAAGGGCGCCGTGGAGAAACTGTTCGGTGCAACAGGAGGAGCAACAAACTGGCTAACGCCCATCATAGCCAACCTCCCATTCGCAGCCGCCTTCACTGCAGGCCTAGGAATCGGATTAAAGGTGGGCTAGGCTAAACACTTGTCCGACATTACTTGGTTAAGGCAATCCCTTGAACATTGTTCGTATCGGACATTAGAACAACCCGAGAAGGGTATCCATCGTAAAGATTAGGATCAGGTATAGTGTTAGAAGAAGTGTTGTGATGAGAAGGTTTTTGAGCCATCGACGACTCCACGTCATTCCAAGCAGGATACCGATGAGGAAGCCAGCGATGTGCGCCACGTATCCAACATTTCCAGGCACTTCATAGTAAACAGCCAATATGTTGTAAAGAAAGTAGAGTATGGCCACGAGGCCCTGCGGCAGGAAGAACAGCCAAGAAAACTTGAGTGGCTTTGTGAGCATCACCAAGGCTGTCAACGTGAATATTGCAGCGGAGGCCCCCATCATGACAACATCTGAGCCGTAGAAAAGTGCACTTGATATAAAGGAGAGGACACCACCCGTAAAGAAGGCGGCGGTCATCTTACCCCTTCCAAGTGCATCTTCCAAAGTATTTCCGAACACGTAAAGGAAGAGCATGTTCCCGACTAAGTGAATAGGGTTGGCGTGGACGAACAATGCTGTTAATGGGGTCCAAACGTCCCCCTGAAGGAATCTAGACGCCCTGAAGACTAGAAGCTGTTCCATAGGCTTGGGGGCTCACAAACCAGTAGAGAAGGCTTGCAGTGA
>Ga0315310_10002404_pt1 | contig 11691 bp, 11 predicted proteins | sample TDP5_MG_FD_203630 | JGI IMG/M metagenome (GOLD analysis project Ga0315310, IMG submission 203630) | Freshwater sediment microbial communities from Lake Towuti, South Sulawesi, Indonesia - TDP5 | ecosystem: Environmental > Aquatic > Freshwater > Lake > Sediment | place: Indonesia: South Sulawesi... | reverse complement strand
GCCATGGCTCTTCAGGAACGCTATCGAAGAGGCCTTCGACCTCTGGGAAGAGCTCAAGAAGGTTCACTTCGTTGAGGAAGACCTAGGAAGCAGGTTCTACTCGGTGACCTCAGCCTTGACCAAGATACATGGAGGTGGCGACACGTCGACTGTGCCACCAATATGCGACCTTCACGCGAACTTCAGACTTCCACCCAAGATTTCCACAGAGAGATTCCTACAGGAGGCATCAAAGACCGTCGAGGCTTTCCATTCGTCTCGTCCGGATGTCGTCGTAGAGGTGCAGGTCGAGGACTCATGTGAGGGATATGAAGCCGACCCGAACTCAGTCCTCGTACGAGGGCTCTCCTGGGCCGTTAGAGAGATCAGAGGAAATAGTGCGACTCTTCTACGGAAGACAGGGACTGGCGACATGAACATTCTAGGCGCTGCTCTCCGCATTCCTGCAGTTACTTATGGAGCGGGAGACTCGAGGCTAGACCACACCGACGAGGAATATGTGGATCTGAACGAATACTTGGACAGCATCAAGGTTCTGCAGAAAGGTCTAGCGAACGTGTTAGACCTTCACAACCGCTTCAAGAAGACATAGCTCTTCGCTGAGGATCTTACTCGAGGAGATAGCTGGGCACCATGTCCCTGAGCCTTGTGGTCTCGTCGAGGCCGAACATGAGGTTCATGCACTGAACAGCGTTGCCCACGTCGCCCTTGATGAGATTGTCCAAGGCTGAGAGGACCCCTATCGTGCCTCGCCCTTCGTCTAGGAAGAAGCCTACGTCGCAGAAGTTTGAGCCTCGCACATATTTCACGTCGGGTAGGCTGCCTGGCCCGCCCGTCTTTCTGGCACGTATCCGAATGAAAGGTTCCGTCCCGTAAGCTGTTCTGTAGGCTTTCCAGAGATCCTTCTCGTCAACCATCTTCTCCAGCGAAACGTGCCCAATACACTCGACGCCTCGGACCATAGGAATGGCAAACATTGATGCTCCAACGCGGTTGGGCTCGAGGCCCAGTTCCTGCCTCACCTCAGCCAGATGCCTATGCTCCTTGACAGCGTAAGGGCGAGCCACCCCAGATCGCTCAGGGTGATGCGACCCTCTTGTTAGTTCGGCTCCTGCCTCAGAGGACCCCACCATGACATCAAATGAGACCTTCAAGTTACGGAAGATATCCAGTTTGGTCAATGGGTAAGCTGCGAGAATCATGGCGGTGGCGTTGCAGCCCGGGCAGGCCACATATCTGGCGCCTCGGATCTCGTCGCGGTGCAGCTCAGGAAGCCCGTAGACGTATTCCTTCAGAAGCTCCGGATAGGAATGATCCGTGCCGTAGAATTCCTTGTAGCAGGCCGGGTCCTTAAGCCGAAAGTCTGCGCTTGTGTCGATGAGCCTAGTGGCGTGGCCGGTAAGGTCTCTTGAGATGCTGATGCTAGCGCCGGAGGGAACGCAGATGAAGGTTACGTCGCTGTCTCGGGCCTGCTTGAGGACAGCCTCGTTCACTTGAGAGAAAGCGGAGCGCTCTGGATCGTAGAGCGTGAATTTCAGCTCTGTGAGGTCCAAGAGGTTCGGATGCTCCAAGTGCACTTCTTTTCCAGCTAGGTCTGGTTGTCGAGTTGTGGCAAACTGTAGTTCGACGTTAGGATGTCGAATCAGAACCTCAAGCATAGCGGCTCCTGTGTAACCTGTGGCTCCGATGATTCCTGCCCTAATCTTGTCGGCCATTCGCCATCAATCTCTATGCAAGGGAGCGGAAGTGACCTTAAAGTCTTCCACGAACAGACAAGAAGACCAAACGCCTAGAGGGAAGGCGTCGAGGTCATTGAACACTGTGACCGTGGGCGTGTCTGTAGGTCGCAGCTAGAGAGGTTACGGCTCGCTCAATCGACGGATAGACTGGAATCTTGCTCTCTTCCAGAAGATCCGTCGCCTCCGCCACGAGTTCCTTCATGCCGGTGATGTGAACTGCTATAGGCTTGTTGGCTGTGGCGAGCTTCTCCCTGATCTCAGCGATCGTGCGCGTCAGGTCGAATTGGAATTGCGGAAGCGCAACTATGAAGAGCGCCACCATGTCCACATGCCCGTCCTTAGAGATGGTGTCCAAGGCAAACCTCAGCGAGGCGTCTGGGCCGAGGGTCTCGAATAGAGGCTCAGCGTCGACTGGGTTTCCGGCTCGGGCCCACGGAGGCATCTTGGCCTGAAGACGCTTGATGGTCTCGGGCGAGAGCTCAGCTAGCTCTAGGCCCTCCTGTGCGGCTCGGTCTGAAGCCATGACTCCCCCGGCGCCTGTGAAGGTTACGACCGCCAGCCTGCGCCCTCTCGGAGGCGGCTGGTACGTAAGTATCTTCGCGAGGTCCATCATCTCCTCGAAGCTTCTGGCCCTCAGGATGCCGGCGCTCCGGCAGGCTGCTTCGAATATGTCATCCCTCACGGCGATTGAAGCGGTGTGAGACGCTGCGGCTCTGGCTCCTTCAGGCGTAGATGCGCCTTTGAGCAGGATGATCGGTTTGCGCTTCGAGACCTCGCGCGCAACTTTCACGAAGCCCCGCCCATCCTTCACGCCTTCCATGTAGATCGCGACGACTCGGGTATCAGGATCGTTGGCTAGGTACTGCAGGACATCTTGGTCATTGATGTCTGCCTTGTTGCCCAGGCCAGCCACCTTGCTCACCCCGAACCTTTCAGCAGTGAGCATATGCCACAGCGATGCGGCTGCGAAGAGCCCGGTTTGGGCTATGAAGGCTACTGGTCCTCGCTTGAGCTCTGGAAGCGAGATGAAGCTGGTCGTGAAGTTGTTCGCCGTGTTCACGATCCCTGTCGTGTTCGGCCCGACGATCCGCATCCCAGCCCTCTTGGCAATCTGGACTACAAGGTGCTCCCTCTCCACGCCTTCGCCTCCGACCTCACCGAAGCCGGAAGACGTGATGACCGCGACCTTCACCCCCTTCTCCGCACAGTCCTCAACAGCTTCGGAAACCTTGGACGCAGGAATCGTGATGACCGCTAGGTCTATGGGTGCGGGCACTTCGCGTACGGACCGATAGGCCTTCAGGCCAAGGACTTGGTCGGCGTTCGGGTTGACGGGATAAACCTGGCCCTGAAAGCGCAGCTCCGTAAGGTTTCTGAGCTGGACATGCCCGAACTTCGCCGGGTTCCTTGACGCGCCTATCACGGCTACGCTTTTCGGCTCAAAGAGGAAACGCATATGCGAATTGCGTGGTTCAGCCAATGGGAATGTCTCCAGTCAGCTATCCGGGGAGGCACGTAGATAACTGGGTTTCGCAGATAGGCTGAGCATCCAACATGGATCTAAGAGGTCCAGTGAGTCACGTTGCCCATCTCGGAACGGGGACCGTGAAAGGAGAAAACGGAGAAATACGACTGTCAAGCATTTCCGATTGAAGGAGACTGGGAGGGCGGGATCGTGCGGCCTCGAGCATTGTCAAACCTGATGTCTCGACCGACACGATATCTCATGCTCTCTACGAAGAGAGCCTCAAGAGGGCTCCGGGCGCCTTTCGGCTATGCTCCCTATCCACCGGTGATCTTCCTCGTTGGCTTCTACGGCGGCCGGCCGTATGTATGATCCGGAAGATTCAGAACAGACAATGTATGGATATGGTGCCACTGGAGAAACAAAGAAGAGAACTCTGGAGTGGGGAGACCAAGCCGGTATTCGGACTCTCTATCCTGGGCCCGCGCTTGTTCAAATCACCGTAGCATCTAGTCCGACAGGCTCGGGTTTCATCACGGTTGATGGTGCTTCGATTACGACACCGCAGGTGTTCACGTGGATTGAGGGGTCGACACACACGCTTGCCGCGAACTCGCCTGTTAGTGGGGGAACAGGTATTCAATATGTTTGGATCTCGTGGAGTGATGGAGGCGCTCAGTCGCATGCAATCACGACGCCTTCATCACCGACCACTTACACGGCCAGTTTCAAGAGACAATACATGTTGACCCTCTCAGTCAGCCCTTCGGGCGCTGGCATTCTTTCAGTTGGCTCCGGGTGGCGAGACGGTGGGACAACGGTTCTTGTTACGGCGACGGCGAACCTTGGCTACTCTTTCTATTACTGGAGCCTCGACGGGGTAAACGTCGGAAGCAGTAATCCATACTCTGTTCTCATGAATTCCCCTCATGGCTTGACGGCTTTCTTCCGCGGCACCTCCTCTTTATCGCTCGGTTTATCACCTGAGTCCATATCGTTGGGCGGCTCCGTTACGCTTTCAGGTACGTTGATGCCGACTCAGCCTTCGCCGGGAATACCCGTGGGGACCACGGTGACTCTGAGCTATAGCCTAGGCGGCGGATCATGGAACGTGTTCATTACGGCGCAGACTGGTGGCGGCGGAGCGTACTCTGTCACATGGTATCCTCCTTACCCCGGGACCTATCAAATCAAAGCGAGTTGGAGCGGAGATTCCAACTATGAAGGCGCAGCCAGCTCAGTTGCCTCTTTAACTGTTACAGGAACCCCACCGGCGCGAATCACTCTTATTCTTTCAGGGCCAACCTCAGCAACCAGAGGAGGCTCCGCAACCTTCGACATATTGCTCAACAACCCGGGGGCAGCCTTGTCAACAACGCTTTACTTCGAAGTGGTCGGGCCAGGGGGCTACAGATACTTCGATTCGCAGCAAGTGTCAGTAGGCGCAGGTGAGACAGGAAGATTCCAATTCACTTGGCAAATCCCATCCGCGATTGGGGTCGGGCAATACCAAGTTCTCGTCAGCCTTATCCCACCGATGCCAACCGCCATAGCGCAAACCCATGTAGCCATAACATAGTCTTGTTCGTGTGAACGCGGCCGGTCATACCTGCTCTCGCTTTCCAAGTCTGGAGCATGGTTCACACGTAGAAATGGCAGGCCCGGCGGGAGCTTGACCCGTGATAACGCGTGGATTAGAAAGAAGAGTCCGGTGGATGTTCAATGCGGGATTTATGTGTTCAATGTTATTGAACATTCTTCAGGAAGTTGCTGACTCTTTGGTAGGAGTCGACTCGCTTGGAGTCGTCTAGGCCGTAGAACCTGGAGACAGCGGCAGGTCCTCTGCCATTTTCCGATCTGAAGTACTCCGCTATTCTTACCAAAGCATGTTCCACAAAGTCCTTTTCTCTTTTGTTTGCGGGGGTTGCAGCGAGTCTTCTCGTGAACTCCTCAGCAGATGCCATTGGACTACCGCCTGTGAATCCACAGATTGCGTACACATCGTAGCAGTCCTTTTCAAGCTTCAACGGCCTTCCCAAGGCATGGCCTTTCAAACCTATCATGCTTACAATGTCTGCGACCTTCAGTTTGGTTGATAGTTCTGATCCATCCGCAAGCTTGCCTTGGGCCTCCGCCTCGAAATTGAATGTGAACACGAGGCTAGATCCGGGAATCATCAAGGCATTCAGGTCCTCTTGCACCGAGACGAATCGCGCTGGAATATCTTGCAGGGCTTCTGGTTCGGATAGTAGGTCTAGTTCAATGTCGAAGTCTTCTGCAATTTCTCTTCTGAATTTGAATGGACTAGTTGTGGGCTCAAAGTTCAATGCTGTAAGCGTGTCCCTTATGCTTTCATATCTTTTGAAGATCTGCGGTCTGAGAACCAGATCTATGTCGAGTGAACCGCAGTGTTCAAAGTGTCCCTTCGTTATGAAGTACGGCGCCCAACCTCCAGCCAGAACGTGGCTGTCACGATACTGCTGAAGTCCTTCAACCAATTCTATTAAAACGCTAAGAGAGACTTGGGTCTTACTGGTGTCGTACATTTCCATTACTCCACTGCTTGTTGATTTTCTCAAGCAACTTCTGTGCTGCCTCCTCGCCTCTGCCGGGGTGGTTGAAAAGGTCAACATAGATCTGTATCGGAGACACAATTCCAACCCCGTTGACTACTCGAGATGAGTAGAAGATGCCTTTATCGTATGGCACCACAAGCTTCACATTGCCGCTTTTTTCCACCGGAGAAATCCCCAAGATTCGAACAAGTCCCGGGAAGTGCTTCTTGCCGATGCTTGGATGCAAGTATATGTGAAAGTCAGTCGGCTTCACGTAAGGTGCGATTAGCCACGCAGCAGCATGCAGAGTCAGAGCATACTTGGATTTGATTGGCGCAGGAAGTTTTCTGAATCGTGATATGAATGCATCGAACTCTGTATCGAATGTGTAGTACTCGGAGAACTTGTTGAGGAAAAGGTAGTTGTAAGAGGCTGCCCACTGTCTGATCAATCTGTGCGGATCTGCGAGAATGAATCTGTTGCGTTCATCTCGGTTTCCCAATCCCATCCCGACGATCGCAGAAGTCACGTAGAACGCCAATCCAAGTGACACTTGGGCCTCATCTGCGAGTTCTCTTAGCACCCATGTCCTTCGTGGATCTGTCAGAAGCACTCGGACTATCCTTGAAGACTTGGCTTGGAATATGTTACGGATGATTTGCATGGGTATCGCCATGTTCAACGCTATTTATAAATGTTCAATGTCATTGAACAAAAGGCGGGATGAGGGTTGAGCAAGAATCGGGATATTATCCCTTGATAACGTACGGGTTAAAACGTTCGGGTGGGCTACAGAACTAGTCTTGAACACTGGGCTCTGTTAACTTAAGGAAGTCGCGAGTTTTTCTGTTGGGTCGATCCGAGACGTAGCAAGCCTACTGAAACGGCACAGAACGAGCTTGTCGCCTCGATAGAGGAAGAATTTTCACCCTTTCAGAACGCCACGGACATGATGAAAACACAAGCACCGATCTCTCACAAATGGCTTAAGTTATCACTCATGAAAGATGCTGTCTAGGTTGGTGATCCTAAGCCTACCATTCAGCCAGCTGTAATGGCATCAGGTGATGAGAAAGTTAAGCTTTCTCGTGTAGAGCTGCTGTTTCCTTGATTGGTAGGGTTCTCTCTTCGTGAGCATGAACCATATTATCTTCAGCATCTTGTTCGCTACGGCTATGATGGCCTTCTGGTCTCCTCTTCTATGCTTCACTCTTTCGTAGAACGTTCTCATTCGCTCGTCGTGGCTTACCGCAACCCTAGCTGCTTCAACCATGATCCACCTCAGCATCCTTTTGAACCCTGCTTGGTTATGGCCCCATGGTACTGTATGCTACCTGACTGATGTAGTGATGGTGCCAACCCTGCCCAGGAGACCAGTTTCTTGTAGTCTGGGAACCTGTTGATGCTTCCGATCTCGCTCCTGATTAGCAGCGCTGTGTAGATGTCTATGCCTGTCATGCTTAGAAGGAGCTTCACATCCTCATCGTGTGACGCTTTGACGCGGATCTCTTCATCCACCCTCTTGATTTGCTGGTTCAGGCTTTCCAGGTGCTGAAGATGGTTGTCTAGCATCAATCTATCCAGTGACGGTAGTTCAATGGATCTCAGCCACTGTAAATCCTCCTTTCCCAAATATGTCAGAGCGATCAGATACGAATCCGTGCTTGTCCAGTAAGGCGTGGACCTTGTTCTTCACCATGGTTCTTATCTTGACTATGGACGCTCTGTGCCGGATTAGGGCTCTTACCTCCCTCAGCTCTTTCGGCGGAACATAGCTTTCAGCTATGAGATCAGTTCTGAGTAGATGAGCGAGTATTCGAGCGTCAATCTTATCGCTTTTGATTCTGGCTGAGGCTATGGCTCTGGTCTTCAAAGGGTTAGCCAACACCACAGGTATGTGTCTCTCATCAAACCTGTTGTATAGGTTTGTCCACACACTTCCCGTGGACTCGATGACTACTCTATCATCCATGGTGAGCCTTGAAGCCACATGCTCTATGCCTTGATGGTTGTTAGTGAAAGTGAACTCGTTGATGATCGATCCTCCTTGATCCATTATGGCTGCTCTACACTTCTGCTTTCCAACATCAATTCCTACGTATCTCACTTCTTTCACCTCCAGCTGGCTTCAGGCTGCATTCACTCATCCGGTCTGCTCGACCAATTCTCTAGCAGCTCAGGATACAGTCCAGTCAGAACCACGGTCGCATGGACCATGTTAACTTATGGACTAGCCAGCCCAGACCCCATCAGAAACATCTCATAAAGCCAGAGCCGGTGTATTAACAGTGCAGAAGTCAAAACAGTGCTAGGAAGCATTACCCTTTTGCAAAAATGCAGTATCAGCACATGACACCTGAACAAGAACGCTCTATCTTGAGTCTCCCAATTGAAATGTGGGGACGGCAACGTTCAACAATACTAATCGAGATTTTCATTTTCTCGTCCGGCAAGTTCACAAACCCGCTCACCAAGGCAAGCGACCCCATTCTCTTCCGCTTTCCGAGGAGCCTGCGGCAGAGGCTTTCGATGGCGTTGTTCAGCCTTCTTTTCTAGGTTCTGGTTCGCATCACTTTGAGGAGGTCTGCTCTTGTGACTATGCCTGATGGGCGGCCCTTCTTCGTGAGGATCACTGCTGGGCTGTATTGTAGTAGCATCGGTATTGCGGAGAGAGGCGAGTCTTCGTCGAGTTGTGGGAACGGCTCATCCATAATGGCTTCGACACGTTCACTGGAGAGCTCGGAGAGGCTTTCGCCTTTCAGGACTTGGGTGAGTATTGACTTCTCCGATATGCTGCCCACGACAAATCCCTTGTCGAGGACTGGAAGCTGCGAGAAGCCCGTCTGCCTCATCACTGCAGTCGCTTTGGCGACAAGGTCTTGTCTACGGACCCCGACGACTTTCCTGCTGGCTATCTCCTTAGCCCTGGCCTCAGCCTTTCTCTCCAGCTCTTCCAACGAGTCAAATATCTTCTTGGTCCTCTCATACGAGGGATCGATCCTTGACCCCTCGATCTTGGCTATCATCGATTGGCTTACGCCTGCCAAGAGAGCCAGATCCTTCTGGGTGAGGCTGAGGCTCCTCCTCCGCCTAGCTATCTCCTCCAACCGAGGAAGCATAGCTTCAGACATAGACACGAGAGCTATATTCGTTTGGCAAGGGCTGGAGCATCGGTCGAGGCGGCGATCAGGGGAGCCATATCACATGTGCTGGCGGTGCAGAAGTGGCGCAACCATACAAGACTGCGTATCACGCCTGCTATACTGGAAGTGGCCGCCTGCACGATCGGTCGATGTTTCACCCAAGTCACATTATCGAAGGAAGCAAAGCCAGAATGTCACATCAAGACAGACAATTCCTTATCCCTCGCCACTCGACGGCCTACCTCATGTCACGATCATTCGAAACTCTCGAACCGGTCAAGGACAGGTTCGACAGAATCCTAGTACAAGCTATCGACGAGGGGCTTCTCGTCTTTGGTGAAAACATCAGATATGTGATCTACTATCATATCGCGAGCAAGCATCAGATTGAGCGCGAGCGAATCCCTGAAAGGCTTGAAGCCTTCCATGAGGCTCTTAAGGACATGTTCGGCGAGGGCAGCAAGGTTGTTGAGAAGCAGATCGCCAAAAGTATGTACGCCATGCTCGACTTGAAGTCCAGGGAATACGACGAGTGGGATCTTGTCGACTATGTCAATGATGCCAAGGAAACCGCAGAATACGCATCAGCAAAGAGGGTCCAAAAGTAGCAAGGCTAGCGCTGGCCGACTGCTACGGCCCGGAGCTTCCTTTTGCCAGTCTAGGTCTAGGAAAGACTAGACTCCTATCCTTTCTTTGTGAGGGAGATGGAGAAGAACCAGCCTAGGCCACCACCTAAGGCAAGGATCACCCTAGGCACACGGCACCAAACAGGAACTACTCAACCACGCCAAACAGGGCCGGAACTTCACGGCCAGAAGCGCGATTCCTTTGAGAATATTCTGCGTACGAAGGCATTAATAGTGAAGATGCATCCTCTCTCGACGCGAGGCCACGCAAATGCGGAAGATCACAGTAAGCGAATTGAAGCAGGTGCCCTTGGTGAAGCAAGGCGTCGAGATCGTCGAAAGGAAGGGGCTGGGGCATCCAGACTACATCTGCGACTCCATTATGAATGAGATCTCAATCGCCTTAAGCAAAGAGTACAAACGACGATTCAGAGAGATCGTTCACCACAACATCGACAAAGGACTCTTAGTTGCTGGCGAGACTGAAGGGCGTTTCGGGGGAGGCACGATCAAACGACCAATGCTGATGGTCTTCGGAGACCGAGCGACCTATCAGATTGACAAGGACAAGATCGATGTCGACAAGATCGCCGTTGAGACGGCGAAGAACTGGTTCAGAACGAAGCTCAGATTTGTTGATCCCGAGAAGCATGTGAAATACCAAGTCGAGATCAAGCCTGGCTCAGCCGAGCTCACAGACATCTTCAAACGAAGAGAATCGGAAGAACAGTTCCTTGGCGCGAATGACACATCTGCGGCAGTTGGGTATGCGCCCTTGACCCCCACCGAAAGATTGGTGCTTGAAGCTGAGAGGCATTTGAACTCGCCGAACTTCAAGAAGAGCTTCCCCGAAAGTGGAGAAGACATCAAGGTCATGGCCCTGAGACACAACGACCGGCTGGAACTCACGGTCTCAATGGCCTTTGTCGACAGGTTCATAGCGAGCGAGAACGACTACTTCACGAAGAAGCAGTCGATACTTGATGCGTTGAGAAGCTTTGTAGAGTCGAAGACAACATTCAACAAGGTCGACATAGACTTCAACACGTTGGATACGAGAGGTAGGGGACTTTCAGGCATCTACACAACAGTCACCGGCACATCGGCTGACGACGCGGACAGCGGCCAGGTAGGAAGAGGAAACCGCGTCAACGGAATAATCCCCCTGAATAGACCCTCCAGTTCAGAGGCAGCAGCAGGCAAGAACCCCGTCAGCCACGTCGGGAAGATCTACAACTTGCTCAGCTTCAAGATCGCTGAGAGAATACAGAGAGAAGTCTCCGGCATCGAGGAAGTCTATGTCTGGCTTCTGAGCAAGATAGGGATACCGATCGATCAGCCAGCCATAGCGTCAGCGCAACTCGTCCTATCGAAGACGACTAGAATGGAGGACGTGTCGGCCAAGGCAAGAGACACCTTGGATGACGAACTGGACAAACTAGATCGTTTCTGCGACGACCTAGCAGAAGGAAAGATCCCCGTCTGCTAGCTCTCCTCCTTCTTCTCCCCATCCTTGTCAGGAGACAATTCCTTGAAGAGCCTTTCAAGCTGCCGCTTCATCAACCTGACATCTTGGCTTAGATTAAAGTAGTCAGCGAAGGTCTGCGTTGTCCTCAAGACTTTGGTTCGCCCGAGCTTCGAATCTGAAACCAGTTGGAGATCCTCAAGCTGCCTCACGTGGCCGTAGGCCAGTTTACCTCGAACCTTCACCACGTAAGACTGGGTCACCGGCTGCCTGAAGGCAATGAAGGACAAAGTCTTCAATGGGCCAGGAGTCAGCAGCTTTCTCGTCGCAAGTCTCTTGACCGCGCTGACGTATTCCGGCTTCAGCTGCATGACGAACCTTCCGTCCTGAAGCTCGAGAACTTCAAGCGACGTGTAGGATTGCCTATACCGTTCCGCAACCGACCTAGCGATCTCCCTGACCTTGTCTCCTGATCTCATCTTGACGATGGACGCGAGGGTCTGAAGGTCGAGCGGTTTTCCGGCGACGTAGAGCGCTCCCTCAATGAGTTGAAACCTGTTCTTGTACGCCGAAACGTCAGCCGGTTCATTCTGCGCCAACTTGAGAAGCCATCCCCGTCAGCCTCATAGTAATGTCGCCGAACGCCTGATCTTGAAAGAGAACAAGCCTATTCTGACAGGCGAGAAACAAAACCATGA
>Ga0315310_10002403_pt1 | contig 11692 bp, 7 predicted proteins | sample TDP5_MG_FD_203630 | JGI IMG/M metagenome (GOLD analysis project Ga0315310, IMG submission 203630) | Freshwater sediment microbial communities from Lake Towuti, South Sulawesi, Indonesia - TDP5 | ecosystem: Environmental > Aquatic > Freshwater > Lake > Sediment | place: Indonesia: South Sulawesi... | reverse complement strand
CACTGCAGGGCCATTTCAATCGCTTGAAAATGAAATGGCCCTGTTCCTCACTGTAGCCGAAAGCCTCAGCCACATCTTCCGTTTGCCTTTTAGGGGGAATTTGAGTATAATGTAAATCAAATCGAGGGGAGAGGGAAAATCTCAATGGAAAATCAAGGGGAAATCCTTTTACCAGAAGAAGGGAGGGAGACAAAGGAAAACGATAGCGTCTATTCTATGGACGAACTCCTGGAAGAAAGTTATGCCTACAGACCGTTCCAGCGAGGTGACATCCTAGAAGGAGTGATCGTCAGCGTCAGCCCCACCGAAATCCTGATTGACATAGGCTCCAAAACGGAGGGGCTCGTGTCCAGCCGTGAATTGGAGCGAATGGGCCCGGAAGCGATTGAGAGGCTCAAGGTGGGCGACGAAGTGCCAGTCTATGTCCTCAACCCAGAGGATAAGAACGGCAACGTTATCCTCTCCCTCAGCCGGGCCCAGTTGCAAAAGGATTGGCAGGCTGCCCAGGAAATGTTTGAAGCTGAAGAGTGTTTTGAGACCACGGTAAGCGGTTATAATAAAGGAGGACTCATCGTTCGCCTGGGCAAGGTGCGGGGTTTCGTACCAGCGTCTCAACTGGTGCCCCCCTACCAGAAGTCCCAGGAGGAGCCGCAGAGCAATGAAGAGTACTGGGCCAGGATGGTCGGTCAGCAGTTGCGGCTCAAGATCATCGAGTTAGACCGGCGGCGTAACCGTCTTATCTTTTCCGAGCGGGCGGCCATGCGAGAATGGCGCAGGCAACAGAAAGAGACGTTATTAAACGAGCTTCAGGAAGGTGATGTACGACGAGGGCGAGTCAGCAGCCTTTGTAACTTTGGGGCTTTCATTGACCTGGGTGGGGCTGATGGCCTGGTTCACCTCTCTGAACTCTCCTGGGGACGTTTGTCTCACCCTAAAGAAGTGCTTCGGGTCGGTGATGAGGTAGATGTCTACATCCTGAACGTGGATCGGGAGAAACGCCGCATCGGCTTGAGCATCAAACGACTGCAGCCTGAACCATGGAGCCTCGTTTCAGAAAAGTATTCTGTGGGTCAATTGGTGCAGGGCACCATCACCAAACTGGCTAACTTTGGAGCTTTCGCCCGGCTAGACAATGATGACATCGAAGGTTTGATCCACATTTCAGAACTCTCCGAAGACCCCATAGCTCATCCCAAGGAAGTACTCAGGGAGGGAGATGTTGTCGCTTTGAGGATCATCCGCATTGATGCCGACCGACGGCGTATGGGACTGAGCCTCAAGCGGGTTGAAGAGGGGGAATACGTTGATTTGGATTGGCGCGAGGGATACGCCCCAGACCTGGCCGGGGGAGAGGCAGAGTTGGAAGGGCCGGAGGCGGAATACGAGCTGTCACCCGAAGTCGAAGAAGCTGGCGCGGAGGAGATAGCAGCCCCATACGAGGCCACTCTGGAAGCAAAGGCAGAGGCTCAGGCCAAATCCACGCAGGAAGCTGACCCACAAGGGGAGGTTGAATTAGAGACCCCGACTGAAGAGGCACTTCAGTTCAGAAGTTGAAGGGGAAATCGAGTTAGAAGTGAAGGCCCTGTCATCCGGATTACCCTGGCAGCCAGCGCCTTTTTTTCAGCCTTGCATGAATTCACGTTATCTCCCTGGTAGGCCTATTGACCGGAGAGCAATGATGTGTTATAGTAATAGTAACAAATCTGAGGATACAAGCTATGGCAGACAAATTTGATAGATTTACCAAGAGGGCGCGACGAGTCCTGATCTTAGCTCAGGAGGAGGCCCAGCGTCTCAATCACAATTATATTGGTACCGAACACCTTCTGCTCGGTCTGATACGGGAGGAGAACGGCGTAGCGATTAAAGTGCTCCAGGAACTGGGAGTGAGACCACAACGGGTGAAGGACATGGTGGAGAGAACGGTGGGGCAAGGCCAGCGGACTATGTTCAGTTCCAAGCTCAGTTTAACTCCGCGTACCAAGCGTGTGATTGAGCTGGCTTTCGATGAAGCGCGCCGCATGGGCTATCACTACATCGGTACCGAGCATCTCCTTCTGGGTCTGGTGCGCGAAGGTGAAGGGGTAGCCGTCAACGTCCTCAGGAGCATGGGGGTCAATCTGGAAAAGGTCCGCGACCAAACAGGGCGCTTGATGGCAGAAAGCCCAGTTTACGCCGGCCAGAGGAGAAAGGGAAAAGAACAGCGAACCCCTTTGGTTGATCAACTAGGCACCGATCTGACAGCCAAGGCCCAAGAGGGCAAGCTGGATCCTGTCATCGGCCGCCAGAAGGAAATCGAAAGGGTTATCCAAATACTCTCACGGCGGACCAAGAACAACCCAGCCCTCATCGGCGACCCAGGTGTGGGAAAGACGGCTATCGTTGAGGGACTGGCTCAGCGTATCGTAGCCTGTGAGACACCAGAGCCCCTCTTAGACAAGCGTGTCCTAATGCTGGACGTAGGCTCCTTGGTGGCTGGCACCATGTACCGTGGCCAGTTTGAGGAAAGGTTGAAAAAGGTCATCGAAGAGATCAAAGACACGCAGAGTATCCTCTTTATTGACGAACTCCACATGCTTGTTGGAGCTGGTGCGGCTGGCAGCTCCGTTGACGCAGCCAACATCCTGAAGCCAGCCTTGTCTCGAGGGGAATTGCAATGTATCGGAGCTACCACCCTGGATGAGTATCGCAAGTACATTGAAAGCGATGCGGCCCTGGAGCGGCGCTTCCAGCCTGTCTTCGTTGATGAGCCAACTGTCGAGGAAACCATTGATATTCTGCTGGGTGTCCGGGAACGCTACGAGGCCCATCACAACCTACGGATCACCGATGAGGCCGTTGAAGCGGCTGCCCGCCTCTCGGCACGCTATATCAGCGACCGTTATCTGCCCGACAAAGCCATTGACCTCGTTGACGAGGCTGCCTCCCGCGTACGCATGTACAAAGCCCCCCAGGCCCTTGGTTTAAAGGAAACCTTTGCCAACCTCAAGGCTATACAAAAGGAGAAGGAAGAAGCTTTTAACGCCCAGCGCTACGAGGATGCGGTCAGCTTGCGCGAACAGGAAGAGGAACTCGAAGCAAGGCTGGATCAGTTACGCCTGAGCTGGAATCCCATGACCGATGGCCCCCAGGTCACGGCCGAAGATGTCGTCGAAGTGGTCTCCATGTGGACGGGAATACCCTTGATGCGCATTGCCGGCGAGGAAACCGAGCGGCTGCTAGATATGGAAGATGTCCTGCACAAACGCATAGTCGGCCAGGAGGAGGCTATTACAGCCATTGCCAAATCCGTGCGGCGCGCCCGGGCCAGGCTAAAAGACCCTAAGAGGCCCATTGGCTCCTTCATTTTCCTGGGACCAACCGGTGTAGGGAAGACAGAACTGGCCAAGGCCCTGGCTGAATTCATGTTCGGCACGGAGGAGGCCTTGCTACAACTGGATATGTCCGAGTTCATGGAGCGCCACACTGTGTCGCGCCTGGTAGGTGCTCCACCGGGTTACATTGGCTACGAAGAGGCTGGACAACTTACGGAAGCCATACGTCGCCGCCCTTACTCTGTGGTCTGTTTTGATGAGGTGGAAAAGGCCCACCCTGAAGCTTTCAATATGCTCTTGCAGATCATGGAAGACGGCCATTTGTCGGATGCCAAAGGACATAAGGTTGACTTCCGCAATACCATCATCATCATGACCTCCAATATTGGGGCTGAACTTATCAGCCGTCAGACGTCCCTCGGCTTTGCCGTGAGCCGCGATGAGGCCAAGACGCAAGAAGAAGCCTATGAAGAGATGAAGGAGAAGCTGCTGGCCGAGTTGAAACGGACTTTCCGACCAGAGTTCCTTAACCGCGTTGATGGCGTGATGGTCTTCAAAGCCTTGACTAGAGAGGAGATCAAACGGATTGTTGATCTGGAGCTAAACAAGGTGCGGAGGCGGTTGGAGGAGCAGCAAATTGAACTGGAGGTGAGCGAGGCAGCCAAGGAGCATTTGGCCCAAGAGGGCTATGACACTCATTTCGGAGCCAGACCCCTTAAGCGGGTCATCCAGCGCCTGGTTGAAGACCCGCTATCAGAAGGACTGCTGGCAGGTGAATTCCAGGAAGGCGATACTGTCCTGGCCGATTTAGAGGATGGTGAAGTGAAGCTACACGTGGTAGAGAAAGCGGCAGAGGGAAATGGAGAAGGCGTGTTGGAAGCGCTTCTACCATAGTAGACTTCTGGCTCAAAGGAAATTGTTGAAAAACGGAATCGTAGTGGAGAGCAAAAGGCTCTCCCTTTTCTTTTGGGAGAGAGGTGGCTTTACTCAACAAAGAATTGAGAGAAATCATGGCTTAGTTCACAGTTAGGCGTTTTTATGGTATACTATACCAAGCAAACGATGGTTAAAGCCCCCCCTATCTTGCTATCAGATAAGGAAAGCTATGATGGGATGCACGGACAATTTTATTAGTTTTATAAGATGTTGACGTCTGAGCCAAAAGCGGGTAAAATAGGTAGGAAACGAGCGGTTTCTTTCCAGCCCTAGGGCAATGACCGACAAAAATCAACGAGGAGAGGAACACTAATATGACGAAGTCAAGGACAGAGCAAATGATAGATTGTCTGAAGGATCTACAGGTGAGCACCCCCGACATCGAAGCCTCGGCGGTGGTCAGCGTTGATGGTCTGATCATGGCTTCATCGCTGCCCGCTGGCGTGGAGGAGGATCGAGTCTCGGCCATGTCGGCAGCTATGCTCTCCCTGGGTGAGCGCATCGCCACTGAGCTGAGACGAGGTCTGCTCGATCAGGTCTATATCAGGGGCGAGAACGGCTATGTATTCCTGATGTCCGTAGGAGAAGAGGCGGTCCTGACAGTTTTGGCCCGTCAGCAAGCGAAATTGGGCCTACTCTTCCTGGATATGAAGCGCACGGCACAAGAACTGGCCAAAATCGTCTAATGGGCCTGGCAAAGGTCAGGGACTCTTAAGCTAGGAGGTAACAACTGTGTCAGATAAAAGCGGATTCTACTATCCCAATAAAGGGGGCCGCATTTCACTTATCGCTCTGGAAGAAGTGATGGGCAAAAACGGCATCAACGCTGTCCTCAATATGGCTGGCTTGGGCTATTTTATTGATAACTATCCCCCTGACGACTTGAAGCTCGGGTTCGACTTCGCCGATTTCGGAGCTCTCAACCAGGCTCTGGAGGACATGTATGGTCCGCGCGGGGCTCGCGGCCTTGCCCTGCGCATGGGTCGAGCCGCCTTCGCCCACGTGATCAGAGATTTCGGTCCCATGGTAGGCATGGCTGACCTCGCTTTCAAAGTGCTGCCCTTGAGCACAAAGTTAAAAGTAGGCATCAGGGCTATGGCCGAAGCCTTCACCAAGGTCAGCGATCAAACTTCACGAGTGGAAGAGGACAAGGAAAAGTTCACCTACATCATCGAGCGTTGTCCGGTATGCTGGGGACGAGAGACCGACAAACCAGTGTGCTTTCAGGCCGCCGGAATTCTACAGGAGGGTTTACGCTGGGTTAGTGGAGGAAAGGACTTCAGAGTGGAGGAAACCCTCTGCATAGCCAAAGGAGACCCCACCTGTACTTTTATCATAGATAAAGAGCCTACAGGATAGAGCAACGGTTTTCTGCGCTGGCAACCATCTGGCCTCAATCGCTTCACCTGTCGCAAGACCGGGAGATGATACCGCCCGCCAGAAAGATGCCCTTTCGCAACTGCGAGGAGCACTCAATACCGAAGCTCATAGCAAGAAAAGGGGCGATGAGTTTCCCCCGCGTAGGTTTCGCCTCCATGTTTTAAGGTAAAGGTTTGTTCAGGCAACTCTGACTTAAACCGGAGTGGGAGAATGAAGAAAAACAAGATCCTGATCGTCGAGGATGATCTCGACACTTCTGACATGTTACGTGTCTATTTTGAGGCCCAAGGATACGAGGTCCTCACCGCAGCCTGGGGAAGCGATGCTCTGGAGATTTGCCAGAAGACGCTACCGGATCTGATCATCCAAGATATCAGACTACCGGACATTGATGGCTATGAGATTTGCAGACGGCTACGTGATAACCTGCGCACCAGTCAAATCCCCTTCATTTTCTTGACCGAAAAGAGGGAGAGAGAGGATAAGATAGCGGGTTTGAAGCTAGGGGCCATTGATTATATCACCAAACCTTTCGATGTACAGGAGCTCCGGCTGAGAGTACGCAATGCGCTACGTCGGGCTGGATATGAGAGTCTAGTCAACCCTATTACTGGCTTACCCGGCGGCAGATTGGTCGAAGAACAGTTAGAGCTCTTGCTGGAAAAAAGTGAATGGGCGATCTCGAGCATTAGCGTCAACGAACTAGAGGCCTTTAACGAAGCCTACGGCTTCGTGGCAGGAGATGATGTATTACGAGCTGTGGGTTTGATCCTGAACAACACCGTCGAGGAAATGGGAACCCTTGACGATTTCGTAGGACATCCTGGAGGGGCCAGTTTTATCATTATCACTGTGCCCGCCAAGGTAGAAGAACTAAGAGATAAGGTCGTAACTCGCCTGATGAGAGCGATCAATTACTTCTATCCTATCAAGGATCGAGAACTGGCTCAGAGATATGTCGAAGAGTCCTCAGGAGAGGAAAAGCTGGTGCCCTTAATGTCCATATCGGTCAGCATAGTCACTAGCAGAGATGCTTCCTTTACCAGAGTACAGCAGATCAGAGAAGCGCTCACCAAGGCAAAGCAAGTCAACTACCAACCGTCATAGGGAAACCTTCTCCCTTTTTCCCAAAAACGAGAGAGCCGGGGACGCCCAACCCCAGCTCTCATTAAAAAAGGAGGAGAAGAAGAGATTATTAGACGGCATGGTTTCTTCTGACCTTACATTGAAAGAAACATTCTGCCCTCGCAGATGCTAAACCAATGTAAGGATGCCACTCCAAGAACCATGCCTTTTGCTTATATTCTATCACTGCCCCGCATTTATTGCTAGACGCCTGCCCTACGGCTACCCTACGAAAAATCTACTTTAGCATGAAGAAATCGTGAGTTTATGCCTACTGCCACATAGAAAGGGGCTTGGGATTCTGAGGACTGCCTCACTCTATCAATATCTTTTGCCCCTCTGCCAACCCCTCCACAATCTCCGTCTCGCTCTCGTTGGAAAGCCCCGTTACCACCTCGGCCTCCCGAATGCTCTTCCCATCCACAACTTTCACCACCCTTCTCCGCCCGATGGGCTGGATAGCCCGATTGGGCACCAGCAACACGCCTTCTTTCTCCAAAGTGATAATCTTAAGATTGGCGCCCATGCCCAGACGCAAGGCTAGGCCCTCAGCGTCGAACTCGACCACGGCCTCGTAGACTGTGCTGCCCTGTTGAGGCGAAGCAGCGGGGGCAAGGCTCACGATAGTACCAGGCAAGGTTTGCCCCAGGTAGGCATCTAGACGGATCGTCACCTCCTGGCCAGGGGCGACCTCGGCCACGTCAATCTCGTCTACCTCAGCGATAATTTGCAGGGAGGTCAAGTCAGCTATGACGACCACCGGTTGGTAGGCAGACACCATCTCCCCCTCACTGGCCTCCACACGCACTACCGTACTCGCCAAAGGCGTAATTAGCCGCATCTCCTCCAATTGGGCCTGAGCGCGCTCCAGCGCCAGTTGGGCTGATTCCAACTGTTTTTCCAGGGCTGAAAGCTCATTGGTTGGAGGGCCGCTAACCAGCTTCTCGTAATTTCTTTGGGCGATTTGATAGTCAATGGTCGCCTGCTGGAGAGCCAGTGCCTTGGGGCTGGCCTCGGCATTTTCTTCGTCAGCAATCTCATCGTAGGCAGCCTGAGCCACCTGCTTGGCCAGAGCAGCCTTGCGCAGATTAGCCTGAGCGATTTCGATCTCTTCAGGGCTTGCTCCGGCTCTGGCTTTATCCAACTGGAGTTGTCGTATCTCGAGATTCAGCTCCGCCTCCCTCACCTGCCGCTCGGCATCTGGCGCTTCCAGTTCCAGCAAGAGCTGTCCAGCTTCAACTTTATCGCCCACCGACACAGCCACCCTTTTCACCCGACCTCCGAAGGGCAGGGAAAGCTCAACTTGCCGGGCCGAACGCACCTTGCCCGTCGTCTCCACCGTGGCCATGATAGTGCCTCGTCGTACGAGAACAGCACTCGCCACCTGGCGGGTCGCGACAACCCGATACCACCAATAGCTCCCGGCCACAGCAGACAGGACCAGGATGCCAATAACGATTGCCTTCGCCCTAGAAGTCATCGTAATCATAGCCTCCTGCCATGTAGACGTTATTCGCTTCGTCCACCTCAATAGCTGCACCCGAAACGTCCATCAAGATCACCTGGTCCAGCCGATAAGGTCCAGTGGTCCCGTGAGCGCGAATCACCCCCCCATCAAAAGGCAACGTTATTACATGCAAGCCAATATCCAGAGAAGTGCAGGCCACTGTGCTGACAATCTCGTCCCCACAGCTATTAACCAGGATGCCAGCCAAAGCGAACTCACTGGCCTGAGTTACCTCGACCCCTACGTCCAACAGCAGGCGCTCATAGCGGCCATCGCCGTCGGTGTCCTGACCCCGGTCGGCGTAAGTGCCAGCCAGCGAAGCCGATTGGAGAGAGACGGGTACCAGCATCTCTGCCCCCCGCTCGAATTCTCGGCCCTGCCAGGTTCCATGGGCTGAGACAAAGAGCGGGTAGTAGCCGTCAACGTCAGCATCGGAGTAGATTCCTCCGTACACACCATCCCCAGCGGCCTGGTCACGGTGAGCGCCGTCGTCGGAGAGGGGGATAACCTGAGTTGAACCATCTGGCCCAACTACTTCAGCTTCAACCGCCGCCTCTGGCACAGGACCAGCAGGTGAAGCTAACGCGGCATTTATGATGATCTCTTGGACACGCCCATGCCGTTCCCCATCCGTCGTGGATAAGGTCAGAACCAGCTCGCTCTCCAGAGCAACGTAGGCGCTGAAGGAGACAGGGGCCAAACCATCATCGTCCCTTTTGACAACCATCTGCCACCGGCCGGGGCTGGCTTCCTCGATGATGTAGCTTTCGAGATGGGCTATGATGTCAGTGCCGAGGCTCAGATGCACAGCCTCGCGCTGGTCAATGCGCCTGCCCCGGGGATCAATCAGGGTCAGGGACAAATCGCCCTCGTCCCAGGTGAGATAGAAGCGCGCTGGCCCCCTGGAGTCAACGGCCACCGTCTCTGTGACGGTCTGACCGGCCGAGAGACGGCCCTCGATGAAAGGGGTGTGCACTTGTGGCTGGACAGAAGGTGCAGATACTGCATCCTTTATCCCGTGTCCCCCATCCCCTATCCTTAACTGATTTCTCAGGTAGGTATTGTAAGTTCCATCGGGCCACAGATACGAGGGAAGGTCAAGCAATAAGATGTCAGTCCCCCAACCGTGCAGGTCGGCTGTAGTGATGGGGTAGACGCCAGACCCAGCCAGGGCATGGGCGCTTTCCAGGGTGACGATGCCATCCCCAGGGGGCAGATGCAGGGGGAGAGAGCCGTGTCCGTTTATGTCAATCTCCCGATAGTCGCCAGCGATCAAATAGTAGGGCACATCGAGGCGAGGGTGATGAGCTCGGTTGAAAAGTAGCATGTGCTCTGGGGCCAGTTCCTGGAGGGAGGGCATACCAGGATTGTGGACGACTTGGCGCAGCAGGTAACCGTGCCAGAGGTCAAGGCCGGCCTGAGGTGTGCCCAACATAAAGACCTGGGCCACATCGCCACTGTACAGCGCAGATTCGACATAGGTCCGCGCCACAAGCCCGCCCATGCTGTGAGCGATCAGGCTGACCCGTGAGGAGCCGCTAACGGCTTTGGCATGCTCTATCGTCTCCTTCAGCCTCTGAGCGTTTCGGCACAGGTTTCGTTCAGGGCCAATGCCCGTAGCATAGTAAACACCGAACCCATCGCGTTCCAGCCAGCGAGCCATGTACTTGAACTGGCTCTCCTCCACTATCTCGCTGTCATGCCAGCCGTGGATCAGGACGACAGGTGGGGGAGGTTGGGGCAACTCTTTGCGTTGACCAAACACACTGACCCCACCCCCCAGGGTGCCGAACCACAAATCGCCAGCAGGAGCAGCGGCTATGGCGCTGATAAAATCCGCAGCCAGACCATCTCTCGCGGTGTAAATCGCCCAGTTGGTCCCGTCGAAAACGCTCACCCCTTTGGCTGTACCGAACCAGAGTCGGCCCTGAGAGTCACTGGCAATCGCTTCGACGCGGTTGTCGGCTAAACCGTCGGCAGCGGTGTACGTCCGCCAGTTCTGGCCATCGAAGAGGTTGACTCCATGGTCGGTGCCGACCCAGACCCAGCCTTTTCCATCAATGGCGATGGCGTTGATGTGGTCATCAGCCAGCGCCAAGTTCTCGGTTGAGTAAATCTCCCAGGCCCGGCCATCGTAGTGGCCGAGTCCACTATCGTAGGTGCCGACCCATAAGGTGTCGCCGTCCGCGGCTAAGGCTGTGACCCAGAAGCTGGCCAAGCCAGAGTTGGCCGGGGTAAAAGCCTGCCAGCTTTGGCCATCAAAGCGGCTCACCCCACCACCGTCGGTGCCTACCCAAAGGTTGCCAGAGCGGTCAATGGCCAGGGCGGTGATCCAATCATTAGCCAGAGAGCCGGCGGCCGTGTAGGTAGTCCACTGTGCGCCATCGAAGCGACTCAGGCCTCCACCGTAGGTGCCAGCCCACACGTCACCGCTGTTATCCACGACCATGGTCGTTACCCAATCGTCGGCCAGGCCATGTCCAGTGCTGTAGGTAAACCACTCTCGGCCATCAAAGTGACTCACCCCTCCGCCAAAGGTTCCCACCCAGACGTGACCATCGCTGTCAACGGCAATAGAGGACACAGCATTAGAAGCCAGCCCATGATGGGTGGTATAGGTCGTCCAGACGGGGGAACCGCCCTGGGCCCGAACCGGCTGTGCTCCGCAAAGCACTACAGCTACCAGCGCGATCAGACTGATCATTCGGAAAGGAGCGACGAAAAACAATCTCCTCATCAAAGGCTTTCCCCTTCACTCTACTCATATCTCAACGTTTCCGCCACCGGCAGCCGGGCTGCCCCCAAGGCCGGACCGAGGCTGGCCAGGGCAACGAGCAGGATAGCGAAGAGGAAGCCGGTCAAGAGCAGGCGAGGGGTGAACACGAACTTCAGTTGGAAGAGAAGTCTCCCCATCTGGGCCACGAAGAAGCGACCAGCGGGATAGCCGATGGCCGTCCCCAGAACCCAGCCAGCCAGACCCAGGGCCAGGCCCTCGGTCAGAAACACCTGGAACAGCCGCAAGTCGTTGGCTCCCACGGCTCGCAGCACCCCGATCTCACGGCGGCGCTCCAACACGCTCAGGGTCAGGGTGTTCATCACACCAACAGCGCTGATGAGGGCCACGATGGTCACCATCAGACTCAGGCCAATGGACAGGACCTTACTCTGCTCCAGGGCGCTCTTGAACTCGCGGTGAGCAGCCACAGTGCCCGGTCGCCAGCGACGGAATCTGCGCTCCAGTTGACCCAGGATGCGATTTACGCCCTCCGGGGTGGAGTCATCCAACTGCAAGGCGAAGAAGGAGGCGCGGCCCAAACGCCCCAACATACGATGGCTCACGTCCACAGGCAGAAAGACCTTGGCCGTCACCGTGCTACCCAGGAAGATGCTGTAGTCATCAGCGATACCTACCACGCGGAAATCTCTGGCC
>Ga0315310_10002402_pt1 | contig 11693 bp, 12 predicted proteins | sample TDP5_MG_FD_203630 | JGI IMG/M metagenome (GOLD analysis project Ga0315310, IMG submission 203630) | Freshwater sediment microbial communities from Lake Towuti, South Sulawesi, Indonesia - TDP5 | ecosystem: Environmental > Aquatic > Freshwater > Lake > Sediment | place: Indonesia: South Sulawesi... | reverse complement strand
AGAGGATTTCTTCTGAACTTGCCAGATTCATGAAGTATGACGTGGAGTCGCCACAAGCAGGAGGCAGAATTGATGAAACAGAGCATCCCTTCACTACAGGTTATTACGACGATGTTAGGATCACAACGCACTATTATGAAAATAACATGACGTCTTCTTTGTTCTCTATCTTACATGAAGGCGGTCACGCCCTTTACTATCAAGGTTTGAACCCAGAATGGATGTATCAGCCCGTAGGAAATGATTGCTCTCATGGATTCCATGAATCACAGTCTCGCTTCGTAGAGAATATTGTGGGGCGTTCAAGGGAGTTCTGGGTTTACTTCTTCCCAAAGCTAAACAAACTGACAGGAAACACTTTCGCCGATGTTGCCTTGAATAATTTCGTGCGAGCTATCAACTCAGTTCAACCTTCAAAGATTCGTATTGAGGCAGATGAGGTCACCTATTGCCTTCATGTCATCATCAGATTCGAGATTGAACGCGAGCTTTTCACTGGCAAGCTACAGGTAGCTGAACTTCCCCAAGTCTGGAACCAGAAGTACAAGGACTACCTAGGCGTCGTCATTGAGAACGACTCTGAAGGCGTAATGCAGGACACACATTGGGCTGGCGGAGACTTTGGTTACTTTCCAACCTACGCTCTAGGGAATATATACAGTGGTCAAATCCTGTTCACGATGGAGAAGGCTATTCCTAATTGGAGAGACGAAATCGCAAAAGGCAACTTCTCAAACGTGAAAAAATGGTTGATAGACAATGTACACCGCTACGGAGCCCTTTATGATCCAGCAGTTCTGATCAAGAAGATTACGGGCGAAGATATGAACGTCAAACCCTACCTCACATACCTCAACAACAAGTACTCATGGATATACGAATACTAAATTACTCAGAAGAAGGCTTGCATGATCGTGTCAAAGTTTTGAACAAGGCGGGTTCTGCTAGTAGCTGTACGTGACTGTGAGATCAAATGGATTTATGACTGCGGCAAAATTCTCGCGCACAACTCTGGTACCCTCGCCAGAATGCCCAGGCTCGAAATATGACGTGATCGTGTATACCGCTTGAAACTTCACGGTCCAAACTCCGTTGTCGTTTGCTGTTGCATCAGATTCTAGAGAAGAGGGCACGTTTTGTCTTCTAGTTCCAGACACCTTAGCATAGACTGTGTCGGCTACAACAAGGGCTTCCTGTTGGTTCATGCCGTCTGACAGATCCACGCTTGCAGTTACGTTGAAAGCTAGATTGCCCGATGAAGTTCCGCAAGTAAAACGAACTGCATTTGCCGAAGTTTGCTCCTGAAGTTTCAAGGAAACAGCCATAGCAATAGAGACAGTTGACAAAGCTAAGATTGCGACTATAACAAGCAATCCTTTTTTTCGCCTATACCAAGGTTGCTTCAGCTTCTGGCTATCAGCGGTGTTGCTGTCTGACAAGTTGCTTCGATTTCTGTCGTGGTCGCATAGGATTATATACATTTCCACGAAGCTAAGCACGTAACGCTTTATTTTTGTGAAGGATTAGTAAGAGCATTTTGAGGCAGTGTACGATTGGTTGAGTATCTCGTTGGCACCGGCGGTTGGGCATACATCAGAGTGCCTGGGCTGCGTTCTCTTGTGGCTTATTCCAGGCTTTTTGATTTCGTTGAGGTTAACTCCACTTTCTATCAGGTTCCCAATTTGAAGACGGTGGAATCTTGGAGGCGCCAGGTTCCGCCTCATTTCGAGTTTTCGGTGAGATGCAATAGTGATGTGACTCATAAGTATCAGTTTCAGCCAAGTCAAGAAGCGTGCAAGGTTCTTGAGCAAATGGTAGTGATCTGTAAGACGTTGAGGGCTGAGATTCTGCACATGCAAACTCCTTCATCTTTTCTACCGAGCGAGAAAAAGGCGCATTTGCTGCATTCGTTCATGTCTTCTGTCGATCTGAAAGGTGTTCGGATTGCGCTTGAGGTCAGGGGCGGCAATCAGGCTTTGACCAGTGATTTCGTGCGGGTGATGCAAGACCACAATATGATTCATAGTGTAGATCTTTCAAAAGACGAGACGCCGGCTTATAGTAGCGATGTGCTTTACACGCGGCTTTTCGGAAAAGGAGTTCACAACGTTTACCAGCCAACTGATCAGGAGCTGAAGAGAATTGATGATCGGGCATCTGCGGGATTGCACAAGAAAGCCATGGTCAGCTTCCACTTCGTAAGAATGTACAAGGATGCTGTCAGACTTAAAACGTACAAGGAGACAGGCAAGTTTCCCATGGTCACCAGATCAACGGGGTTGAAGTCGTTGATGGAGGTTATGAGAGAAGACGCGCAGTTTCCAAGCCAGAAGCAACAGTTGATTCAACATCAAGGCTGGAAACTCATCGACCTTACGCAAGATGAGCGTGTGAGAGTTTCTGAAATGCTTGAGAAGCTTCCGGAAAGAAAATATGAGAGCTTAGATGATGTGGTTCAGACCTTGCGGAGTTGGTTCACTTGATTATTTCTCTTGCGATTACGGCGCGCATTATTTCGTTGGTGCCGCCTGCTGAGATCGCTTCCAACGAGTCTCTCAGGTAGCGCATTAGGTCAAACTCAGGCAGAGTTCCGCAGGCGCCGTGGATTTGAAGGGCTTTGAAGGCGTTCTGTCTGGCGACTTCGCTTGAGTAGGCTTTTGCGGATGCGATTTCTTTGGCGATCTCCCTTCCTGTTCTTCCTTGGTCCAGCAGCCACGCAGCGTGATAAGCGAGTAGTCTAGCGGCTTCTGTTTGCATGTGCATGTCTGCCAGCATGAATTGGATAGCCTGAAGCTCTGAGATTGGCTTGCCATACAATTGCTTGTCTTTGGCGTATTGTAGTGCTGTTTCGTATGCTGCTCGTGCTATGCCCAGTGCGGCGCCTGTGTTTCCTGTTCTTCCGATTTCTGAGACTGTTTTCAGGCTGGCTCGCAGTCCGTCGCCTTCTTTGCCTATTAGATTTTCTTTGGGTATCTTGCAGTTCTTGAAGAAAATTTCTGATACTATCATGGAGCGCATGCCTGCGTGTTGTTCGCGCATGCCTGGCTCGAAGCCTTCTGCGCCTTTTTCAACCACGAAGACGCTGAAGCCCTGTGTGCCTTCTCCGGTCTTAGCCATGAACACACAGACATCAGCTATTCCTGCGTTTGTGATGAAGCATTTGCTTCCGTTCACGATGTAATGATCGCCGTCTAGTTTGGCTCGTGTCACAATTGATGAAGGGTCTGAGCCTCCCGTGGGCTCGGTTACGGCCATACACATTATTTTTTCGGCTCGCACGGTTGGTGGGATGTATTTTTTCTTCTGTTCTTCGTTTCCGAAGTGTAGGATGACCCATAAGCCTAGTGGAGACGCTTGAAGGAACAAGCCCATAGAAGCGTAGGCTCGTGACAGTTCCTCTATGCTTATCATTCTTGCCAAGTGTCCCATGTTAGAGCCGTCGTATTCAGGCGGCATGACTATGCCTATTAGTCCTAGATCAGCGATTTTTTTGATTATGTCTCTGGGAAACTCGCCTGTTTGGTCAAGTTGTCGGGCTCTAGGCAGTAGTTCACGTTTGGCGAATTCTTGCATGGCTTTTCTGAGCATTTCCTGTTCTGGCGTGAAGTTGAAGTCCATTGGCGCTCTTTCCATCCATATAGTTGAGAGCTGTTCTGTAAGCGGGAACACTTAAAAGCGTTATTTCAGCATGTTCTATTCCCAACTCGAATTCAAGTTTGAGCAAAATGTTTGGAGATAGGAAAAGGATGGCATATGATAGACCGACGGTTGCGGTTATAGGTCTGGGTCCAGTTGGTTCGATTTTATCTGCCCACTTAGCACACAGTAACGTGGATGTTGTTGTTCAGGATGCCATGCCTCATATTCGCCAGAAGGTGAAGCAAGAGGGAATCACGATATCTGGAATCACTCAGGTAACCGCTAAGATTGATAAAATCGCCGAATCCATTCCCCAGCTTGCCCAGTTTCATCCTGAAGTGATATTTATTGTAACTAAAGCTTGTTATCTGAAGGATGTTTTGCCAGAAATCAAGCAGATATACACGCCTAAGCTGAAAGTTGTGAGTTTTCAGAACGGGTTAGGCAACGAACAAGTCATAGCTGAACAGCTAGAGGCAGACACAGCCTATCGAGTTGTCATAAATTATGCTGGAAACCTTGTTAGCCCTGGACATGCCATAATGAATTGGTTCCAACCGCCTAATTACGTCGGCGCTCTTCACAAGGGAAAATATATAGTTGACGAGACTACCAAGAAAATCGCTAGCATGTTGACAGCGGCTGGGTTAAAGACTGAGGAAACGCCTGACATCAAGAACGATGTGTGGGAGAAAGGCATTTTGAACGCAGCTCTGTGCTCGATATGTGCTCTCACGGGGCAAACCATGAAAGAAGCCATGGAATATCCGCACAGTCGTAAACTCGCCGTTCACGTGCTTGAAGAAGGGTTAAGGGTTGCTGGAGCTGATGGATGCAACTTCGACTCAGATGCATTAGCCAAGTTCACGGCGTATTTAGAGAAAGGCGGCGCCCACAAGCCGTCAATGCTGATCGATGTTGAGAACAAGCGTCCAACTGAAGTGGATTTTATGAGCGGAGCCATAGCTCGTTATGGGACAAAATACGGCATTCTGACGCCTATCAACTCAACTCTAACTGACTTGCTGAAGACGCTGGAGAATCAATATCTTAAACGCTGATTCGTTATGGAAGCCCTGCAGCCATTCCGAAAAACCCTTTCAAACAAGCATGAAGCGGCAGAAAGGTGGAAGAGCAGAAATCTACCTGTCGTAGGTTGGACTTGCACCTACACGCCTGAAGAAGTGATTTACGCAGCAAACGCTTTGCCAGTTATGGTTTGGGGCAGCCTAGGTGAGACCAATCTTGCAGATGCTTACATGCCGAGTAACAGTTGTTCTTTTGCCAGGAGCTGTTTCAACGCTGCTCTGCGCGGAGATTACGATTATCTTGACGGCTTCGTTGAGTCTACAAGCTGCGACAACCGTGAGAAAACTTATGACATGTGGGTGAACTACTCGAAAGTTCTCAACATTTATCTGATCAACACGCCGCACACAAACACGGAGCAGGCTCATCATTTTTTCTATCGAGAAGTCGTGAAATTCAAGGAATGGATGGAACGCACGTTCAAGACGCAGATTTCAGATGACTCATTGAACCATGCTATTGAAGAGTATAACGAGAACCGTGACTTGCTGAGGAAAATATATGACCTGAAATCGAAGAAGCCGCCGGTGATTTCGGGCACCGAGTATCTGGAAATAGCGTTAGCCGGTCTCGTCATGCCCAAATCTGAACATAATGCGCTTATGAGTCGATTGCTTGGTGAGGTTGAGCACCGCAGCGACTTGCCTCGTGAGGGTTTGCGGTTGCTGGTTTCTGGTAGCGTTGTGGACAACACGGAGTTGGTTAAACTTATCGAATCTGTTGGCGGCATTGTAGTTGCAGACGATTGGTGTACAGGTTCGCGATACTTCTGGAATAATGTAGACTTGGGCAGCCATGATCCGTTAGAAGCTATAGCGAGACGGTATTTGAATAAAGTCCCGTCTTCGTTCGTGTATATGCGTGAAGAACGGTTTAAACATGTTAAAAAGCTAGCCAAACGGTTTGATGTTGACGGTGTCGTCATGTTCGTTATCAAGTACTGCGACACCCACATGTTTGACGCGCCGCTCTTACGCGACGAATTGAGGGCTATGGGATTGCCTGTGCTCCATTTGGAGTGGGAGCATTCGATGAGCGGTTTTGCAGGTTTGAAGACCCGCATTGAAGCGTTTATTGAAATGGTGGGCGGAGTCAAATAATGAGCGCCGTGGATAGAAGGCTGAAATCAACAAGTGGATTCTACAAGAACTACGTGAAGAAATCTTATGAGGACGCCCATCGCGCCAAAGCCGAAAAGCGCCCTGTTGCCTGGGTCGCGTCGACTTTTCCTGTGGAAGCGCTGCAAGCCATGGATGTTGTGCCAGTTTGGCCTGAGAATTACGCGTCTGTCTGCGCGGCGAGGCAGGTTTCGGTTGAGTTATGCGAGCTAGCTGAACGCGAAGGCTTCTCAAGAGACTTGTGTTCCTACTCCCGTTGTGTTTTAGGCTCGATCTTCGGTAGCGACAAGGAGTTGCCTGAGGGAGGTTTGCCTGAGGGAGGTTTGCCTAAGCCTGACTTTCTTGTTGCCACAACTTCTGCTTGCGACACGCACGTTAAGTGGTTTCAGGTTGCAAGTCGAGTCTATAAGGCGCCGTTTTTTGTTTTGGACACTCCTTACAACATCGGTGGCGGGGACTCAGAACACATAGATAAGTCGCACATCGAGTACTATGAATCACAATTGAGCGATCTTTTCGACTTCCTGGAGAAACAGACCGGCGCGAAGCTTGATAAGTATAAGCTTCGCCAAACTCTGGCGCTTTCCAACTGGACTAGCAAGCTTTGGACCGAGATTCAAGACCTTCGCAGGAACATTCCCTGTCCGATGGATGCCCGCGACGCGTTTTCAGCAGTGTTCTTCATGTTGTGCATGCCCGGCTCGCAGGTAGCCGTGGATTTCTATACGCAGTTACGGGACGAGTTGCAGCAACGAGTCAAAGAAGACATCGGCGTTGTTGAGAACGAACGCTTTCGGCTGGTCTGGGACAATCTTCCACTATGGTACAATTTGAGAATCTTCGAGTACCTGAACACTCTGGGCGCAGTGGTTGTGGCTGAAGTGTTTTCTCACACTTGGACTGGCACTCTTGACCCGGAGAGGCCTTATGAAAGCTTGGCTAGAAAGTACTTGCCTAACATGGCTAACTCAACGATACAGCGCCGACTGAACATCGTTCTCAACTTAGTGAAAGATTTTCACGTTAACGGTGTCATTCTGCCAACGAATTGGGGTTGTCGTATGATGTCAGTCGGCGAAACCATAGTCAAAGATGCTGTCTACAAGAAACTGGGCGTACAGAGTCTCATCCTCGACGTGGATTCATCAGACTGGCGCGTTGCAGGAGAAGCACAGGTGAAGGAAAGATTAGCAACATTTCTAGAGACAATCATCAAGTGACAAAGTAGGGCGAAGCTGAGCTTAGCCTAGTGAATTAATCATGTTCCCGTTGGCGCCTGAGGACTCGCCGGTTGTGGATGCGCTCTTGTATACGCAACGAGCAGTTTAAGAAAGTAAATGGCGCCACCGAACACGACGATTGTTTGCCCCGCAATTCTCATCAAAACGTGATCCACAGCTTGACCCGTAAAGAAGAGAATCAGCCCAGCCATAACCATCAATGTTGTCACACGTGCGTGTCCGACATAATCAATCAGAATCGAGAACGCCAGTACTCCCAACACCATGAATCCAAACCCAAGAAAAGGAATAGAAGCGATCCCCGCGATCTGCATCTCTTGCGTAGGCTGACCCGAGAGAGGAAAAACACTTCCCAAGAGCAAAACGAAACCCACTGCACTGGAGGCGACTCCGGCAATCGCCCAACGCCCTTCACTCATAATTGTAAGGTCACGCTTCCTACCAATTAGGTACCCTAGTGTCCCTCCCAGAAAATTGACAAGCAGGAAAACTGAGAATGCAATTGCTAATGCATCATTGTAATTGCTCCACAGACTATGTTCTATGATCTGGCCACCACTCAACTCCCAATCTGGAGTCAAGTTCAAATCCGTTGTCAAGAATCGGACTGAATGATAATAAAGCCGAGGATGATTAAGCCTCAACTCCGAAGAAAGCCAAACCGGCGCGGAAAGTTCACCGTACCAGAAATAAAAGGGAAAAGAGAGGAAGCTCAACGGCCAAAAAAAGGCAAACTGGGTCAGAGGATAGACCGTGGAGATAAGTGAAACCAAGACAACGAAAAGTCCTATGTCGAACAAGTAGGTCCACGACTTGCTGCTTCTCGCATAGCGATACAACAGGTACATTACGAGTAGCATGGACGCTTCAAAATACACTGGCCAACATAGACCTATAAGCCTACTGTGCCATATTGCCACTTGAGTGGGTGTGCCGCACGATGTGTAGCTTTTCTGGAGACATTGGGCAAATGAGAAGAAATCGCCTGTGCTGCTAAACCAATGCTTTGGGTGGATTGCATGAAGAAGTTGCACCTATTGCCGCATAGAGTGTCTGAATCTACGTGCTATGTCAATGGGCTTGAAGACCTGATGGCGTGGAAGGGAGCAGACTACGCCGATTTCCTGCTCTCTGTCATAGGTGGCATGGCTGGTTTCACGTATCTTCGCTTCAAAAGAGCAGATCCGCCGTGCATGGTCTATTGGGGTGCTAACCCCAAGTACTTGATGAAAGATCTCGCCGCAATAATTGGCTTCAAGGAGATAGTGACCGAAGGGAGGACATTCAAGAATGCTTTTCAGAGGTTGAAGGAATTCATTGACAGTGGGCAGCCCGTTATGGCTGGAGCCCTCGACATGTATTTTCTGCATTATTATCCTGATCTTTACAGGAAAGTGCATGTTCCCATTCATTATGTTCTTGTTGTCGGATACGATAATGAAGAGCGAGTTGTTTTTGTGCATGATTGTAGCCATGAGAACGTGCAGAGAATAGGTTATGATGAGTTTGAGAAGTCTCTAGACGTCAATGTGCCAGGGATGAGCAAGAGGAACACGATAAGGGCGTTTATGCTTCCAGAGAAGATGCCTTCGGAGCTTGAAGTTGCCAGAGCAGGCTTTTCTTTCAAGGCTCAGCGCTTCCTGAAGCCTCCGGTCAAGCTCTTTGGAATTCCCGCAATGCTGAAACTTGCCCATGAGATATTCGAGTGGGACAACAGGAAATGCTTCGAGCATATGGTTACCTACGCGACGACCCCGCCCTTGCTGCCAACGACTTTTGAAAACAGTCATGGAATGCGTTTCTGGCAAGCAGACGTACTCAATACTTTGGGCAACAAGTACAATGTAAGCAAGTGGATTGACGCTGCATCCTTATTCAGGCAATCTGGAGAGGAAATCATGAAGCTTTGCGAGGCAGCTTTGAAGCAGAACAAGCAGAGAGTATCAGGCAGTCTATTGAAAATAGCCAAAATCGAGCAACAAGCTTACAGCTTGCTGAAAGACGCCTAGAAACACGCCGCGCGACTGACTTGCGCTTGTAAACTGATTTGTGGAAATTTGAACCACAATGAACAAATCATACATGCGTGTATGTGCGTGATGAGGTGCGTCTTGGTGACCTGTTATTTCAGGTATCTTACCGATGTCTTCAAAAAAGCTGGAATAGAAGTGACAAGCGAGAACAGACGTGAGATTGATAAGGTCATTCACAGCATTGTAGGCGTGGAATCCAAGAATTGTCCAGCGGCTTGGAGAGAAGTCAAAAAAAGATTGGCTGAAGATGAAGAAGCTTTCGTTTCAAGACTGAGAAAAAACATCGGGAAGCGTTGAAGGCGAGCGAATAGAGCAGCGTCTCGAATTTAGAGACCACTATTACTGAGATAACTGAGAATCAACGGCATCTGAAGGGTGTTTGCAGACGATGCATTGGCTTCCACTATTGTTAACCGTTGTTTCACGCGTTGCACAAGTCCTGCAACTCGATAGAACGTCTCATTTTGATAGGCTACTCCGTCCCGTCGGAACGAAGCATTCATTCACAGCATATTTCAAGGGTCTAGAAAAAGTCAAAGCTGTAAGGAAGATCTTCGGCGAGCAAACAGAAGCAGTACTTCGGAATCTTAAGGTGAAGTTCACTTGGCTGCCGGGCTACATGTGGATTGACAGCGAAGACGGAAGCCTTGTGATCAGCTCTCGATACCTGAACAATGGCGATAGGATTGACATTTACCTTGACTTAATCCATGAGCTTGTTCACGTGAAACAACTTCAGGAAGGAAAGAAGCTCTTCGATGTCGAGTACGACTACGCTGACAGACCTACGGAAATTGAAGCTTATCAACATGCGGTTGAAGAGGCAAGAAGACTCAAGTTGAATGATGAGCAAATATGCCAATACCTCAAGACAGAATGGATGAGCCACGAGGATTTGAAAAGACTAGCAAATGCCCTAAACGTCAAATGCTCATGACAAGCGCGCGCTACTTCATTTGGGGACTTTGAGAAACTGCGCGCGCTGGTCTGCCCGCATTGCAGTTGGTCTTTGCCAGAGCTTTTAAGTCCACTTCATTTAATCATCTCCTCTAGGTGACAGGAATGGTTGACATACAGACTGTTTCTATAGCTGCTGCCTCTGCAGGTGTACTGGTCGCCGCGATCTACTACATGCTAACTCTGAGATACAATGTCAAGGCGAGGCAGATGGAGTTGTGCCGATTGATTACTTCAGACTTGGGTTCGGAACAGGGCTGTCAGAGATACGCCATGATGATGAACATGGAGTGGAAGGACTATGAGGATTTCAGGGAGAAGCATGGGTACTCGAACCCCGAGATGTTCGGCAAGTGGGTTTCAGAATGGCTAGGCTGGGAGAATATGGGAGCTCTCATAAGAAGCAAGGTTGTTACAGCTGAAAATCTCTACGCCACGGGCGGCGTCGGACCCATACTGGCATGGGAGAAGTTCAAGGACATCATTCAGAGTCGGAGAGATGCTGTATGGGGTCAAGATTTGTATGTCAACTTCGAGTTCTTAGCCCAAGAGATGCTGAAGATAAAGATGAAAAAGGATGCCAGCTTCAAAGATAAACTGAGCGCGCGCTTGACGAAGACGGGAAATACAAGACCCACGAACCAGAACCAATAACCATAACAGTCAAGGAACTCGGAATAAAAGGCTGGATCAAAGGAGAAAGATAATCAACAAATCAATTTTGCCAAAACCGAGCGCGTGTTCTCATCGACATTTATATATATCAACTTTTCCCAAGGGCTTAGTTGTGATCGGCGATGGGCAGAGTTGAAAGCTCAATAGAGATAGAAGCTCCCATAGAGAAAGTGTTCGCTTTTCTTTCAGACCCGAAGAACAGAGAGAAAATACTCGCACATGCACAAGTAAGGGTAGAGGATGTCTCCAAAGGGCCCATAGGAGTCGGCACCACATACCGCTGGTCCGCTGTTCTGGCAGGGCGAAAGGTGGACCTTCACCCACATGAAATTGTTGAGTTCAAGAAGAATCGCAGGTTTGTTGATCATGATAAAGGCGGATCCTTGAAAAAGGAGGAATTTACCTTTGTCTTCGCAGCCACAGATAGAGGCACGAAGGTGACCATGACCATCGACTACGAGCTCCCTTACTCAGTGATTGGCAAGATCTTGGACAAGCTGAAGTTTAGGAAGGAGTTCGAACGCTTCCTCAACGTTGGAGCACAGAAGGCGAAGGAGATCCTTGAAGCACCCAGCTAATTTTGGTTGGTTGGATAGAATTTCTATTTCCTTCCTTCACGCTATTTTAATTAGTTTATAGACTTAGGAAAGCACAAAATTTCTATCCAACCAACTTCGATTATGCACAAAAGCTAAAGCTAAACCAACTTTATATCAGGAAGAGGCTGTCAGTTCGAGGCGAAACTGATTTGGTTCTTCCTGCTCTCGATATCATGCTGGTTTCACTTGTCGCAGTTATAGTGGGGCTTCCTCTGATCTACATCTTGTCAAGAGCACTAAAGCTGCGTCCCGCACCTATAACGATTGCAGGCCCCAAAAGGGAGTTTGTTCTCGCTTCTATCGTGACTGTAGCACTGTTCCTAGTAGTCTTTGGATGGCGAA
>Ga0315310_10002399_pt1 | contig 11699 bp, 12 predicted proteins | sample TDP5_MG_FD_203630 | JGI IMG/M metagenome (GOLD analysis project Ga0315310, IMG submission 203630) | Freshwater sediment microbial communities from Lake Towuti, South Sulawesi, Indonesia - TDP5 | ecosystem: Environmental > Aquatic > Freshwater > Lake > Sediment | place: Indonesia: South Sulawesi... | reverse complement strand
CAATCCCGGGAGTCGCCAGTGCAGCTTTGCTCGTAGCTATGAATGTGCTCGGTGACTTCGGAAACCCAGCGCTCATAGCTGGAGATTTCTCGGTGATAGCAACAGAGGCCTATATGCAAATAGTCGGATGGGGGGACTTCAGGATGGCCGCTGTCCTCTGCAACATACTGTTTCTACCAGTCTTTGCCCTCTTCATTGCCCAGAAGTACTGGGTCAGCAGGAGACTTTACGTCACTGTAACGGGCGCTCCAACTCAACTGGAGATCAAGAAGTCTGGCAGACTCGTCAAATGGACTCTGTTCTTCTTTTGTTCGGCGATCTCATTGGTGATCGTCTTGATCTATGCAAGCATCGGGTTGGGTGCATTCGCGAAAACTTGGGGTGTAAACTACGCATTCACATTGGAGCACCTGCAGGATGTCACGTTCCAAGGGATTCCAGCGGTGAGAAATGCGTTGGTCTTTTCACTGTGCTCAGGATTCGCATGTGCAATCCTAGGCGTCCTAGACGCCTACATAATCTTCAGAAAGAGTATGCCCGGACGACAGATCCTTGATTTCATTTCGACATTGCCAGCGGCCGTTCCAGGATTCCTCCTCGGCATAGGGTATATTCTGAGCTTCAATACCCCTCCTTTGGTGCTGACGGCGACGGCGTACATCATCATACTGAACAACATTGTCAGAGATTTGCCTACTGGCTATCAGGCTGGAATGGCGGGGATCCAGCAGGTGGATGTTTCGATTGAAGAGGCATCGACGAACCTCGGTGCCGGCACCTTCCAGACTCTTCGAAACGTCGTCGTGCCCCTGCTGAAGTCAGCGTTCGGAGCCGGTTTCATATACGCATTCATCAAATGTATGACGACAGTAAGCGCTGTGATATTCTTGATAACGCCCGAGTGGAACTTGCCTTCGCCCATAATACTTGGACTTGCCGGCCATGGATATTGGGGGCAAGCCGCAGCGCTGTCCGCCATCCTGCTCGTCATAGTTGTTGGTACATTACTCATTTGTAGAGTGGTTGCTGGGAGAAGAATCCAACTGTTTGAAGTGTAGAGGATTATCGATATGGATCAAGCGGTCTATCTGAATGAAGCAACGAAGAGGTTCGGCTCAGTCATAGCTGTGGATCATGCGTCGTTCGCTGTTGAAGATAAGTCGTTCACAGTGCTCTTAGGGCCAAGTGGATGTGGAAAAACCACTTTACTGAGAAGCATAGCCGGATTCTACGATCTGGATGAAGGCCGGATCTTCATCAAAGGAAAGGATGTTACAAACATTCCTCCTCATAAGCGGAACACAGGAATGGTCTTTCAAAACTACGCCTTGTTCCCCCACATGAAAGTGTATGACAACATCGCGTATGGACTGAGGTTCAGACAATCACCCAAGGTGGAGACCGAGAAGAGAGTCAGAAAGGTTGCGGGGATGCTTGGGATAGAACATCTCTTGGCGAGGTTTCCGGCGCAGTTGAGTGGAGGCGAACAGCAGAGAGTGGCAGTGGCCAGAGCTCTCGTGATCGAGCCTGAAGTTCTCCTTCTTGACGAGCCTCTGAGCAACTTAGACGCCAAGGTGAGAGTTCACGTGCGAGTCGAGCTAAAGAAGATTCAGCGCCAATTAGGGATTACGGCAGTCCATGTCACACATGACCAAGAAGAAGCACTTGCCATCGGCGATAAGATCGTTGTCATGAATAAGGGGAGAGTCATTCAGATCGGAACTCCCACAGAGATCTACTTCAAACCGAAGGCAAGATTCGTGGCTGAATTCATAGGAACGATCAATTTGCTTAAGGCAATGGTTGCCAAGACGACTGCGAAAGAGGTTCTCCTTTCAGTAGGTCCAGATATGGTCCTGTCAGCGTCCGCTAGTCCCGAATTTGCCTTGCGTAATGGTCAAGAAGTAACATTGTCGATTCGGCCCGAGAACATCGAGATTAGCAGTGAGAAGCCCGCCGGTGAAGGCAACGTCCTGCGTGGCGAGGTGAAGGACACGATCTTCATGGGAGCGATAACGAGATATTTCGTCCATACAGGTGATCTTGAGATAATCGCCGATGTCCAAGGATCAGATGTACCGTTGAAGGGCAGCATCTACGTAAGCATGGACAGTTCGAAGCTGCACATCCTCCCAGAGCTATGATAGGTGTAGGCAGACAGGTTCAACCAGTAGCACCTCTCCATAGAAGTCCCGGATAAATGGGTGTCATACACCCCCGCCCGGTCTCTTGAAAGGCATGTTTTGGGCTCGTTTTCGGTAGACGGGTCCATTTCTTTCTTAGCTTGCGTCTGCGAAAGGTGCAAATAGTCCCATCCAGTCTTCGGAAGGTGACAAAAGGTTGCCGCTCGATAGGTCGGTCTTCTTCAAAGCCGTTGTGCAGGAAGGTAACCGACTTCAGGTTCCGTGTGTTATGAGGGGGCAGTTTGGATTGGAATCATCACAGGTTTTGGAGGTCAGGATTCGCGTCGCGGAACGGATTGGCACCCGTGTGGAAACCTACTATGCGAAGATGAGAAGGGACGGCAGGTTCGGCATTCCAAAGCTGATCATGAAACTCTGTGAAATCAAGGCTGGAGACATTGTTGAGGTGACTCTCTCTCCACCTGAAACTGACGAAGAACATGGTGAAGAACAGGACTGACTGACGGCTTCGCGTATTCTGATCTAGCTGCCTGATTGGGGAAGCGAATTGGCTAGCTCCTGCACTTCCTGAATCGAGGCCTGAAGAGGTCCAGCTCTCTCCATTTTCAGTGAGGTGGCTGCCGCTGCAAACCGGCAGGAGTCCCTAGGCGAGGAAGTCAGTCGTCTTGCCAAGTAAGTAGCAAGGCATGTGTCTCCCCGTCCTGTTCGCCCAACGATCTTTCGCGGGACAAAGGGCGCTTCATACAGATCTCCGTTAGCGTAGACTGTGACTCCGTCTGCACGTGTCAGCATGATCTCTGACAGGCCATATCTTGACAGTTTCTTGATGGCTTTGAACCGATCTGTTTCACCTGTGAGGGCCTCGGCCTCCGTGTCATCTACCTTGAACACTTTTACGAAAGCAAGTCCCTCCTCTTTCTGAGGCCAACCGGTCAATAGCACATCGTTTCTTCTGCATACCCTGACGAATCCTTGGGCGTCAAGCGCGACACTGCCCATAGTAGAGAGTCTTCTAAGAAGAGGTATGTCCACGATTCCAGCCATTATCGGTCCAACCAAGAACACGCGAGCTGAAATCCTAGGTATCTCGTCAATGCTAAACGGTCCGGCAGATCCTAGAAGGTGGCAAACGCGGCGGTCCATGTTCTCGGTCATATAGATGTTCTCAAGCCCTGATGTCTGAGGCGCAGTCTGAGCGTAGACCACTATGCCTTCGTGACGAAGCTCCTCCAGTAGATGGAAATCTTGCTCAGCGAGTCTGGTGATGACGGCCGTGCGTACTCCCATGCGCCGCAGAGCCAGCGCGCCATAGTACACTGCGCCTCCTGAAGAACACTCCACCTGCCCACGAACAACAAGTTTGTCCCTCGCAAAGTCACCTACGACAGCGATATCCGCCTTGATGTCCGCTTTCTCCGAGGCCATGATTGAAACCAAGCCTAATCTTCTAGCTTCGGCCACAATACTTCGTTTCAATCAGTTCCCTGACTTCGTCAATATTCCTTCTGAACGGGCCTTCGCTCTCCAATTTCAGACTCGTTACAGCAGCGGCCCAGACAGTTGCTTCCTCCGGTGAAGCAGTCAGCCTCCTACCCAGATACGCTGCAATACACGTGTCTCCTCGACCACTTCGGCCTCTCAGCTCCTTCAGCTTGAAGGGCGCTTCGTAGAACCTGCCGTCGGCACGTACGAGAACTCCTTCGTTATCTGTTAGAACGACCTCTTCTGGACCCAGGGCCGTCAGAGCTGAGGCGGCCTCGTGCCTGTCACGTTTGCCTGTTAGCAGAGTGGCTTCGACAAGGTCTGCTTTCAGGACATCTATGTACGTCAAGACCTCCTCCTTCTCTCTCCAACCGTCGAAGATCAGTTTTCCGCCGGAGTTGATTCGGATGAAGCCTTGCAGGTCCAAGGAGACCCGGTTCGCCTTCTTCTTTAACGACTGGACAATGTGAACAGGCACCTCGCCTCGCATTGACGCTCCAACATGAACGACAGAGGCCTCAACACGTTCGATGTCCTCCGTCAGAAAAGGGCCTGCGAAACCCGTCACGTGAATGACGCGTTCATCCAAGTTGCTGCTAGGATATACAAGCCTGAGCTGAGTAGACTCAGCTGCCTCACGTCCGTACAGCTGAACACCCATTTGACGAAGCTCTTCGAACACCTTGAAGTCTTCTGGAGCCATTCTTGTGATGATGGCCGTTCTAAGCCCCATTCTTGCCGTGACATTGGCTCCATAGTTGACCGCTCCTCCATCCACGACTCTCTCCCTGCCAGCAAGGACGATCGTATCCTTCGTGTAGTGCCCGAGAAAAGCGATGTCAAATCTCCTTTCGGTCTTCACAGGCGGTTCATCCAGTTGAGATATCAGCGATGATCGCACCGGTAAGTCTAATCACATCTTGTGTCTTCAGTTCTAGCAGTTTGTCTCTGGTGCCTCCGCCACAGTAGATGGTTTCAAAGGCCTGCAAGGACTTGTCAAAGACAACTCGCATTCTTGTACGATGACCTACAGACGGGGTGCCGCCCGGAGGATAGCCGCTTATCGCCTCTGACTTGTCGAATGGGACAAGAGAAATCTTTTTCGCCGCTAGTGCTTCGGCAGCGCTGTTCGGATCCACCTTTCTGTCGCCCGGCACTATCAACAAGGCGTATTCTCTGTCATCTACCCTGAATACGAGATTCTTGGTGATCTTCCGCAGTTCTATGCCGCTCACCCTTGCTGCGTCGGCTGTGTGAACCGTTTCGGGCTTGGGAATGAACCGGTGCCAGATACCTTGCGACCTCAGATAGTCTTCGAGAGTCATCTTCACTTCTCACTTCAGCCTACGTCCATCTATTGAGAATGACGGACCATCTCCATGTCTTTCCGAGCTGACCGGCTATGCCTTACTTCGGACCTCAATGTTGGCAAGGCGTTCACTGAAGTTGACGATCGCCGAATGATCAGCTTCACCTCTTCCTTCGTTGATGAGCGCACACAGCACTTGCTGCATCAGAGAAGTCATAGGCAGCGGAACTTTCAGCTCTCTCGCAGTTTCAAGCGCATTCTTCAGATCCTTATGATGCAGCCTAATCCTGAAGCCAGGCTTGAAGTTCCGTTCCAAGATCGTCGGAATCTTGGCGTCGAGCACTTTGCTTCCGGCGAAGCCATTTCGTATCGCTTCGTACATGACATGTGGATCCACTCCTGCCTTGACGCCGAGAACAAATGCTTCTGAGAGCGCCGCTATATTCAACGCCACAATGATCTGATTTGCGAGCTTCACCACCTGGCCGGCTCCAGCATCTCCGACTCGGACTATGCTCTTTCCCATTGCTCGCAATATGTCGAGGCACTTGGAGAACGTGGCCTCTTTTCCTCCCACCATTATGGCCAGAGTTCCTTCGATCGCCCCGACTTCGCCTCCACTTACAGGTGCGTCAAGCATCTCCACTCCTCTCTTCTCAGCATCAGCGGCAAGTCTTCTTGAGGTAGACGGAGCAATGGAGCTCATGTCAATTATGACTGTGCCCCTTCTTGCGCCTCTCAGCAATCCGTTCTCGCCAAGCACAACCTCCTCCACTTCGGCAGAATCCGGAAGCATCGTGATCACGATATCGCTCAACTCAGCAACCTGTTTCGGAGAAGTGACCTCCTGGGCTCCCGCTGTGACCAGCTCACCTACTGGTCTTGGGTCAATGTGTTTGCAGACAACAAGCGAGTAGCCTGCTTTCAGGAGGTTTCTCGCCATAGGCTTGCCCATCACGCCGAGGCCCACGAAACCAATCTTCAAGCCAGATCCCTTGGCTCCTAATCCTATGAGCGGTTGAAGATTAGATTGTGACGTGATATAGGATTTCGCTTGGCGTCGGAAATCGTTCAGGCGAGGGATCGGAAAACGATATTAGCGTGAATCATGATACGCGGGCAAGTCGGAGATACTGGCCTTGGGATTCGCTGTTACCTTACCTCATAGGGGGCTTCGTCTGTCGAGCGAGTTTCCTTGGAAGATTAGCATAGTGAGCTTCATGGCTTATCCCGCAATGACGCAGGAGAAAGGCGATGTTGAAGGCGACCTGCTGAGGATTCTTGATGACTCCTTCTTTGACGCGGTCGAGGTCCCGTCGATTGGACCAGCGGATTGGGATCGGGTGAAGAGATATCTTGGCGAGAAGACATTTGCCCGAGGTCTTCAGCCTGACATACTCACGAACAAACTGGATCTAAATGCTCCGGACGCTTCTAAGCGGAGAGAAGCAATCGGTAGGATCAAGAGCGAGATTGATCTGGTGAGCGGCCGCGGGATGCGAATGATAGGACTCTGCTCAGGGCCCGATCCCGGAATCGATAAGCGTAGAGAGGCGACTGAGAACCTTGTTCAGAGCCTCATAGAGATATGTAAGCATGCGTCTCAGAGGAAGGTCCGACTAGCGCTTGAGACATTCGACAGAGACCACGACAAGAAACTGCTGATAGGACCCCTAGCCGAGGCGATCGATGTTGTGAGCAAAGTGAGGGAGCACTGCGACAACATCGGGCTTATGTGGGATCTCAGTCATGCACCTATGCTCAAAGAGATGCCTGAAGATCTGAAGCGGGCGGCCGACGTTCTGGCACACATACATATAGGATGCACCAAGAAGGCAGACGGGGCCCTAGTGGATACTCATCCCGGGTTCTACACCAAGGGAGCCGTGAACTCTGAGAGTGATGTCGCAAGGTTATTGCGAGTATTGCTGGAAATCAATTATGACGGGATGGTTGGTTTCGAAGTGAAGCCGGAACCCCACCAGACCGGTGAGGAGATAGTCAGCACTGCTAAGGGTGTGCTTGTAAGCGCATACCAGGGCGTGGTGTCAAGCTTCCTAAGAGGAAAATAGATCGAGAGAAATGGCATCCGGTGGACTAGGTCGATCTCTCGATTCTCACTTTGTCTCCGTCCTTGACTTTTCTGAAGACGAGAGGATCTCCAACTATTCTTGCGAACACGTTTACTGGACTGGCTGCACGAGGTTCCTTCCCTTTGCTAGCCGGTGTCGGTCCAAAGAAGATGCAGAACGCCTTTCCAGGAGGCCAATAGCCAATATCGCCTACGTCCACTGTCTGCTGGGCCTCCTCTAACCCGACCGTGACCGGTATCCCGAAGTAGATCTCGTCACCCCACCGATTGGCCGAGCCTTCGATCGGAAGGGCGCTCCAAAGCGCCTCACCGATCTTCGTGTTCTTTCCTTCAAGAAGTTCAGCAACAACCTTGCCTGTAGCTGACGTAACGATCTGAATTCGTTTGACCAACTTACTTCACCTGCATTCCACATCTGCTTGGCTCTGAGCAAAAGCCTTGCGGAGACGGCAACTGCCAAAAGAGCGATAGCAGGTGTCGGTACTTATATTGTCACGTAAACCAGTCTTCTCGCTAAGGTTGAAAGTTTGAGAACAAGCTTCGCGGTCGCAACGATGGAAGAGCTGCCGAAGGCTAGACGAAGGAAGCGCATTCGGGAGCTATTCAAAATGGCTGCAGACATGGGTTATGACGGCCTGGAACTCCACATATCAGATCCACGAATGGCAGATGTGTCGTTCTTTAAGGAACTTGCCCTAGGTCATGGTTTGGAAATTCCAGCGATCGGGACAGGACCTACATACGCGAGTCATGGAATCAGCTTCCTGAGTAGCCCTAGCGTTAGAAAGAAAGCTGTTGATCGCCTGCAGGAATACGTCAAGCTCGCAAGAGATCTCGAAGCGATCGTCATAATAGGATTGATACGCGGAAGACTTTTGGGCGGAAGATTCACTCGTTACAGAGCTTGGAGGACGATTCAGGACTGCCTTCTGCGCAGCGCTTCAGTCGCTGAGCAGCATGATGTGACACTGGCGATCGAACCGATCAATCGCTACGAAACTGATCTCATCAATACCGTGGCCGAGGCCTTGAAGATGGCTTCGGACATCGGCTCAAGGAGCGTCAAGATAATGGCCGACACGTTTCACATGAATATTGAAGAGACCTCGATAGCAGACTCGTTGCGGCGATCGGCAGGCAGGCTTGCGCACTTTCATGTCGCTGACAGCAATAGGTTGGCCCCCGGGAAAGGGCACATCGATTTTGCCTCAATCATCTCGGAGCTGAGAGGTATCGACTACAAGGGCTGCTTATCGGCTGAGATTCTGCCCGAGCCAAGTGTCAGACAGGCCTTCCTTGACACCATGCAGTATCTGAGGCCACTGCTGACCAGTAGAAGCTAGACTAGTAGTCTGCAGAAACTGGGATTGCTCGATGCGCAGGTGATCAGAGGAACTTGTCGAGCGACTGCCTCGCCTTTCTAGCCACGGACAATGGGTCTTTCTTCCAATAGTCCTCTCTGAAAAGCTCCACCGACAGTGGACCAGCGTAACCCTTTGCTCGCAATCGGTCAATCAACATCTTTGGATTCATTACTCCTTCGCCGGGGAGTACTCTATCCCCATCGCGCAACTCGTCGCGAGTCTTCCGCTCGACATCGTTGATGTGAACCACGGAGAGTCTCTCCGCAGGGATTTCCTCTAGCGAGTCAAATGAGCTTCCTCCGACGTAGAAGTGGAAAGTGTCAATGACGAGGTTTACTTGGCCGGAAGGGAGTTCTTCCAGAACATGCCAAGATTCCTCAAGCGTTCGGACCGATCTGGAATTGAATCCTAGGAATTCGAAGCAGACGTTGACACCGTACTCAGAACCTAGACGAACGAGCTTCTCAAGTCCGAATCTGGTCCTCTCGACAGCTTCCTGATCTGTGAGTCCCGGAAGCGTGGGAGCGGATATCGCAACGATCGTCCTGGATCCGATGACATCACAAATGTTCATCATCTCCTTGGCGTCATCCATTGTCTTCATGAACTGGCGTTCATCAAGCGAGAAGCTCTCAAGAGCGTTCAGACTAACAACTTCCAAGTCCGAAGAGCGAATGAGTTCTGATATCTCTGCTTTTCCCTTTCTCTTGAGGCCCTCTTGGACTTTCTCGGTTCTTAGTTCAATAGCATCAAACTTGGCCGAGCTGGCTACTCTGACGAAGGTTTCCAGGTCTGAAGTGAGTAGTGTAGCTTGATTCAGGCACGTTTTCATGTCACTCACTTTTCGTGAGTCTTCAGAGTGGAAGCTGGATTGGCCTGCCTGAGTTGATCGATCGATAGCAGGCTTCTGCTATCTCCACAGCTCTGTAACCATCTATCTCATCTACAACTGTCTTCTTGTCGTTGACTATTGAGTCGATGAAGTGTCTGTCTTCCTCAGCGAAACCCCACGCCCATCCCATTGTTCCACGCGAAAGTTGGCTGAAATCATAGGTTACAGTCTCGGCGTCGAGGCCAGGTGAGTGAGCGAACTTCCAAGGCTCCTCGACGACGACGCACGAGTGATCGCCGTAGATCTCAACCCTCTCTACAGGAGTGATCCAGCTCGTGTGGCCCGAGCACGCCAAAGAGGCGAATCTATCTTCCTTGAACTTGAGAAGCGTCGCGATGTCGTTGATCTGATCTTCGTAGACATTCGCCTTGCCGAAGGCGGAGACCTCGGTAACGTCGCCCATCAGCCATCGGAGGACATCTAAGACATGGATTATGCTCTCGTAGACGAAGCCTCCCGAGACCTTGGGGTCACCGACCCAGCTTGGTCTCTTCAGTTCTCCTCTAATGATTCTTGCCGAAGCCATGTGGGGCTTCAGTACGCGAGTATCTATCATGTTCTTGACTTTCTTGTACACTGGCCAGAATCGTCTGTTGTGGCCGACCTGATACTTCACGTGAGATTCTTTGAGGGCATCAAGGATTCGTCTTGCGTCAGCTGTGCCTGTCGCCATGGGTTTTTCAGAAAAGACATGTTTTCCGTGCCGAATCCCGTACGATGCATGTTCAGCGTGAAGGGCATTTGGAGAAGTTATGAAGACAGCCTCGATAGAGTCTTCCTCGATGAGGGCCGTGTAGTCGTCGTAGGGTCTTGCGCCATTCTTTGCTGCAAGAGCTTCGGCTGAGTTCTTGTTCACGTCTGCTACTCCAATCAATCTGACTCGACTGTCCGCTGAGAGGACTTGAGCGTGAACCGAGCCCGCATGACCTGAACCTATTATGCCCACACCTATCTTAGCCATACAACATCGCTTTCTGTACCTGCCCTGTCGTTCACTTAAGAGCTTGCTTCAGAGTCAAGTAGTCAAAACGAGTCGAGTTCATCATTCTTGTGTCTACGTTAAGGTTATAGGAAGACCCTTCCGATACTGGCCGAAACGTTGAGGAGAAACATATGAAAGGTGCCGTACTTCACGCTGAATGGCAACCAAGAAAGGGATATGTTCCAACTCAATCTGAGAATCAGACTCGCAAAGTGACGCAGGGAAGCCGAGTCTGGAGGAATCCGAAACTAGTCTTGGAAGAAGTTCCGACACCAGAAGTAGGTCCGAAAGACCTGCTTATTCAGGTTAAGGCGTGCGGAGTCTGTGGGTCCGATGTCCACATGTACGAGAAGGATGCTGAGGGCTACATTCTCTATCCGGGCCTGACGCGCTTTCCCTCTATCTTAGGGCATGAGTTCTCAGGTTTGGTCAAGAAAGCTGGAAGAGAGGTGCAGAGTTTCAAGGAAGGAGACATGGTGACGGCGGAGGAGATGATTTGGTGTGGCGAATGCACTCCCTGCAGAAACGGTGTGCCGAACCATTGCACGAATCTTGAAGAGATTGGGTTTACGATCAACGGCGGCTTCACAGAGTACCTGAAAGTGGGCGCGAAGTACTGTTGGAAGATAGACAGCATGCTGGACGCATATGGATCTGAGGACAAGGTTTACGAAGCAGGCTCCCTTGTGGAACCAACTTCGGTCTCATACCACGCAATGTTCACGCGAAGCGGAGGCTTCAAACCCGGAGCATTCATAGTCGTATACGGAGCTGGTCCGATCGGGTTAGCCGCAATATCATTAGCGAAGGCCGGTGGCGCAGGAAAAGTCATCGCCTTCGAAACCGCACAGAGAAGACTTGATCTTGCGAGCAAGATCGGTGCAGATCACGTCTTCAATCCCGTGGAGATTGAGAAGAAGGGAACTCGTCCCTATCAAAAGGTGATGGAGGTGACGGGAGGCGTGGGGGCCGACATGCAGATCGAGGCAGCGGGAGCTCCCACAAAGACCTTGCCTGAGATGGAGAAGTCATTGGCGATTGGCGGAAAGATCACGTGGATCGGGAGAGCTGATGTCCAAGCACCGATATTCTTGGAGAACTTCCAGGTGAGGGCAGGTCAAGTGGTTGGAAGTCAGGGGCATTCCGGGCATGGGAACTTCATGAACGTGATACGGCTTATGGCCGCGGGTAAGATCGACATGACGAAGATGATTACGCGAAGGTTCAGGCTGGATGAGGCTTTGAGCGCGATGGAGCAGGCGACGAAGAGGGTCGACGCGAAGATCACACTCAAGCCTTAAGGTGTTGGATCTGCGAGTTTAGGTGAGGTTGAGAAGAATGGGTAAATGGAATCTTCCTCCAGAGACCGGGCACATGGACAAGCCTACACACATATATTTCCAGAACATGACGGGTAAGGAGGTTCAGGAGCGC
>Ga0315310_10002397_pt1 | contig 11704 bp, 11 predicted proteins | sample TDP5_MG_FD_203630 | JGI IMG/M metagenome (GOLD analysis project Ga0315310, IMG submission 203630) | Freshwater sediment microbial communities from Lake Towuti, South Sulawesi, Indonesia - TDP5 | ecosystem: Environmental > Aquatic > Freshwater > Lake > Sediment | place: Indonesia: South Sulawesi... | reverse complement strand
CATGATCACCTGCGTGAACCTGATTCTCCCGAAGCTCCGGCACGCCAGCGCCAGATCCAGCGCGAGTCGGGCATCGGCGCCCAGATCCTCTCCGACCTAAAAGTGCGCAACATCCGCCTGCTCACCAACCATCCGCGCAAGGTTGCCGCCTTAGAGGGCTTTTCCATTCGCATTGTGGAGCAGGTGCCCATCCCCATCGCCAATCCGGTGAAGTTGCCAGAATAAAAAATGAACCGCCTCACACAGTTTTTCCTTGACCTAGCCCTGCTCGGCCTGGTTTACGTTTTGCTGATCTATGTGTGGGGATTTTTGGTCCTGGTAGGAGCGTCGCTGTTGATCACGCTGGGGTTGATGCTTTTCGAGCGCGCTGCCCGCTAATTCTACTTTCGCTCCTCGGCTTTCTTTGTCTCTGTTGTAATCAGCGGCTTGATCTTCTCAAACTTCTTCCGACTGATTCCGCGAATGATGAGCAGCTCCTCCACGCGACGAAACGCGCCGTTCTTCTCGCGATGCGCCACAATCCGCTGCGCAATCACTGGCCCGATGCCGGGCAGCGCCGCTAGCTCCTCCACGGTAGCCGTATTGATATTGATGCACTTCTTCGGCTGATTCTTATTCTCGCCGACTGCAAGGCTTCCGGTCAGAAACAAAAATGTAGCCACGGCTGGAAGCAAAACCCAACGAGACAGCTTGCAAGGAGCGCTTTGGCTGTCCTGCCCACCCCGAGCCATACCGGGAGGAGTAAAGTCGAAGGGTACCTGCTTCATTTTGCCTGCCTTAACAACTTTTCTATCCGCAACCTTTCTGCGCTGCTTCCTGGCTTGTAGAGTATCAGTGCCACACGCGCTAGCGTGGTATAAGCTTCGCGAAAGTGTGGCGGCAACTTTGCCAACGCCACCAGATGTTTCTGCACTGTCTCCAAATCACCCCGCGCTAGTGGCCCCGTCCACGCCTTCTCAGCTAGGCGCTCGTATTGTGCGACGGTGTTACGGACAAGTGGAAGCAACGCCTGGCGCGTGTATTTTCTGGGTACACCCGCGCGCGCAAGCGCACGCCTGCCGAGGTCAACGAGCGTCATCAGATGGCCGCTAGCCAGTGCTCCTGCGGCATGGTAGAGCACCTTGCCGCCGGTCCGCACGGGAATAGGAATCCCACCTAGTGCGCATGCCAGGCGACGCGCCTGCTGGCAGGCCTTTGCGTCACCCTCAATCCCGAAGAAGACCGGCTTAGGGAATGCGCGCAACGGGTGTGGAAACGGAAACAGCGGATGAAAAGAACCGCAGTACGCTCCTAGTCGCTTCAGCGGAGCCAACTCGCGTGCGCTGCGTGAGCCGCTCGTGTGCAGCACTACCTTGCCACGCCAGCCTTCCCTGTCCACGCCAGCGAGCCACTGCGCCACAGCACGAATCTTTGGGTCAGGGACAGAAACAAGCACCGTCTCAGCGGCGGCAACTCCCGCGTGCAACTTATCCGCACCCGAGCTGCTCATCGCGCTCCCACCACCGATGAACCGCGCTGCTGCTTGCGCTAGTCGCGGCGTGAGGTCCACGACAGCCGCAATGCGATACCCGCGTTGACGTAGCGCCCGCCCGAGCGTCTGCCCCACGCGCCCTGCACCGACTATCGCCAGCGTCTCCGCCGTCATACGCGATAGCATAGCGCGTTTGCTCGCAGTCAGCGTGGAGAAATTTGCTCTGCTGCGGCTACAAGCCGGCGCCACACCTTGTATTGCGTATCAAAGGATTGCTAGCAAGAAGACAACCATACCCAGAAGATAGAGCCTACGAGTCCAAGGGATAAGCTCTACGCTTTCGCTGTAGATGTTCACCGGCGTTTTGACTTTCCGGTACCGCGTTTCCTGCTTTTGCCAAGAGCCAGCCGCGCAGACTTCCGCTCTGACAATCCGACTTCCTCAGCAACTCTAAATTGTTCATGTAAAGACTCGCGCGGCAAGAAAGCAGGCTGGAAAAGCAGGCCGACGTCTTTTTGCTTCAGGGCGCGGATGCGGTCGCGCAACTGTGCTGCTCGTTCAAACTCAAACCGCTTGGCCGCCTCGCGCATCTGCGCTTCGAGCTTGACGATGAGCTGGTGCAACTGCTCTTCGCTGGCAATCTCCTCGAACTCGGTCTCCTGGAGGGGCACCGTGGCAAAGTCAGCCTCCACAATCCGCGCCAGGGCCATATCCACCGGCTTGGTGATGGTCTCCGGAGTAATGCCGTGGTCTTCATTGAAGCGCATTTGGATGGCGCGGCGGCGATTGGTTTCATCCAGCGCTTCGCGCATGGAGCGGGTGATGACATCGGCGTACATCAGCGCCTTACCGTGAATGTTGCGTGCGGCGCGGCCGATGGTCTGAATCAATGCCGTCTTTGAGCGCAGGTAACCCTCTTTGTCCGCATCCAAGATGGCTACTAACGACACTTCCGGCAGGTCGAGTCCTTCGCGTAGCAAGTTGATACCGATTAGCACGTCGAACTCGCCCCGGCGCAAGTCGCGCAAGATGCGCACGCGCTCCAGGGTATCAATTTCCGAGTGCAGGTAGCGGCAGCGTACGCCTACTTCGGCGTAGTAATGCGCCAGGTCTTCAGCCATGCGCTTGGTAAGCGTGGTCACGAGCACGCGCTCACCGTGCTGGGTGCGTTTGCGAATCTCGCCCAGCAAGTCGTCCACTTGGCCGCGCACTGGCCGCACTTCCACTTCCGGGTCAACCAAGCCCGTCGGGCGCACAATCTGCTCTACCACTACCCCCGCCGCACGCGTCAGCTCGTACTCGCTTGGTGTTGCCGAGACGTAAATTACCTGGTGGACGCGATGCCAGAACTCATCGAAAGTGAGCGGGCGGTTGTCAAGCGCGCTGGGCAAGCGGAAGCCGTAATCCACGAGCGTCTGCTTACGCGAACGATCCCCTTCGTACATGCCGCGTAGTTGCGGCACCGTCTGATGGGATTCGTCAATGAAGAGCAGGTAGTCAGTGGGGAAGTAGTCAAGTAAGGTAGGTGGCGGCTCGCCGGGTAAGCGTCTGGCGAGGAGACGTGAGTAGTTCTCGATGCCGTGGCAGTAGCCGATGGTACGCATCATCTCGATGTCGAACATCGTTCGCTGCCAGACCCGCTGCGCCTCAACCAACTTGCCTTGTTTTTCCAGTTCTGCTTTCCACCAGTGCAGCTCTTCCAAGATGCGCGCAATGGCATGCTCGCGGGTCTCTGCTGGCATCACATAGTGGGTTTTGGGGTAAATGGTGACGCGCAGGTGCGTCTGGTGCACCGCGCCGGTAAGCGGGTCAATCTCGCTGATCTGGTCAATTTCGTCACCCCATAATTCCAAGCGAAAGGCAGTATCCGCATAAGTGGGGAAGATTTCGATCACGTCGCCACGCACACGGAAGGTTCCGCGGCGCAAGTCTTCGCTGCGCTCGTACTGAATCTCGACCAGCTTCTTCAGAATCTCCTGTCGCGGCGTGCGCTGACCTTTTTCGAGCATCAGCAGCATGCCATAGTAGGCTTCGGGTGAACCTAGCCCGTAGATGCAGGAGACGCTAGCTACGATCAGGCAATCGCGCCGCTCAAACAGCGCCTTGGTGGCCGACATGCGCAGCTTATCCAGCTCGTCGTTGATGGTAGCTTCTTTCTCTATATAGGTATCGGTAGCGGGCAGGTAAGCTTCCGGCTGGTAGTAGTCGTAGTAGCTGACGAAATACTCCACCGCATTATGCGGGAAGAAGCTGCGAAATTCGTGGTAGAGCTGCGCCGCCAGAGTTTTGTTATGCGCCAGCACGAGCGTGGGCTGGTTGACCTGCTCGATGACCTTGGCCATGGTGTAGGTCTTGCCCGAGCCGGTCACCCCGAGCAGCACCTGATGCTGCTCGGCTGCCAGCACGCTTCGCACTAGCGCTTCGATGGCCTGCGCCTGGTCACCACGCGGTATGTAATCGCTAACGAGTTTGAATCCCATGGCCTCAGCCACATTTCTAGCGTGTAACGGAATTTTCTATTATATCCTGCACGGGCAAGGAGATTGCATGGCTTGCTCCTGATGTGCCGTGCGGGACCGGCGCCTAAGCTGCGGTGTTACTCCGTGATGCGTAGATAGGATTCCGTGGTCATGTGTGCGCGCAGCAGCAAGCGCACTGGGCGTTGTCCTATTTGAACCCGTTCGATTTCCATCAAGATGTCTTCCTGGCCGGTCTGCATCGAATCGAGCAATCGGCCATTGCTCAAGGCGTAGCAGTTGATGCTATGGCCGTAGCCGCGTACCTGGCTGCGCAGTATCGTCTGTGCCGTAAGTATATTTGCGTTCGGGTCAGCGTTTTCCAAACGCACGTGTGTCAGTACCGCGGCACATGCAGTGTCCCGGAAGCTTTCATCCTGTAGATAAGAGCTTTCTGTCTTCAAGCGCAGTGGTGGCAACCCGGGCACAGTAAGAGTGCGCTCGGCTGACCAGCGGTCACCTGGCTGCGCGCCGGGCGGCAAGGCCTCGCTGTTACTACTCTGCGTCAGCCACGTCTGGAACCACGCCGGGAGCTTGCCTTCTTCCAACCACTCTTCGGGCGCTTCTACATCGGTCACGCTTCCATCGGCCCGCAGGGTGTAGCTCACCACTCGGCCTTCATAGTTTGCGGGATTGAGAGCAGCGCGTGGTCGGGAAGATTCCACCGCAAAGCGCTCAATCGTCGCCTGGAGCCGCACCGAGCCATCTGGCTCAACCGCTAGCGCTTCCAGCGTCCAGGTCAGCGTAAAAGCCAGTCGCGTAGGCGCTGCATCTGAAAACTCTTCGCCCAGCGGTGCCATGCGGGTTTCTGAGTTCACCTTTAGGTCCATTTGATAGCGGAGCCGCTCACCCGGTGCGAACCGCGCCGCTGGTGGTGTGACCTCCTGGGCGGCAAGAAGAGTCGTCAGCAGTGCCATGCTGGCCCACACCTGTATGCCCCAACCCTTGCTCAGCTTCATGGCAAGCGCTCCACACGCAGCGTCACGCCCAGCCGGTAGGGGAACTTCACCTGCTTCAGTTGTGGCACATGAATCCGCATCGTGGTGCACACTAGCATAGTCCACTTCCGGCGACAATGTGGCTACCTATGCCATAATAGCGTTTGCTTTTGCCTCTGGCGAGGAGACATGCAACGTTTCGCAGAAGTTTGCGAGGCGGTAGCAGCCACCACCAAAAAGAGCGAGAAGGTGCGCTTGGTGGCCGACTATTTACGCGCGCTGCCAGTGGAAGATGCTGCACGCGCGGCCATATTCTTCACCGGCCGAGCCTTTCCCCGCTGCCAAGAACAGACATTAGCTGTCGGGGGCGCATTGCTCTGGGAAACCATCCCAAAACTAAGCGGGGCCGAGGCGGAAGTGATGGAGCGCGTCTATCGCAAACATGGTGACCTGGGGGCGATGGCAGCGGAATTACTTGCTAGCCGTGCGCCCGAACCACCACCATTACGCTTGGCAGATGTTGCCGATACCTTTGAAGAGTTGAGCCGCCGGCGCGGGCCCTCGCAAAAGCTGCCCCTACTCGAAGCTATATTGCGGCGTGCCGGGTCGCTGGAAGCCAAGTACATCGTCAAGATTATCACCACTGACCTGCGTATTGGCTTACGGGAGAACCTAATAGAAGAAGCCATCGCCGCCGCTTACCAGGTGCCGTTAGCGGCTGTGCGTCGTGCGGCTATGCTCACCGGCGACATCGGTTTGACACTCTACCTAGCCGTAGAAGGCAAGCTAGACGAGGCTCGCCTGCGCTTGTTTCATCCCATCGGCTTCATGCTGGCTAGCCCCGTGGAGACTTCGGTTGAAGCGTTGGAATATTTTCCAGAAGGAGCCTTGGCGGAGGATAAGTACGACGGCATCCGTGCCCAAGCCCACAAACAAGACGATACAGTTAAGATTTTCTCGCGCACGCTCGACGACATCACACCTCACTTCCCTGAACTTGTCGCGCCGCTGGCAGCGCTGCCTGGGGCATTTGTCCTCGACGGCGAAGTCGTCGCCTGGCGTGCTACTACTGGCCCACTGCCGTTCAATCAGCTACAGAAACGCCTCGGGCGCAAAGAGCCTGACCGGTTGCTGCTGGAAGAAGTTCCGGTGGCGTTCATCGCCTTTGATTTATTGTTTTTGGATGGCACACTGTTGCTCGACCTACCGCTCGTCACTCGCCGTGCCAAGCTAGCTCACCTACTGCAAGCCTCTACTAGCGAGCACGTGCAGCTCGCCTCCGCTAGCAGAATTAACTCTCCCGAACAACTAGAGGAAACTTTCGCTGCCGCCTTAGCTCACGGCAACGAAGGCGTGATGGTCAAAGGGCCGGACTCGCGCTACACCCCAGGCCACCGCGGCAAGCAGTGGCTGAAGTTGAAGCGGCCGCTGGCCACACTCGACGTCGTGGTTACCGCGGTCGAATACGGCCATGGCAAGCGTCGTGGCTTACTCTCGGACTATACCTTTGCCGTGCGCGACGCCGACCGCTTACTCAACATCGGCAAAGCGTACTCCGGCCTAACGGACGCGGAAATTCTGCAACTGACTGAATACTTCAAGCAGCACACGCGTCGCGACCTTGGCTTTCGGCTTGAGGTGGAACCACGCGTGGTGCTGGAAGTAGCGTTCAATAACATCCAGCGCTCGCGCCGCCACGAAAGTGGCTTTGCCTTGCGTTTTCCCCGCATCGTGCGCCTGCGTCCAGATAAGCCGGTGGAGGAGATTGACACTCTTGCGCACGTGCGCAGCCTCTTTGCTCGCCAGCGTGTGCGGGAGGAAAAAGAGAAGCTCGGCTAAGGTTGCGCCGTGCCGGAGGTTTCTGCCACGCGTATCAATGGTTCCTTGAGCGTGCCGCGGAGTTGGTAGGTCAAATCAAACAGCCCTGGCGAGGGCAGTGGGTGCTTGGCATCAGCCACCCGAAGCAGCTCACCCCGTAAGCGCAGATCGATTCTTCCGTCGAAGCCGGCCTCGCCGCTCAATTCCACTGCGGCTGCGTCAACAATCATCCGCGCCCCTGCAAACCGCACGCGTTGCTCGCCAATTACAAACTCGCCTGCCAGGCTCTGAAGCATAGTTGAACCTTTACTGGCCCGCTCACCGCCGGGCGACTCTGCCGCGGCATTCATCGCTCGCAGCAAGTCAATGTGGGTAAGCTGGCCATCAGTGATTACAGCAGCTACGGTGCCACGGAGGTTGCGTCGCCACTCTGCGGGGCGTCGCCCCGTGGTTTGTAGCACTACGTCAGCGCCTAGGTGGCCGGAGAACAACCCTTCCCAGGCGGTAGTGCGGAGCAACTGAGCGAGATTAATTTCTTTGAGATTGCCCCTGCACTGATACTCGGGCATTTCGCCGTGAAAGTCGGCATGGAAGCTGCCGCGGAATTGTCCCCCAAGCGCGTGGAAGCGCAAGCGGGTAAGCGTGAGGCGGCGCTCCTTCCACTCCCCGTCGGCCGCGACGCGCCGGAGCAAGAACCGACCTGCCTCAAGGCGTTGACTCGCCACATGCCCTTGGGCGTGCAGTTTGTCCCAAGCATCGGGGCGTCGCCGGGGGCGCCCGAGCAGCGCTGCCAACAAGCCCTGGCGATGTACCGGGTTAAGCAACGCGTCGAGGTCAGCCAAGTTAACTCGGTCCATAGAGACTTTCAGGTTCCAAAGACCTTCAGAACCCATGCGTTCGATACTGCCAGTTAGGATTCCTTTGCCGAGTCCCAGCCTAAGCGGGGCCACACGCACGTCCCTGCCAGTGAAATTCACGCTAGCCAGACCCACCGGCAACGGCGCGTTCAACTCTGGCGGCTGAAGGGTGATGTCGCGCAACTCCAGCCTTCCCCAGCACCGCCGCTCGCCCCAAGCCAACAAGTCTCCGCGCCACTCTAGCCCTAGGCTCGCTTGTCCACGCATTTCGACCTCATCCCACAGCGACCAGCCCAGCGCTCTTGCCGCTGCCACTAGCGACTCGATTTCAAGTTGCTGGCTACGCACCGTGAGTCGGAGCAACAGCTGCGTTGGCCGGGGTTGCAAGCGTCCACTCAACTCCAGCACCCGGTCATCTGCGAAAATCATTCGCAGCGAAGCCAACCTCAGCCAGTTTCGCTGCCAGTGGGTGGTGAAAGTTTGCACCGTAATTGGCTCAGCTAACCTCGGCACCTGCCATAATCCGGGTTGTTCCAGTTCCCACGCCACAGTCCAACGTGAGCGTGCTCCCACCAGCTTGGCTGTCAGTCGTGCCGTACCTTCCAGGCGCGTCTCCGGGGAGACATTGGCCTTGAAGGCGCTGTAGAGGGCTAGCAGGTCGTCCAGGTGAATTGTGGCCGCAGGAATCTCCACCGCCCAACCGCGTTGCCCAAAGATATCTTCGATGCGGCCATGTGCTTGCAGCCGGGAACGTTCGCTACGCACCTCAGCGTGCAGCAACTCCAGACTAAGCGGTTGACCAGCGAACTTCAGCTCACAATCAGCCTCCCAGCGTGGCACTGGCCGGGGCGCGACCAAGTCCCAGCGATGCAAGTCTTCCACTGCCAGCCAGCCTTTCAGGTGCGCTTCACGCACGGTTCCCACCACCTGTCCCGAGAAGGCCACCTGGGCCCGCCCTGGAGTGTCACGTCCGGTGAAGAAGTAGAGCCAGTGGGCCAGCGCTCCTCTTTTCAGTTCCCAGGAGAGCTGTAGGCGAAGTTCATCGCTGGGCTGTGTCGGGAGGTCAATGGTTCCCGCCAAGTTGACCCGTCCGGTCTCCGTCAGCCAGCGATCGGAACGGAAGGGTTGCGCCTCCAGTTGCACTTGCCACAGTCCGGGGCGGGGTTGCAGGCGGAAGCGGGCGTCTGCTAGGGCATAGACCTTCTTTTCAGCACCAGTCTTGAAGTTGATGCGGGCGCTGTCTGCGGAGAGCACTGGGAAAGCGGGACGCTGTTGTCGAAGAAAGTACCCTAGGTTCCATTCCCCTTGTGCGTTGCGCACCAGGTTGATACTGGGACGGGATAAATCCACCTGCGCGCACTCCAGCCGTCCCCATACCAGGCTAGCCAGTTTGAATTGGCAATAAAGCTCTTCCGCATGTACAAACGGTTCTGCACCGAAGCTCACCAGTTCACTAATCTTCACTCCGTAGGCACGCAACCCAGGTTTGGGCAGCAAGCGGACTTGCAGGCGGCTGAACTCCACTGTGCGTCCTAACTGTGCTGTCAGAGCCCCTGCCACCGCCTGCTGAAAAAACGTCAAGTTGACTGTCAGTGGCACCAACAGCAACGCTAGTAGTACGAGCAGAGGCAGGACGAACCAACGCTTCTTTTTCATGGGAGACTAGCGAACCGGACGTAACAATCGTTCCCAACGCGTGCGTGAGAAGAAGTGCACCACAGCGTCCCACAGGGCCAGCAATCGTTGCGCAAAGCCGTTGCTGCGGTAGTAGCGGCGTGGGTTCCCACCAAACGACCAGTAGATGAGCAGTGGGCGGCCAACGATGTTGTCGCAATCAATGAAGCCCCAATAGCGGCTATCAGCACTACGGTCGCGGTTGTCACCCATGACGAAGTACCTGTTGGGAGGGATGACCAGTTCGTCGCCGCTAGTGTACTGGCGCACCAGTGCCAGCCACTCCTGAGCCATTTCGTGAGAAAGGAAGGAATCAGGGGGAGGAAAGTTGTCGCGGAAGGAGGGGGTGGTAAAGTGGTCGCGATGTACCTTGTAAGTCTCTACCAGTGGTTCGCCATTGATGAAGACTTGCCGCTCTGTAATTCGCAGTCGTTCGCCCGGTAAGCCAATGACACGCTTAACAAAGTGTTGGTGGGGTGGCTGGGGATATTTGAATACAACGATATCGCCGCGGCGCACTTTCCGGTACGGCAACAGCCCCTTCCCCGCTCCCGGTGCGTTCGCATAGGCGAATTTGTTCACCAGCAAATGGTCACCGATCAATAGCGTATCTTCCATGGAGCTCGAGGGGATTTTGAAGGCTTGCAAAACGAAGGTGGTTCCGAACAGGGCCAGAATCACAGTTACTACTAAGGAGTCGAAGTACTCGCGCAGGTGAGTGCCTTTCTTGTTCTGGGGTGAATTTGTCATCGTCTCTTAGTTTTTCTTCTCGGCTGTCTCCGCTTCACGCAAGCGTGTCAAAGCGCGTTGGGCAGCTTGTTGCTCAGCGGCTTTTTTGGAAGGGCCTTCTCCTTCACCGACGCATTCATCGCCTACCCAGACTGCTACCTTGAACAGCTTACGATGCTCGGGGCCTTGGGTGGCGAGCAGTGCATAGCGAGCTGCTAACTCACCGCGCCCCTGCAAATACTCCTGCAACGCTGACTTATAGTCTGCTCGAGCCAACCACTCGACACCCTCCGGCCCTAGTTCCGGCAGCAACAGCCGCCGCACTAGTTGCCGTGCGGCCTCCAAGCCGCCATCGAGAAATACCGCTGCCACCAGCGCCTCCACGGCGTTGGCAAGAATCGCTTTCTTCTCCCGGCCCCCGGTCTTCTCCTCGCCCGGACCTAACCGCAGGTAGCTACCTAGCTCCAACTGCTTTGCCACTTGGTAGAGATGTCGGGCACTGACCAAGTTCGATTTGATTCGGGAAAGCTTGCCTTCGCACAAGTTGCCGCCTAGCTCATACAGGGCCTCACTCACCAGAAAACCTAGGATGGCATCACCGAGAAACTCTAATCGCTCGTTGTCTGCTGACACGTCGCTTGCGGTGGAGGTTGGCGAACTGCCTCCCTCTGTGCGATGCGAACAGTGCGTGAGTGCTTGCGTGAAGAGTGCGCGGTCTTGGAAATGATAGCCCAAGGCTTCTTCCAGAGCCTCAAGCTGCGCGTCCGACTTAAAATGCACCGTGGTCACGGCTGCGGTGGCTGTGTAGGTTTGGTTTCCGGCGGTTTCTCAACTTTGCCTTGACGCTCGGCCAGTTTCTGCTCGGCCAGTTGCAGACGCTGCACTGCTGCGTCGTAGAGCGGGCCGCCGAGCGCCGTGGCACGCCGGAAAGCAGCTACCGCTTCCTCGTACTTTTCCAAGAACATGTAGGCGTGGCCCAAGCGGATAAAGTCCATCGCGTTGGGTTGCAGCGCACCCAGTTCAGTGGCTTTCCCCAGTTCCTCTGTCGCTTGCTCATACTGGTTTCGCAGGATGTAGATATAGCCGAGTGTGGCATGGGGTTGGGCTTCGATGAGATTCTCCTGCTGGGCTATCTGTTCGGGGGTGAAGTTGGGTGGGAACTGCAATCCTGCAAAGAACTGTGGCAGAATCTCTAAAGCGCGCTTAGCGTGCTGCTCGGCACGCGCCAGCTTCCCCTCGTAATCCAATTCGCCTTTCAAACTGCCTTCGGCTAGGGCGTCAGCAACGATGATCATAGCCAGCGGGTCTTGCGGGTTCAACACCACCGCCCGTTCTCCATATTCAATCGCCTTAGCAAAATTGTTCGTTTGCCGAAAGGCCTCGCTAGCCAATCGACACACCTGCCAGGCGAATGGGCTATCAGGATACTTTACGAGAAATTGTTCAGCCAGGTTGACTCGCTCCTGGAGCGAAGGTGCCTGCATCATCGCCTGCACGGCCTGCTGCTGCTCCAAAGCGGCTGGCGGTGGTTGCTGGGGTGTTGGTTGTGGTTGCTGAGCCGCCAGGCTGCTTGCCAGCAGTAGCGCTAACACCAAAAGCATGATTTTATTATTTACTCGTTTCACTAAGGTCTCTCCTTTACTTTAATTAACCGTGATCTTTCTCGGCGAACTACGACCTCACTTGGGGAGGGGTGGGCCG
>Ga0315310_10002395_pt1 | contig 11718 bp, 10 predicted proteins | sample TDP5_MG_FD_203630 | JGI IMG/M metagenome (GOLD analysis project Ga0315310, IMG submission 203630) | Freshwater sediment microbial communities from Lake Towuti, South Sulawesi, Indonesia - TDP5 | ecosystem: Environmental > Aquatic > Freshwater > Lake > Sediment | place: Indonesia: South Sulawesi... | reverse complement strand
ACTACATGGGCCTGGTGGACGAGAAGAACCGCGTCAACTTCTACGACGGCCGCCTGCGCGTTGTGGATCCACAAGGAAAGGAATTCGGCAAGTTCAGCGCGCGCGAATACCTGGAGGCGATTGCCGAGCACGTCGAGCCCTGGAGCTACATCAAGTTCCCCTACCTGAAGAAGGTGGGCTGGAAAGGCTTCGTGGATGGTGCGGACTCCGGCGTGTACAGCGTAGCGCCTCTGGCGCGCCTGAACGCCGCGGACGGCATGGCCACGCGCCGCGCCAACGAGGCCTACGAGCAGCTTTACGCCACGCTGGGCGGCAAGCCCGTCCACCACACGCTGGCGTTCCACTGGGCGCGCATCGTGGAGATGATTTACGCGGCGGAGCGTTTCGCGGAACTGGCAGCCGACCCGGAGATTGTCGATCCCAAGGTGCGCACGCTGCCCACGGCCACGCCCAAGGTGGGCATGGGCGTGGTGGAAGCGCCGCGCGGCTCGCTCTTCCATCATTACGAGACCGACGAGGCGGGGCTGATTACCAAGGCCAACCTCATCGTCGCCACGCAGAACAATGCCGCGCGCATCGCGCTCTCGGTGGACAAGGTCGCGCGGGCGCTCATCAACGCCTCCACGGCCACCGACGACGGCCTGCTCAACATGGTGGAGATGGCCTTCCGCGCGTACGACCCGTGCCACGGCTGCGGCACGCACTCGCTCCCGGGTTCGATGGCGCTCAAGATCTCCATCCGCGATGCGGCGGGTAACCTGCTGCGGGAGATCCGCCGTTAGCGCCTTCGGAGTGCAGGAGCTCTGATTCGTGGAGTCCGGTGGGCTCCGTCGGAGTCCTGAAACCGGACTTGCCCCTGCTTTCGGGATAGTGCCTGGTGGCTCCGATGTATAAGGCGGGAACCTCTAAGTGAGTTCTACCACCATCCCCATCCTCGTCTTGGGCCTCGGCAACGAGTTGCTGAAAGACGACGCGGTGGGCATTCGCGTCGCCGAACGGCTTCAGGGGATCTTTCCGGCCGAGGTGGAAGTCCGCTCGACTTCGCTTTTCGGTCTGGCGCTGCTCGACGAGCTAATGGGCCGGGAAAAGGTCCTGCTGATTGATAGCTACATTCCCGAAGAGTTTATCGGGTCGGAGATTCAGGAGCGCAACTTCGAGGAGGTCGGCAAGGTCCAGAGCACCTCTCCCCACTTCGTCGGCCTGGGCGAAATCCGCGAGGTCATGCGCGAGCTTGGCCTCGGGTTTCCGCGCGAGGTGCGTATCCTGGCCATCCCCGTCTCCGACCCGATTACCTTCTCCACCGAAATGACTCCCGCCGTCGCCGATCTCGTCGCCGCCGCCACCACCCGCGCCCGCAGCATCGTCGAGTCTTGGCTAGCGGTCATGGCGCGGTCAGATGTTCGGTAAACCTTGGCGCTGACGTTTGACGTCCCGGAGGTGCCGGCGAAGCCGGCGCAGGGCTTCTTCCCGCTGGCTATTGCGCATCTCTTCTCCGAGTTCACTTAGCGCGAAGTGCACGACGTCGTGGTGATGCAGTTCTTCCGGGGCGACTTCACAGCTCAATTCCAGCCAGATGCCATGTAGGAGGTCGATTTTATCAGGCCCTAGGCGCGGCGGCGCTCGGCGACGATGGTGACCTGCATATCTTGCGCTAGCCTAGCGACCTGCTGCACGAGGTTGCGGCCGAACGCTAACGGCCAAGCTCGCGGTTTGGGCCGCAGGAGGAAGACTTGGGTAATCCGGTGCTGGCGGGCGAAGTCCACCAGCACTTGGGCCACATCCTCGCCCGCCAATATCCGAGTCTCGATCTGGAGCTTGCGCGCGAAGTCCAAGTGTTTCACCAACGCCTCCTGCTCCGCCGGCGGAAGGTCTTGCAGGCTGGAATCGGGCAGGACGCAGACCGCGAAGCAATCCGCGCCGAGGAAATCAGCCACCCGCCGGCCGCGGCGCACCAGGGCAGCAGTCGAAGGGTTCGGCGTGATATGGATCAGGATGCGGTCGGTTGGTTCTACCCTGGCAAAGGACGGCGCTCTACCCTTCTCGCCCGATTCCGGAAGGAATTCCTCCGCTCCCTCCTCGCTCACCTGGCGAATGTCCACCTCGTGCGCTGTCTGGCGCAGGGCTAATTCACGGAGGGCGGCGAGGGTGGGCTCCTTAAAGAAATTCTCCATCGCTTGCCGCGCCTTCTCCTGGGGGTAGACTACGCCGCGTTTCAAGCGATTCATCAAAGCCTGCGCCGGCAAGTCCACCATCACCACTTCGTCGGCCTTCTTGATGACCCAATCCGGGATGGTTTCCCGCACGCGCACGCCGGTGAATTGCCACACCTGGTCGTTGAGGCTTTCCAGGTGCTGCACATTCATGTTCGTCAGCACGTCGATCCCCGCCTCCAACAGGAGCTCCACGTCCTCCCATCGCTTAGCCCGTTCCGATCCCGGGACGTTGGTGTGCGCGTACTCATCTACCACGCAGATCTCCGGGTGTCGGCGCAAAATAGCTTCGACATCCATTTCCTCGAACACGCTTCCCCGGTGCACCAACTTGCGGCGGGGAATGGTGTCCAGCCCCTCGGTTTTGGCGATGGTATCTTGGCGGTCATGCGGCTCAAAATAGCCGATGACGATGTCCATCCCCTGCCGCTTCAGTTTCTGCGCCTCTTCCAGCATCTGGTGGGTCTTGCCGACACCGGCCGCGTAGCCCAGCAAGAGCTTCAGACGCCCGCGGCGAACGGCCTCCGTCATGCGCACTCCTCTACCCGGGGAAGACCCGAATATCTATTCCTTCGGCAGCTTGAATCAGGCGGTCAACGGCATTCCCGAAGACCCGCTCCCAAAAGCTCTCCCGGGTGCCCCGTGCGACAAAAATCTGGGTGATGCCGCGCGCTTTGGCAAACCGCATAACGAGGTCCACAGTATCTTCGCCATCCAGAGGCTCGATCTGAGCCCCGGCGTTGCGCGCGTAGCCGAGATTCCTGGCGAGGGTTTCTCGCTCGGCCGGAGTCAGGTCCGGCTGGCCCAGGTAGACCACGAACAGCTCTCCCTGGAAACGATCCGCGTTTCGCTTCCCGCTCGCGACCATCATGGCCGCGTCGGTGTGGGCGTTAACCCAGACAAGGATGCGCTCGTGAGTACCCCAGAGCTGTTCAATTCCGTGGCGGCGCAAATAGACTTCCAACTGATAATCTACGACGTCGGCCGCGAGCAACAACGCCATCTCGCGCAATTGCGACAGGAGTTGTCCCTGGGCCACGGCGGAACCGGGGGAGGCCTCCCCAGCGCGCAAAGGAGCAGCACTGGCACGCTCCAGCAACATCTCCGGCGGAGCATCGACCACTTCGATTTCTTCCGCGAATTTCAGGAAATCCTTGGGAACAGTCTCGGTGACGCGCTTGCCCGTGATCCGCCCAACCTGCTCGCGACACTCCTCGATGTACTGGAGGTTGACTGAGGCGAGGACCGAGACCCCTGAAGCCAGCAACTCCTCTACATCTTGCCATCTCTTGGCATGAAAACCTCCGGGCGGATTGTCATACGCCAGGCCATCCACCACGCAGACTTGGGGATGCCGCCGAAGTATGGCGGCGACATTCATGACCGGGACGCCCTCCAAGGTCCGCAATGGAATGACCTCCATTCTTTCCAGCAACGCTTCGACTTCGGGGGAGCCTTTGGGCTGGGTTGCGCCCACCACCACGTCCTCACCGCGGGCCTTCCGGCGTCGGGCCTCGTCCAGCATCCGCAAGGATTTGCCGACCCCCGAGGCATAGCCGAGGAAGACTTTCAGCCGGCCACGGCGTGCGTATTGTTCTTCCGCCTGCAACTGGCGTAGGAGTTGTTCGGGATCAGGACGCTTGGTCATGCCAAGGGGAAAGCTCCCTTTGTCTTGGGACGCAGAATTCATTATCCCTGAGGACGAAGTGAATTCAAAGTCGGTGAGCGCCTGCCAACCTGAGTACTTCAAGAGCGCCAGAGCGCTTTCCCGCCACGCCGCTTCCTCGGTGCCAAACCACCGGAATCATGCCAAGTATGGCTGTGCTCTGTTGACTCCCAAGAAGACGCGCTTAGTGCCCCTCGGAGCGGGGCTGGTTGACGCCGCGTCGGAGGCGGACCTAGTATTCTTTGCGTCCAAACTGCCGGTCGAGCGCAAGATTGAGCTGTAACACATTCACGCGCGGCTCTCCTAAGAAACCCCACTCTCGATTTTCAACTTTTGTTTTGATGAGTTGCTGAACTTGCTCTATGGGGACACCTCGCTGCTTGGCGACACGCGCGGCCTGTGCATAGGCCGACGCGGGACTAATATCAGGGTCGAGCCCGCTGGCGGAGGCGGTGAGAAGATCGGCCGGAATCGGCCCAGTGTAGTCCGGATTTTCCTGGCGGAACTGCTCGACGGACGCTTTCACGCGGTCGACCAGTTCCTGGCTGGTCGGACCGTAATTCGACCCTCCCGAGGCCATGCCGTCGTACCCCTCCTGGCCCGCTGCGGAGGGCCGCGGATGGAAATACTGCGGCTTGGCAAAGTTCTGTCCAATGAGCCGCGAGCCCACGACTTGACCATTGATCGAAATGAGACTGCCGTTTGCCTTCGCGTGGAACAGCAGTTGGCACAGCCCGGTCACCACTGCCGGATAGATCAGCCCCGTCAAGACCGTGAAAAGAGCCATGATTCGCAACGCAGGCGCCATTTGCCTCCACACGGTGGTCTCCTTAGGCCAGCCTCAGCCAGACGAGGATTTGGTCGATCAGCCAGATGCCGGGGAACGGCGCGATGATGCCGCCGATCCCGTAGATGAGCAAGTTCCGCCAAAGCAAGCCCGCCGCTTCTTGCGGCCGGTATTTGACCCCGCGCAGCGCCAGGGGCACCAAGGCGATGATAATCAGCGCGTTGAAGATCACAGCCGCGAGCACGGCGCTCTGGGGCGTGTGCAGGTGCATGATGTTCAGATGACCCAGGACCGGGTAGGTGCTGGCGAACATGGCGGGGATGATGGCGAAGTATTTGGCCACGTCATTGGCGATGGAAAAGGTCGTGAGCGCGCCGCGCGTAATCAGCAGCTGTTTGCCGATGGCCACCACTTCGATGAGCTTGGTCGGATTGCTGTCCAGATCCACCATGTTGCCCGCCTCTTTGGCCGCCATGGTGCCGGTGTTCATGGCCATGCCGACGTCGGCCTGCGCCAGGGCGGGGGCGTCGTTGGTCCCGTCGCCCGTCATCGCCACGAGGCGTCCGGCAGCCTGTTCCCGGCGAATATATTCCAGCTTATCCTTGGGAGTTGCCTGGGCAAGGAAGTCATCCACGCCCGCCTCGTCCGCTATCGCGGCAGCGGTCAGAGGGTTATCACCCGTAATCATCACCGACCGAATTCCCATGGTCCGCAGGTGCCCAATCCGCTGCCTCATGCCGCCTTTCACCACATCCTTGAGGTGCACGATCCCCAGCACCCGCCCACCATCGGCCACGGCCAGTGGGGTGCCTCCGTTGCGGGAAATACGGTCAGAGATCTCCATAAAGTTCCCTGGCACTCGGCCGCCTTGCTCCTTGACGAACTTAAGGATGGCGTCGGTCGCGCCTTTGCGCAGCAAGTGGCCGTCCAGATTCACCCCACTCATGCGCGTGTAGGCAGAGAACGGAATGAAATGCGCCTCCAGCTCGGCCACTTCCCGGCCGCGCAACTGAAACCTCTCCTTCGCCAGCACAACGATGGACCTGCCTTCCGGAGTTTCGTCAGCGAGGCTGGAGAGTTGTGCCACGTCCGCTAGCTCAGCCTCCGTCACTCCGGCAACGGGGATAAACTCCACTGCCTCCCGGCTGCCCAGAGTAATCGTCCCGGTCTTGTCGAGCAGAAGGGTGTTGATGTCTCCCGCGGCCTCCACCGCTTTGCCACTCATCGCCAGCACGTTGTGCTGCATCACCCGGTCCATGCCGGCAATGCCGATGGCCGAGAGCAGTCCCCCGATCGTCGTCGGGATTAAACAGACCAGCAGCGCGACCAGCACGGCCACCGACGGGACAGCGCCTCCCCCGGCGGAAGCCACGCTATAGACCGCGAAGGGCTGTAGGGTGACCACCGCCAGCAGGAAGATGAGGGTCAGACCCGCAATCAGGATGTTGAGAGCAATCTCATTGGGCGTCTTTTGCCGCTCGGCACCCTCGACCAGGGCAATCATGCGATCCAGAAAAGTCTCTCCCGGGTTGGAGGTAATTCGGATCTTGACCTGGTCGGACAGGACCTTCGTTCCTCCCGTCACGGCGCTGCGGTCCCCACCCGACTCACGAATGACTGGCGCACTCTCTCCCGTAATAACCGACTCGTCGACGGTGGCGATGCCCTCGATCACCTCGCCATCCCCAGGGATCATGTCCCCAGCCTCACAAACGACCACATCTCCCACCCGCAGCAGGGAGGCGGGCACGATCTCCATCCTGCCTTTGGCCGTCAACCGCTTGGCTACCGCCTCTGTCTTGGTCCTGCGCAGCGTCTCGGCCTGTGCCTTGCCGCGTGCTTCGGCCATGGCTTCCGCGAAGTTGGCGAATACGACCGTGAACCATAGCCAGATGGCGATTTGCAGGGAGAAACCGACACCGGGCGCTTTCGTCAACACATCCCGGAGAAGTAACGCTGTGGTGACCGCGGCTCCCACCTCCACTACAAACATGACCGGGTTCTTGAACTGAATTGCCGGGTTCAGCTTGAGGAAGGAGTCCTTCAACGCCCGCCGGACGATCTCCGGATCGAAAAGGGGTCGGGCACGCACCAGCTTCGCGGGAAGGAACGCCGGCAGATCCGCAGCGCCAGATGGGGCACTTGTCAGCGTCGACATCAAGCTAAACTCCCGACCGAAGGCAACAAGGCGGAAAACAACTTGCCTTGGTGCAGCAAGAGTTGTTCAACGATAGGGCCCAGCGACAGCGCCGGAAAGTAGGTCAGAGCTCCGACGATAATCACGGTACCAATCAGCAGCCCAACGAAAAGGGCCCCATGCGTGGGCAACGTGCCGCGCGTGCTGGAGATCTTCTTCTTGGCGGCCAGACTCCCTGCGACCGCTAGCATGGGAATGATGAACAAGAACCGGCCAATCAGGGTGGCCAGACCGATGGTGACGTTATACCAAGGGGTGTTCGCGTTGAGACCGGCAAAGGCGCTGCCGTTATTCCCCGTGGCGCTCGAGTAGGCATACAGGATTTCGCTGAGGCCGTGAGGCCCGTGGTTGCTGACGTTGGCGATTGCCAGACCAGGAGGATTCCAATAGCCGTTCTTCGTGAATTGCGCCACGGAGCTTAGCGCGGTGAAACCCAGGATGCTGGCGGCCATCAGAATGAGCGCCAGCATCGCCATTTTCACTTCCTTTTGCTCGATCTTCTTGCCGATGTACTCCGGCGTGCGGCCCACCATCAGGCCAGCTATGAAGACGGCAAGAATGGCGAAGAGAAGCATTCCCTTCAGTCCGGCGCCTACTCCCCCGAATACCACTTCCCCAAGATGAATATTGAAGAGCGGCACTAGCCCGCCGAGGGGCGTGAAGCTGTCGTGCATGCTGTTGACTGCGCCGCAACTCGCGTCCGTGGTGATGACAGCGAAAAGTACGGACGCGGCTATTCCGAAACGTACTTCCTTGCCTTCCATATTGCCGCCCGGCTGCGTCTCCGCCGGCAGGGGCTCCAGCCCGAGCTTTGTCAACGAGGGGTTGCCCGCCTGTTCAGCACGATAGGCTACAACCACGCCCGCCAGAAACAACACGCTCATGGCAGCAAAGAGGGCCCATCCCTGCCGCGTATCCCCCACCATTCTGCCAAACGTGTACGTAAGCCCCGCGGGAATCGCGAAGATCATTAGCATTTCGATGAAATTCGTCAGCGGTGTGGGGTTCTCAAAAGGATGCGCGGAGTTGGCACCAAAGAAGCCTCCCCCATTCGTGCCCACCATCTTGACGGCTTCCTGGGAGGCAACCGGGCCCTGGGGGATCGTCTGGGCAGCACCTTCCACTGTCTTCACCGTGGCATAGCCCCTGAAGTTCTGGATGACGCCCTGCGAGCAGAGGAAGAGAGCTCCCAAAAGCGACAAGGGCAGGAAGAGATACAGGGTCGCCCGGGTCAGGTCCACCCAAAAGCTGCCGAGGCTGTTCGCCTGCTTGCGCGCCAAGCCGCGTATGAGGGCTATTGACACCGCCACCCCGACGGCCGCGGAGACGAAGTTCTGCACGGTCAGGGCGGTCATTTGCACAAGGTAGCTGAGTGTTGATTCCCCACTGTACGCTTGCCAATTGGTGTTGGTCACAAAGCTCGCGGCGGTGTTGAAGGCGAGGTCGGGGGTTAGCACCGTGGCATTGCCCGGGGCATGAGTTGTGCCGAAGCCCATCGGATTCAAAGGCAGGAGACGTTGCAGGCGCAGGATGGCGTGAGCAAACAGAAAGCCAACCAAGCTGAACGCGATCAGGGAGGCCGCATACTGTGTCCAGCGCTGCTCGGCATCCTCACGGACACCGCTGAACCGGTAGACGAGACGCTCCAGGGGACGCAGGACGGGATAGAGAAAAGTCCGCTCGCCCTGGAATACTCTAACCATGTAAGCCCCGAGAGGCCTAGTCAAGGCGAGTACCAGGCCGAAGTAAGCGACGATCTGCAAAAGGGCTGCGAGCGTCATAATCCTTGCTCAAAAGCGCTCCGGACGAAGCAGCGCGTAAATCAAATAGCACAACAGCAGCAAGGCGATGCTGCCGGCGATTGCGTAATCCAAAGGCTACCCCCTAGAGACCATCGCAGGTCTTGGTAAAGACCCAGGCCGCGACGAAGAACAGCGCAGCAATCAACACGTAGTAAAGATCCGCCATGGTTTGTTACCTCAGCTCCGCGAAGACCACCTCGTGGCCGTCCTTTCTCAGTCTCCTGGCCAGCCATTGCTCTGCGGTCGGCCACCAGCGCTTCCGGCCTCCCATGACGATCAGGGAATGTGGCGGCAAGACCTCACGCACGCCCTGCCGCGCGAGGCGGCAGAGGTGGATTTGCACTGAAATTTCTTCCGGGAAATCGCGCCGTAAGGCGCGAAGCTGGTCTTCGAGAAACCCCTCAGGGAGCGCCCGTTTATCCAGCGGCAAAGTGTATGGCACTTCATACAGCACGAGGACCTTGGGGCGCGCGCCCGGGTTCGCTCTCAGCCGTGAAGCCGTTTTCAACGCGGCGACGGTCCCGACATGTGTCGTGAAAAGGACGATGGCTTTCTCCCATCGGTTGTCTTCCCCTGGAGGCGGGTGCTCCCCAGTGTCAACTTCGGTCGCAACCTGTATTGCTGGGAAATAGCGCATCGCCGTCACCTATCTGAAAGGTAGGCGGCCCGCCATAAAGAAGGCATAAATAGGTGCTAAGGATTTTGTTAATCTTGCTGGGGAAGGTGGAAGCGGTAACCAACCCAAGGTTCGGTGAGCAGATACCGGGGTTTGGCAGGCTGAGGCTCAATCTTCTTACGTAGTTGGTTGATAAAAACCCTGAGGTACTCCAGTTCGTCGCCGTAATCCGGTCCCCACACGGCCTGGAGCAGTTCTCGATGCGAGAGCGCCTTGTTGGGGTGGGCGACGAAGTAGTGGAGTAGGTCGAATTCCTTGGGCGTCAAGCGAACCTCGCCGCCAGGCCGTTTGACGCGACGGGCCCCGAAGTCAATCTCGACATCCTCCAGGTTGATCCGTGGTCGTTCCAGTCCGGTCAGCGGCATGCGGCGCAGGGCGGCCCGAATGCGCGCCAGCAGTTCCGGCGTGCTGAAAGGCTTAGTCACATAATCGTCGGCGCCCGCGTCCAGAGCTTCCACCTTGTCATTCTCCGCGCTGCGCACCGTGAGCATGATGATCGCCGGCTCCAAGCCGTGCCGTTCCTGCCGGATGGTCCGGCAGGCCTCGACCCCGCCTATGCCGGGCATATTGATGTCCAATAACACCAAGTCATACCGACCCGCCCGCAATTTCTCCAGCGCATCCTCGCCGCTGCGGGCATCCTCCACCTCGTAGCCGCGCGCCGCCAGAGTGGTTCGCATCACGCGACGGATCTGCGGCTCGTCATCCACCACCAGAATGCGGCTGGCGCTCACGCGGTCATCGCCTCCGAAACACGCGGCACGGAGATGCAGAACTTGGAGCCCTGCCCCGGGACGCTTTCCACCCAGATCTCCCCGCCGTGCGCCCGTACTATCTCCAAGGAAATGGCGAGCCCCATCCCCGAACCCGTGACATGCCGAGGGGTATCGGCACGGCGGTAGAACTTCTGGAAGATTCTCGACTGTTCCCGTTCCGGGATGCCCGGCCCCTGGTCACGGACACTAATGATGACGCTACCTTCAGTTTTTTCCCCGCTGATGACAATCGGAGATCTCGGCGGGGAGTACTTTACGGCGTTATCGAGCAACTGCCGGATAGCCAAGCCCAGCAGCTCCTTGTCGGCGATGATCAGCGGCATATCGGCGGCGATGCTCAGGGTGGTGCTCCTACCTTCGACGACTGACTTCATCTGCTTGAGGATCCCCTGAATCAGGCTCTCCACGGAACACAGCTCGGGGTTCAACCTGATCTTCCCGGCCTCGATGCGGGCCATCTGGATGGCTTCCGTCACCAGCCTGCCCAGGCGGTCTGCTTCTTCGTCCACGACCGTCAGCAGCTCGCGCTGCTCTTCCTGATTTGGCGCGGGAGTACATAACAGGGCGCTGGCTGCGGCCTTGATGGAGGTGAGGGGCGTCTTGAACTCGTGCGCGATGGAGTCCAGCAGGGTCGACTTCAATTCTTCGCTTTGTCGGGCCGCTTCCGCCCGATAGGCCGCCTCCTGGCTGCGCACCCTTTCCAGGGCGATCGCCACAAGATTGGAGAGAGCCTGTAATGCCGTGTCGGACAAGGCCCCGCCCCGAACCGCGAGACTCCCGATGATGCGGCCACCCAGGCGGACAGGGATCACCACCGTTCGGTTCACCTCGTCGATGAGCACTATTCCCAGCGAGGCCGCTTGCTTCAACTGGTCATCAGGTACAGGCAACTCCTCCTTCCCCGAGTGGTGGACCTCGCCAGTACTGCAATCGTAAAGGGCCAAAGCGGCAAATTCGAAAATCTCTTGAATTCGGTGGGCGATCTGCGCGGCGGGCGCTTGGCGGGTGTCGGTCAACAGGACGGCCCGGCTCAGGGCGTATAGACTCTCCATCTCCTTTTGGCGATGGAGCGCCTCCTGGGTCCGCTGCCTGGCCCGAGCCGAAAGGCGGCTGGCAACAACCGAGGTCGCCAGAAACGCGAGCAACGCCACCCAGTTCTGAGGATCAGCGATGTGGAAGGTGCCGACAGGGGGCAAGAAGAAGAAGTTGAAACAAACCACGGCGGCCAGTGACGCGGCGAAGGCTTCCCAAAAACCCCAAGCCGTGGCAATCAACAGGACGCCCACCAGATAACCAAGGGCCACGGTCGTGGCATTCACGGGTATGAGATGGAAACAAACAAACGTCGTCGCGACGACGAGGGCCAACGCCGCCAGAAGGCGAAGGAGGAAAGACACGATACGCGCGGTAAGGAATCTCTGTGGGACTGGTGATCGGCCCGGATTCGAATTCGCCACAAGGTTCACTAACCAATAAGGATAACCGAGTTCAGCGCGATTTTCATCCGCCGCACGCGCCCGCTGCCTCGTTCTTCTGGCACGTTGTGAGAGGGGTGGGGTAGCTCTTCTGCCTACTTACCCATGCGGATTTGGTAGCACTGGCGG
>Ga0315310_10002394_pt1 | contig 11723 bp, 15 predicted proteins | sample TDP5_MG_FD_203630 | JGI IMG/M metagenome (GOLD analysis project Ga0315310, IMG submission 203630) | Freshwater sediment microbial communities from Lake Towuti, South Sulawesi, Indonesia - TDP5 | ecosystem: Environmental > Aquatic > Freshwater > Lake > Sediment | place: Indonesia: South Sulawesi... | reverse complement strand
GATAATGATCCTCGTTTGGGAGCGTTGACTTTGCGGTGACCCATGGGTTATTCGTCCGTTTCGCTGTTTGTGATTAGAGGCATACCGTATAAATGTTGCGAATAGGGGAGAGACGGTTAGTATGAGTGCAGAAAAAATTTTTTGCTGTCTGACTGAGCCTTTTCTGTTTGTGTTCTGAGCGCTGTTTGCTGATGGGTTGGTGTTTTGGGTTCTGCTGGGTGGTGTTTTAGCGTGACGTTCCATGTTGGCATACGTGACGTTTAATGTTGGTATGCGTGAAGTTTGCGTATGTTGCTGGGGGCTCTGCGGGAAGAGGAATTTCAGAAGAAGAACGGACTGATTTCCTTTAGTCTTCTTCTATTTGTGGCTTTGTTCAGGAATAGCTGTCTTGTACCGTATGTTTGTTGACTCGTGTCATCGTCTGTTTGTTGTGTTTTGTGTTGTCTTTTGTCACGGTTTAGGTTTGTTTTAGCAGTTGTTTTGGTATTCCGTATATGGCTCCTACGTAGTATGATAGTGTCCATGTTGTGTTGTAGAGTCCGTTCTGGAGTATGCGTGGTATAGAAGTGTTAGAGGCTGAGCTGTTTAGCAGGATTAGGAAGAGGATGAATATGGGGGTGAGGATGGGCAGTCTGTAGATCAGGTCGAGGACTATTCCAAGCGTCACGAAGAGTCCGATGGCCATGGGGCGTGATCGTGCGAGGGTTTCGCGTGGATATTTGACGAGTAACGGGAAAAAGCATGTGCCGTATGTGAAGGCTCGTTTTATAGGCCACAATGCTGGCGTGTGTGTTACCGTGATGTCTGGTGTGTGGAGGATTTTCCATTTGGTTTTCTGGATTTTGTAAGTCAGCACTGCGTCGCCTGCCCATTCTGTTTTTGAGTCGAATCCGCCCACTTGCTCAAAGACTGCTTTTCTGAAGGCTGCGTTGCCAGATTTTATTAGTCTCTGTTCTGGTTTGGGCGGTTTGAATGTAAGTGTCAGACCTCTTCTGCTAGGCTGTGGTTTGAAGTATCCTGCTATGACTGCTACTTGTGGGTCTTGGAGGTATTGTAGGAATTTTTGTATCCAGTTTGGGTCGGTGATGATGCAGTGGGCGTCTATGAAGATGATTATTTCTCCTTTAGCTCTTGCCACGCCCAAGTTGCGTGCTGAGCTTGGTCCCATGGCTTTATTGTTTCGGATGACGGTGACTGGGAAGCGTTTGAGTATGTCGCCTGTGCTGTCGGTTGAAGCGTCGTCGATGACAATGATTTCTTCGTGAGGATAGCTGGCTTTCAGGACTGATTCTAAGCAGGTGGCTATCGATTTTTCTTCGTTGCGGGCAGGTATCACGACAGAGACTAATGGCTGCGTCAGGCTTGCTTGAGCGGTTTCCACGTGTTGTCCTCTGTAGATGAATTCTGGATTCATAAGCATAAAATCTCTGCGCTCCAAGTCTAGATGTTGGGAAGTGGTCGATGTTGAACAAAGAGACAGAACGTTTGGTTAACGAGGTTAAGAAGGAACTGCAGGCTTTGAGGGCTAAGGTTGAACAGAGGGAGGACCCTAAGCTCTTGAAGACGTATCAGAAAATGCGGTCAACACTGGACTAAGACGAGCATAGAACGCGGTTCTCACAAGCTTCTCCTATTATTCAGTTTGCGAGTCTTTGCTTTTTTGTCCATCGAATGCGTCGATATTTTTTAGGTGTGGATACTGTATTCTGTGGAGGATGACTAGTGAGGAAAGAGCAAGATGAACGCGAAGTTGATGACTTATGAACATGTTCCTTGCGGGTTTGAGATAGTCATCGAGAACGCTGACGTTGAGATGGGCAAGATCTGGAATCTTTGGCATAACGTTAAGCTGACTGATGATCCTGAAAGCTGGGACAGTGATATCAATTCGATCAATATGATGCAGCGTAGGCTAGGTAAGTTAACTGTGGATCAGCGGTTGATACGTGCTCAGATGGCTGAGTTCTGTCGAGTCTGTCCTGCTTTCCCACAGAGTATTGACATATTCAGTGAAGAGATAGGCAGTGACCGTTTCTCCAAGCCTGTGAGAATGGGATGTGAAGGTCGTGGCTTGTTGGATTCTCTTGGCTACCACGATCAGGCTAGCTTGAAAGAACAGCAAAAAGAGATTCTTATGGAGCATGTCAAGTCGCTTGAGAAGTGGCTCAAGAAAGGTCAAGCGGAGACTGCAGCTGAGTTAAAGGTCTTCGGCTTTCTTGGTCAACCAAGAGATGACAAGGTGGCTGCAGTTGAGAAGCTTGTTCGCATCGTTAGTTCTGGTGAAATCTCAGTATCTTCCTTACGACAACTAACCGAAGATATCTGCAAAGAAACCCAAAAGGACTCTGTGACAGCAGCCTGCGAGCGCTATGGAGGGCGACCCTTTAACTGCTTCGCATGTCTCCCCCAAGACGCTTCAACAATAGAATGCCAGTGTTGTTATTCTATGTTTCTTGACGCTTGTCTCCTCTGCGCCGGCACATCAGGAGAGGAAAGGTCAATGTTGGACGAGTTCAGGCGTTTTATTGAGGAAAACATACTTCTGTACTCGGTTGCGATTAATTCTTGGCTAAATGAAGAACCACCAAAACCTGTTACATGGCTGAAAAATGCGCGTTACATCTCTAAAGATGGTGCGTCAGGCATTGTGGAAAGGGTTTACTCTTCTCTCGGTGAGAAGGATGAGGTCAAAGAATGGTTGGCGGCTTGCCTTCTAAAGACGATTAAGGACAATCAAAGATGGCACAAGAGAACTGAACTCATAGATAATTTTCCAAAGGCTACATCGTACCTTGGAGAAATAGTTTAAAGAAAAAAGCGTGCGCAGTTACGGATGCTTGGTTAGGTTGGAGAAAGCTGTTAAGTTGATGTATGAGCGATTGGCTGCTTATCTAGTTGAGAATCTGGATTTCAGCAATGTGTCCACTATTCTTGAGGTTGGGTGTGGAAGTGGGCAGTTGACGATTCCCTTTGTCAGAAAGGCGATGGAGATCAAGCCAAGTTTCAGGGTCTTGGCTCTTGATCTTTCTGCTGGTCCTTACGAGGGTCATCTGGATGTTTTGAAGAGGCGGGTTCGAGGGGAGCGGCTTGAGAGTTTGATTACGCCTGTGAACTCGGATGTGAGAGATATGGGCATCATTGCGGATGAGAGTGTTGATCTTGTTGTTTCTAATGAGACCCTTTGTGAGCTTGACCGAGCTGGTCTTGAGAGAGCTGTTCGAGAGTTCTATAGGGTCTTGAAGTTTGGTGGGCAGATGGTGCATGGAGAGTTGATTCAAGCTTTTGAGAATGAGGCTCAGAGGCTTGTGATCGAGGCGAACCTGCAGTCCTTGGAGACGTCTCTGCCGAAGCCTCCTTGGGTTTCACCATTTTCCGACGAGGTTGCTGCTCTCTTGCATAGGATTGGGTTTCGAGACATAACGGTGAAGTATTTTGAGACGAATGTGAAGTTTAGAAGCTTCAATGTGGCTCTGAGGAAACTAAAGCAGTGGCATATCGACCCTAAGTTCATTAAGGAGCATTTGCGGGAAATTCGGAGATACGGCTTGGAATATCCGATGGAGCATTTAATCTTCTGTAGAAAATAGGTGATAGGCTTCGGGTTTCTTTTGCGTGTGTCGTCAACTGCAGCTACATTTGTCCTCTTGTTCTACCCATTCTTTGACTTCTTCTTCTGTTGAGCCGAATGGGCATTCATCTGAGTTGCCCAGCTTCTTTCCAGTCAGGGTTGAGGCGAGTTTGTCCATTTTGCCTATTGCGCCTCTCCTCACGATTCTACCAATTGCGATTGCTTCAGTGATTTCCTTGTTTTCGGCTCCTGCTGCTTGAGCCTGCGCCACTGCGGTTGTGAGGCATGGTTGGCAATTTGCTGTGACAGATGCTCCGACTGCTATTAGCAGTTTGATTCTGTTTTCCATGGTTGATCACCTCTTTTGCTTTTTACAGGCGTCTTGGTCTGCTTAGTCGGTAGATTCCTGCGGCTATGAGCAGTATGCCGAAGGCTGTTAGAGGATAAGGCCATGTGCTTATGTTTGCTGGTATTTTTCCCGCTTGCTTCAGTGCCAACAAACTGCCCCATAGAAGGATGATGGATCCGAAGGCTAGCTGGTCGATGGCACGTTTTCTCAGTCTGCTCTGGTGTTCTCCTTCAAGCTGCCTATCAGGCTGGTTTTGTTCCTCTTTCATACTTCAGCCCTCCTGTTCTTACTACTACTTTGACTGTAGTAGAAAACTATTTAAGGCTTGTCTGACATCTACTTACTAGATAGAAGGAGAAAAAACTTTGAACATTAAAGACACAGTTGCCAGAGACCAGATAGTTGCGAGGCTTAAGGAATTGGAGCTGCCGACTCATGAGGCATTAGCTTACGTTACTCTTTTGACGCATCCGAACATCACTGCGGCTGTGTTGTGCAAGGAAACGGGCATTCCGGACTCGAAGATTTACTATGCTTTGGACGGCTTATCTAAGAAGGGCATGCTCATCGTTCAGAAGGGCAATCCGAGCGTATACCTGCCTGTGTCGCCGAAAGAAGCCGTTGCCAACCTGAGGAATCAGCTCACTGAGAGCCTCAAAGAGGAGATTAAGGAAGCGGATGCGCGTGCGCGTGTTCTGGTTGACATGCTCATGCCAATTTATGAGAGTGTTGAGAAATCTGAGGAGCTAGAAGTAGCCTACATTATTAGGGGGCAGAAGAATATTATCAATAGGATGAAAGCGCTGGTTGAGACGGCCAACAAGGAAGTAACAGCTTTCATATCTTATCCCGTTGTTCTAAAAGGACTTAAAGAGTCTTTGATAGATGCGAAAGAAAGACGAGGAGTCAAACTCAATGTCGCTATGACTACAGAGGTTTTCGAGGAAGAAGACTGTTCATATCTCGGAGATGTGCGTTTGCTACGTTGTTCGGGCGAACAGTCGATTGACTCGCTTGGAATGCTCATCTCCGACATGAAAACGCTCATTACGGTTTCTGATTGGATGGATGAGGCTGCTTTGTTGACGCAGGATCGAAATCTGATAAGAGTCGCCAAAGACTACTTCGACAGCCCTTCGTGCTGCACAAGCGTGAGACCCAGAAGGAAATGAGAAAGCTGAGCCCATTTTCAACAGGTTGAACCAACCAGCTTGTGCCCGCCACTTGTTTATATGTGCATTACGCGTGGTCTTTTATCATGAATAGGTTTGTCGATGAGGTGTTCGATCGCTTAGGAGAGCTTGGTTATCAATCACGAGCGGTTTCTATAGACCATTTGCAATTGCTGCAGAAACAGATAGATGAACAATACAGTCGAGGATTATTGGAAAACCAGTTCTTTAAGGAGCGGCTCGATTGGTTTCGTTTCCAGGTCCCTGACAGCTTGCCAAAGGCGCAATCGATAATTGTTGTCGCCGTTCCCAGACCTCAAACTCGAGCGGTTTTCACGTGGAATGGGATTAAACGTCCGCTTATTCTTCCTCCAACTTACACAGCGTACAACACTGTAACAGAGCAAGTTCAGAATTCGCTCGCAAAAATGCTCAGTGAAAAAGGATACGCGGTTGCAGGAACTGCGTTACCTCTCAAACTGTTGGCAACACGAAGTGGTCTTGGTCAATACGGTAGGAATAATATCTGTTATGTGTCTGGTATGGGAAGTTTCTTGCAGCTTATAGCTGTTTACTCTGACATGCCCTGTGAGAAAGACAGTTGGCAGGAACCGTCAATGCTGCAGGCATGTGAGAAATGCGATCTGTGTCGTCGAGCCTGTCCAACTGGCGCCATTCCGCCGGATCGTTTCCTTTTGCGGGCTGAGCGTTGCATTAGCTATCATAACGAGAAGAAAGGTGATATTCCATTTCCCAGCTGGATGGATCTTTCATGGCACAACTGTATCGAAGGGTGCATGCGCTGTCAGCGAGCTTGTCCACTGGACAGGCAATTCTTAGATTGGGTTGGAGATGAGGAGGAGTTTTCTGAACAGGAAACCGCTCTTCTGCTGAAAGGCGCATCACGTGAAAGACTGCCCGAGGAAACGATTAGGAAACTGGCGCATCTTGACATTTTGAATGATCTAGGCATCCTGCCGCGTAACTTGGGTGTTTTCTTCAAGTGACATTAACTCTGAACATGTGCCTGCATCTAATTCTCTGAAAACTCAGGTTATGTTGCTGTTGTGCCACAGTCACACAGTCTTATAATGAACGCGATGCAAATGCCGCTATAAGGTGAAAACCTATGGGTGAATATGAAGAAACGTTAAAAGACATTGAAAAGACTCTTGGCATGGTTCCAGGATTCATGAAAGCTATCCCAAAAGACGCGTTGATACATGATTGGCCTCTAATGAAAAAATATCAAATGGGCGAAACGGCGATACCTGCTAAATACAGGGAATTTATCGGTCTCGGCATCGCAGCTAATATCAAGTGTCCTTACTGTGCTCTCATGCACACGGCGATGGCTACAATGAATGGAGCAACAGATAAAGAAATGGCTGAAGTGGCTTTTCTCGCCAGTCTAACTGCAAGATGGAGCGCAATGCTTCACGCGCTACAATACAACTATGACACGTTCTCGAAAGAAGTGCATCAAATAGGCGAATACGCAATGAAGATGGCCAAGAAGAAGTAGACTAGAATCTGGAACAACGCAATCCACCCTTTTTCTCATGCGTAACTCGAAATGACAGCTTGAGTTGGGCAAGTCAACAACAACTGTGTATGTTTCAGCTTGGGTCGTCGAAATGCATTTGTAACTGCAGCTTCATGATTATGGCTGCGCTTCGATGTCAAGAGTCCTTACATATGCTTGCCGATGAACACTTGTTCAAAGCTCAGGTTGTGCAGTTGATTCTCGCGAAGAAGGTAGAGGAAGCTCTTGAGGCTCTCAGTCAGCACTACAATGTTGCTGCTCCTCGGCTGAGGGTTGGGATGCCTAAACGATTTGGCGGCAAAGCTGGATGCTACGTCTCAGCAACCAAGACGATTCATATGACTAGCGAGGAGACGTTTTATGATCCGTTTGTGATCTTGCACGAATTCTATCATCATCTGAGAACGCAGGGTGCCAAGCACAGGGGCACAGAGAAACACGCCAACAAATTCGCACAAGAATACATCAAAGCATATCAAAATGCTGACAGATGTTCTTTTCGGAGGTATTAAGTTGCACCATGTGTTTCTTTATTCTATCAAAATGGCTTCTTTCAGTCCTTTAAAGTGCTTATCACCTGTGACAACCTTTGCGTTTGAGGCTTGGGCAGTTGCTAGTGTAATGGAGTCAGCCATTCCCCATCCTTTCACCTTGACTTTCATGAACGCGTTGGTTTCTCCAGCTTTGACAGCGATGTCTTTCGTCAAGTTTATGATTGTCGTTGTTGTGGTGATGAAAGCTAAGTCGTCTTTGAAGTAGGGCCAGCCTTCTCGGGCATACTTCTCCTTGAGTTCGGCAATTGTAATTGTGCTGGTTGCGGCTTTCCTTTCCTCGATGAATCTTCGGGTTTTCTTTCCGGCTCTTGAGCCTCTGAAATATTCTATCCACGCGTAGCTGTCAATTACGTATTCATAACTCATGAGAACTTGCCTCATCCTCAGATCTAAAAGGTTTCATCTCCGGATGAGCGCCAAACTTTGACTTCGGAACCTTTCTGATCTTACGTATCAGAGTGCCGATAGCCTCGTCCAAGCTTTTGGCGCCTAACTCAACTTTCAGCTCTTCCAAAGCTTGCAGCGTTGTTTTCTTAACCTCAACCGTGGTTTTAGACAAGGGCGTCACCATAACTATAGCCTATAGCCCCAAACATAAAAAGCTTGCTCCCAGTGAATCAGAGAACCAGCCATTGAGTCAGAAAAGGGAGAATTCATGCTGTGCTTCTTAGGTATGTCGGATATTCCTAAAGAAAAGAAAATCCTCGTTCAGGAGCTAAACAAGGTTTTTAACATGCAACCACATTGTTTACGCCCAAATGCTAAACCCTGAAACCATTGATTTCAAACAACTGGGCTTTCACGCTGGAATCGAGGTTCACCACCAGATTCGGTCAGACAGGAAACTGTTCTGCCACTGCCCACCAGATCTAGAACCTGATCCTGAAAACATGGATTACACTTTCTACCGTTATTTTCGCCCTGTTTTAGGTGAGATGGGTGACTTCGACCCAGGCATGCTGGTTGAGTTTGAAAAGGGCTACAAGGTCATTTACTACGCCTGTGAACACAACACATGCACTTACGAAATGGATGAAACCCCACCATTCCCGCCAGATCATGACGCAATAAGAAAAGGCTTCATCCTAGCCCACTACTTCAACTGCTCAGCCTTAGCTGAAGAAATCGTGGTCAACCGCAAGCAGTACTTGGACGGTTCAATCACTACGGGCTTCCAGAGAACCTTCATAACTGGACGAGACGGCTGGGTTCCAGTCTTCAACAAAAAAGTCCACATCACCAATGTTCACATCGAAGAAGACGCTGCCCGCCGAGTCAACTGGTGCGAAACCGCTGACCGAACCGTGTACTTTAATCTAGACCGCCTTGGCGTGCCACTGACAGAAGTCATCACAAACCACAGAGACATCGACACACCTGAAGAACTAGTTGAATTGGCCAAACAGATCGGTCGAGTACTACGAGTAAGCCGTGTAGGCAGAAGAGGCCCACGCAACATACTCTACGCCGCCCGCGTAGCAGGATACGAAAACTTCGCCGAAGTCACAGTCTGCATGCACGGAGGCACAAGCGACAGCTACAACCTAATCCACCGCGCCGTTCGCTGCCGCAAAATGCACAGCAGCCGCAGAGACACATTCCGCACACTAGACGACATACCCCTAGGCAAAATAGACGAAACAGGAGTCACATGGTTCAAACAGGACATCCATCCGCGCACCCCCGGAGAAGATTTCATCCTTGACACTAAGATTGACACACGAGTTGGCATGCTCTACTCGTATCCAAGCATGAACCCAGACATACTAGACTCGATGATAGACAAAGGCTACCACGGCATAGTCATAATCGGCACCGGACTTGGACACGTAGGCACAGACATGTTCCCTCCGCTAGAACGTTGCCAGCAAGAGGAAATTCCAGTTGTACTCGTAGTAGAACCATTATTCGGCTACATACACCTGCGCGTGTACGAAACAGGCAGAGACATGCTCTCCCGAGGCGTCATCGAAGGCGCCAACATGCTACCTTCAGCCGCCTACACCAAACTCATCTGGGTACTAGGACACACACGAAACATAGATGAAGTGAAACAGCTTATGCAAACCAACATAGCTGGCGAAATCACAGAACGCGAAGGACCAAGAGGATTCCTACTCCTACAAGGCGTAGAACCCGGAATCAACACGATACTAGATAATCTCTAGCCTAGCAAGAGTGCCTTAAGAGGACTGATGTGAGCTACTCTCCAACATCTTCGCCTGCGAATGCTTACATTCTATAATTTTGTCACAGCTCAAGCATTCGTCAGGAATAGACGCATCCTTTGGAAGAGTCCGCAAATACCCCAACCGATACTTACATTCCTGAGCAGCCTCTGTTTTCAAGCTTTCATGGATTATTCTTTCATGAATCGATGGAGCTGGCGGGGCAATAGAAGCTGCAGGAACAAGAGGAGCAACAGGAGCCTCTGCTTCGTTGTCTGCTTCAGCATCAGCTTTAACAGCTCTGACTGGAAGACGGAACGTCTCGCCCAGATTCTTAGTGACCTTCCTGGAATAACTGGCGACACCGCCCACTAAAACGACAAGAGCAGCAAGCCGGGTGATCTGCACAACTTCGTCAGTGTAAATCGTCAACGAATAATTCAACTCAAAAAGAATCGCCACAATAGACCCAAAAAAGAACAAGAAACCCGACACAGCCACAGGCGTCCAAAAAGACTTGCCTACACCCAAGTGCTTAATGGCCTGCAGAGTCTTCAAACTCAACAGAATCAAGGCAACAGCAATCGCGGCGACAGCAATCTCAAGAATGAGAACCAATGATTACACCCGCAAAGAAACCTCTCCCCCTTATTCCAGAGAAAAGCATTGTGAAACAACAATTAATATCCAAAGTAAACCTGAAAGAGCCATGCATGATCGGCGACGATCCGACTAGATCACACTTCACGTTGCAGGATTCCTTCTTTCGCCCTGTTTCTAATCTCCTGAAGCGTTTTCTCAATAGCTGCCTTCTCCTCATCGATTCTGCTGCGTGTTTCCCAAAGCTTGCCCAAATCTTCAGCAGCTATGTCCTGAACTCCTTCCCGACGCATTTTCTCGACAACCTTAAGGTCCTCATCAGAGGGCTTCACACTAAACCTCTTATCCTCAACGCTATGCCTCACCATCTGCAGAAACGTAGTATAGGGATAAACCAAGCATGGAACCAATACGTAATTCCGAATATTCAGCAGGTTAAACTGTTCTTGAGCCTGCAATTCCCCCTTCTCAACAGTGTCATGACCAGAATTCGTCCGTAGACTGTCTTTCTTCTTCCTCTCTTCATCTTCACTCGGCAGCCTCAGCAGCTCCCTAAGTGCGAAGTACCTCCGCTGCCCATCAATAACCACATACTTACCCTTACCACCATAAAAGAAATCAACCCGTTCGGGCAGCTCAGCCACCTCAAACGGCTTTAATAAACCAAACTGCGCAATTGAATGCTTAAGCGCGTCAAGATCCTCACGCTTCAACGTCTTCGACGCTTTGGAATGCCTGGCCTTTGCTCCATAAGTGGAAACACGCAACTGCTTGGTATTAACATCATCGCGTCCTGGCTGACTCGAGTCGACGCACACGTTCCACGGAATGGCCAACTCAGAAAAAGGAATATACCTCAGCTCAACGTTCTTGCCCAACTTAACTGATTCCAGTTCCAAGCCATTCATAACTCCTTTGAATAACTCTTTCCACCTTAGGGGACAATCTTTCTGATATCTTTAGACTCACTACAATATATCAACATTCCTATCTACAAATACATTTACACCTTGCACCAAGAAAAGGTCAGTGCGGCTTTTGGCCGTGTCACAGCCGTGAGGCTCCCAGCCGTCGCCTCACATCATCCCAACATAATCTGAGGGCAGTCTGTCCCTATTATCATTTTTGCACGCTCACTCACTGCGCAACCGGGTATCCACTGACCCTTCCAACACGTCTCGACGCAACATACACAACAACTGCTACAACAGCAAGCAGAACCATGGCTAACCCTAAGAAAACCCAGCTCGAAGAGATGACACGCACAGAATCGACATTGCTGTCCGCTCCAGCGTGACCCGCGTCTCCCGACCAACTCGCACGAACAGAATAGACTCCAACAGACGCAGGCTTCCATTCATAGGAGTATCGCCCACTCGAACTACATGACACACTTCCCAAAACAGTCCAAGAAGAATTATCTCGCTTGGCATAAATCGTCACCACACCGTCAACCGAAGGAGGAGAGACCACTCCACTCAACACCACCGAACTGCCCTCAATCAGCAAACTCGATGAAACCAACAGCGTAATCGAAGAACTGGTCAAAGCGCTGAAACTGGCTGAGACCTGCCCAGGCGACACCAATTCGGCATCCTCTACAGTCATAATTCGAGCAGATATTCCGTCAAGCGAGTCTGGGCACTCGCCTACTCGCCACCCGCTTTCCCAATTGCCTCCTGTGGTTTCTGCTATGTAATAGCGCTTGGTGTTGTAGACGAAGTAGGAAACGGATGATCTTGTATCCCGCGGCGCATGTGAAAGAC
>Ga0315310_10002393_pt1 | contig 11724 bp, 16 predicted proteins | sample TDP5_MG_FD_203630 | JGI IMG/M metagenome (GOLD analysis project Ga0315310, IMG submission 203630) | Freshwater sediment microbial communities from Lake Towuti, South Sulawesi, Indonesia - TDP5 | ecosystem: Environmental > Aquatic > Freshwater > Lake > Sediment | place: Indonesia: South Sulawesi... | reverse complement strand
AGCACGTGAGCGGAGCCGTAACCATAGCCGTGAAGGTGATTCACTTTGTGCCGGCGCCTGGGCCAGATGAATACCAAGACTTTGAGGGAACCATTCTGGGAGCGTGAACGAGATGAGCTCAACCTTTGAGCAGGGCTTCTACAAGGCGAAGTTCCCATCTCGGGAGCCCGCAGACATATACCTCGTGAGGCATACGGTGGAGAAGTCGGTCCCAGCCTCCATCAGCCTGGACTATATAAAAAGCCTGCTTCTGCCCACTGGTGTTCCTCAAGCAGACCCAGGCGGGATGGTTGTTCCCTATGAGGGTGGATACGCCATCTTGACGTTGATGCAGAAGGACTGGACCAATGAGAAAACGTTAGCGAAAAGCATTCTTGATAAGATGGTGGAGCTCCAAAATGCGTATGGCTCCTGGTATCAGATGTACTATCCCTACAAGTATTTTGGCAAATACGAGGATCGGAAAGTGGACAGTGGGGCAGCCTTAATCGGCTGGGCCATGGCGGATTATGATAAGCGCAACGCCAGCACCACCTATCTGACTTCCTGGCGTAAGGCTGCTGCCTTTCTCAAAAGCCTTGAGTGGGTAATTAGTGACTACGCCAGCTTTGTCTATAATCAAGTGATTGAGGGAGTGAAGGAGCAGCTTGCCTTCACGGCGGACATGGCGGAAATCATCTTAGCATTGCTAAGGGGCTTAGACGCCTACGGAGAAGATGTTACTGACACTAACGGCAACCCCATGAAGCGATATGCGGAGCTTTTGATTCAAGGAATCGACCTCTATCTTTGGCGTCAAGGCGACTTCTACTATCAGACGGAGTATCCTCTCGGCGCTCAAAGCAATGCTAAAAGGGACCCCAGCACCGGCGAGATCACCTGGATCACGCTTAAGCAGTTACTTACTTTCACGCAAGCTCTGTATACTTGGGCAGCTAAGACATGGAATGACATGGTGGCTGCTGGGCTGAAGCTGAACGGCATGGTTCTAAACTCAGGATTTGAAAGCGACTTCGCCAATTGGTACCAAAACTACTCGGTGATCGACACAACCTACAAGCATTGGGGCGCAAAAAGCAGCAAGCTTTCTGTTGTGACGGCGGAGGGCCAGAAGCCGGGAGCTTGTTGCTATAGTGTTCCTATTCGCCTAACTCATCGATACCAGCTTAAAATTTGGTATAATGTTCCTTCCTTCACAAGCGGGACCTACCGTCTTCGAATAATCTTCCACAACCCCGATCATACCCAAGAAAGCATAGTAACAGTTTTAGATGTCACTGCAGCTACCACCGGTTGGACCGAGGTTTCCAAGATTGTTAGCAGCGAATCCATGGCAGACATCGTTTTCCCAAGCTGGACCGATCACGTCCACTTTGATTCCCTATGGTTGGCTGGCTCACAGGGCGATGCCTACACTGATGACTACCTCTTCTACGTTTTGCATGAGCCCAATCTCAAAGATGCTTTGGATCGAACGATCGCGTTGAATCGTGGCCGCTGGGGAGGCTACCTATACAACCCCACATGGGACGAGAAAGACAGCTTGGATGAGTATCCACACTTGACGGCTCTGTTGAAGATAGCATTGGAGAAGGTGGACTCAACCCGATACAGCCGATGGATCAATCAAGCCTTGAGGTTTATGCGTTGGGCATCCCTGTCTAACGGAGCTGTAGCAGATCGAGTGGCACCAGACGGTAGAGCCTTCGCCAGTCCCATGGCAAGGGGCTACTTGCTAGTTACTTCTGCCACATGCATCCTAGCTGGAGCGTGAAATGCGTGAAGAAACGTTTCTGGAATATTGTTGGGGTTGCATTCTCTTTCGCTCTATTAGTTGCATCTTACGTCTCAGCATGCTGGCAACTTGACCTCATGCGGGATGTTATCGCCTGTCCAGAAGTCAACTCACCAATGGACCTGTTCATCATACAGTTTGGCTTTCCATGGACCCACGGAACCATTTTCATGCCTCTGCAACGAGCATGGGACATAACCATGCTCGCTGGAGGAATCGGGCTACTACTCGCATGGCTAACTCTATTCGCAAGCTTATGGTGGTGGGAAGAATGAGCGCTGAAGACCCGAAAACAACCCTCATGAACCTGATCAAAAACAACATCAGCCTAACAAAGGATGATGGAGTAACAGCGGCAACTGCCCATATCAGCCATGAGTGGTTCAACTCCAAACTCTTCAAGGATTTTGATACACAGATCACGGTTGGCTTGGCAGAAGGCAGTATGGAGAAGCTGAATATCGGAGGATCTTGGGTCCGCTATGCCGACCGATATCGAATCATTGGCTGGAGCATCGATAAGCCTGGCATAACGGGTAAGGAGATGCGATGGAAGCTACGCAAAGAAATTGAGCGTATCGTCCGAGCTAATCGCAAGAATCCTGGTGGAGCCCTCAGCTTCGTGGATATCCGCTCAGTTAGTGAAAGCCAGGATGCTGAGAGCAAGCCTGCCTATTGGCAAGTCACAGTCACTGTTGCGACACATAGGTATGTAAAAACATGAGAAAATGAGGAGTGAATGGGAAATGGCGTCATCCATCTTTGTCGGAGAGGAAGCGGAAGCCTACTACGTAGAGGAAGCCACCTACGGCGTGACGCCCACCAACCCAGCGATGCTATGGATTGGGGTCATTCAAGAGGTGGAGCCAGCTTTAGACCCGAGAAACATTATCATAAGAGGTATAGGATCCCGCAACGTCAAAGCTATACGTAGAGGATTACGACACGTTGACTTAAAGCTTTCTTATATTCCGCAGGACTGGGATTTCCTACCCTACACACGCAACGATAAATCATTGAGCATCGAGGTTTTCTACGAGAAAACAGCTGGAATCATCAGCCTCAACCATAAGGGATGCAAAATCGACCGCTTCAAGATTGATGGCAGCATAGAGGAGCCAGTGAAGATCAACGCTGACTTGATTGGCCAAGATGTGGCCGTTGGTACCGCAAAGATTGGAGCAAGCTATGAAGATGAGCCGACAGCGAACCCGATAACGGGAAGCGAATGTGTCATCAAAAAGGGTGCAAGTGAGATAACAAGGTTCAGTGATTTCAGCCTCGAAATCATCAACAACTTGAAGCGTCAGCCGGTGATTAGGTCCACAACGCCCTATATTATCAAAAGCCTTCCATGGAGACATGAGGTGTTGCAGGGATCCATACGGGCAGACTTTGAATCTAAGGTTGAGTTTGACGACACCCTTGGAGACACGGAGTTTTCGTTGATCTTTGAGATAGGACCTACAGGGAATAAGAAGACCTTCACGTATGGAGGCTGCAAGTGGCGATCCAGCAAGCTACCAACAAAAATCGAGGACACGATTGCTCAAAACTTAGAGTGGGAAGCGAAAACATTGACGATAACCTAAGCGGGTGATCCAATGAGAACAGAAGTTATTGAGGTTGACGATCGCTTTGGCAAGGAATACGCTGGTAAATACGTGTTTCAAGAGATTACATGGGCTAAACGTAGCCGCATCATCACGAAATACACAAAATATCATCCAGTAACAGGCGCTGTCATGAGTAGCGACCTCATCGCTATACAAGCAGAAACCATCTGGGCTGCACTAAAAGAGCACCCACCAGCGCTTACTCTTGAAAAGCTAATGAGCGAGGAAGACGGCATTCCAATCGAACTCGGAGAATTTCTCAGCAGTATCGTCAACAAGCTTTGTGGCTTAACGCCGGAAGAGCAAAAAAACTCGTGAGGGCGATGAGACGTGGAAAACCACACCCGAGCCTTCTTGCGTTTCGATTATGTAAGGAATTTTCATGGACACCTCAAGAGCTCGCAAGACAACCTGCAAAAACCATCGAGGAGTTTGTGATAATACTTAACGAAATTGATCGGCAAAGCGAGGAGGAAATCGAGAAGGCTAAGCGTGGTATGAAACATGTCGGTTGAAATTGAGGTAGATGCCAAAGGAATGGAAGAGTTACGAGAGAAAATGCAACGTGTAGATTCTGCTATGCAGCGGAATGTTCATCGCCAGTTAGCGAGTTTGGGTGCCGACATCAAAGCGATGGCGAGACAAATCGTTCCTGTAAGAACGGGTCGATTGCGAGCTTCCATATACGCACGAGTTGAGGAGTGGATGCTAAAAATTGGAGCAGAAGCGCCCTACGCTTATTTCGTCGAGGCAGGAACCACGTTCTTTCGCGGCTTCTTTTTTCTAACACGATCCATACAGATGCACCTTCCACAACTCAAAGCAATCATTAGCCAAGCGATTAACGAATCTGTCCAGGAGGCAGGTAGCTAATGTCTTTTCACGAAATCTCCATAATGATACGGGCAGTGAATAGAGCTTCGCACGAATTTGGGCGTGTAAGCTCTGATGCTGAGAGCATGGCTGCAAGAATAAGGTCAGCTGGAACAGCCATCGCTGGCTTAGGAGCAACAACCAGAGTTATCGCTGTTTTAGGCCATCAATTTGGGCTTTTAACAGCTGAGCAAGAAAAGTTTCTTGGAAGTTTGAGTTATGTAATCACTGCTTTCGGCATATTCATGCGGTCAAGTTGGGGTGTTGCAGTAGCCCAGAAGGTGTATGCGGTTGCTACAATGTTTGCTGCAAAGGTTACATGGGTCTTCAACGCTGCCGTGGCCATGAAAATCGCCTTGCTTACACTGGGTGTAGGCTTGATCGTTGCGACTGCGGCGTACATGGCTTGGCTGGCTTCTACAACCCGAGATGCAGCTGAGGCTCAGATGGAATACAATGAGTCATTAAGGTATCGAGAAAAAGTTGGATCCAGAAGAGCCGAAGAGGAACAATATGAGCGGATTACGAGGCGAGGCGGGTATCTGTAGGCGGATCGTGGACGAGCGATGAATAATGATCTTTCACAAGGCTGCAACCTTTGTGTTCTTTCCATCCGGAGCCATAGGGGGTCTCGAAATGGTTATCGGATATCCATATTGCAAGGTTGAGATTTTCCGAGGCGTCAAGTATTTCGATGATGTGTTTAACCCAACGAGGTGGACTTTGGGAGCTGAGGGTGGAAGCCTATCCACAGATGGAAAGATCGGGACCCTATCCATAGCCTCTGGGCAGACGCAAGCATCCATGAGCAGGGTTTGGAGCTTCAACACAACTACGCATCGCTGTGCCATCGTGAAAGCCACTGAGCTGACGGGAACAAAATGGCGTCTTGAGGCTCAACTTAGTGGAGTTGTTAAAGCCTACAAAGAGTTCACGGATGGTGGACTAAAAACTGTGGATCTCCAAAATGATGGTGTTGCCACTCCCCCCTATCAAGGGGATATCGACAAAATCGTTTTAATCGTTTATGGAGCTGCTGGAAACCTCGTAAAATTTGATTACGTAAAAATATGCGAGAAAACCATGCTTATACCAGCTGATGGATCCACGATTTTTGATGTTATAGAAGCCACTGTTTATTTAGCTGTCACCGAGGAAGTCGGCTCCTTTAACCTCTTGCTCCAGAACTTCGGGGCAGCCTACACGGATCAAATCACCGTCGGAGACCTCATCGAGGTCGCTGTGACGCGTGGAGTTGACCCATACTACAAGGTAATTAAGGGAAGAATTGAGTCCGTGTCGAAAATGGCTGAAGCATCTTTACGTGGCATGCAACATTACCTGCGCTTAAAAGGGCGAGACCTTGGAGCAGAGTTATTCAATAGGCTTGTTACAAAGCGCTATGTGAATCAAGAGGGTTCTGTCATCGTTAAAGATATTTTATCCAATTTCACGTCATTAGAAAGCATTGATGTTGAAACCACAAACAGCGCGTATGCGGAAGAGGAGTATGAAAACAAGCCTGCATGGGAAATCATCAAGTATATTGCGGAGACTTCAAAAAACGCGTCCAACGTGATCGGATACGACTTCAAATGTGAGGAAGGCGACCTCAAATTCTTCTACAAAACCAAATACACGAGCGCCGTGGATTTAACCGACTTAATAACGCTCGTGGAATATGAAAAAGCGATCGAGCGTGTCCGCAACAACATCTATGTGTATGGCGAAGCCAGCAAGCCACTTCCGCTTGATAGGGATGCGTGGACCGAAACCCTTGACATCAACAACGACGGCGCAAACGATTGGGCCAGTGGAACTGGCACGGGCGCCGTATCCTTAGATAATACTGAGAAAATTAAGGGGTCGTATTCCATCAAAACCAATGTTACAACAGCAGATTATTATGGACGCGCAATTCTTACACTTCCAACCGGAATGGAGGTAAACTGCAACAAGTATCCAAGCCTAACCTTCCAAATTAGAGCAGCAACGTCCTACTGTGGAGACGTCACCGTCCAACTTGAAGACTCTGCTGGCATGGTTGTTCGCCGAGAAGTTAAGATACGCCTCGGAGAATGGAACCTGCTGCAGTTTATGTGCGGTCGGAAGCACAGCGACGAATGGACCCACAGCCTATTCAACACGCAGCCCTTCAACGGGGAACAAGTCAAAAAGGTTGACATTACCTGCCACTTCTCAGGCGCAGGAACCGGAGCCTTCTGGGTCGACAACATCTTCTTTGACAAGTGCCGATGGAGCGCGGTCGCAGAAGACGCAACCAGCCAAAGCAAATATGGCGTGCGGGAGTTGGCAATCATAGATGAAACGCTGATCTCTGATGATGCCTGCGCTAAGGTTGCTGAAACCGAGCTAAAATATCGGAAGGATCTAGCCGAATTTTTACGTGTTACGGTTCTCGGCGATCCACGAATTGTGGCTGGCGAAATGATTCATGTTACCAGCCTGAACGAGGGCATCGACGCCAACTACCGCATCCAAAACGTTGAGCATTGGATGAACGATGAAGGAGAGTTTGAGAGCCGATTAACCTTAATCGCTGAGCCTCCTCGAGTAGCTACCATCCTCGCCGAGACAAGAGAAGAAATGGGCACGCTGATGCGTGGAACAGCCTACCGCAAACTTGGGAGATGAGACAATGGGCAAGGTAAAGCGCTTCGGCTATATCCTATTTGGTGCCGGCGTTGCCTTACTCGGCGAACATATCGTATCCTATGGGGTAAGCTTTGACATGATCTTACAAGATCATGGACTTTACGGCCTAATCATGATTGTAGTTTCATTCATTATTCTTGCTAAAAGGCGTGGTGAGGATGCGAACATGGCTAAACGGCTTGTTAGCGTGATGCATCAACACCAGAGCACGAATCCGGCTAGGAGTGATGCCCAGTGAATATAAAAGTTTCTGAGCAGATTAGAAGCTTGCAGTTTGGCGATCTTATTGAAATTTATTGGCTGGATGCTAGCGAGGGAACCGGAGAAATTGGTAAAACTCGCTTTGATACATTGGTGCGTAGCGTCGGCTTTTTCCTTGGTTTAAAAGGTAGGCGGACGAAGCATGTAGTGATAGCTAAAGAAATCGTGGACATAGAGAAAGCCTGTCACTATAATAGCATTCCCATCGGCATGATTGAACGCATTGCCATTCATACTCGTGACGCCCTAAACCCATGTGAAATCAAACTTTTGAAAAAATTCGTAAAGTTTGCCTTTCCACGGATGAAAGGTAAGGATGGTTGGGTCTATGTTGAAGGAAAAAATAAGAAACGCCTTCACTAAAACCGTGTTAGTCCAAGAGGGAGCTCGCAAAAAGCTGAAACGAGTAGAGGTCCCACCGAGTGAAAAGCTTGTTTTAGGACTGTGCTTCACCATCGCTGCTTTAATCGGACTGGTTATCTTAGAAGTGGCGCACATGGCTTTTCTGGGCAACTGGAACAGTGAAATCTTCGCAGCTGTCACCGCCTTAATTGGCACAATTACGGGCATATTCATATCGCAAAGGGCGTGATTCCTGTTGCAAATTTTCTGTGGAGTATCCGCATCTGTTCTTAAGCCTGTTGGTTTAAAGGAGCTTAGAAAAGTTCCCGTTTAAGCGGCATATTAAAACCCGGGGGCTCTAGTGTGTGCGCACATATACAGAATAAAGATAACGTAACAAAACTTGACCCGCTTGATAAGTTGATTCAAATTGAGTGGGACATGATTGAAGAGCTGAAAACGTTATTGGTGAAAAGTAAGTTTACTCGGGACAAAGTGCGTATCTCTAATTCGCTTGCGTATCACGTTAATTGTTTAAATAAGCTTTTGGCACAGAAAGGCGAAAGTCCACTTGAGGATGAAAATCTTGGCTCTCTCTTAACCAAGATTCCGAAGAAATGGCAATTCCTTGTTTTGAGGGATATAAAGCGATGGAGAAGGAAGAGTTTATTAATCGTTTAACTTCTGATTTGAACTTCGTTGCATCGGTTTCGCTAAACTTGATTGCGCGTCCCACAGCCTTGCGAGAGGTTTTGCGAGATCATCGAGTTGCCAAGAAAGTCGTTGAAGACCCAGTATTTTTCTCCGTGCTCATGTGCAATGATGCGTGGCTTGTTAACGCAACTGATCATCAGAAGCTTCTGCGGGACATGAACCAGCGGCAAGTGGCGGTTTGCGGTCGTGGCTGGGGGAAATCGTTAGTTTTCAGCCGAAAGAATCTGTGGTTCATTTTCACAAAGCCAAAAGTTGAGAGCTTGATCGTAAGTAGCACGCAACGTCAATCAATGCGAATGTTCGACTATTGCTATTTTACTATTCTCTCAAATCCACTGATGCGAGCGATGACTCAGCGCCCAGGGACCACCCGCACGATAATACGATTGAAGCCACCGTTAGGCGGAACTATTACCGCCTTGCCTTGTTCGCTTGATAAACTTAGAGGTTTTCACCCCGATTGGGTGTTCTGTGATGAAGCCTCTATTGTTCCGAGTGATATGATTACGTCGGTGATAATGATGATGCTTACAAAACCTGGTTCAGGCCTTGTTATGTCGGGTACACCTAAAGCCTTTGATCATATTTTTAGAAGAGCCTTTCTCGATAGGAAACGTTACAGTGTCCATCATTATCCCTCTTATTCCAGTCCTCTTGTCAGCAAGGAGCAACTTGAAGAATGGCGTCAAGACATGCTCAAGGAGGAATGGATGCGTGAGGTTGAAGCCATATGGGTGGAGATCGCCCAATCCTTCTTTCCCATGGACTTGATTGTGAGTTGTGTGGATCCAGAGCTCGGCGACCCTGATTCGCCTGACCGATGCATTGAGGACATAGAGAAGGTTAATGCTAACCTGTTGCGGGGCTCGTATTACGCAGGCTTGGACCTCGGAAAGCAGATTGATTACAGTTGTTTAGTGGTCGTTCAAAAGACGGATACTGGTAAATTGAGGCTAGTTTATAAGCATCAGTTTCCATTGGGAACGCCCTATCCTGACGTGATCGGGCACGTGGCCAGAGCCAATCAAGTCTTCAAGTTTCAAAAACTCGTGGTCGATAAGACAGGAATCGGCGACGCTGTCGTTGACGAAATGCAATACATCCAGATTCCAAACGTGGAAGGCTTGTTTCTTACCGACCCAGTCAAAGAAGACATCCTAAGTCACCTCAAATTCGTGATGGAGAAGAAACAGCTAGGCATCCTCGGAGACGACGCTCAACTAATTGCTCAAATCAACGAGCAACAATGGGAGTATTTGAAGCCGAAAACTGCGCAGGAGCGCATTCACCTCAAGTTTTGGCATCCTCAAGGAAGACACGACGACCAACTCTTCGCCTTGGCACTTGCCTGCCACGCCAGCAGAGGCGAAGTTCCATCCCGTCTCGTGAGAGTGTGGTAAACATGCGAACCCGAGAGTTTTTCAAAATCACTAAGACAGCCAGAAAATACGACAGAACCACCGGCAAATTCATCATCAACATCGCTTATGAAACGGCTACGGACATCACGTCTCGCACTATAGCTGTGGCCGAAGCCTTCGGGCTTGGAGTTGATCAATACCAAAAACATGTGATCTATGATGATGTGGAGTTGAAGATCGGTCCAGCTGATGTGGTGTACGTTACTGGGGAGTCGGGCTCCGGCAAGTCCGTGCTGCTGAAGGCTTTGGAGAGGGACATAAGGCAGGACCTAGGCTCGAACGTGATCAACATTGCAGATGTAACGGTGGACCCCGAAAAGCCTTTGATTGACACGGTGGGCAAGACTCTGGAGGAAGGCTTAGAGTTGCTTTCTCGAGTGGGCTTAAACGATGCCTTCCTATTTGTACGTCGCTATAACCAGCTTTCTGACGGACAGAAATACCGATATCGGATCGCCAAGATGATTGAGGCTGGAGCGCAATTTTGGGTGATGGACGAGTTCTGCAGCACGCTCGACAGAGACACTGCTAAGATCGTGGCTTTTAACGTACAGAAGCTGGCGAGGCAGGAGGGTAAGGCGGTTTTAGCGGCAACCACACACACCGACCTTTTCGAGGACCTAAAGCCTTCAATTCATATTCATAAGAGGTTCGGAAAAGAAATTGAGGTCAAATACTATCCAAATGAGATGGACAAGGAGTGTAGTTTAATTCGGGAGATGCGCATTGAACAAGGCACACTACAAGATTATAGGAGGTTGGCGGGCTTCCATTATCGAGACAGCAAGGGAATCGTTGCCTGCCAGAAGGTTTTTGTTTTGAAGCGCGGCGATGAGGTGGCTGGCGTCATCGTGTATAGTTCTCCTGCTGTCGCCGCTTTTGGTAGGAAGAAGGCTTTTGGAAGGCAACTAAGCTTAGAAGAGTTGAATCGAGACGTAGCGTTGATTTCCCGTGTGGTGGTTCATCCAAAATACCGCACCATCGGCTTAGGCGTCAAGCTCGTAAAGGAGACGCTTCCCCTAGCAGGCAAGCCATACGTGGAAACGGTTGCGGTGATGGCTCGCTACAACCCGTTTTTCGAACATGCAGGACTAACAAAAATTGCGGAAAGCAAGCTCGATTCCAGGATTCTTGAGGCTGTAGAAAAATTGAGGGCGCTTGGATTCAATCCGATTTTCCTCTCTTCAGAAAAATCAAACTTAGAGAAACTGCAAAAGATGTCGGCGGCGGAAGTGGAGCATGTTAAAATCATTTTCAAGGAAGTCTCCAAGTCTAGTGGCGTGTATCGAAAACGCATTATGTCAGTTCACGAAGCCTACTTGACTCATGAACAGTTCTGCCATCGCGTTGATAAGGCTAGCCTAGAAAAGCTGGCTAAGATGCTCCGCATCCTCAGCTTCCTAACACAAACAAAAGTCTACTTGTTTTGGGAAAATCCCCGCTCCCCGGGCTTTTCAATGTAACTGAAACTATGTTTCTTTTAAACCATTGAGAACTAATTTTGATTTCAAAGACATAAATTAAATGAAGCTCGATTGAGTTTAAATTTTATGGGTTAAGGGATGCGTAAAAAGGCTATTATTGTGATTCGGCTCGTTGAGGAGGCTGTTGAGAAGTCGAACGAGGAGGTTGAGAAGGAGATATTTGAGGAGCTTTCGAAGGACTTGCCTAAGATCCCTTGGTGCAAAGAGGTCGAGAAGGTCACAGTTACCGAGGCTTAAAGCTAGCTTATATAAAGAGGCTTATCATTAAGCCAAGAATTTTTTCCTTCAAATTCAAGACAGCTTTCAAGGTTTCTTCACCTTTATCAGTCAGCACGTAGACCCTTTTTCTTTGATTCCATCTACCCTCTAGTAGTCTACCTCTCTCCATAGAATACAAGATCGAGTAAACAGTGCCCGAACTGACTAACATATGGAATTTTTTATGAATAAACTCAATGATGTCGTAGCCACTCATGGAACCATTCCTTAACTGCGCCAAAATTAGTACATCCATAAAGCTTTTCATAATGAAAGAATTAGAG
>Ga0315310_10002391_pt1 | contig 11728 bp, 9 predicted proteins | sample TDP5_MG_FD_203630 | JGI IMG/M metagenome (GOLD analysis project Ga0315310, IMG submission 203630) | Freshwater sediment microbial communities from Lake Towuti, South Sulawesi, Indonesia - TDP5 | ecosystem: Environmental > Aquatic > Freshwater > Lake > Sediment | place: Indonesia: South Sulawesi... | reverse complement strand
CGTGGAACAGCACGCGAAACGAGCCTTGGAGATCGCTGACAGAGGGTACGTTCTCGTGGCAGGGAGAAAGGTCATGGAAGGCACTGGACCCGAAATACTGGCTAATGAAGACCTTAAAAAGGTGTTCCTAGGCAAGAAATAATTTCCTAAAGGAAGTGAAGGCAAGAATTGAAGAGGAAAGCATACTACGTGAGAGCGATCAAGAGAGCCGCCCATCTCCTATTTTATAGGCGTCACAGAAAGCCTGGAGTGAAGGGCTGGGAACTAAAACGAAGGCTAAGCTCCGACTACCCAAAAGTGCTCAGTATCCTAGATAGCTACTTAGAAAAACTGGACTTGCAGATAAAAACCGTTTTTGAAGAGGAAAAGCCCGCTGAAAAGCCAACCCTCGAGCAGCTGGACAAGGCTCGATTCTATGTCACTCTCCGAGGCGGTCTCACACCTAAAGAAACCAAGCTTTGCGGATGGCGCATCGACGACATCGCCGGACTAGCCATATCCATCTCCTACATCATATCCAAGAAGGGGAAGGCTCCTCGTGAAGAGGTGGAAGAGCTTCTAAGGAACAAGCTCCCAGGCTGGAGAGTCGACCTCAACATGGACCGATACATCCGATCCGGATACCTAGCCGAAGATGAGAATAAACAACTGTACCTTGATTGGCGAACCCGCGCTGAAGTAGATCAAAAGGCGTTGGTTGACCTACTTTTAGGAACCGAAAGTGAAGGACATACGCAACAAGCAGATTAGAAAGAAAGGTTCTATTTCCTTACTCTTCGGTACAGAAAAATTGCTATGTTCACGACTATAATCGCACCAACGACTAAAAACGGACTGTTCAGCAGTCGGTCTTCTAGAGACGGCGGGACCTCAAAGATGATCGTGTCTTTTACGGCTCGAACATTAGTCCCTGTTATGGGCAATATAAAGTAGCATAGTGGATCAAACGGACTTGGACCAGTATAATTGTAATAGTAGGCTGGGTGCATTTTCTTTTCAGAATCGGTGTAGTTAATTTTTTGCCATTGCGCTACTGGGGTGCCGAAATATTTGGTGAAGTTTAGTGAAAAACGAGTTGTGACGTTGAGGTGGAACTTTCTCCAGTCCGTCCTTACATAATAGACCTTGGCCATCGTCGCTTTGCTAAACGTGAAGTTGAGGACATCTAAGCCAGACAAATAGAACGTTACGTGTATCGACTTACCCGAATCGTTGAAGGTCAGCGTAGGATCGTAGTAGGCTACGTGAGTTAGGTTTCGTTGCTTAAGCTTGTCCACGATAGTTTTGGGGATAGTTGAACGGTCGAGTGAGGATTCACGCTTAATCTCTTCATAAACTGTGGAGTTGACGTTTACAAAATCGAAGACAACGTGGACGTTCTGGTCGATCGAAGTTTGAATCGTCACCGATGCACGAATAGGCAAAATTAACGTAGCGAGTAGAGCGAATAGAAGGTACACCATGACAAGTTTTTGCATACGTTCCTTCTTCAACTTTCCAAGTTGCTCCCAAATCCTCGTGGTATATCATTAGTTTGACGAAGCCTTTATAATTTCTTTTGCATATAAACGACTAAACAAATGGGCCTTCATCATTCAAAAAGGGGACGTGAAAGTTGAGCGAAAGAGAGCTTCTTATGATTCCGGGTCCTACAAACGTGGACTCTTCGGTCTTGCGGGCTCTAAGTAAGCCTACGCTATCTCATGTGAGCTCGGAGTTTGCTGCTATCTTTAAACAATCGCTCGATGATTTAAAAAAGGTCTTCATGACCGAAGGAGATACCTTCATTGTTGCAGGGAGTGGAACGTTAGCTATGGAGATGGCTGTGGCTAACGTTGTGGAACCTGGCGACAAGATTTTAAATCTGGTTTCAGGGGTTTTCGGTCAGCGCTTTGTTGAAATCTCCAAATATCATAGGGCAATACCCACGGTTGTGGAGGTTCCATGGGGTGAGGCTGTAAAACCAGACATGGTAAGGGATGTTCTGGAAAAGAATGATTATAAAGCGGTTACGGTTGTGCACGTGGACACCTCTACAGGAGTCGCAAATCCCATCGAAGAAATTGGCGAGGTCGTCAAAAATTGTAGCGACGCGTTTTACATTGTGGATACAGTTTGCTCGCTTGGTGGAATGGAAGTTCGAGTGGACGACTGGCAAATCGACGTCTGCTTAACTGGTTCACAGAAATGCCTCGGTGTACCTCCCGGCTTAGCCTTACTTGCGGTTAGCGGAGAGATTATAGAGTTTCTAGAAAAGAGAAAAACTCCAACGGACTTTTACTTTGGCGACTTCAAGATATGGCTGCCGGTTATGAGGGATACGACGAAATATTTTGCCACGCCACCCGTTAACATGATTTACGCTCTTTCTCACGCGTTGAGGCTGGTTCTCGAGGAGGGACTGGAAAATAGATTCAAGAGGCACCATACAATCGGGGAAGCCTTAAGAGCTGCAATAGATGCACTAAATCTTAAAATTGTGGCTGATCGCGAACATGCTGCTGACACCCTCACCGCCGTCTACTATCCAGAAAGAGTAGAGGATCAAGCTTTTCGAAACGGCATGAAACAATGCGGAGTAGTGGTGGCTGGCGGTCTAGGACCTCTAAAAGGAAAAATCTTCAGGGTAGGTCACATGGGAAACGTGAGTCTAAACGATATCCTGTCTACCATAGGAGCAATGGAGGTAACCTTGAGAAGTCTTGACTATAGCTTTGAGCATGGAGCAGGATTAAAAGCCGCCCAAGAGAAATTTTCCTTTTAATAACGACGACATCAGTGAAGGGAAAAGATTCAAAATTGACCAGTTCATTAAGTTCTACAAGAAGATTCTTTCAGTGCAAGTCTAGTGTCAAACTCAAGTCGCGGCTCTATGTCCTCGGTTGTTTTTTCATCCATTCTTTATAGCATTCAAAGGTCCTTCTTAGTTCCCTGACCGGGTCTGGGTGTTCGTCCACTCTTAAGTCGAGGAGCGGGCGAGGTCCCACATGCTCCCTGCTCGTTACTAGTAGTGCGGCGGATTTCTTCCCTCGCTTGTCTCCTCCAGCCGCTTGCCCCACCTCCAAGGCTATCATCAGTCTTTCTGCCAGTTCGTCTTCTGAAACCTCAAACGCTTGAGCCATCGCCTCAATTACTTCGCTTCCCACGAGCATGTTGCCCGCGACCACGTATCCGTTACCGATTAAGTGTCCTTTCCATTCTATGGTTTCCATTCCAGTGAATGCGGCGGTTCTTCCCTCTCTATCTATAATGATTGCCTGCCTTGTCTCTCGATCAGGGTCCTCTTTAAGCATGGATTCTAGGGCTGTTTGTGGGGAAAAACCCATCTTCAACAACCTTAGACCATGTATTCCATAGAGGATGTTGGTGTTAGCTTGGGTTGCGATGGCTCCAACACCTGCTTCCACGTGGGGAACTCTGTCACCAACTGCTGGAACTGCGGTGGAGACACACACGCCTAGAGCCGATGTTTTTGAGCATCGAGCCACCATGGAAAACGTCGTGAAAATCAACAAAGTCACCTCATGTTTTGGGAATGAAGTTAATTATCGTGAACACTTGGTCTGGGTGGGCGCTTTGAGGGACATGACCAGTGCAATGATGGAAAATAACGCCATGACATAAAAAGCGGATTCTAGACTGAGTCTCTCGGCGCATGAACTTGCAATGGCTGTTGAGGCAGAACCCAAACCGAACGTGAAGAAAAACAAGATGCCATAGATCGCCCCCCTTCCACCACTTGGAGTTATTGACCCGGCGAGAGAGTTAAACGCTGGCTGATGTCCGTAGAAGAAAAATCCAAAGAGCATAATGAAGGCGCAAACGCTAATGATAATATGGGGGATGGCGGGGAGAAGGAGCAGACTAATCACAACCCCGGTTGAGGTGATGATCAACGCCTTTTTGAAACCAATGGAGTCCGCTGCTCTTCCACCGACCCACTGTCCCAAAATTCCAACAGCAAGCAAGGAGAAAACCGCTATCCCCTTAAGGGTGGAAGAAAATCCTCTGTCTTCCAAAAATGTTGGAAAAATGAACTCCACTCCTCTAAAGTATAGGCCTACTGCGATGTCGTAGACAAGTAGGGTCCATAGGCCAGGAACCCTTACGAGTTCCAGAACTTTAATCGTTGCCTGACTTTCCCTCATGACTGTAGGAGAAGCCCTTAGAAGCAGAGCTGAAACCATGAGGGACAAGAGTCCGAAGAAAATTAACGGATACCGCCAACCCCATACATCACCCATCATCACGATTATTATTGGAGCGAACATATACCCAAGGTTGCCGCCAGTTCCGTGGATTCCCATGGACTCCGCTATGGTCCTTTCGAAAACTTTGGATATGGCGCTGTTTGCAGTTGGGTGGTACAGGCTCGCCCATGCACCTATAAAAAACAGCCCGATTCCGAGTCCGGTGAGATCGTTAACAAACAATATGATGAGTGTGGAGATGCCGGACAGGGCTAAGCTGACGATGAGTGTTTTAAATTCGCCAATTTTGTCCGATAAGGGTCCACCCGCCAGCGATCCTGCCCCGTAAACGAAACCGCTCATCGCCGCGACTAGACCGATAGCTTCGCGAGAAGTTCCAAACTCCGCTGCAATCTTGGATAAGTACATGGGCAAGACCAGAAAGAAGGAATGGTTTAGCGAGTGGGCGGCTCCAAGCAATGCCAACAGGAGACCTCTCCCTTTTTCACCCAAAATTCTTCACCATTTTAGGGAAAACGTTTTGCTGGTGTTTATAAAGCCTTTGGTTAAAGTGTTAAAAGCAACAAACTACTAAAAAATCCTGTTATCCTTCCGTTCCTCCCAGTAGGGTCGAGTTCTTAGGTATTGGATTTTGGCTTTAAGAAGGTCTACGTAGAAATCGTCTTCTCTTAGATGCATCTTCCCCAGTATTCGGAAGGCAGTTTCTGGACCCACACCCCTAACTTGAAGCGCAACCATCGCCCTTTTGCCGTGACTGAGGATCAGGTCTGCAGTGCGTCGGGCGTATGTCAATTGTTCTATCTCATCGTCACTCAGTTCCTTTCCCTCGCGTCTGCGTTTAAGGATGTCACGAAGCCTGTTTGGATCTTGATCCAGTCGAAGGCACGCTAACAACCCGGCTCCACATCTTTCGCAGGTTAGCCTATCAGGTAGTTCACGGATACGCTTTTCCGCCGATAAGCTGTTGCACGAGAGGCAGAAAAGGGAGATTTTTCTTGCTAAGACAGCTCTTCTCATTCGTTCGATGTTGCTGAGGAGGACGTGTTCTGGAGCCATGAGCTCTGGAATTTCAGAATACTTCGCTAGAATGTGGTAGGCAAGGGGTGTTGGCTTTTCCAAACGAAGTGTGGTGCTGATCTTAAGTTTCCCTTCTTTAACCTCTTTCATAATTCGCTTTACTGATGGTATGTCCACTTTCTCTAGTATCCCTTCTCGAAGAGTTTCCTCATAAATCGGCGTTTTTTCGAATCGCTTCGGCAGTTCCGAGAGCCCCTTGGGACCCATGGTTCTTCCACGGGGAAGTACCCCAAACCGCTCAGCCACAAACTTCATTCTGTAAGAGAAGGGAAACCGAGCCTTGAGGTAACTGTCAAACGCTTGGTCTATCTCCTCGTCGGTTAGCTTGAAGAGCTTGGACGGCAGTTTTTCGAGGTCGTGGGTTTCCACCTTTCGAGGCGTTTCAATTAGGATGCGGTAGCCGTCGTTCCACCAGCCCGTGATGATTTCTTGATCAGATAGAATCGAGTCAAAGATGCAGCCTAACGTTCTGTTCACTACTTCTCCAAAGCAAGCATGAATGACAACGTATTTTTCGAAACCCTCAAGAAGTACGCGATTGTGAGTTGGAAGAGGCAAGCCTTGCTTACAATGCTCATAAGCCTCCTCGACTGGTTTGAGCAGAGTTGACTTATCAGTGGATAATTTTTTTGCGAGTTTTTCCGCCACTACTTCAGGATTTTGCTCCCTCGTTAATTCGTTAACTATTTTCTCTCGAAGTTCACCCACCTCTTGAGCAAGATTAAATGGCACAGGAAGAATCTCGCCGTCCCAGCCTGGAATAGCTGCCATGGGGTCTTCGGACGGAACAACGTAGACCGTGCCAGTTTCATCTTCTATTTGGACAATTCGCCACACCTTGCCTCGGCATATAAAGTTGAGCCCTATGCGGGCTCTGAGCGCCATGAACTCATCGCCGAGAGTTCCGATAGTGCGATCGGAGAGGATGTCTACGATTGGGTAACGCCTCTCGTCAGGGATCATGGAGAGGTTCTCGTAATAGTAGTGTCTTGTTCTTCGTGACTTCTTCAACACGTTTCCTTCTAAGCGTAGTTCTCTCAACTCATTTAGATACCCTACAACACCTAAAAGTTTAGCTTTGGAAAGATTCCGATAGGGGTATGCTCGATGCAGGGTTTCTAGAGTCTGATCCACGGTTACTTGCCGTTTATCCAAGAGTATTCCAGCAACTTGATGCGCCAACACATCCAACGCGTTTTCATGCATCAAAACCGGCTCTAAACGTCCTTCATAGGCTCGTTGCGTTGCAGCAACCGCCTCTAATGTGTCATCGGGAAACGCAGTAATAATTACGCCCTTAGAAACAAGGTCCAGCTTGTGTCCACTTCTCCCCACACGTTGGATGAGGCTGCCCACTTGTCGAGGCGAGAGATACTGGATGACAAGGTCCACGTGCCCAATGTCGATGCCCAACTCCAAGGTGCTGGTGCAGACGATCGCCTTGAGAACCTTGGCTTTAAACTCATCTTCAATGAAGGTTCTTTCTTCCCTAGACAAGGACCCATGATGGACCGCGATGTCTGAGGTGAGTTGATTAAACTTGTGTCCAAGCATTTCTGCATTGGTACGACTATTCACGAAGATTAGGGTAGAGGTGTGATGACTCACCAAGTCTGATATTCGCCGTATCCTCGCAGCAGCCTCAGGAGCGGTTCTCAATTTCTGAGCAAGATCATAATCGGGATCTTCTGGGATAGGGTGCTCCACCATATACTGATAGCCCTTTGGCATGGTCACCTCAATCACTTCGACGGGACGATTTGTTCCAGCGATGAACTTCGCTACTTTTTGAGGGTTGCCCACTGTAGCGGATAACCCAACCCTCTGAAACTCTCCTCCAACAACCTCGAATAGTCGCTCTAAGGCAATGGCAAGTTGAACTCCTCGTTTGTCCGCTGCAAGCTCATGCACCTCATCGACGATAACGTATCGAACATGGCTAAGATGCTGCTGCATACGTGTGCCCGGCAAAATCGCTTGGAGAGTTTCCGGAGTAGTAACCAGCATATTAGGCGGGCGAAGCGCCTGCTTCCTACGAATCTTAATTTCAGTGTCGCCGTGACGAACCTCAACTGAGATGCCAAGACTGTGCGCCCAGTAAGAGAGGCGCCTTACTAAGTCGCGGTTGAGGGCGCGAAGAGGCGTGATATAGAGGATGGATATGCCACTTTTTTCATATTGTTGAATGAAATTAGAGAAAATTGGGAGAAGAACCGCCTCCGTTTTTCCACTTCCAGTTGGCGCAATTAGCAAAGCGTTTCCTCCATTAAGAATAACCGGGACAGTTTTGACCTGCGGAGCAGTGGGTTCAAAAAATCCTAACTCGATTAACGCTTCCCGTACTGGTTTAGCGAGCATATCGAAAACGTTTAGACGGTTTAGCTCTTCTCCCAATTTCTAAGACCGCCGATATTTAGGCAATATTTCCTAGCAGTTCGGGGGATCGATCTGTTCCTCGGGCTGTCTCTTTTGAAGCCAGTCTCACCTATCTAATCCTTGACAAAACATCTGATATACGGTTTATCGCTTTTCTTATGTTTTCCACAGAGTTGGCATAGGAAAATCGAAGGTATCCCTCGCCATACTGCCCAAATGAGGCTCCAGACAGCGTTGCAACCCCAGCCTCTTTTAATAGAACTTCAGCCAGCTGTTGGCTGTCCATTCTAAAGGCTTTTACGTTCGGGAAAACATAGAAGGCTCCTTTCGGCTTCCTACAGCTTATGCCATTGATGCTGTTTAAACCGGAGACTGTAACGTCGCGTCTTTTCTTGAACTCTTCCACCATTCTTTTCGTGTCTTCTTGGGGTCCCCTCAGCGCCTCAACCGCTGCCTTTTGTATGAAAGCACACACGCAAGAGGCTGAGTTTGCTATCAACCGCGTCAACAGCTGGGCCAAGTCCTTCCTCATAACTCCGTATCCAATTCTCCACCCAGTCATAGCATATGTTTTTGAGAAGCCATCAACTAGAATTGTCTTCTCCTTCATCCCGGGAATTGAACTTATACTTTCATGTTTTCCCTCATACAATATCTTGCAGTAAACCTCGTCTGACAGAACCAGCAAATCCTCTTTTCGAGCCACGCATTCGGCGATTGCCTCTAAGTCCTGTTTGGTTAACACGCTTCCAGTTGGATTTTGAGGAGAGTTTAAGATGATCATCTTAGTCTTGTCAGTTAGCTTATCCCTAACTTCGTTAGGGTCAAGCCTGAAATCATTTTCCTCTCTTAGCTGTATGGGTATCGGCTTCGCTCCAACAAATCTTGCCATCGACTCATAGACCGGAAAGCCGGGGTCAGGATACATCACTTCCTCGCCCGGGTTAACACAAGCGATTATGCTGAAAAACAATATCGCCTTGGCTCCTGGGGTGACAACCACCTCGTCGGGATCAACACTAATGCCTCTGCTCTCCGAAATGTAGTTAGCAATTGATTCTCTCAACTCTGGGATGCCTGCTGAAGGAACATAATGGGTGTATCCCTCGTTCAACGCCTTGATGGCTGCCTCCTTAATGTTTTGTGGCGTATCAAAGTCAGGCTCGCCGATCTCAAAATGGATGATTTCTCGTCCCTGCATTTCAAGGGCTTTGGCTTTAGCCAAAACCTCGAAAGCAGTTTCTGTGCCTAGCCTGTTCATGCTTTCGGCGAAAATCAACTCATCGTCCCCTATTGTATAGCTCAATAGATAGCATGGTCATAAACTTTTTAAAAACGCTACGGTCACACATGGTCATCATAAAATGAACCAAACTATAATAGGTTTTGGGATACAAGTTTGTTGTGAAGAAAGATTTTGACTATTTATATGGGGATGTTGTTATAATCATCGCTCTCGAAACCCAAACGGTGTCTTTCCATTATTTCCAACATTCCATGAAGGATGATTGCCGTTCGATCATTTCCAAAGTAGCCACAAATACCGCAAAACACAGTGGCCCGCTTGAACCCAAGCCTCTAGTCTTGTTCATATTTGTTGAAGAAAAACGGTAAAGGCTTAACGCTATCAAAATAAAGAATGTCGTAAATTTTAGAAGGCAGGTTTATTCTCCCTTCGCACGTCCGCCTAAGTAGGCCCAAAGTACTACTAGGAACAGGGTCAGAAAGGCGCCGGCAATCCCTGACAAGACCCACTCAGCTAGGAGGATTTCTGGAAAAATCGCCAAGAGGAGAGGAAAGACTCGGTGGTAAGCAAAGTTCGCTACGACTCCAGCTATGAAACCCAGCAACGCGAACGATCCTAGTATTCTTATTCTTCCGCTCATCGTGGTCACCTTGTCTTAACATTTTAAAGTTCGCCCTTTTGAGCCTAACTTACACGATTTTGTTTATTGAAAACAGCTATGCTTAGTTTCTTTGCATGTGTGAATTTAAACTTCAAGAAGAAAAGAAACGGAGATCATACTGCTACGTATATACTCGAATGTTTTCCGCATATTAAAAATGTAATAATACGTTTAAACCGCTCGTCCTTTTGGAGGAATGTATCTTGTCAGAGAAATTTGCAAAAAAGTGGGGAGAGAGAGAAATCGAAACGCCTTTCGCCACCAAAGTCAAGGAAGCAGTTCGACCTCCAGGTCCACTGAAGCCACGCCTCGATTTCGCCATCAGGCGCATTGAGCTGCAGATTCAACGGCTAGACCAAGCGACCGACCGTTTCTCCGAACGCGACAAATCTATCTTTGCAAGAATCGTTGAGGCATACTCAAGGCATGACATGCCACGTGCCAATGTTTTTGCCAACGAGCTGGCAGAAATACGGAAAATGGAAAAAATGATAATGCACGCGAGACTTGCCTTGGAACAAATCGTCCTTAGGCTGAGGACAGTTTCAGAGCTTGGCGACGTCGTGAGCACGCTTGCTCCAGCAGTGGGCGTGCTGCGCGGTATCCGAACAGGAATGGCCAGCGTTTTACCCGAAGCTGAAAAAGAACTTGGACAAATCGGGACGATGCTCAGCGGAATAATTATCGATGCTGGGCAAAGCACCGGAATGACCATAAACTTTGAAGCAGCGAACGAAGACGCCCAAAAGATTCTAACCGAGGCTGCCTCGGTGGCAGAGCAGAGAATCAAAGAGAAGTTCCCAGAGTTGCCTGCGGGTGTGCCAGCTATAGGCGAGAAGGCTCCAACTCAAACCTAGCGACGTCACACGAAAAAGAGTGTCCATAAATGTGAGGAGGTGAGATCATGTCTAAGCTTTCTTCCACCGACCCCTTTTTATTTATTGGTAAGCCAGTCAAAGACGAGTATGGGCGTCAAATCGGTCGAATCGCATCGTTCATGGTCAGTCCTAATGGACGTGTGGACGGGGTTTTCATTGAGCATGGAGACGGAGAATTTTTCCGATACTCAAGCAATCAGTTTAAGGTAGACGATGACGGCGTTATGCTTTTGTCAACGATCAAGCTGAGGGTCAAAACTCTCTGCGACGATATTCCATTGATCTGGCGGAAAGACCAAGCGTTGAGTGAGCTCTTAGAAAAGAAGAAGATTCCGTCGGAAATGTTCGGCAGCCTTCACAAGAACTTTGAGAACATGTTAAATCAACTCAAAGCGGAAGCTCAAGCCACTATGGAAACCATAGATAAACAGGTTGCCAGATGCGACCAGCAAATCAAAGAACTCTACTCGGCCATGGTAAACTTGGAGATCGAGCGTGAGATCGGCAAAATCGACGAAAAGTCATATCAGGTAGCTGTGGAGATGATACAATGGAATTTAAAACGAACTAATGCTGAAAAAATTGATCTTGAAGCGCTAAAAAGCAAGTTGTCTAACCTGCTTCTCGGGGAGACGTCCACAACGGTTACGCCAACGGAGACCAAGAAGGAGGTTCTTCCGGTTCCTCCTACCCCTCCAGCTTCAGCACTTCCAGTTCCTCCCGAACCTCCAGTTGTGGTTCACGTAAAGGGTTAAGCGGACAGTCCTAGACCCGGAAGCGGGCGGTGGTCGTGATCAAAGATTTTTTCAACTCTTCACCACGACTCGGAGATTTAATCTTTCAAACCATACACAAACTAAAGGTTCAACGCGTAAAACTAGAGCAAGTCACTGTTAGGCTGCGTGAAAGAGACCGAGTTCTCTTCGAAACCTGCGCCTTCGCGATTAGGAAGAAAAACAAAGAACGAGCAGCAATGTGTGCCAACGAGTTGGTGGAAGTTAGAAAACTACTTAACACCGTTGTGCGGAGTCAGCTTGCCATAGAACGTATCATTTTAAGACTCGAAACCATCAGAGAACTGAGCGACGTGATCGTAGACCTAAGGCCTGCACTCAGCAGTCTCAAAGAAGTATCGAGGCATCTTGTTAGGGTCATGCCAGAAATTGCGTCTGAGCTGGAAAAGGTGAACGATAGCATAAGCGAGACCCTAGCGATGACCAGCGTTGATTCTCCGCAACCCGTCACACCCTATGAAGTAAAGACTCCAGACAGCGAAGAG
>Ga0315310_10002389_pt1 | contig 11731 bp, 7 predicted proteins | sample TDP5_MG_FD_203630 | JGI IMG/M metagenome (GOLD analysis project Ga0315310, IMG submission 203630) | Freshwater sediment microbial communities from Lake Towuti, South Sulawesi, Indonesia - TDP5 | ecosystem: Environmental > Aquatic > Freshwater > Lake > Sediment | place: Indonesia: South Sulawesi... | reverse complement strand
TGGAACCATTTGATTAAAAGAGTCAACTGGCTTGAAATAAAGGTAACCGACATGAAGAGTGCTATCGGTTTCTATCGTGATGTTCTCGGCTTGAAGATAAATAAAGAATGGTCAAACTATGTAATTTTTGACTTGGCTGGAACAACAACTTTGGCAATAATGCTCGGGGGAAAGAAAGGACGAAAAGAAGGAGCACCAAACATCTACTTGGCTGTGGAAAACGTTGACGAGGAATACGAGAAACTAAAAGCAAAAGGCGTTAATTTCGTGGAGCCGCCAAAGAAGCAATACTGGGGTGGCTATGCCGCTCTGTTTGCTGACCCAGACGAAAACCTATTCTATTTAACACAGACAAAAGACTAACGATTTCATCATGCACTTGTATTCCTTTACATTCTCCATAAACGTTCACGTCTCTTTTACGTTTATGGATACTGGCTACAGAAACCAGAGTTCCAAATATGTTTGTTGAGAGAGATTGAGGTGGTTGAGGCTTTTTTAGTTTCGTTTGGTTCAGTTTGTTGAAGGCGAGATGATTTGGTTGAAGTTTTGTGTCAATCGCTAATAAAGGTGTCTCATGCTATTTTTGTTCCGTATGCGTTTGGTGTGGGGCTGTTGTCGTAGGCTTCTTCCACGTTGAATATGTAGACTGGTCTTTCGATTTTGCGTTTTTCGGGTGGCACGTAATGAAACAAGTCATGGACGGCGTTGACGAACTCGTAGTATAATCCTTGTGTGTGTATGTCTAGCCAACCGTGCAGTTCAAAGCTTAGGTTTGGCGGTCTATAGAAGAGCAGACAGGCTGTTCGATTCTTTTGGACTACTTTCCACGTATGCATGGACGACCAAGGCTTGCTCTTAGCTAGCTCCATTGTTGACATTTTGGTGAAGTCTACGAAGACGTGTGCCTCTTCCTCGGGCAGGTAAATGTGCTCCATTAACAGTAACATTCCTTCACGCTGATACTTTTTCGATGCTTCGTCTATCTTTGTCATGTCTGCTCCAGCTTCACCGAAGAGTCTGTCGCCGTTTTCTAAGTGCTGCTTAAAGGCGGCTATAGTGCCTGGCAACCTTTCCTTGTTAAGAACATACCCAACACCCACGATTTTGGCGTTGACAAAAATGGAGCCGTCGTCGCGTTGATAAGCTGTGCACAGGGCTGGATTATGCCTAGTGCTGTCCAAGAAGAACTTGTTCATGTCTTGTTCGTGCCTGCCCTCTAAAAAAGTCTTAGCCGAGTCTCGTCTTGGGAAGTAGTTCCAACGCAGAAACTGTATAGGTAACGCAACAACCATATTTTTTGCCCTCTAATCTCTAATTGGCTTATATTAATTGCTTGTCACTTTAGCTATAAAGCCAGACAAGTTTCTCAAAAACATTTTCCAGAAGCCCTTTTCAAACCGAGCACTTTGATTTAAAAAGGATAGAACCTCATCTTCTTGAGATACTCTATGGCTCTCTTGGTGTTCTCAAGCTTCGAGCGATTTCCATAAGCCTCAACCTCAAGACATATTCGAGGTTTTAATCCATACAATCTTAATGCGTCAAAGAACCTGTCCCATCTGATATTTCCCTCTCCTGGTACAAGGTTACTGTCGAAATCCCCTCGATTGTCATTTAAGTGAACATACGACAAGTGGTCAGCAAGGACTTCAACCCATTTTTCAATAGGCGCCTTTGAGAAAAGATTGACATGACCTGTATCAAGCAATGCTTTAAAATTCTCAGAGTTGACACCGTCCAACACATCCCGCAAAAGCTCTGGTTGAGGCTCCCACAGGTTTTCAAAAACCACTCTAAGACCCTTATCGTTTACTGACGCTAATGTTTCACTCCAAAACCTAATTTGTCGTTGCTTGTATCCTTCCACGTATCCAGGTGAGCCCGTGGCAATACATGGATTAAAACATGAACAGAAAATTACTATTTTCGTCTTAAGCTTTCTTGCAATTTTGATGTTTTGCAAAATGCGCTCCTTTGCTGCATCTGCTATTTTGGTGTCTCTGCTGGCTGTAATCATATCCATGAAAACCCCATGGATTGCCACCTCATTTCCGAAGTCTTTCAAAGCTAGTTTATAGGATTGAAGGGGAGTTTTCCAGTCACCATCAAGTATCCATGGAAGAGCAAAGGAAGTGATTTCAATTCCGTAATGGTTAGCCTTCGCAAACTCTATGAAATCATAAGCGACTTCGTCTGTGGTTTGAACAAACACTTCATTCATTGACTTATTTCCCAACATGATAGAGTTACGCATGCCTGAAATATTCTGATATTCTTCTCTGAAACAGTGCATCTTGTAGCAGTTTGCTTTTCTGTATCCATTCTTGCAATGGGATTTGGAATTGACTTGCAATTCTGTTGACCGCTTCGTCTAACGTGTTGAATTTTAGCGGTTGTTGGCGCATTGCGTTTCTGACGTTTTCTCTAACCTGCCAAACTCCAACTGGCATGATGTAGCCAGGATGAGCCTCACGCAAAACAATCACCGTTGCTTGTCTCCGTTCTTTGACGAGTTGTTCACAGACCGCTAAACGCGCAGCATAGTAACATCCACCAATCTCAGCGTATGTAGTTCTACCGTCATAGCCTTCACTTGCCGCGAGGTGCCAAACACTAGTGCCAGATGGGTTCCAAATAGTCCCAGGATACCATGCTTCCATGGCTTCGTAGCTCCAAGCCTGCGGCAGCATCAAAACCTCAAAAATGTTGTCCAAGTAACGCGACTCATAAACACGGAACTCGTTGATTTCTGGAAATGTCTTGATTTTTTCCATCAAATCTTTTGAAAGTATACTGTCAACCGCCGTGATGCTCCAGCGTGTAGGCACTAAACGTCGGTTCTGTTCTAGCCCAAAGGCTCCTACGCTAAAGGCACGTTGAATCTTTGTGACTACCACACCCGTTTCAAAGAGGCTGCGTACTGCATCTGTCGCTTTCAAGTCAGTATCGTAATAAGCCTTCTCAATCTGATGGTCCCAACTTGTTGTGCCAACTCGCAAGTCTCGTAAGGGTGCAGACGGACCAAACGGTTGAACCTCATCGTCTAAAACCAGATTGCGGCGGGGCGGCTTTGTCAAAGCTAACTCTACGTCAACAGGATTAACAGCCAAGGCGAGTTCTCGCGTCCTGTCCATGATTTTACCCGCTTCTTCAAAATGGCGGACATGAACCCGATGCTTTCCTCGAATCAGTAGGGAACGGAAACCAACGATTTCGTCTATGGATTTGCCGAACCACAGCTCGGGTAAGTCGTAAAGACTCGTGTCCTCATGTATTGGCGGAACCATTGGACCCGCGTAAACGTAGGGATAACCGATTCTGCCCACGAACACGCTGGGTGGAGAGGCACCGTCCACGTCTAAACCCTTAATGAGAGGCATGGTTTTCAGATAGAAATTAGCTCTAACCAGCAATGGACAACGAGTCTTCCCGCACAAAAACTTGCCGCCCTTACATGCCACACACAAGCCTTTTCCCCAAGCCACACCCGAAGCCTTAGCCACTAAATAATCTGCGCTGTAATTCACGTCAGCTGCGAGACCAGCGTTGTCAAGGAGTTGCAGTACCCAGAGATTCTCTTTCCATGATGATTTCGCTGTAGTCTTTTTCGCTGGCTCCACTAATCTTCGCATGTCTTTTCCAAAAAGAATACAGTTGCAATCTGCTTAAAAACAGTTGACTCTCACGCGAGCAGAGCAACGGTTGCAATCAGCGGACCAAACACTGAAGCGACAAGTGACATAACAGTAATCATTGTGTTAAGAGAAGGCCCAGCTGTGTCCTTGAAAGGGTCACCAACCGTGTCGCCCACAACCGCGGCTTTGTGTGCGTCCGAGCCCTCGCCACCAAAACCGCCAGCCTCAATATATTTTTTAGCGTTGTCCCATGTGCCACCAGCGTTTGCCATCAGCAACGCAAAGATTATTCCAGTGACTATGCTGCCAGCCAGAAAGCCGCCTAATGCTTCTTTGCCTAAAACAAATCCAATGACAACCGGAGTTATGATAGACAAAACACCTGGAAGCACAAGTTCTTTCAGCGCACCCTTCGCTGCAATATCAACGCACTTGGCGTAATCTGGTTTAGCTTTCCCCTCCATCAAACCTGGAACCTCTCTAAACTGCCTTCTGACCTCTTCCACCATTCGAAACGCGTTCCTCCCAACGCCTAATATCAACATGGCAGAAATCAAGGGTGGCATCATAGCACCTAAGAAAACACCCGCGATAACTCTTGGATCTATGAGATTGATCTTGTAAAAATTGGTTGCCGGATCAATAGGAATGTCGACAAGCTCGGCGTAAGCAACGAACAACGCCAGAACCGTTAAGGCTGCAGCGGCTATAGCAAAGCCCTTCGTGATGGCTTTGGCGGTGTTGCCCGCAGCGTCCAGCTTGTCTGCTACTTCTATCATTTCCTTTCCTGAACCTGCTTGTTCAGCGATACCTTTGGCGTTATCTACGATTGGACCGTAAGCGTCAGCGGAAATTATCATTCCAACTATAGAAAGCATTCCAACAGCCGAAACAGCGACTCCATAAACAGCAAACTGAGTCCCGTGCACTCCAGCCAAGTACCAAGCGGCTATGGTTGCAACACTTATCCCTATGATAGGCGGCACAATACTGATCACACCGTAAGAAAAACCTGACAAAATGTTTATTGCCGCCCCGGTCTTTGCGGCCTCAGCTGTCTTCATGACTGGACCTCTGTCAATAGACGTGAAGAAATCGCTTGTCATACCAATGATGACACCCGCAATCAATCCAGCGAGAGTGGCATAGAAGATTCCAATTTCGAGCCCGAGGTAGTAGACTATCAAGAAGGCGAATACTGCAAACACTATTGTCGTTGCAAACGTGCCTCGATTCAGAGCGGCACCTGGATTCCCTCCTCTAACGCCAAGTGGGACAAAGAGCATTCCAATCACAGACGCAAATATGCCGACTGCGGCGAGAAGAAGCGGCAGAATCGCGTAGGTTGGGTTCACGCTGGTTAAAGTTACACCGATAATCATGGCAGCCACAATGCTGGCAACATAAGAGTCAAACAAATCTGCGCCCATGCCTGCCACATCACCAACGTTGTCGCCTACATTGTCTGCTATCACCGCTGGGTTGCGAGGGTCATCCTCTGGAATGCTGAGCTCCACTTTGCCGACCAGGTCAGCGCCAATGTCAGCGGTTTTTGTGTAAATGCCTCCACCAGCTTTTGCAAACAGTGCCAGAGAACTAGCCCCGAAGCTGTAGCCGAGAATGATTTCTGGGTCTTGAAACACATAGTATAGGGCACTTATTCCCAGCAGTGCTAAGCCCACCACAGATAGTCCCATTACAGCGCCACCGTAGAAGGCTACGGGAAAGGCTTTGGTAAGACCCTTGCCTGCAGCGCTCGAGGTTCTTACATTCGCTTTCACCGCTACGTTTAGTCCAAAGAAGCCAGCTAAAGCGGAGAAAATTGAACCAATAACGTAAGCCATTGCCATACTGTAGCCTAAAGCTATCCCAAGAATAATTGCTATGACGAAAACAAAGATTGCAAGCGTCTTGTCTTGCCTCTTCAGGTAGGTGTTGGCTCCTTCCTTTATGGCTAAGGAAATCTCTTGCATTCTAGGATTGCCACTGTCCTGCTTGGTCACGTAAAAATACAAGTATATTGCAAACGCTATTGAAACAAAGCCTGCAATTGGCGCAATTATTAGCCCTGATTCCATCCTGCAGTTCTCCTATGTATAATGCCTATTTTTCAAACTCTATTATTTATCACGTATATAAAGAAAATTGTTATCAAAATCCTTATATGGGCAACTCCAGTTTTAATTGGGCTTCAAAACAAGGTGGAAGATTTAAAAAATGAGTGAAAAACTCGCTAATCCAGCGCCACTTGGGCTCCTTGGCTTTGGAATGACAACAGTCCTACTTAATTTTGTTCACAACGCTCGACTAGGCCCAATCGACGGTATGGTTCTTGGGATGGGCATATTCTATGGTGGACTGGCGCAGATTTTTGCAGGCATACTTGAGTATAAGAAAGGCAACACGTTTGGAACAACAGCGTTCACATCGTATGGATTATTTTGGCTGTCTTTCGTGGCTCTAAATTGGCTTGGAGTAAGGGACGTTGCAAGGCAAGGAGTCTGGCCCTTTCTTGAAAGCGCTACACCATGGAGTGTAAGCCAAGAGGCACTTGCAGCCTACTTTCTCATGTGGGGGCTCTTCACCTTCGCCATGTTCTTCGGCACGCTTAGAGCTAATCGTACACTACAATTCGTTTTTATGAGTCTAGCAGTACTATTTTTCTTGCTCGCAGTCAAGTCGGCGCTTCTGGCATACACGCCATTGACATCCACAGATTTGGGACTATTCACACGCATAATCGGAGCTGAAGGCATAGCCTGCGGCTTCAGCGCCGTTTATTTGGCACTCGCCGAAGTCTTGAATGAGGCTCACGGAAAAACGGTTCTACCCATCGGGAAAGTGGCAAAATAGGGTAGAGTTAAATCAGTCTTGCATTTTTAACACCATTTTTCTACGTCATAAATTGTTCCGAAAGACTTTATTAGGTGAGCTTAATTTTTCATAGAGTCTTACAAACGAGGCACTAGTCTATGTCCAAGGTAGTTAAATGGGTTAGGGAGGATCCGAATAACAAGTTTGTGTTTTGGCCGACCGAGGAAATGAAGAAGCGTGCATGGGTAAGCAACGAAGACATTTACAAGGAAGCAGCCAAAGACCCTGTGGCCTTCTGGAACGCCAAAGCAAAAGAAGGACTAGACTGGTTCCAAGAATGGACGGAAACATATCAGTGGAATCCGCCCCATTTTAAATGGTTTGTCAACGGAAAAATCAACGCTTCTTACAACGCTTTAGATAGGAATATCAAAACATGGCGCAGAAACAAGGCGGCTATAATTTGGGAGCCTGAACCACCGAATGAACAGAGTAGAGTCTTAACTTATTATGACCTTTATCGTGAGGTTAACAAATTTGCCAATGTGTTGAAAAGCCTAGGAGTCAAGCGGGGCGACCGTGTAGGCATATACTTACCCATGATTCCAGAAGTCCAGATAGCCATGCTTGCTTGCTCGCGAATAGGAGCGGTTCACAGTGTTGTCTTTTCAGCCTTCAGTGGACAATCACTTAAAGACCGAATGTTGGACGCCGAAGCAAAGGTTTTGGTTACCGCTGACGGCTATTATCGAAGGGGAAAAGTCACTGACCTCAAGGCTCAGGCTGACATAGGCGTTGAAGGAACCACCATTAAACATGTTGTGGTCGTTAAAAGAGCTGGCAATAAAGTTAACATGGTGGAGAACAGAGACTTATGGTGGCACGACGTAATGGAGAAGGCACCCTTATACTGCGAACCAGAGCAGATGGACAGCGAAGACATGCTTTACATCCTTTATACAAGTGGTACTACTGGCAAACCAAAAGGCATAGTGCATCACACAGGTGGCTACTTGGCAGTGGCCCAATGGACCGCAAAATGGGACTTCGACCTCCACGATGACGATGTCTTCTGGTGCACTGCAGACATAGGTTGGGTTACTGGGCACACCTACGCATGTTATGGTCCTCTTCTAAACGGCGCCACACTCCTGATTTATGAAGGCTCACTGGATTATCCTGGATACGACAGATGGTGGGCTATTATAGAAAAATACGGAGTCACCGTCTTTTACACCGCACCTACAGCCATAAGAATGATACTGAAGTGGGGTGAGGAATGGCCAAAAAAACATGACTTGAGTAGCCTCCGCCTCTTGGGCACCGTAGGTGAGCCAATCAACCAAGACGCTTGGTTGTGGTATTTCCGACACATAGGCGGCGAAAGATGCCCAGTTATAGACACTTGGTGGCAAACCGAAACCGGTGCAACCCTCATAAACGCGCTACCAGGCATAGGGCCATTCATTCCAACTGTAGCGGGTAGAAGTTTTCCAGGCACTACCCATGATATTCTGGATGAGACTGGAAAACCCGTGGGCATAGGCGAAGGAGGATACTTGGTGCAGAAGAGTCCAATCGCTCCAGGCATGCTGAGAACTGTTTACAAAGACCCAGAACGATACAAGACGCAGTATTGGAGTGTTTATGGCCCAGAGATTTACTACACTAGTGATGGCGCTATACGCTGGGACGAAATGGGAAACATTCGATTGACTGGAAGGGTAGACGACGTGATGAAGGTTGCGGGACACAGGCTTTCAACAGCTGAAGTTGAAAACGCATTGACACAGCACAGTGCAGTTGCAGAGTGCGCCGTTGTAGCTGCTCCCCATGACATTAAAGGCGAAGTCCCAGTGGCATTTGTAACCCTTAAAGAAGGCTTCAATCCTTCTCCAGCGCTTGAAAACGAACTGGTACAGCAAGTCGTGAAGGTTATTGGACCAACAGCCAAACCAGAGAAAATCTTTTTGACAGATGCTTTGCCAAAGACCAGAAGTGGAAAAATAATGCGACGAATCATTAAATCCTTAGTAAAAAATGAGCCTGTCGGAGACACAACGACACTAATGAATCCAGAAGCCGTTGAAGAACTCAAACAAAAAGTGAGATCCAAAGCCTAGCTATTCTAATATTTCATATTTAAACTAGATTTAACGCATATGTAAATCAAGAAGTGTAAAGCATAAAAATGAGAGCTGTTATAATAAATAATAGGAGAATTGAACAGTTGAAATGCCTATATTACAAGAGGGAAAAGGGTGAGACTAATAAAAACCTGTGCATGGCAGACATGGCAATACTAGGAGTCGCAGGAGAAACTCACGTCCTTTCCGATGCCGAAGTCATCGACACCTGCCTTTCTGAAGAGGGCTTTAAAAATTGCTCTCGTTTCAAATGGGTTCAAAGAGAAAAAGACAAAGAAAGGCTGAAGAGCACATTTTAGTCACAATCATTTTTTGAATTTTGCTATGTTCTACCGTCTTTGCCTAACTAGACCATTTATTAAGCTCAAGACGCTGCTGAAAGCTGGCTCGCGAGGGTAGAGTAAAGAAAACCATTTAAGGAAATGTTTCCTTTTAGCATTGAGTCTAATCCCATGATTTATAGATAAGCTAGTGGCAGTTGACCTTTCAATGAGTTTGGCATGGCATGCAAGAGATAAAGATGCAGTTCTTCAATCTCTGAAAACGAGTCCAAACGGTCTAAGCATTGAAGAAGCCAAACGCCGACTTATTGAATATGGATACAATGAGTTGAAAGAAAAGAAGCGAAGAACAGCCCTACAGATGTTTCTCGAAGAGTTCAAAGACGTTTTCATCTTGCTGCTCATCGTCGCCACAATATTTTCAGTCATAATCGGATATTACGATTTGTTGAGGGGCGAAGCAACAGGCTTTTTAGACGCATACACAGACGCCATCACAATTGGAATAATAGTCATCCTAGTAGCTGTGGCGGGTTTCATTCAGGAGTATCGAGCGGAAAAGGCGCTTGAAGCATTAAAAAAGCTCACTACGCCTAGGGCACGCGTTATGCGTGACGGAAAAGAAATGATTATTCCTGCCCGAGAAATTGTGCCAGGCGACCTCTTGCTCCTCGAAGCTGGGGATACTGTCCCAGCCGATGCGCGGCTCATTGAAACTATTGAAATGAAAACGGATGAGGCTGTTTTAACAGGTGAGTCCACTCCTGTTAACAAAGACGTAGCTGCCATCAGGGCGGAAACGCCTGTTGCTGACAGAAAGAACATGCTTTTCATGGCGACTCACACGATTTATGGCAGAGGAAAAGCTGTTGTAGCCTCAACTGGCATGGGCACGGAGTTCGGAAGAATTGCTGAGCTTGTGCAGACCGCTGAAGAAGAGGAGACTCCACTTCAAAAGAGACTGGACAGATTCGCTAAAAAAATTGCAAAGGTTGTTTTGGTTCTTTCTTTGATTATTTTTGTGCTTGAGGTGTTTTCTGAAGAGGTGCATATTACAGGCATCACTGGACTCATTTCGGCAACAATCGATGCATTTATGACATCCATAGCCTTGGCAATATCAGTTGTTCCTGAAGGGTTGCCAGCCATAGTAACGATTGGTCTCGCTTTGGGTGCTCGAGAGTTTGCAAGACGCAACGCCATAATCAGAAGGTTATCTTCAGCTGAAAGCCTGGGAGCCACCACCATTATTTGTTCAGACAAGACTGGCACTTTGACTAAGGGTGAAATGACTGTACGCCGAGTATACAACAGCGGCAAAATCATCGAAGTTACAGGAGTCGGCTACGAGCCAAAAGGTGAATTCCATGGAAGTGGTTCCATCAACCCGAAAGACGACAAGGATCTATCATTATTATTGACTATAGGAGCGCTCTGCAACAATGCCAATCTACAAAATGACAACGGCATTTGGCGCATTATAGGCGACCCAACTGAAGGAGCATTAATTGTTGCAGCTGAGAAAGCTGGTTTTGAGCGCGCTGAATTGGAGAAGCAGTACCCACGTGTAGGCGAGATTCCGTTTACTTCTGAAAGAAAACGTATGACCACAGTTCATCAGACACCCGAAGGAGAACAATTCGCTTTCCTGAAGGGCGCCCCCGAAATCGTCTTGGAACGCTGCAGCCACATTCTTGAAAATGGTAAAGAAAAGAAACTGACAGATGCCAAAAGAAAGGAAATCTTAGAAACCAACGAGAAACTTGCCAGCGAAGCCCTTCGCGTGCTGGGAATGGCTTACAAAAAGTTGCCCGCCAACTTGAGAGAGTTTGAGGAGGAAACTGTTGAAAACAACCTTGCCTTTGTAGGTCTAGAGGGTATGATTGACCCGCCCCGTGAAGAGGCTATCGATGCCAACAAAAAATGTCTGGATGCGGGAATAAAGGCTGTTATGATCACTGGAGATCATAAACTCACTGCCATCGCTGTGGCTAAAGAAATCGAAATGATGAAAGAAGACAGCCTTGTTCTGACTGGCGCTGAATTGGACACGACGAGCGATGAAGAATTTGAAAAAATCGTGGAAAATGTGGCTGTTTATGCTCGTGTGTCGCCGGAGCACAAGTTGCGTATAGTTAAGGCGTTAAAGAAGAAGGGGCACATTGTAGCCATGACGGGCGATGGGGTCAACGATGCGCCAGCCATCAAAAGCGCCGATGTAGGCGTGGCTATGGGCATTTCTGGCACAGACGTGACCCGAGAAGCCTCTGACATGGTTTTGACAGACGACAACTTCGCCACAATTGTTAGGGCAGTGGAAGAAGGCAGAGTCATCTACGACAACATTCGCAAATACGCTCGATTCTTAATATCGTGCAATTTCGACGAGGTCTTGGTCATAGGAACATTTGCCATACTGGCTGGACTAGGCGGAATAAATGGAGAGATACTGTTTCCGCTGCCCTTGCTTCCAGCCATGCTATTGTGGATAAACTTAGTCACAGACGGCGCACCCGCAGTGTCGTTGTCCACAGATCCGCCTGATGAAGACGTGATGAAACGTAAACCGCGTAAACCAGGCGAAGGCATATTGCACGGAATGGGTGCTTTCATAATAACATCGTTTATTTTGCAGTCTACTGGAACAATACTTCTTTTCGTTTTAAACTATTACATATTTCCAACTCATCCTTGGGTCTTGCCAAATGGATCAATAGACGAGGCAGCAAGGGAGTTAACTCTGGCTGAGGCAAGAACCACGGCTTTCATCCAAGCAACCTTCTTCGAATTGTTCGTTGTTTGGAACTGCAGGTCTGAGAAACGCAGTGTTTGGAGGATGGGACGCAGCGCT
>Ga0315310_10002388_pt1 | contig 11731 bp, 3 predicted proteins | sample TDP5_MG_FD_203630 | JGI IMG/M metagenome (GOLD analysis project Ga0315310, IMG submission 203630) | Freshwater sediment microbial communities from Lake Towuti, South Sulawesi, Indonesia - TDP5 | ecosystem: Environmental > Aquatic > Freshwater > Lake > Sediment | place: Indonesia: South Sulawesi... | reverse complement strand
AATGTCGCGATCTGGCCTAGGATGCCGATGAAGAGCCATCTGTTCTTCAATAAGCTCCTCGTGAATGCGGAGTCTCTGGTTGTCCTCGCTGCGAAGATGTTCCCCAGTTGACCGGCCATTATTGCTACCATGACGGCGGTTGTGCCCCTGGCGTACTCGGTTGGGTTGGCTACGGTGTTCTGTCCGAAGGCCCAGCCTGCGTGGGACCACGTGTTGAACGCCCACAACAGGGCAACTGCAGCGATAACCAGTCCCAGGTAAAGGGCTCTCAACAGTATTCGGGCGTCGATCAGTCTGCTTCCCGCTCTCTTGGGGGGTTTGGCGAGTACGTCGGGCTCTGGGGGTTCTATGATGAGGGAGAGGGAGGGCAGTACGTCCATGCCTAGGTCTATCGCTAGTATCTGTAGGACGGTCAGCGGTAGTGGTACTCGCAATAGCACAAACGCGATGAATGTTGTTAGCTGGGCCCAGTTGTGTGTGAAGACGTAGTAGACGAACTTTCTTAGGTTGTCAAAGGTGGAGCGGCCGAGCTTGACGCCTTCGATGATGGAGATGAAGTTGTTGTTGAGGAGGACCATGTCGGCTGATTCGCGGGCGACGTCTGTGCCTCCGATTCCCATGGCTATGCCTACGTTGGCTTCGAGGAGCGCGGGCGCGTCGTTGACTCCGTCTCCGGTGGTGGCTACGGTTTCTCCTTTCGACTTGAGTATCTTCACTATCCTCAGCTTTTGTTCGGGTGTGATCCTGGCGAATACGACCTCCTTCTCGTAGAGTAGCTTAGCCGCTTCCGTATCTGTCATCTGGGTGAGTTCGCTACCTGATACGATAATGTGGTTTGGGGCGGTTATGATGCCGGTCTTTTTTGCGATGGTCTCTGCCGTGAGCTCGTAGTCCCCTGTGAGCATGATGACTTTGATTCCCGCCTCCTTGGCTTCGCGCACCGCTGTTTCCACTGCGGGCCTTGGTGGGTCTAGTAGCGCTGCCAGGCCGAGGAAGGTCATCTCCCTCTCCACATCTGAAGTCATGTTGGATGGCTCGTGAGGGAGAACTTTCATGGCGATGGCTAGAACCCTGTAGCCCTCTCTGGCGAAGTCGTCTATCTGTCGAGTGATAGTCGTCCTCACTTCATCCGTCAGGAGAATTGATCTGTTGTTGTAGAATATTGAGGTGCATTTACCGAGGACTTCTAGGCATGCCCCCTTGGTGTATGCCACCACGTTTCCATCTGAGCTGCGGTGAACGCTCGTCATCATACGCCTCTGGGAATCGAAGGGTACGAAGTCGATCCTTGGGTTCTCGGCCAGGGCCTGCACCACGTTGAAGTCGCCCTTCCCAGCAAACACTAGGAATGCGCCGTCGGTGGGGTCTCCCAGCACGGTCCACCTACCGATTCTGTCTGAGGGAGGATTCAGTTTGGCGTTGTTGCAGAAGGCTGCCGCTTCAAACAGTCTCAGTATGTGAGGGCGTTCACTTCGATCTGTTCTTCTTCCCTCGACGGTGACGAATCCTTCGGGGCTGTATCCGTCTCCTGTTACTTGGAAGACCTGTCCTGAGGCCCACAGTCTTTCGACCATCATCTCGCCGCTGGTGATGGTGCCTGTCTTGTCTGCGCATAGGACGGTCATGCAACCTAGCGTCTCGATGGACGAGAGGCGTTTGACGACCACGTTCCGCTTGGACATGGCGAATGCGGTTAGGGCCAGGGAAAGTGAAACCGTGAGCTGAAATCCCTCAGGCACCAGCGATACCATGACGCCTATGGCGAACAGGATGCTTTCTATGACTGTCAATTTGACTAATACCAAGGCCACGGCAAAGAGTGTGGCGCCCACAAGAACAGCTACGAGGAGGTTCATCTTGGCTGTGTAATCTATCTCTTTTTGGAGTGGGCTCAAAGGCTCTTTGATCTCTTGGGAGAGGGAGACCACTCTGCCGAACTCGGTTTCTTTTCCTGTGTGTAGGACGATCCCCCGAGCAATGCCCGTAACCACTGTGGTTCCTGCGAACAGTATGTTCTGTAATTCCGTGGTGTTGACTATGCTGGAACTAGCTGGTATGGTTGAGAACCGTCTCTGAGGCTCGGACTCCCCTGTGAGCACCGAGTTGTCCACTGAAACCTCGAATGCGCTGACAAGCCTAAGATCTGCGGGTACTCTGTCTCCCTCCTCCATAAGGACTATGTCTCCGGGGACTACTTCGGCTGCTTTCACTTCATTTGGCTGACCGTTTCTAAGGACCTTCGTCTTGGTGGGGATTAGGCGGGTGATGGCTTGAACGGCTTTTTCGGCTCTGTATTCTTGGATCAGGCTGAAGATGGCGTTCAGAAATACGACGATGAGTATGGCTAGACCCATACGCAAGGAGCCTTCGTCGGAGTAGACGAAACCGCTCAGAAACGATAATGCTGAGGCAAGTGAAAGGAGGATATTGAACCAGTTCTTGAGCTGTAAAATGAATTTACCGAGCAGGTTAGCCTTCTTAACAGAGGGCGAAATGTTGGGGCCATACCTTTGAAGTCGCTGCTGAGCTTCAACACTAGAGAGGCCATTCTTATTGCTTGCCATTTCTCGGTAGAGATCTTCGATATTGGCTAGCGCTGCTCTGCGATATGACAAGCTCATTATCCTGACCTAAAACTGCGGCTGCACCAAATGAGCCGTGCTGGTAGGAGGCATATTTAAATCCTCACGTAGTCAGTAGCATGATCGGACATAAGCGCGACAGTACTGATGGCGAACCTTGGGTTACCAATAAGGCTAGGATCTTGTGACTTCCAACCAAGCCACGTCTCAGGCCGCTGGCTAACGAGATCGATGATCGCCATACCGCTAAGGATTACAGCGCTTTTTGCAGCAGAGCAATGGAGTGGATTGCGAGCTTGAAACCTGAGAGGGGATACAAACGCGTTAGGACCTACTCTGCCTAGCCTTTTGAGACGGAGCCGTGGTGCATTTGGCACATCACTAATCCTATGGCTATAGCTGATTTCCAAAAGGAGTTCAGCAAAGCTCTAGGAGATACTGAAACAGTAGAGCCCACATGGGTTACCGAATTTTTCCCGAAGACTTTTCCACATTTCAGCACGCGCCGAAGAAGTAACCTAGAGGCTGGGCCGTAGCTCAGCCAACACTCTCTTATTTCTTCCGTTTTCTCAAAGGCACGAATCTCTGGGTTCCCGTTCAACGCCACACTTTCTGTTTGTACTATCGCCTAGCAACGTCCGCTTTTGGAGTCCGAACCATTCGTCGTAGCGCGCGCCAATAGAAGAGCGAAAATGCTCTTCAACAACTGGAATCCAAGATCTGGTACAATACGTGGCAATGCGTTCAACGAGGAAAGAATTCAGGGGCACTTTGCTGAAGAGGTTGGCGTTGAGGATATGGAGGGGAATTGACTAGTTTTCGTCATTCACGCTTGCCCCGCCGTGTCGTTGACGAGGACGATCCGGTAGCGCGCCCTTTTCTCTTTTACCCTGCGAATCGCCTCATTCACCTGCGTCATGGGCATTAGCTCGATTTTGGGCTTGATGCCTCGCGCCTGCGCAAAGGAGAGCATTTCTCGCATTGCCGCTCGGCTGCCGATGAAGGAGCCGGTGATCGACTGTTGATGCACTACGAGGTCTAGTGGCTCGAACGCTACGGGAACGGGGGAGAAGCCGATCATGGCGAGAGTTCCCTTGTTCCTCAGGGTGAGCAGGAGTGACGTCCAGTCGGTCTCGCTGTGGGCGGTGTACAGTAGCAGGTCGAAGCTAAACTTCAGTTGCCGCACGGTGGCTTGGTCTCCCGCAACGATGAAGTGGTCCGCGCCTAAAGCTAGGGCCTCCTCCTTCTTCCCCGGCGATGAGGAGATGGCCGTGACCTCGCAGCCGAGGGCGTGTGCGAACTGGATCGCGAGATGGCCCAAGCCACCCACGCCGATGACGCCGACCTTCTGCGAGGGGCCGGCCGCGTGCGATCGGAGTGGGGAGTAGACGGCGATCCCGGCGCACAGGAGCACCGCGGCGTGCTCGGAGGGCATGGCGTCTGGCAGCGGATACGCAAACCGATCATCCACGACGACGGAGGTCGAGAAGCCGCCGTAGGGAGTCCATATTCCGTTCTTAACAACGTCCCGGCAGAGGTGTTCCTCTCCCTGCAGGCACCACTCGCATCGCATACACGAGCGGCCCTGCCACCCGATGCCAACCCGAGTCCCCTTCTTCAGTCCGGTTACCGCAGTGCCCACGTCCGAGACGTACCCGACGATCTCGTGGCCGGGCACGAAGGGGTAGGTGGTAATGCCGAAGTAGTCGTCGATGGCGTGGATGTCGGAGTAGCAGACACCGCAGTGGGTGACGGAGACTCGGACATCATGCTCCTCCAGTTTCGGTGGGTCGTAGGTAAATGGCTCGAGCTCAAGTCCCGCCGCCTTCGCTGCGTACCCCAAGACAGCCCGTGGAGGCGTTCGCAGAGCCTTGGTTTCTTTAATAGTGTCCATAGATAGAAATTACCCCACAACCTATTTCGGATTTGCGCGCCTCTGTGTGTGAGAGTTATGTATTTTATGGTTTATCGATCGATCGATCGAGTCCCGCTGCCAGAGATCTGTTCCTAAGCGCGTTTCCCAAGCCTTATGTCTGGATACAGCACGCCCATCGAGGGGCAGCTTCGATAGATCGCAGGGGCTACCGCTGCAGGGATCCTCAGGGATTGAGCGTTCCCACCCGGTCTATCAGGCGTGTCGGTGCTGTCTCAACCGGGGGGCCTGGGACCCTTGCGGATCGATCGGTGTAGCGAGAACGATTCCAAGGGTTGAACAGGTGAGGTTGGGCCGTGTCGGTGTGTCGCAGGCGGCGTTCCTACCCCTCCGCGCAGCGCGATCGATCGTTGCAGAAGGTCTTTTGAAGCCTTCTGGGGTTAATGGAGGCAAAATGCGTCGCCAAGAAGGTAGAAAGATTTATGAGTCGCTGGGTCTGGCAGGCAGGAGCGTTTCCTGTAGTGACCTTGCTGTGTGTCGTGGGGGTCCCTAGAAGGGTGAGTTCGAAGAAAAAGCTATCCGATTTCAGTCCGCTCTCTCATGAACTCGTTCCAAAGCATGAGATCGTTCCCGTTGAGGAGGCGAAGGCCCTTCTGGAGAAGTACGGCGTTGCTCCCACCCAGCTTCCGGCGATCCTGGAGTCAGACCCGGTGGCGATCGAGCTGGGGGCGAAGGTCGGAGAAGTGATCAAGATAACTAGGGACTCCAGGACCAGCGGCACCGCTGTGTACTACAGGGTCGTGGTGAGAGGATAAGTAATGATGGATCTTAAGGAAACAAAACTGACTGACGAAGATTTGTGGGAGGTAGCCAAGAGCTTTGTAGGAGAGCAGGGGCTGGTGCAGCACCACCTCAGGTCGTTCAACCGCTTCATACACAGTGGCCTGCAGGAATTGGTGAGCTCCCTAGGCGAACAGACGATCGTCACAAAGCACGGAACGGTGGTTTTGAAGTTCGGCGCCGTGGAGATAGATCCTCCACGGGTTGTTGAGATAGACGGGACAAGCCGCGAAATAAAGCCGTCTGAGGCACGCCTCAGAAACTTGACCTACTCCTCGCCTCTATCCATTCGGATGAGCCTCTACCTGGATGGAAGGTTGATCTCAACCGAGAAGGTTGAGGTTGGCATCGTGCCTGCGATGCTGCGCTCAAATCTCTGTCCCCTGTCGAAGATGTCTGAGGAGGAGCTGATTAACGTTGGGGAGGATCCCCTTGACCCAGGAGGATACTTCATCATCAACGGCTCTGAGAGAGCCATAATAGCGATAGAGGATCTGGCGCCGAACAGGATAATGGTTTCGGAGAAGAGCAGCAGCTCGGGAGTCCAATACGCATGCACCGTTCTCTCGGCCGCTCACGGCCGACAATCCAGGGTGGAGGTGAGGTACAAGCCTGACAACCCCGTGAAGGTCTTCTTCTCCCGGATCTACAAGGGGATTCCCGCGGTTGTGATGCTTCGAGCCCTGGGGATGACGTCAGACAAGGATATCACGTCCCTCGTCTCGTCCAGGCCGGACATCCAGGAGATGCTTGACCCTTCCTTCACGGAGGCACAGGGCGTCGACACGGTTGAAGACGCGATCGTGTTCATAGGAAACAGGATAGCCTTCGGTTACGCCGAGGAGTACAGGGCTCAGAGGGCCGAGCAGCTGATCGACCTCGTGTTCCTTCCCCACATAGGGTCCTCGAAGGCCTCCAGATACCGCAAGGCCGTCTTCCTCTGCGAAATGATCGGTCGTGCCCTCGAGACCAGCACTGGCCTAAGGAAACCCAGTGACAGAGATCACTACGCGAGCAAGAGGCTGAAGCTCGCGGGGCCCCTGATGGAGCAACTCTACAGGATGGCTTTCCTGAAGCTCATCAGAGACATAAGGTATCACTTGGAGCGAGTCGTCACTCAGCGGCAACAGATCTCCGTCTCAACCTTTGTGAGGCCGGGCATCATCACCAACGTTGTGCGACGCTCATTCGCCACGGGGAACTGGACGGGCGGAAGGGTTGGGGTGACCCAGCTCCTCAACAGAACCAACTACCTCGCGACACTGAGCCACCTGAGACGCGTCCAATCGCCGTTGAGCAGGAGCCAGCCTCACTTCGAGGCCAGGGATCTTCACGGAACACATTGGGGCAGGCTCTGCCCAAACGAGACGCCCGAGGGAGCAAACTGTGGGCTGGTGAAGAACCTGTCCCTCTCAGCCGAGTTCTCTTCCCAGGTTGACGTCAGAGACCTGGTGGACAAGCTGATGTCTCTGGGAGTTACAGCGTTCTCAGATTCATCCGAGGTGCAGAAGGGAGCCCAAGGCAAGGTCTTCGTTGACGGCCAGCTGATCGGTTTTCACCCCAAGCTAGGCGAACTGGTCAACCAGCTCAGAGCGATGAGGAGAAACGGAGAGGTCAGCAAGGATGTGAATGTGGCTCTCTACCAGTTTCCCTCGGGCCGAGAAGCATGGGTGTGCGCCGATGAAGGCAGGGTAAGACGCCCGCTAATAATAGTGGAGAGAGGGGACGTCAAGCTGAAGAAGAATCACATCCAACTGCTCAGGAACGGTGCGATGAAGTTCAGTGACCTCGTCTCCCTGGGTGCTATCGAGTTTCTAGACGCTGAGGAGGAGGGAAACGCGCGTGTAGCCCTCACCTTCGACGCCATCGACGAGAAGACGACTCACCTGGAGATAGCGTCCTACATGATGCTCGGGCTCGTCGTGTCGCTCATCCCCTTCGCCGAACACAACCAGTCACCTAGAAACTCCTACGAGGGAGCCATGGCCAAGCAGTCCCTTGGCATATTCTCCACCAACTACTCCTTGAGAACAGACTCCCGCTTCCATGTGTTGGAGTATCCGCAGGCCCCCCTGGCGAACACCAAGGTCACGGACCTCGCAGCGATGGGCACAAGGCCGATAGGCGAGAACATGGTGGTTGCTGTGCTCTCACACCAGGGATACAACATGGAGGACGCCATAGTCATGAACAAGTCCTCCGTGGAGCGAGGCTTGGCGCTCTCCACGGCCTACAGGACATACGAGGTCGAGTCAAAACACTATCTTGGGGGACAGAAGGACAGGTTCGAGATACCCGACCCCACCATCAGGGGCTACAGGGGAGAACAGTACTACAGGCTTCTGGATAAGGACGGGTTCAGCCACGTAGAGGTGGAGGCGGCCGGGGGCAACGTCCTCGTTGGCATGGTCAGCCCCCCACGGTTCATGGAGGAGTACCAGAGATACCCGACCCGGGCGCCCATCTGGAGAGACACGTCCGAAGCCGTCAGGCCATCGGAGAGCGGCGTTGTCGACTCGGTCTACATAACCAGGACAGATGAGGGGAACAAGCTGGTCAAGATCAAGGTCCGCACCCACTGCTTCCCGGAGATGGGCGACAAGTTCTCATCGCGTCACGGCCAGAAAGGCATTGTGGGCATGCTTGTTCCTCAGGAGGACATGCCGTACACTGAGAGCGGCGTGGTGCCCGACGTGATCATAAACCCGCATGCATTCCCGTCCAGGATGACCATAGGACAACTGATAGAGAGCGTCGCCGGCAAGGTTGCGTCTGTGACGGGACAGTTCGTGGATGGAACCCCCTTCGTTGGAGCCGACCCCAAGTCTATCCAAGAACAACTTCAGAGGCTTGGCTTCTCGCACACGGGAAAGGAAGTGCTGTACGACGGTGTGACCGGAAAGAAGTATGAGACCGATGTGTTCATGGGGGTGGTTTACTATCACAGGCTTCACCACCTCGTCAGGGACAAGATTCACGCAAGGGCGAGGGGGCAGGTGCAGATGCTCACCCGGCAGCCCACCGAAGGCAGATCGAGAGGAGGCGGACTGAAGTTCGGGGAGATGGAGAGGGACTGCCTCGTAGCCTACGGCGCCTCGGCCCTGTTGCTAGATCGACTGCTCGAGCAATCAGACAAATACGTCACCTTCTTCTGCCAGAGCTGTGGCTTCCCAGCCTACTACGATCTGAAGCAGGAAAAATACGTCTGCAGAGTCTGCAAGAAGGATTCTTCCGTCAGGCCCGTCACGCTCTCCTACGCGTTCTACCTCCTGCTCAACGAGATGATGAGCATGGGCATCTCCACCAAGTTCCTCTTCGAGGAGGCGTACTGAGATGTCTTTCACAGGCAGCGTCGCCGCGGTGAAGTTCGGCATCCTCTCCCCCGACACCATAAGGAAAATGTCTGTGGCCCAGATCCAGACGCCTGACACCTACGACGAGGACGGCGTACCGATCCCGACCGGCGTGATGGATCCGAGGCTTGGAACACTGGAACCCGGCCAACGCTGCAGAACCTGTGGAAACACCTACCTCGGATGCCCAGGCCACTTCGGCCACATAGAGCTCCCGGTCTCAGTTATACACGAGGGCTACGTCAAGATCGTTCTCAAGCTTCTAAGGAGTACGTGCAGAAGCTGCGGCCGCGTCCTCCTCTCAGACGAACAAGCATCTCACTTCAGAGAGGAGATAGAAACCCTGAAGAAAGAGAACAAGCCCACTGCACAGGTCTTCTACGAGATAAAACAGAAGGCCATGGCGTCGGGGATCTGTTCCCACTGCGGGGAGAAACAGCTGAAGCTCGATCTGGAGAAGCCCACCACGGTCATCGAGATCACGGACACCGGGCCCGTCGGACTCAGCCCCAACGTGGTGAGGGCGAGGTTGGAAAGGATAACCGATGAAGATCTGGTCCTCCTCGACGTAGACCCGGTTGAAGCCCGCCCCGAATGGATGGTCCTCCAGGTACTTCCGGTGCCCCCTGTCTACGTCAGGCCTTCCATCACTCTGGAATCCGGGTTCCGCTCTGAGGACGACCTCACCCACAAGCTGGTCGACATACTCAGGGTCGCCCAGCGCCTGAAAGAGAACATAGCCGCAGGTTCACCCTCACCCGTGGTGGCGGAGCTCTCTGACCTACTTCAATACCACGTCACAACCTACTTCAACAATGAGGCCCTAGGCACCTCCCCGTCCACACACAGGTCGGGGAGAATCCTCAAGACCCTTGCTCAAAGGCTGAAGGGAAAGGAGGGGCGTTTTCGGCTTAACCTTTCGGGAAAGCGTGTGGACTTCTCCTCCAGGACCGTCATATCCCCCGATCCCAACCTTGGCATAAACGAGGTGGGCGTTCCAGAACGCATCGCCCAGCAGCTGACCGTGCCTGTGACGGTTACTACCTGGAACATCGAGAAGATGCGTCAGTACGTAAGGAACGGACCAGACAAGTATCCCGGTTCAAGATACGTAATCCGACCTGACGGGAAGAGGATAAGGCTGAGGTTCGTGTCAGACCTTGAGGAGCTGGCAGCAGCTCTGGAGCCCGGCTTCGTTGTGGAGAGACACATTCAAGACGGAGACATCGTTCTATTCAACAGACAGCCCTCGCTGCACAGAATGTCCATCATGGCCCACGTGGTAAAGGTCCTTCCATACAAGACGTTTAGACTCAACCTCTGTGTATGCCCACCCTACAACGCCGACTTCGACGGAGACGAGATGAATCTCCACGTCCCTCAAAGCGAAGAAGCTCAGGTCGAGGCGCGTGTACTCCTCCTGGTTCAGAACAACATGCTCTCCCCAAGGTTCGGAGGACCCATCATAGGGGCGATCAGAGACTTCATAACCTCCATGTTCCTTCTGACCAGCAAGAGCACGCTGCTGGACAAGAAAGAGGCTTCTCTCCTCGTTTCCTCGGTGGGCTACGACGGAGACCTGCCCGAGCCCGCTGTGAAGAAGCCAGAACCAAGGTGGAGCGGAAAACAGATCTTCAGCCTACTGCTGCCCAAGGGTTTCAACCATCGATTCAAGTCATCCTACTGCGCAAAGTGTAAGACATGCCTTGAAGGCGAATGCACCTATGATCAATACGTCGTCATCGAGAACGGCCAGCTCTTGGCGGGCGTCATTGACAGAAACGCTGTGGGTGTCGAGCGTACCAACAGCATCCTACACAGGATAGCTCGCGAGTACGGATTCGACGCTGCCAAGAGTTTCCTGGACAGGATCAGCCGCATGGCGACCGTGTACCTAGCGATCAGAGGCTTCACTTTCTCCTTGGCCGACATACACGTAGACGAGAAAGTGTACAGGGACATATCCAAGGTGTTCAGCGGCATGGACCAAAACTTCCAGAGCCTCATGGAGAAACATAGGAAAGGCGAGGTTCAGAGGCAGCCCGGGGAGACCCTGCAGGAATCCCTCGAATCAACAATTCTATCCCTTCTCTCCGAATCAAGAAACTCCGCGGGCAGGCTTGTCACGAGGGCTGTGCCCGAAGACAGCAGCGCCGTCATCATGACCAGAACCGGCGCCAGAGGCACGAGCCTCAACATAGATCAGATGATCGCCACTGTCGGTCAGCAAGCAGTGCGTAGAGAAAGGATCAAGAGAGGGTACGGAGAACGGGTTCTCAGCCTATTCGAACCCGGCGATCGATCACCGAGTGCTGGCGGCTTCATATACAACAGCTTTGTAAGGGGACTGGATCCCTTGGAGTTCTTCTTTCACGCGGTCGGCGGAAGGGATGGGTTGGTTGACACCGCCGTTAGAACGCAGCAGAGCGGATACATGCAACGAAGACTGATAAACGCGCTGGAATCGCTGTACGTCGAGTACGACGGAACCGTGAGAGCCGCGGACGACGACAAGATAGTCCAGTTCAAATATGGTGAGGACGGTGTCGATCCGGCCAAGAGCTACCACGGAAGATCTGTGAGTGTGGACCTGCTAATACAGAAGGCTCAGGCAGCTGCAAGGACAGCTGAACCCGCCTCGGGGGAGTACGTTAAGAGCCAGTTGGACAGCATCAAGGATGAGCTGCCCGCCAATGTCACCGAAGCCCTCGCCAAGTCGCTCCTTGAATCAAAGGCTTCGAGAACTGTTGTGAGAAGCGTTCTGAAGCAGGTGGTCGAAGACTACAAGGATTCCACGGTAGAGCCAGGCGACCCCGTGGGCGTCGTCACCGCTCAATCCATCGGTGAACCGGGGACACAGATGACCTTGAGGACGTTCCACTTCGCGGGTGTGAGGGAGCAGAGCATTCTGCTTGGCCTTCCGAGGCTGATCGAGATAGTTGACGCGAGAAAGACCCCCTCGACGCCTCAGATGAAGGTTTACCTCGACTCAGAGCACAGGAGAGACAGAGCCAAGGCTGAGTCGCTCGCAAAGCAGCTGACATACATGACGATGCGAGAAATAATATCTGAATACGCGATTG
>Ga0315310_10002387_pt1 | contig 11734 bp, 12 predicted proteins | sample TDP5_MG_FD_203630 | JGI IMG/M metagenome (GOLD analysis project Ga0315310, IMG submission 203630) | Freshwater sediment microbial communities from Lake Towuti, South Sulawesi, Indonesia - TDP5 | ecosystem: Environmental > Aquatic > Freshwater > Lake > Sediment | place: Indonesia: South Sulawesi... | reverse complement strand
TACCAAAAATTTAGCAATTAATTAAATGGATATATTTATTTGGTTTATCCATTTTACCTTTATTTAATTATCAAAAATAGGTAGATGGTTAGAATGAGTATGGATTGTCACTTTTATACTGAAGAAGAGAAACAATTCAAAGAAGAACTCCGACCATGGCTTGAAGAGAATATTACGCCCTTAGTTGCGCCCATTGTGAAAGGCGATTATGACAAAATGCGTGAAGCATTAAAAATTTTGGCAAGTAGAGGGCTCCTCGGGTCGATCCATAAGATAGAATATGGCGGTACTGAGAAAGGTATTGCCTGGGAATCTATTTTGGCGGAAGAAATTGCTCGAATCAATGGGGCTATCGAAATGACACGGCTTGTTTCTGCCACACTATTTGGGACGCCTATCGCTAAACATGCACAACCTGATTTAAAAGACAAATTACTCCCAAAAATTGTTTCAGGGGAATTAATTGGAGCTATCGCTATGACGGAAGAAAATGCAGGATCTGATCTTACGATGATGCAAACACGGATCGATAAGGATGGCGATGATTACGTTCTCAACGGGCATAAACGATACATAACAAATGGAGGGAAAGCGGATATTCTATCGATCTACGGCGTCTTACAAACAATTGATGATCCAAATCCACGTAGGAGAATTACGGGGCTCTTAGTGGAATCAAATACCCCAGGCTTTAGAGTTGCTGAAGAATACGATTTAGCAGGAATGGAAGGGGCGAGTGTAGCACGAATCGAATTTGAGGATCTGCATGTGCCAGCAGAGAATCTCCTTGGTGCAGAAGGACAGGGATTCTCAATCCTAATGGAGGAGCTAAATGTAGAACGTACGGGAATGGCCGCTGCATGTGTAGGGCATGCGGAAGCAGCATTTGATATTGCTCTCAAATATGCGCAAGAGCGCGTGCAATTCAAACAGCCCATTTACAATTTTGAGCGTGTTAGTTTTCGATTGGCAGAGGATGCAACTCACATTAAAGCTGCGCGTTTATTAACCTTAGAAGCTGCGCGTCTTATTGATTCGGGTCTTGAAGATGCCGCAACCATAGCCGCTTCAATGGCATTTGCCAATGGATCTACAATGGAGATTAATGTCACAAATCATGCGGTCCAAACCTTATCCGGCAAGGCAATTACGGACCGAATAGGTCTTGTCGAATGCGCAAATCGGATGGCTAACGTCATGTGGGTCGTTGGCGGCACAGAAGATATTCAATACTTCATCATTCAAAGAGAACTGTTACGAAGATTAAAGAAATAAATATTTTTTATTTTTAATCCTTTTTTTGAATTACCACAAAAGATAAAATTAAAAAAATAAATTAGATCCCTTCAAGATCTGATTCTTGACCTTTGCTTCCATAGCTCATAACGGTATACACTTCTTTAAAACCCATTTTTTCGTATAATTGTTTAGCCCGCTCGGTCTTACTACGCACATTTATCAAAATCTGATCTACATTCATTTCATTTAGATATTTGATTGCTTCAGAAATCAGCAATTTACCAACGCCTTGGCCTCGGAATTCCTCATCGACAATTACGCTTCTAATATAGCCTGTTGATGATCCAACGGGATCGATAGAAATATCGGCAAACACCATTCCAGCGAGCCGGTTATCATCGATGGTTTCTGCGATGAGCATTCCATTCTTTCGAAGGGCATCATACAGGCGCATTCGCACACCCCATTGCCATCGCTTTTCATTAAAAGGGACTCCTGTGACTTTACATAGTTGAGCCATCAAGTTCTTTGCATTTTCTTGATCTTCCTTTTCAAATCTTCGTACTTGAAACATTTCTTCTTTTCTCCTTCTAACTATCTGCTTAAACTTATTTTTCCTTATATTCTTAAGTCTTATTAAATTCGTGTGTTAATGATACTTATTGAACTTAAAATATTGAGTAGGCGTTTTTAAAATTTTTTAATTTAACGGCAGATTTTTAAATTTTTAAAGGGAAAAGAGAAAATACAGAGAATTTATCGGTGTTCAAAATTCTTCATTTATTATTAAGAATAAGTCGATTTGTATTTTAATTAAAAAAAAAAGGATTAAATACCCAAAGTTGGTTTGGATGGCAGATACACAAGCGGAGATCTATAAAATAGTTTTTTGTGGGCTCGATTTCGCCGGGAAAACAAGCATTTTAAAAGTATTAGAGGGGTCATATAGCGGTTTAGATCGAATCAAACCAACCATGGGGAAGAAAAGGACAGAATGGGACATTTTAGGGTTCAAAATAGTTAATTGGGATTTAGGGGGGCAAGAACATTATCGAAAAGAATATCTTTCTAATGTGGATGTTCTCCGGGATACCAACTTACTGATTTTTATTGTGGATGTGCAAGATGCTGAGCGATTCAAAGAGGCGAGTACTTATTTTAATGATATTTTAAATGCCTTTGATACCTTAAAAATTAAAGCGCCGGTTATTTTATGCCTCCATAAGATTGATCCAGATGTCTTAGAGCATCCGCATATCATTAAAAATCTGAAGAAATTGACAGATATGTTTTCGGCATACTCTCAAGAGCATGGCGTCGAAATTTCCGTTTTCAAGACCTCGATTTTCGATCGAAAGTCTCTTATCGAAATGTTTTCCTATGGAATCAAGCAATTAATACCAGTCGGGGTTCTAAGCGAAATTCTAGAAGAGTTTCGGCAGGAAACCGTTGAATTGGGATTAATCGGCACCATTCTGTTCGATCAGAGTTTTTTCATTGTAGGGACTTCTTTTGAAGATGTTGCAACCCAAAATATGACGTTTAAATCAATCAACTCCTTTATTACAATGATGCGTGATTTTCAGGGCGTATATGATGAAGAACGGCAGATCAATTTTAATCTTTCAATAACAGATGGCGTTTCATATCAATTTACCGTTCAAAAATTCTCTGCTAATTCAACGTCCTATTACCTGCTAATTATGGGGACGATGACCCTGAAAATTGATGAAATATTCTTTCTATTTCACAAAAAATTTTTACCGAAAATTGATAAAAATTTACAAAATATACTCAAATCAATCGAATAACGTCTAAAAATGAAGCATATTTTTAGGAGCGAAATAATGAACGGGAAATTAACCCTTTTGGGTTTTATTATTGCTGTGGTGGACGAACAGGGACCTCGTCCGAAGGTTTGGTATCCCACATTTGCCGAAATCTCCCAAATTCATAATAGCGCAGTAAAATCATTTTCAATAATGATTGGGGAGAAGATTTACCGTGAAAAACCACTTCATGAACTTACATGTTTTGGCGTTTTACCCTTTAAAGATCTAAACGCTATTGGCTTTATTCACTTTTTTGGCGTTGAAAATACCCAAAAGAAAAAAAATATGAAACAAGAAATCCCAACAACTATAACTATTTTATTTCCTGAAACTCAATCTATTGAAATTTATCAAAAGTGTCCGCAAATTCATCATTTTCTTGAAAAAGAAAATAAAGTTTTCTGGCCTTTTGTTCAAGATGGGAATCCAGATCCTCAAAAGTTACGCCCTATTTTAAAAAAACTCACTAATTATTTGAATACGTTGTAAAATCTATGAATGGGACTTTATATTTAGCGGGGATTTTTCACATCTGAAAAAAATTAGTGTTTTTAGGTGAGAAAATGGTTTATGAAGTAATCGTAGTTGGTGCGGGGCCTGGTGGATCGATTACTGGCAAAATAGCTGCAGATCTAGGGTTAAGTACTTTGGTATTGGAGAGAGGCATTTATCCAGGAGCTAAAAATGCAAGTGGATGTGCACTTTCACCAAAGCTCTGGCGTGACTTCGATTTTATGAAAGAGTTAAATTCAGAAATATGTCCTTCTATGAGAAAGGTGCGAGTTCATACTTCGCACTTTATAAATAAAGACCTCCAAGAAGAATTTGCTTTTTCCCAAACTCCAAGTCAAAGTTTGAATACTTATAAGGAAGCCAAAGAATTTTTTACAATAAATCTTTACAGAAGTGAATTTGATCCTTGGTTAGCCAAATTAGCAGTTGATTCGGGTGCCGAATTGAGAACTTCTACCACCGTAGTTGATTTATCTCATAGAGATGATGGAAAAATAAATGGAGTAATAACGGATAGTGGAGAAAAAATTGAAGGGAACATCATTATTGGGGCGGACGGCGCCTGGAGTATTGTGGCGCGAAAGGCAGGAATTCGAGCCAAATGGCAAAAAGACGAGGTGACATTAGTAGTAAGCTATGATTTTAAGTGCGAAAAGGATTTAGTAGATGAAGTTATTGGGGATAATGGTGTTCATACTTGGCTTGGTGGTGGCTTTCCAGGAGCATACCAATTCTTTAAAGCGGATGGCTTCCATTTAGGATTAGGGAATTGGCTTTCTAAGTTTGATGCAAATCCTCGTAGCCACTTAAATACAGCACTGAAGATCGATGGATTACGAAAATTAATTAAATTAACGAAGGCAAAACCCCGTGAATTCCACGCACATCTCCTGCCATGGCTGAAATATCCAGGAAAGACCTACACACATAATGTGATGCTCATTGGAGATGCCGCAGGCTTCCCTTGTCCATTTGAAGCAGAGGGCATTTGGTATGCAATGTATTCTGGGCGAATTGCAGCTCAAATTGCCAAAAAAGCTCTTGATGCAGAGGATACCTCCAAACAATTCTTAAAGCAATATGAAGATGCCTGGAAAGACTCTGAAATTGGCGTGGAATTTGAAGCTGGCCCTGAATTGCAGGAATTTTGGGCAAATTTACCCTTTACTCCTAAAAACATGGAATGGTTTGCGACCCTTATGAATGATTTCTTTGGTGTCTTCGAGACGGGCGAAGCCCATATTACCTATTCTCGCCGGATAAACGAACTTTTGGTGGAAAAGGCGGATATACTAATCCCCTTCTTCAATAGATATTTTATACCACTTTTAACTAAGTCGTATAAGCAGCAATTGGGTGATCTCAAGGGAATTCAAACTATGATGAAACAATTAACGAAATCGAAGAAAAAGAGGTAATTGGAATGGATGAAAAAATTAATATAAAGGAATTGAATTTCAGAGAAGGCGATACAGGCGATTTTATAATCCATAATCTCGACAATTGCACGGGTTGTGGAAGTTGCGTATTAATCTGTCCCGCAAATTTGTGGCGATTAGAAAAGGGAAAATCAAAATTAACCGAAGATTATCAAGACCGCTGTATGGAGTGTGTCGCTTGCGAAACTATTTGTGATTATAACGCAATTACCTTTATATATCCCAAAGGTGGTACTGGTATTAAATATCTGCATGGATAATTATAATTATTTATAAAAAGGATTAAAATCGCAAATCTTTTATAGATTTGAAAAAAGTCCTGGTGGACTTAACTTATTTGTCATAGCATATATAATTGCGGATTCCCACGCTTTTTGCCGTGTCATTAAATTATTTGTCATTATACCGATAGATCCCATTTTTCGTTTAGTATCTTTTATTCCCGTTAATTTATCTATGATATGACCCAATTCCTCTCCGGATCTGACCATTTCTACGATTTTAGACGGAATAGGCATATAGACGCCACAACCGAGTTGAAAGTTCCCATCTGTGTCAATTATAGCACACCATCCAGTAACGAAAAATCTTTGAAATTTTGAGACGATTCCGCCTTCCATTCCGATAGATAAATCCCCTTGAATAGAGACTAAGGCATTATTTGAATAACCCTACTTATCATTGATTGAGTTCTTTGATATTCTTCATTATTTGACCGATATCGAATGAAAATAATTCTGATTATACCATTATTTCTCATTAAACTAGTTTCATAATAAATTTTAAAACAACTAGTCACCTATGTCCAATCAAGTGTAAATAAAATGAAGTAGGTGCAAAGAAATGCCAAAATATAATGTACAAGTATTGAATGATGAAATTTTGAAAAAATTAGCGTTGAAGAATCGATATAATTTTCTGAATACGAATTTACAGCAGATTTTAAGCGATGAGGAGTTTGCCTTTTTAAAAGAGGTCGAAAAATTCTGCATGAAATTCGAGAAAGAGAATAATGTAACGCATGGTATGGATGAAGACGTCTATGCTTGGATTCCCTCATTTGGTGAAGCCGGGTTAGTCACCCGTGGACATAAATTCGACATGATTGGGATGGAATTTGGCAATGATTTTGGGCTAACTAAAGAAATGATGCGATCTCTAGCTGTTGATATGTTTGACCCGCAGTTCAACATGGCGATGGGCGCCTCGACCCTTGCAATTAATCCCATTGAAGCACATCATGAGAATATAGATGCTCGTCTTGACGCATTGAAAGACATGGTGACTGGAAAAGCTCCGGGCTGCATTTTAATTACCGAACCAGAGAGAGGCTCAGATGCGACGCATATGTTGACTGAAGCTACTGCGAATGATGATGGGAGTTTTACTATAAACGGAACCAAGATTTTCAACACAAATGCGCCGAAAAGCAAGTGGGCAGTATGTTATGCCACGGCTGAAAAAAACAATTGGGAGCAAATGGGTCAATTTTTAATTGATACATCTTGGGATGGCTGGAATTGTGAACGTGTAGGAATACCATGGGTTCCAAAAATCTGGATCGGTAAAGAAGAGTTTAAAGATCTTAGGGTTCCAGCAGAGTACGTCTTAGGTGGAATTGGAAAAGGTAGAGAGCACTTATTTGAGGGATTGGTTCCAGAAAGGATAGGAATTGCAATTGTCTGCGTTTCTCAGGCTTGGAATGCCATAGCTCATGGAGTTATTTATGCAAACATGCGCAAACAATTCGATAAAGCTATTTTAACATTCCAAGCTGTCGGGCATTTGCTCGCGGATTTATGGGCTCAAATCACAAATATGACCCTAGCAATCCTCTGTTTTGCTCGAGAATATGATAAAAAATTTGAGAAATTCGAAGGCAAAATTCCCGCCGGCGTTAATCAGGTCATGGTTGCATCGGCTAGTCAGATGAAATCTCAAGCAGCAGCCCTCACCGAACGGGTTTGTTATGAAGTCGCTAATGTAATGGGTGGCGCTGGTGTCTGCGATAATACGTTAATGCATGATCTTTTAGGAGTTTCTAGAATTCAAGAAGTTGTCGGTGGAACACGCCAGATTCAGCAATATATCTTAAGCATGGCTATGCATCAAATGTTCAAAATGCTGTAAATTTTCTCTTCTTTTTTTAAAATACTTTTCTATCTTCTTTTTCATTTAATAGCCATTTCCATAAAGGTATAAATTTTATTCGTTTTAATGTAACTTTCTCTTTATTTGACTTTCCAACAATAAAAAAAAATCTCAATGACTAGCTAAATTCGTGAAATCCGCCATAATGTAAATAGTTCGCTTAATTGAGAGAAGGTTTTTCCTTTTACAAAATCGATGGGATTCATCGAAATTCCTTTTAACAGTTGAATTTTACGTAATGCTGTAATGAAGCTCACTTCCCCGTTAGCATAGCGGCATATATCTTTTAAATGACCTCGGAGAATAACATCGGGTTCCGGTTCAATGTGTCCAATCTTAACGTCAATATTTTTCCCATTGATAATCATTGTCAATGTGCCAATAGCAATTATATTTAGCGCAATAGTTTTTTGTATACCTTTTATCCAAGTCCGTTTTTGAGGACTGGCTTCAATATTAGCGATAAATAATGCCTGAACTAATTGAGCCAACCCTTCTAAAGTAAGTTGTTTAATGGAAAGCTCTTTTTTTTCTAGGCGATTTTCATAAATTCGGATGAGTATGGCTGCGAAGGGCGCAGACCAACTTACTATTTTATGTAATTGAGTAGCATGAATATCTTTTGAAAGGGCGACTTTTAGCATATCGAGTTTACCCAGAATTAAATTAATAACTAACCCAATTGAATTAATTTCAATTAAGGGATTCTCTTTGGAAACTTCATTGATAATCTCAATGGAATCACCTGCAAAACAGACTGTAAAGGAGGTGCGGTCTTTGATTCGGATTCCAATTTTATGCCCGTCCATAATTTTCAGAAAATATTTAATTTCAGGACGTTGCTTCATGACCTGAATTGATTTCCGAAAGTAGAAAAGGAAATCATTCACACCCATTTTTATTTCAGTAATGGGACATCCAGCATGATCCTCAATAAGATCGCGAATAAGATTCTCCATTAAATACATTCGAGCATAGCGAAAGGTAAGCTCAGTAAAATTTGAAAATACAGCTTGAATTGTAAGTGGTTCCTTGGTAGGTGTAATCTCGGTTTCTTTTAATTTCTCATTTAATTTTGTATTGACTTCGCCTATAATGGAATCTAGCTCTTCAATATATTTTTTGGCCTTAATCTTGTATTCTGGTTTGGTTGATTTGGTGATTTGCTGTTTCTCTTCGGGCAATTTTTGACTATAAAAGGAAAATTTCTCCTTTCCAGCATCTCTCTGAATCAATTCAGTTAATAAAGGTTGATTGAACACAATACTTGCAAATAATGCGTCACTTGCTTGCTCAAGTTCTGGAGAGAGAGGTGGCGATGTTTCTTCAGAGCAAGTTTCACTCTGGATTAAAATAATCGATAATACCTCTCCATAAATTGCAAATAGAATTCTCCTATTATTTTCTAGAGGGACACGATAAAATCCCTCCTCGTATTTATTAAATTGATTTACGATCTTCATTAAAGTAGTATCAATTTCTTCACGAACCGATTCATCAAGGGGCATTAAATCTCGTCGAAAGACAAATTGCCGCCCACTTTTAATAAAAATATAAACGCCTACAATCATATAAAACAAAACCGCACTTTAAGTTAAGTTTCGGAGTTCCTGTTCAATATTCTCGGGTAATTCTTTTAAAATCCGCTCAATTAATTCTGCTTTTCTCACCCCATAAATCTTTTCAATATGGAATGATTTGGCAATTTGCCGAATTTTGGTGTTTGTTAAAGAATTCAGAATATGCTCTAGATGTTTCAACTTTTCCTCTTTACTAACAGACAATGTGCCGGTAATTCTCTCAGGCTCAGATATTTTAATCTGTTTCGAGGAAACTATGCCCTCCCATTCCTCCAATTTCTTAGGCTTCTCGGAAAATTTTAAACACTCTATTCCGCTCTGAGCGCATAACAATTCAATTCCCTCATCGAACCCCGGTGCAATTAAGACTGCATGAACCAGTGCATCTTTCTTCCGTTGGAGCTCATTCGCCTTCAATTGCTGGATCTGGTTCAAATAGTCCAGCACATAATCTTTAGTGACTTTCAACATGGTAAATTGTGCTACTGAAACTGACTCGGAAGCCTTATTTTTCTTGCGATTTGTGTTCCAAGCAATAGCATCCCACGTAAAATCAAGATATTTAACTCCAAATTTAATATTAGTAGGATCATACTCCCGCTCTAACAGTTTTTCTTTGTATTTCTTGAAAGCCAATTTTTTATATGCATTCTCAATAGAAAGGAGATAGGTGGCATCTAAATTGTAGTTTTTGATATAATAGCTTGCCAAGCGAGTTACTAATTCCGAAGGTGTGTAATTGCTGATATCCCGCAAGAGCACTGCACATAGACCTGGAGTTGGGGGCATAATATCGAAAAGGTATTGAAATGGGTCCAAAAGATATTTATATATTTTATCTGCCACTTCAAAAAATTCTTCTTCGGAAAATTCATTCAGATACAGGATATATTCACGGATGGTCCGTTCCACTTCGGGGACAATAAGCGGAATTTCCTCAAACTTCTCCTTTTCACAGGTGAAAACCACATAAATTTTGGGAGACTCACGCCCTGCAGTTTTATCGGTTATCGCTCGTAGATAGGTTCCAATAAATGCTTGCTTCGTTTTATCCTCACTAACGGTCATAAAACGCTCAAGTTCATCAAAAAGCAGAACTATAATATATTTATTCTGCCCGGTTAATTTAATTATTTCCTCCAAATTATGCAATGCTTCTACTTGCGATAGTTCTTCATAGCCTTCCATTTCCCCCATCAGAATCATTTTCCCAGTAAGGAATTTCTGCGCATCTTTCTCTATTAAATTTAAAAGCCCCTCTCGAAGGCGCTTTTGCGGGAGATTTTTAATGACATCAGCTGAATGCAATAAGCATGCCCTTAGTTTGTCTGAAATACTATTAATAATGTCCCTATATACACGGGTTATTACAATTGAAGGTTGCTCGCCCCCATATTTGGTGAGTTCAATGAATGCGATACACGCATTCTTTACATACTTCTCAATAATAATAGCAGCCTGTCTCAAGGTAACCGACTTGCCACTTCCAAAAGTGCCAATAATTGGACGGACAATAGAAAACCGGAGAAGAAAAACGTTATTGATGTCATTTTTAAACATCTCACTAATACAAACTTTCTTATAATTTTTCTCAATGACATGTTTGCCATCAATGAGCCGATCAACTAAGATTTTTTCAAATTCACCGATTGGTTCACCCCGCTTTAGCAGGTGTAAATCCCGAATTTTAGTTGTGAAATAGTCAATCATTTTTAAACATCTCTCAAAGCAAACCAAGTCTTCGTCCGAGACCGTTGAAGGCTAATTAAACGTGGCTTTCTTTTTTGTAATTCAGAAAGTAAAGCATTAAACTGGTCTCCAGACAAATTATATTTATTTTGAATATCCTCTTTATATTTTTCATACCAAATCTGGCCCATTGGGTCTTTGGATGCCCGTATATACTCCTGTCTTAAAATAGATTCGAACTCATTCACATTAACGGTTTTAAATGAATAGGTATACTTCCGATTTTTTTGAAGCGCACCGCATCTTGCTAGAAGATTGAGATAATAACTTAGTTCTTGAATTGATATATTAGCTTGTAAGGTCTGCAACTTTTCATGAATCTGCTCAATTACAGGAATATTGACAGTGGATAAGACCTGAAGGAGAAGATCTTTCAATTTCTTTCCATTAATTTCTAGAGCGAAAATGGCATTAGAGAGTGTTACGTTAAAATTGTTTAATGCTGCATTTCCTAATTCGGTAAGCTGATAGTCTATCGCATCTATTAACCCTAGTTTAATACAGTATTCAATGTACTTTTTTCTCTGGGAAATGGAAAGCATGCCTCGCCCCTTCTTTATTAAGGAGAATGCTTGATCTTCTCCTAGCTTTTTTATTAATTGATCTGGCGAAGCCGATTCTTTCGCTTTTTCCAAAATTACCTTTAACTTTTCATAGGTCATTAATCATCACTACATTTCAATCAATCGATATATTTCTTTTTTTGGGAAATAGATATGAATAAAAAATAGGGAACTAATTGTTTTAGCATGGGTCACGATATCACCTATTATTGCAGGAAATATAATTGTGGAGAGTGTTGTGAAAGAGGCTGGAATATTTTTGTCACGGAAAATGATATAAAGAACTGGGAGACAAGTCGCCCAGAGATATTAGATGAAGTTATTTCAGAGGTTATTGATAATAAAATAAGAAAATTACTTAAAAAGAGAACTGTCGAATTCCCAGATGGGAAAATTCGGAATATATGTATTTTCTATGATTTTAATGCAAAATGTCTTATTCATGATTTTAATCCTGAAATTTGCAGAAATTTTTCATGCACAAAGCATCTTTTTTTTATATTTCGCCTTTTCAATAGCCTTTCTCATTTAATAGATGCGCTAAGTCCCAATTCTACGAGTTGAAATTTTTAACCCCGCAATAGGGACTATTTTTAACTATATCTAGCAATTATTCTGAACTACATAATATTGGATAAAATTCAAAAAAATTATTGATTAAGGAGGAT
>Ga0315310_10002385_pt1 | contig 11743 bp, 12 predicted proteins | sample TDP5_MG_FD_203630 | JGI IMG/M metagenome (GOLD analysis project Ga0315310, IMG submission 203630) | Freshwater sediment microbial communities from Lake Towuti, South Sulawesi, Indonesia - TDP5 | ecosystem: Environmental > Aquatic > Freshwater > Lake > Sediment | place: Indonesia: South Sulawesi... | reverse complement strand
TAGCTAACCCGGTTTTCTTCGCAGCCTCTTCCTTCACTTCACCAACAACTTCCCATGAGCCTTTAACATTAGGTAAAATTTCAAGAGGAATTCCGAGAGTTTCACAAATGTCTTCAGCCCAGATGCGTCTCCTTATATCAAAGAGCATGGTACGTGAAGCCATAGAGTAGTCTGTGGCTAATGCACCGGTTAATTTATACTCAATGTAGTCCTTTGGGAAAACCAGTGATTTAATTTTCTCAAACACTCGAAACCTTTCTTTCTTAACCCAGAGGATTTTGGCAGCTGAAAAGAAGTAATCAATCGGAACGCCTGTTTTCTCAATAACCTCCTCCGGCGACAATAATTTCCTCATCGCTTTAGCGATCGATATGGTTCGCTTATCAAGCCAGATAATGCTATTCATGAGTTTCTTGCCCTCAGCATCTAATGGAACAACGGCCTCCCTTTGAGAATCCACTCCAACACAAAGTATAGATTTACCAGTTATCCCTGTTTTTTCAATTAGATTTCGTACAGTCTTAACTACAGCGTCCCACCACCAATCTGGATCCTGCTCAGCCCAGCTGGGTTGAGTATGGAAAACTCCATACTCAGCCGTCTCCATAGCAATTCGTCGTCCGTTAACGTCAAAAAGAACAGATTTACAGGCCGTCGTACCGCAGTCTATTCCTAGAAGGTACTGAGTCATACCGTATTCTTCATCTTACTGTGTTAATGAGGGTTTCCCTTCTCTTTTCGGGGGACATTGCCAAAAGAGGTATAATACCCTTCTCTTGAGGAAGCGAGGGGATGACCAAAGCCTTGAGGATGCTTCCTTTGAAGACATCAGCTCTTTCTGACAGAGTTTTGCAACTTTCTAATCTAAGGTTCTCACCGTAAAGAAAATCTAAGTAATCTTTTCCGTGGGTACCCATTATTCCTTCGAGAGATTCGAAGGCTGGAACGCCCTTTATGAGAAGAACCTTCTCTAAGGAATGAAGACCTAATAAATGCGTAATATATTTGGTGGCGTCGATCTTTCCCTCAGCCATAAGCCTCAGAATGATCGGTATGTGGTAGGGAGAAGCGCCGCTGGTTCCCGTGATGAACGGGCCGTTATAATGAATCTTGTTCGTGGGAAGCTCAACCGCATCCTTGTCAACACCGCCAAAGAAGCTTACAACCCCGCCTTGCCTAACGATCTTTAAGGCTTGGATTTGGGCTATCGGGCTGCTTGCAGCCGTTATGACGACATCTGCTCCGCGGCCGTCTGTTATGCTGTTTATCTCGTTTACAAGGTCTTCCGTGGTCTTATTGAGCACGTAGTGATCGGCCACACCTAGTTCTTTTATCATATTCAGCCTCCACTCTGAATGCTGGGCTACAACGACTGTTCCAGCTCCAGAACTCTTTGCCAACTCGGCGTGCATGCACCCTAGAGGGCCGCCGCCGATCACTACAACAACATCGCCTTCAGCTACGCCTTGAATAATGTTATAGACGTTTCTTTTTCTATTCCACCTTCCAGGTCTCACTAACTTCTTATGAGCGTGAAGGGCACAAGCAAACGGTTCTGAAACCGACGCCATATAAAGCGGAACGCCCTTCGGTAGCGAGATAACAGGATTAATTTTTTTCTTCAAAAGTTTCTCCGGGATCACCGCGTACTCTTCGAATCCTCCGTCATAGTTGAAGCCGAAATCCTCTCGGAAATTGCAAGATTCAGGTCGTCCTTCGGTGCAGTTGACGCATTTCTCGCAAGCGATAACTGGTGCTATTACAACCTTCTCGCCTTCGGTGAAGGTTCTGGTCTCCCTCTCGCCGTCTACTTGAACGTCGAATTCTCGTACTCTCCTCCCAACCTCCACGATCTCTCCGGTGACCTCATGTCCCGGGACTATTGGATACGATTTTATAAGCTTGTGACCTACAAAATATTTCTTTTCATCCGTCCCGCAGATGGCGCACGCTGCAACCCTGATTAAGATCTCGCCATCTCCTATTTTGGGGATTTCCCTCTCTTTTACATTCAATATTCTCGGTCTTTCCAAAACTGCGCAATACATTTTTAGATTCTCCACTCTCATTTCTCGGCTTTTTGACGCCAATCAATTAAAACTTTTCCATGAGTTTCGGGTTTTTCAGCTGTTTTGCACGCAGAGATTATGGATTCGCGGTCCTTCGCAGTGAACTTTTTGGGAAAGATTATTCGGCTAAGGATTTTTCTGAATTCTTCTCGTCTTAACCATTGTAAGACATCCGGATAATCGATGGCTGCGCTTCTCGTTGTGCCCTTCAGAGTCAAACCCTTCTCGAGGAGGGTTCGTGTTTTTATTGGAACCTCCTCCTCGCTTACACCTACGAGTAAGCAGGTGCCGCCGGCAGACAAAAGGGATAAGGCTTGATCTATCGTCATCTCTGCGGCTTTTCCACCTACGCATTCAAAGGCTACGTTAAAGGAAGATTGAAATTCTTTTCTTATCATTTCCTCCTTAGTGTTAAGAACAGTTGCAAAGTTTTTCATCTTCTCAAGTTTAAAATTGAAGATATCAGTTACGAGGATGTTGTCTCTAGAAATTCCAACGATTTGAGAGAGTATGGCGGCGGTGATGAAACCCATAAAACCGCCTCCTAAAACGGCCACCCGGTCGTCAAAATTGACCTTAGCCTGCCTAATAGCTCGGTTAATAACTGTTAAGGGCTCTGTTAGAACAGCAACCTCTTCTGGAACATCGCATGGTGCAGGGAAGACGCATGCGGCAGGATGAATAAAGAGGGTTCTAGAAAGGCCGGGCGCGTTGCTTGCAAGAAACCTGACATCTTCGCAGAGGTTCTCACCAGCCCCTTCAGGTCTGCAAGATCTGCAAGCGCGGTAAATGTCTGGATACTTCTCTGGGTTGTGAACGTAGCAAGGTATGTTGGGGACGACTACTACGATGTCACCTTTAAAAAAGTTTTGAACGTTATCTCCGACCTCTATTACTTGGGCAACGCCCTCATGAAAGACACATAGAGGTAGGCGTTCACGAAGAATTTCGGGAGGACGAGAGCAGCTTACATATCTTAGATCAGCGTGGCAGATTCCGGTGAGCCTTGTTTCTAATAGTAGGCAGTTGTCTGGAAGTTCGCTGATCTCTTCTTGGCGTTCTCTCATCTCGTAGGGACCCCTGACCTCAAAGATCCTTGAACGAACTGGTTGAGGCAGTCTCTTCTTGTGTGAGGCTTTCTCGATAACATTGAGCCCCTTAACCAATTATATTGCCCTCTTATTAGAATTGAATACCACAGATTTATTTTCTTTTTCAAACGGTTCGAGATAAGAGAAAATGGGTTACAACCTCGACATCAATAAGAGTATTCTTACGAATGTGAAGTGCATTCTCAACTTTTTCTAGTTTCTTCCGGAACATTGTCGTTTCTTTCTTGGGTTGACTGAAGTCTGAACAAACGATCAAAGAATTTGTTTCAATGAATATAATTTGTTTGATGGGATACACCAGATGAGTGGACAAAGCGTCATCAAGATGGCTGGGTGGCTACATGCCTAGGGAAAGAACAGTTACTTTTATTGGCTAAGATGGCCGCGACTCTGGATGTTATCTCCAAGGGTAGGCTGGAATTAGGCATCGGCGCCGGATGGAACCGAGATGAGTATCAAGCCTATGGCGTGCCCTTCCCGGAGACAAGAGTTAGAGTAGAGCAGATGAGGGAAGGAATAGAGATAATCAAGAGGATGTGGGCCGAGGAAAAGGTGAATTATCTAGGAAGATATTTCGGGGTAAAGGATGCCTCTTGTGAGCCGAAGCCCCTTCAAGAGCCCTATCCTCTGATCACCGTGGTTGGAGGCGGCGAAAAACTGACCCTAAGAGTCGCCGCTGAACACGCTAATAGATCCAACTGGTTTGGGACACCGGAACAATGCAAGCACAAGTTGAAGGTCTTAGAAGCGCGCGCTAAATCTTATCACAATTTTATCAAGCATCATTCTTGTTACTTTGCAGAAGATTTTAAACGATCATCAAAATATGATGAGAAATCGTAAATAATCACTTATATCTCTCACGTCTACGCTCCCTCTTCCGCTTTTCGCGACGCATCCTCTTCTTCTTCCACTTCTTGCGGATAACGACCTACCCCTTACCCAGTTCTGTTTCACGCACAATAGTTAAGCGCAACTTTTAAGGTTTACTCGATGCGTCCGTTTGTCAGACGGTTCTCGCTAACAGGGTCAACTATTCGATAACAGAGTGATACCAGTTTAGAATGTATTCAGGCAATTGGAGTCCTTTTTCACTCAATCTTTCTGCCAATTTGACGGGAAGAGGGCTCAGCAAGTATGCTGTTCTCATGTAAAACCTCCTTGGCTGACCGGGTTTAACCCTCTCCTCTAGAACTATTTTACGATCCGAGATTTTATCTAACAGTGAGCCTCTGTTTCCAATTATCGAAAAAACTATTCCTCCCAAGCTTTTGAAGATATTGCACCAAGTGACTAGAGGTCGGGTTTCACCTGAATATGATACTAGAATCTCGAGGTCCCCAGCTCTCGGGCGAGGGGTGTTGACACCTCTTGCAATGTAGATGTTGTCGCCGAGGAATCTTTTGATGTGGAATAGCCTTATGGCGGTCATTTTGATCACTTCGTTGGCGGTTCCCTTTCCGCCTAAGAACACATCACCGTGTCTCTCCAAGAGATCAACGCAGAAGTCATATGCTTCAGAATCAACATTACTATCGATCATACTTCCCAAAACGGGAAATTCTTCCTCAAGCATTTCATGGACCCTCTCCACGGAACGATTCTGGAAGACGGCTTCACTCATCATTTGAAGAAGAGAAAGGCTTCCGAGCTCAAATATGTCACCCATTATGCCAGTTTCGGTGTATTCCTCTGAGGGCCCTTCCTTTATCCTCCCTGTCAGATTTACTACATGCCCGTATCTTTGGACAATTTGAGATATCGACGAGTCTAGGTTGGAGGTTATCAGCCCCATCTTAAATTTTTGGCTGGATGTGTCCTTGACGTATCTCGCAAGGTCTTCGGCGAGGGTCTTTGGGTCCTCGGATTCACCACTCCCAGAATTGATCAAGAGTAATATCCTCTCATACTTTTTCTCTAGTTTCGACGAGGCATCGTACATGTCCTTTCCAGGGAACCCGGGATCATCAGGTGTGATTACAACCTTAAAATCTTTCATCGTGGCCATTTGACTCATTGCTATGTTTAATGAATGTAAAGACCTACCTGAACCACCACAGACTATGCAATCGGCGGATCTTAAGTCCTCGTATAACGGAAGCAGAGTCTCCATTTTCACATTAAGGAGGTTATCTCTAATCCTGTTGATGTATTCTATGCTACAGATTTTGCCTCTGATCTCCTCCACCTCGCCCTCAATATGCAACTGAATCAAATAAATAGATCCTGAGTATATAGCGCTTTTGTGGTATCCGTCTGTTAGCGTTTTGGTCTTCCTTGTGTTTTTTAGGAGGCAAAAAAGGTAGTGCAGAAACTCATATTTTGCCAAATCGAAATTGTTGAGGCAGTCTTGCGATCGGGTGATAATGAGCATCGAGAATCTTAGCCATCTTTTCAGCCTTTGCTCTTCCAATGCCATCCACCGAGGAAAGCTCAGCGACGGAAGCGGTGAAAACTCTCCGGGCGGTTCCGAATCGTTTAAGTGCTCGATCGGCGAGTTTAGGCCCGATGCCCGGGAGACTAGAAACCAGTAGCAGTTGCATCTTCTCCGAGGCTTTTACCTTACGCCTTTTTTGAATGAGGGGCCCTTTTGGTCGAGTGAAACTTCTGTGCTTGGCTAAGGTGTGGATGAGATCCGCGGTTTGCTGGGCGTCGGCGGTAAAGAACATGCCTAAGCCATATTGAAGGGTTAGGGTGGTTAAAGCGCCCCAGAAAGCTCGAGGCCTCTTCATCTTCTTGATGAAAACGGGGAAATCTCCCTCAACTATCAACAGCGGATAATCGTAGGCTTCGCATAAGCGGTGAGCTTGTTCAAACAGCCTGCCGGAATACAACGATTTGGCAAAGTCTCGTTCCTCCTTTCGCTCAACAGCACACTGTGGAAAGACCACGTAGTCGCCCACATCCAGCATTCGATACTCGATTTGTAAACCAAGCTCTCTCAAGAGATCAGGGACCCTGGATGCCTTTTCACGCTCGTCAACGACAACTCGAGGCTTCATCACCATGATCCACACGCGCCCATTAGAACCTATTAGCATGGACGCTCAAAAACGTTAAGCAACGCTGAGCCTGGCGCTTTTAGACGGTCAGAAGGGCAAGAGCGTGGTTAGTGACGGGATGGGAAGGAAATACAAAGCGTAGACGGCGAGGATTAGCATAAGAACGGAGACGAAAGCCAAGGCATAGTCTGGTCTTTTCGTTTTCAGCACGTAGAGGTTGGTTCGCTTCTCGCTGGCTCCCCAGGCCCGGGACTCCATGGCCTCGGCGAGCTCTAGGCTTCTTCGGATGGCACTAACAATTAAAGGAATGAGGATGGGGATGTAATTCCTCACCCTCTTCATGAAGCTTCCGCGCTCAAGCTCTAACCCCCTGGCCTTCTGAGCGTCCATGATGGTTTGCGCCTCCTCGGCTAAAACAGGGACGAAGCGAACCGCGGTGGTGAAGGCGAAGCAAAACTCGTAGGGGACGCGGCTCTGCTCCAAGGCCAAGCCTAAATGGTCTGGCGACGTGGTGAGGAAAAAGACGGAGAAGGATTCCACCAACACTATGAAGCGAAGGGTCATGGAGAGAGAGTATTCTATAAGAGTCATGGACGGGAGTTGGGGGTATTCCGTATAAAAGTATGTGAAAACGAAGTTGAACAGAAAAATGATAAGGGCAAACATCAACGCTCCCCTCATAGATCTGATCCATTCCCGTTGAACACCAGCCATCCACACGAAGGGCATCTGAACAAAGAACAACAAGATGAGGGGCAACAATTTGTTGAACATAACCGCTATCACGAACATCACACAAACATACAAGAATTTGACTCGGGGGTCTAGGCGATGAATGGGTGATGAAACCCTTCTGAACCTGAAGCCCTCAAAGACGCTCATGAGGAGGCCTCCAAAGAATTCAGCAAAACCCTTCTTGCCTCATAAACATCGATCAAGTCGGTTGGCAACCCCAAGTCCTTCAACCCAAGGAAGATTTGGGTTATCTGCGGAGGAACGATGGAAGCCTCTGCAACAAGATCATAGTTGGTTAGGAGCTTCTTGGCCTCGCCGTCAGCCACCATCTTTCCCTGAGTCATCAACACAACGCGGGGATTACACTCTGCCACAAATTCAACATCATGCGTGACGATGATCACTGTCTTTCCTTGAGCGTTCAACTGAACAATAAACTGTCGCAGCTTCTCCTTTTGCTGATAGTCTTGGCCGATGGCAGGCTCGTCAAGTATGACCACCTTAGGGTTCCAAGCGAGAACCGAGGCTAGGGCAACCCTTTTTCTTTCTCCCCCGCTGAGCATAAACGGGGATGTTTGGCGATACTGAGTCAAGCCCAAAAGATTGAGAGCCCACGTCACCCGCCTCTTGATGGCGTCTTCCTTAAAGCCAAAGTTTCGGAGGGCAAAGGCAACCTCCTCCTCAACTGTTTCACAAAAAAGCTGATGGTCTGGATTTTGAAACACGAATCCAACTTTTCGGGCGAGGCTGGCCACGCTCACCTCCCTGATGCTAACCCCGTCAACCAAGACCTCCCCCCTTGTTGGCTTCAACAACCCATTGAAGTGCTTCACGAGTGTGGTCTTCCCCGCACCATTCTGGCCCATTATCGCCAGAAATTCTCCTTCCTTTATATCCAAGTTTATGCCTCTCAGCGCTTGGACTCCATTAGGATAGGTGAACCATAAATTCCTCACTTTGATGATTTCTTTATGAGGGGAGCCCAATCTTCTCAACTCTAGAATTATGTTATTACGTGCTTTAGTTTTTCGGGGTGCCTCATTTTGAGCCCAGTGTGTTCACCCCATTTTCTCCAGTTAGGCTTTCCTCCCACGATGGGCATGTAATAGCAGTCTCTCTTACTTCTTATTTTAATTGCACCCACCACATCAACGTGCTTTTTTACCTTTTTTGGCTCTTTCGCATTAATTCTAAGCTTTTTGAAGCTCGTGAAGAGCAGCTTCAGTAACTCAAAGTCTGTGAGCCTTAAATAAGGGAAACCGTCTCCTCTCACCGAGCCATCAGCATCCCAAAGTCCAGCGCAGAAGTATCCTCCTAAGGTCCAGTCGCGTAGTAGGCGTTTTAGAACATCTCTCCTCCATCTCCCTCTAAAGCTACACAGCCTAGCTAAGATAACATTGCTTAAGTATATCGTGTAAATGTTAGCTTTACCCTGAGCGTACAGCTTCTCGCCCTCATGTAAGGCTTTTTCTTCATCTCCTTCCAATAGCTTGCCGAAGCGTCCTATTCCTTTGAACCCGAGTTGCCAATAAAGGATTGGGGTACCGAAAGGTCTGAGCGCAGCGGCTATGACTGGTATGAGGTCTAAGGAACTTTGATAGATTACCACCCTATCGTTCAGCTTTCCTGTACCGCTTCTAACAGCGCCATCTCCAACAATCCAGCCAATCACGTAAGCTAGTTTCGGTGTCGGTATAACTCCGATAATTATAGTTTCAATTCCATTTACCTTTCCTGGCGCTTTAAACGGTTTATCGCTTATCACCGGGTACGTAGGCAACTTTCTTCCTGTCCATCGTTCGACGCACAGTTGATCAAGTAATGCCTTAATTAACCAGCGGCTTTTTCGGAAGAAATGGGCAACAAACGCTGGGCTGACCTTCCACTCCTTAAGTTTCAATATTATTTCTTTTAGTCTTTCCGGCTTTACCTTTTGTATCATTTCCTCCCTAGTCTTGGCTTCTCGTATAATCGGGAGCTCTGGCATCTCTTTTTCTACATCGAGCCACTCAATCACGCTTTAAAACCTCCCGCAGGAGCTGGGAAGCCTCCTCTGAGGTCACCGGAACCCTGTTGAGATGTACCCCGCTTTCCTCAAGAACCTGATAAAGTCTGGTTGCCTTGGGGATTCCGACGCCGATCAAGCGGGCCCGTTCAGAGTTAAAGACCTCTCGAGGCTCACCATCCAACACTATCTTTCCCTCATTCATGACGATAACGTGGTTGGCGTATTTCGAGGCTAAATCCAACCGATGTTCAACAAGAATGACGGTTATGCCCAGCTTTTTGTTGAGGTCATGAATCACCTCAAAGATTTTCTGAGCGCCTAATGGGTCAAGGAAGGAGGTGGGTTCGTCGAGCACCATGATCTCCGGTTGCATGGCGAGCACGCAGGCTATGGCGACCCGTTGTTGCTGCCCACCAGAGAGTTCATGAGGCGCCCTGTCGCGAAGGTCTTCGATGCCAGTCATCTGAAGAGCCCAGTCAACCCGTTCCTTGATTTCGTCCCTCGGCACCCCAAGGTTTTCGAGGCCAAAGGCCACGTCCTTCTCCACGGATAGGGCAAAAAGCTGGTTTTCTGGATTCTGAAAAACAAGCCCAACGTGTCTTGCCAGCTCATAGATGGGATGCTCCTCCACCCTAAGACCCGCAACCACCAAGGCCCCCTCGAGTTTCCCCTGGTAAAAGTGGGGGATGAGGCCGTTAAAACACCGACACAAGGTCGTCTTGCCGCAACCGCTGGGACCGGTAAGAATCACAAATTCCCCAGTCTCTAGCCTTATGGAAACGTCTTCGACAGAGGGCCTTGTCATGCCTGGATACGTGTATGTTAGACCCCCCGTTTCGATGATCGCCAACGCCTGGCCCGCCTATCCTTATTGGCAAAACAGTTCATTCATTTAAGAGTAGCTACTTAAAAAAGAGTTACCTCAATCTCCGTTTTAAAAGCCTCGCACAACGCTTGAGGCTGGCCTCCACGTCTCCCACCCCATTAGCCCCCGCCGAAGTCGAGTGTCCTCCACCCATGCCGTGGAGGTACTCGCCCAGGGGCTTGGCTATGTCTCGCCCCAGATGTATTCCGGTTGTTTTATGGAAATCGTGGCTGGATCGCAGACTGACTTGAACAGCGTCCCCTCTCTGGCCCGCAACAGCAGCCACGTGAGCCCCCAACCCGATCAAGGCCCTGGCGGCTGAGGCCTGGTAAGCGCTCACATGAGACAGAGCAACCAGCCACCCATTAACCCTCATGAGTCTGGCGCGTTGGCATGCCTTCAGTCGCGCTATGCGCTCCGAGGGGTCGATTGGCAGGGAAAGAATGGGAAGAGTTTCTTCAGCGTTCACTCCCGAGTCGATGAGGTCGGCTACGGTTTTGAGCGTGGTCGATTTGGCTAAAATGAAGTGTCTCGTGTCAAAGGCTATTCCGAGGAACAACGCCTTGGCTTCAACAACCGTGGGTTCGATCCTTGCTTCCTTGAAAAAGCGGTAGATGATCTCGCAGGTGGATGAAGCCTTCTCATCCGCCACGCAGAGGGTTGCGAGGCGCTCCGTTTCTGGGTGACTCGCGTGATGATCCACCACGACGAGTGGAGCACTGGAAGTCTTAACTCTTTCGCTCCAGTCATCCAACTGCTGGATGGTGTTGGTGTCCAACAAAACGATGAGGCCCGCCTCTTCGATACGTGGCTGCGTTGTTAACTTCATGGGCAAGGAGTCTAGCAAGGATTTGGAAAGTCTGCTAAGTCCCTTAGCCGCGGCTGCCTCAACCCTTAATTCGGGTCGTAAGCGCTCCAGCAGTCCAGAAAGAGCGAACGCAGCGCAAACAGCGTCTGGGTCCGCGTTGTGGTGACACAACAAAACGGCTAACTTGACGTCATTTTCATCTATGAGAGACGTTATCTCGTGGATTTGCATGCGAGCTTCCTCAGATATGTTTCAATAGACATGAAAGCCTTTTTCGTGGCTTCGCTAGCCAGTTTTTTAACGTCATAGTTCTTCATCAAGGGCGACAGAGTGACTTCCACGTCCACGTTCACGGTGATGGGCTTCGACCCTTCGGTGTCGACGGTTATGTTGAGGACAGAGATTCTTCCCGGAGGAATCTTAGAAAGAATATATCCTCTCGCTGCTTTCTCCGCAGTGTCACATAACTCCTCCACCTGCTCAGTGGTGAGCTCAGGTATGCCTATCTCTTCCAAAAGCTCTCACCTAAGGAGGAGGGGGCGCGAGCGGGCGCAGGTCCCGCTGCAGTTTCACTTGCAGATCCTTCACTTGGCTTCGCAGCCGCTCCTCCTGTTTGCCCAGCACGTTGATCCTCATGTTTAGGAGGTCTTTCCGCTCGTTTAGCTCGGTGGTCACCTTTGCCTTCTCAGATCTCACTAGAAGCGAACCAATTGACTTGTAGATGACCGCGTCGTCGGTTACCTTTTCCAGCTCGCTTAACGCCTGCTCGGTTTCGGTGAGCTCTAGCTCAAGCTGCTGCTTTTGCGTCAAAACCGCCTGCAACGTCTGCTGTAACTGTTGAAGCCTCAGCAAACGCTGCTGAACCTGGGGTGGAAGCGTCGAGATCTCTTCACTCATCCCAATTCCTCAAACAGTTCGCTTTGAACTCCTTCAGCATTATGACCTCGCGTTAATTAAGTGTTTTCACTCTCCAGTCGGTAATCACTCTTTGCCGAGAGACTCTAGAACGAAGTATGTATCCTTTATGAGCGCGATCCAGTGTAGATAAGAGTTGATGGCAGCCCTCAAAGCGGGCGTGTCGCTCGCCTCAAAGCTGAGGGTTAACCTGCTGCCTTCACCCTCCACCCGAACCCTTGAGCGGGGA
>Ga0315310_10002383_pt1 | contig 11755 bp, 16 predicted proteins | sample TDP5_MG_FD_203630 | JGI IMG/M metagenome (GOLD analysis project Ga0315310, IMG submission 203630) | Freshwater sediment microbial communities from Lake Towuti, South Sulawesi, Indonesia - TDP5 | ecosystem: Environmental > Aquatic > Freshwater > Lake > Sediment | place: Indonesia: South Sulawesi... | reverse complement strand
TTGGGTGTCACCGCTTGTTGAGAGCACTTGGAAAACGCCCTTGCCAAAGTCCATCACGGTAACGTCGTGGGTTCCGCCGCCAAAGCTGAACACCAATATCTTCATTTCTTTTTCCAGTTTGTCAATGCCATAGGCGAGGCACGCCGCGGTGGGCTCGTTAATTATTCTCATTACTTCGAAACCCGCGATTTCTCCCGCGTCTTTTGTAGCTTGGCGCTGATTGTCGTCGAAGTGCGCCGGAACCGTGATGACTCCTTTTTTAACAGTACTGCCCAAGTAGGTTTCCGCGTCCTTCTTGATTTTCTGAAGAATAAACGCTGAAATTTGCTGAGGCGTATACTGCTTGCCAAAGACGTTTACCTGATAGTTGGTGCCCATTTTTCTTTTTATTTCAAAAATTGTTCCTTCCGGGTTGGCGGTTGCCTGGCGCTTTGCTGGCTCGCCTATCAGCAGTTGGCCGTCCTTTGTGAAGGCAACAACTGAGGGGAACATTTTTCCCGCCATGGTGGGGCCTTCTGCGCTTGGGATTACCGTGCCGCGTCCGCCTTCGAAGATGGCGGCTGCAGAGTTCGTGGTTCCCAAGTCTATGCCCAACACCTTTTCGCTTGATTTTGCGTTACTCATGTTTTTCGTTCTCCTTATGTGACTTTGATTGGTTAACTGCGACTTTGACGATGCTGGGTCTAATCACTTTGTCCTTCATGATATAACCTTTTCTCATCTCTTCAACCACTACGCATTCCTCAACATCGTCCCGCCCTACGGAGGCAATAGCGTGATGACGTGAAGGGTCAAAAACCTTGCCCTCCGCAGACTCTATGGGAAAAACACCTTCTTGCTCAAGAACCTTTCGGAGTTTCTTAAGAGTCATTTGAACGCCTTCTACGAGAGGCTGGGGAGAGGTTGCGGATTGAGCCGTCTTGATTGCCATCTCCAACTCGTCAACAACATCCAACAACTGAACGACCAAGTGTTCGGTGCAGTAGTTCTTCACTTCTTCCATTTGGCGGTCAAACCGTTTCTTCAGATTCTCTAAATCTGCTTGCAAGTACTTCAAGCGCGTCAAATATTCCTCTGAACGCTTTTTCTCCGCGTCTAACTGCTGTTCAAGGTTGGTGGGCTGTTTTTTCTGTTCCTCACTCATTAAGGCGTGCCCTTCTTTAGCATTACACTTTTTGTGGCAGATTAAAATATACATTTCGCCACTCGGAAAAGAGCACGCGCTTAAATAGGTTGATAATGTAGTTTTATGGCGATGGATCAAGATGTCTTCAACTGCTAAATCCACCGAAACAGAGAAGCCTCTGAAGGTCGCGGTTGTCTTCCCAGCTAAGAACGAGGCGGGCACCATAAAATCCTGCATAGAAGCGGTCAAGCAGAGTAAGTACAAACCCATCATTATAGTGGCTGATGGGCACTCAATGGACAATACGCGAGATATAGCTTCTGAAAATGGTGCTGAGGTCGTCATAACCAACAAACGCATACATCCTGGCAAAGGCGCGGCGATGAAGACTGGGCTGCGAGCCGCATTGGCGAAGAACCCTAGCGTGATAGTATTCTTAGATGCGGATATCAAGAACCTGACAGCGGAATGGCTTGACAGGCTGGTTAGCTCGATCACTAGCGAGAGGTATGACATGGCTAGGGGAATGTACCTGCGCCATCCTAGAGATGCAGGAGTGACCAAGATAGTTGCTAAACCGCTTCTTGGCGTCTTCTTCCCGGAAGTCGCTCACTTTGACCAGCCACTGAGTGGTGAGGTCGCCGCCAAAGCCGGAGTGTGGAAGGAGCTACTTGAAGACGCTCCCCCAGACGGCTGGGGAGTGGATGTATGGTTCCTTATCGAGGCTGCTATGCACGGGTACAGAATCCAAGAAGTCTTTTTGGGGACTAAAAATCACACGTCCCTTGCCGACTACGTGGAGGATCTTGCGAGGCTTAGTAAGATGGGAGAGCAGGTGGCGCTTGCCATAATACGCGAAGCCCTAAAGTACGAGAGGATTGACAACGTGAAAGAAAGCATGCCTTAGTCAAGTTGACGCGTTCAGAGAATTTCTGAAAACTGCAAAAGTTATTAAGTATAGAAAAGTAGTTTGCTTTCAGATACGAATGGCAACTGAAAAGGTAACTCTTGAAGACGTGTACGAAGCCCAGAAAATCGTCCGCAGATACCTTCCTAGGACGCCCTTGGTGTTTTCGCCAGCGCTTTCGGAAAGGTTAGGGTTTGGCGCGTACGTTAAGTACGAAAACACGTTACCCACAGGCGCCTTCAAAGTCAGAGGCGGCGTCAACCTCATTTCACGGCTTTCGGAAGAAGAACGGCGCCAAGGCGTTATCGCCGTTTCCACGGGCAATCATGCGCAGTCAGTGGCTTACGCCGCGTTTCTCTTCGGCGCCAAAGCCATAATAGGCATGCCCTTAGGCTCAAACCCGGACAAAGTCAAAGCCACAGAATGCTTCGGTGCATGCGTCGAATTTCATGGAAAAGATTATGACGAAGCGAGGTTGTGGGTTGAGGAAGAAGCCAAGAAGAAAGGCTACAGGTACATTCACTCGGCCAACGAGCCGCTGCTTATCGCTGGTGTAGGAACACTCTATTTAGAGATAATGGAAGAAATCCCAGACGTTGATGTGATAATAGTGCCCATTGGGGGTGGCAGTGGCGCCGCTGCAGCGTGCATAGTGGCTAAAGCCATAAACCCAAAAGTCGAGGTGATAGGAGTTCAAGCGGAAAGAGCGCCTGCAGTCTATCTTTCTTGGAAAAACAGGAAACTAATGGAAACCGAATCCGCCGATACCTTTGCAGAGGGCTTGGCCACAAGAGTTGCCTTCACGCTCACGTTCGACATCCTAAGCAGGATGATAGACGATATCGTCCTAGTAAGCGAGGAAGAACTGAAAAAGGCAATCTTGGCACTCTTAGAGACGACGCACCAGCTCGCAGAGGGCGCGGGCGCCGCATCAACAGCCGCCGCGTTCAAGATGCGCGAACAACTTCAAGGCAAAAAAGTCGCGTTGCCACTGACAGGAGGCAACCTTACCCTGGAAAACCTGAGCAGAATCCTCAAAGAAGCCTAAATGCAGGTTCGATCCATATGTAAGAGAGGGGTAATCGCCTCAGGGACAAAGCCGAAGCGCCAAACACAGGTTCTGCCTATTCTTCAGCCTTTGTGTAAAGCGGCTGCAGTCTCACAGGGCACCACTGGGCTCAGTCGCATCTTTTTAGTCGTATCATTTTTCTGTATTTTTTCAGGTCTTGGGAAACTCTTTTGAGGAGGTGTAGTTCCTCCATTGTTTTTTCGAATTTCGCCATTTCTTCGCGGACTTTTCGATGTAGCAGTTTCTCTTTGCTCATGATTTTCAGCCTTTGCGGTTGAGGGCTTTGTTGGAGGGTGTCTGTCATTGTTTGTTGGCTATCCAATCGGCCAATCCGTCATCGAGGAGAAAGGAGAAGGCTTCGAAAACGGAAAAAATTCTACCGGCTCGTTTGGCTTAGCCTTCAACCTCGATTGCCCTCCAATTTTAGGCCCAGCATCATAAGACTTAATATACCATACACTTATAAGCGTTATGCATCACAACTAAACTGCAAGCACACTCAACCTATAACCAAAATGCCTTCCAAAATTTTCTTCTCAGGAACATCCAACTGCTTAGACAACCACATTTTCAGAAGCGCAGTCAACTTGGGAAGCTCGCCGCTATATGTTATGATCTGATTACCCTTAAGCGCGTCAGCCTGAAACGCCTTCTCAGCTTCCTTGTACATGAAAGATAACGTGTGAGCCTGAAAAGCCAAAGTCTGAAAATCCTCCCATTGCTTACATCGCAAAATCACAGGAGGACCTTGCATCACGCCAGCCTGGGCGACCTCAATCTTCTGCGCTGCTAGGGCAACTGGAGTTTCACGAGGCGAGGTGGACAAGTAATTTATCAAACCGCTTATCTCATTTTGTAGACCAGTTATCCTTTCCTCCACTTTCTCCACTTTGCTGCTTAACTCGCCAGTATCGCCCAGCTGCTCCGCAACCGTGCCCAACTCGTTTATCAGCTTATCCAAGTCCTTCTCGTGTTCTTTGAGGACGTTTACTATGAAGTCTAAAGCTTCTAGCGCTTCATCTTTTGACTGCGGCTTCTTTGACATCTCTCTGTCACTGCCAAGCTTATTCAGTAGAGCTCAGTGTAAATAAACGTAGCGAATCCTCAAAACGTATCCATGTGACGATATAACCATACTTATTACGAATATGCACAACATTCCTACAGTTAAGTATGCATTCATTAACTTAAGATTCAGCGACGTTGAAACACTTAAATTTAACAATAGCCATGGCAAAAACGAGACAGCCTAACTCGGCAGCAGCCAATTCTCCATAAACGTTGTAGATAACAGCAACCGCAAGCAAGCTTTGACTCTGCCTGCTCAGGTTTTAGCGATGCAAGGCAGGGAACGGACGTTGTTGACGTAATATCACAAGTAACGACAGACGCGAATGAAACACCACTGCAGCCTGTCACAATAATCAAAGCCGAACTCTCGGATTCGCCCATACTCCAGCAAGCCCTAGCGAGGATTCCAAACACACTCGATGGCTTTCAGCGTACAAACCAAAACGCATGACGCCTTCTTGCTCTCTGGCTTGCATGAGGAGCACGTGTACTTGATACTTTTACGATGCTGCTCAGTCACAGCTGCCACCGTCTTATCTTCCAGATCAACTAATACAGTAACCATTTCCAGGGCGGATTGCGGACATTGTTCCACGCATTTGCCACAGCCGTTGCACTTTTCAGCGTCAATGATGATGTAATATTCTCCTGATCCGTCGCTGTAGCCATAATGTGAAATAATGGGTCATCAGCCCTCATTGTCTTAACCTTTCTGCGATTTCTCGTACAGAGCCTTGGCTAAAAGAACGGCGCCTATGGCTCCAGCTACCATGGGGTCTAACCCATTTTCTCGCCAATTTGGAGTTGGAAGACACTTAACGCCCAAAATGTTTTCTAACCTCGAAACGATTCCGATATTTTTTGCGCGCCTGTTTGTTCCTAAATTGCCCTCGGACGCTGTGGTCATGTGGTTTTTGTTGTTCTTTTGCCAAGGTTTCCGGCTCTTGTGCTCTCACAGCCTACCCCCGGGGTCTATTGTATGCTCCAAATATGATCCAAATATATTGGGTGAGCAAGGCTAGCGGCCCAGCAGCCCTCCCAAACGAATTTGGGAACAGCCGTGCGCGCAATTCGCTTAGCCAAATATCGTCAACGTTAGCGCTGTTCGTGGTCAGTTTAGGTCTTTTCGCGCTAGTCGTATCCTTCTGTGAATATGCCCTCTCGAACAAAAAGAGGACAAAGGCTAGAATTGGCTGAACTAGGACAAGGCATAAACGCAAACAGAAAAGAAAAAATCAATTCTCATTGTGTAGGAGTTTTGCTCCCTCGTCCCTCGGAATAGCTACAATCGTTTCTGTTATAATAAGATCTGCGGGATAGATAGATGCCTTCAAAGGAAGGGTGTTTGTCAGCTATTTGCATTTTTTGAGATCCTATCCTTTTCTCGTCTCTTCAAGATCTTGGCGTATCTTGCCATTATCACTGCTCCGACAAGAGCGATAATCATGAGGGCAATGACTAAAACTGAGTAGATGTATTGCCCTCGAGACGTAAAGAAAAATAGAAGGAACACGCAAACAACGAAAAAGCCAATCGCCATGAGTGCAAGCGAGAAGAAACGTACTTCAAAATACTTCGTAACCTCATCTCTGCTCAAAACAGCCTAACCCTCTGCAACTGCTACTACACACATAGCGCCCTAAAAATCTATGCGATTAAACCTTCCCGCTCTGATGGGCATTGAATTGATTGTTGTGCCGCCAACCCAGCTCCATACCGCAACATTCTTTAAGGCAGAATATGGGTCGTTCCATACTACTTATTGGGCAGTATGCTTGAATGTAGCATTGTGCCATTGTATCATTGGTGATGAGGGTGAAGAGGCTTTCAGCTGTAGTTTCAGATGAAGATTACAGGCGAGTTGAAAAGTTGGTTAAGGCTGGCGCAGCTGCCAGCGTCGCCCAGCTAGTCCGGGACGCCGTGGAAGAGTACGCTGATAAACTCGACGCAGGCAAACTGCTCAACCTGCGAACTGTTCCATTGGAGCAGGCTCGGGAGGAAGTGGAGGAATATCTTAAAGCTCATTTTGGACTGGTTTGGCCTGACGAGATGGCTGAGGAGCTCGGGTTAGACTATCGAATCGTGCTCTCAGTGGTCCAAGATCTGCTGCGAGAGGGAAGAGCGGAAGAGGCAGAGGCTCAGGGGGTTAAGGCATAACTGTTCTCAGTGGTCAAGGAGACGGCATAGTTGGCGAAAGCATTGTCGCTTGTGCCCGCAAAATCGAGTTGATGAAGATTCCCATTCCTATGGCGCACAGGCATAGGGCGCAGGCAGCTAAACTCAACGATGCTGAATGTTACGTTTTGAGGCCTATCCGATGGAAATCTAGAGAAGGGTAACCAGTCATAACCGTGACACGGCACTTCTATTTTGTCTTTAAATTCTTCATTACAAGAGATTCTTAATCTTGAAGCTGAGAATAGGCTAATAGGCTCCGTATTCCTTTTCCACTTCAGCAGCTCAGTAGCGGAAATCTTTTGTGGAACCAAAACAAATAATCAGTACCACGCATAGAAAGCGCATAGGAAGAGGAAACCAAGAATGACTGAAAAAATGGATAAACACCATATTAAAGAACTAAAGGAAATGATCCAAGAAAAAGAGCCCAAGGAACCAGTGGAAAAAGTTCTCGTCAAATTCTGCGAACGGCATGCTGTCTCATTAGATACTTGCAGAAAATACTATGAACGGCTAGTCGCAGAAGGTAAAGTCAAAGAAAAATAGCAGTTCTGTACCTTAATCTTTGCCACTCTGTCTGGCTTGCTCGGACACTGAAATGAAATTCTAACAAAGATGGAAACCATAGCATTTGACCATCAAACCCGAGTTCTAAGCGCAAGTTCAAATGTTAATAGGAAGGTTTTAAGTCAAGAAGAGCAGCCAGTCCACTACTGAACGAACGGTTTAAGTTATGACTCATCGAATGTTACTCTCGAGGGAAAAAGCATGAAGGAACTCGTCTTCGTCGGCTTAGGATTAAACGATGAAAAAGGCATCAGCCTTCGCGGACTCGAAGAAACCAAAATGGCAGACCACGTTTTCATTGAGCTTTACACGAGCTTGCTACCGGACTTCTCGCTGAAACGCCTAGAAGCCATATCAGGCAAGCGAGTGCACGTGGTTTCAAGACGTAACCTTGAAGAGGAAAACGGAGCGCTTATCTTAAACGCCGCAGAGAAGGGCAAAGCTGTTCTCCTCGTGCCAGGCGATCCATTCATAGCCACGACTCACGTGACATTGCGTCTCGAAGCGGAAAAACGAGGCGTCAAAACGCGCATAGTCCACGGAGCCTCCATAACCTCCGCCATAGTCGGCTTGTCAGGCCTGCACAACTACAAGTTTGGAAAAACCGTCACCATACCCTTCGCCGAAAACTTCTCAGAAACTCCCTACCATGTCATCGCCCAAAACAGGAAACTCGGGCTACACACGCTGTGCCTGCTGGACCTAAAAGCCGACGAAAAACGCTTCCTAGACATCAAAGAAGGCTTGGCCACGCTCTTGGAAATCGAACAGAAAAGAAAAAAGCGCGTGGTCACGCCAAACACACTCGCTGTCGGCGTTGCAAGAGTCGGAAGCAACGCTCCAACCATGAAAGCCGACTTTATAAAAAATCTACTAAAGTACGATTTCGGAGACCAACCGCACAGTTTGATTTTTCTAGGACAAATCCACTTTATGGAAGCGGAAGCACTATTGGCGTTTGCAGGGGCGCCAGCGAAACTGAGGAGACTCGTTAAATGAGCTTGGAGACACTCGCGTCGAAATACATAGTTTCCACCGAAAAGGTTCTGAAGGAAATGCGGCGAGTTGAAGGCTCCATAACGATAAATGAAAAATGCGTCGACAACGTTGTGGGGTACGTCACAACCTATTTGGAGGACGCAAAGTATTATAAGGCTCAGAAAAGGTTTGAGACAAGTTTGACTTCCGTCGCTTACTGCGAGGGACTGTTAGACGCTCTAAATCTATTGGGAGCGGTGAAGTTCGAATGGCCATCAAGCACAAAAAGCGAAGAGTAGTTCTGGCTTCAGGCGTGTTCGACCTGCTACACTTGGGGCATGTCAAATTTTTGGAAGAAGCCAAGAAAGCCGGAGGCAAAAACGCGGAGCTCATAGTCATCATCGCAAGAGACAGTACAGTTCAAGAAACCAAGGGCAGAAAACCTATTATGCCTGAGAGCCAGCGGCGCGCCTTAGTAGAGTCTCTGAAAGTGGTTGATGAGGCCGTTCTAGGGTTCGAAAACTTTGACATCGGCGATGTCATTGACAGAGTTAAACCCGACGTGATAGCTCTGGGATACGACCAAGCGGCCATGGAGAGAAAGGTACGCGAGTACGTAAACAGGCATGGATATAACGTAAAGGTTGTTCGTGTGGGTAAGTTTGAAGAGGATGAACTGGACAGTTCATCAAAAATAAGGCAAAAAATAATTGAAAAATTCGCCAGATGAACCAGCCATGTACAACAGCCAAAAGTTCAAGCCAACGTACATCCTCATCGCGTTGAACATTGCGGTTTACGTTTACACTTCGGTGGTCGGCGGAAATTTTCTCGAAACTAACTATGATCTGATTTTGCAGTATGGTCAGGTCAACGGTCTAGTGATTTATTACGGTCAATATTGGCAGCTTTTGACGTCCATGTTCGTTCACGCCAGCATCGCGCATCTTGCAGGCAACATGCTCTTTCTTCTTATTTTTGGGTTAAGGGGAGAAGAGATGTTTTCGCTGCCGGAGTACTCGCTCATCTACTTCTTGGGCGGGTTAACCGGAAACTTGCTGTCGCTGGTGTTTTTACCTCTTGACGTTCCATCCGCTGGAGCATCCGGCGCCATCTTTGCGATGTTCGGGGCCTGCGCCGTTTACGCTAGGCGCAGTGTGGGCCAATCCATAATTGGCGCCTTGATATACGCGTTCTTTCTGTTGTTTCTCAGCTCAGGACCAAACGTGAATGATTCAGCCCACATAGGCGGACTAGTTGCGGGTCTACTAATCGGTTATATATTAGCCGTAAAACGTAAACCTGCTACTACGTACAAAATAAGTTACTCGTACTTAACTCATTCCTTGGGTTAAGGGAGGGTTAAGATTTCCACTTTCACTTTGTACCCGTCTTTGAGGTTAAGGTGTTTTCTGAGACAGGCGGGCGCGATGACCTCCACAACTGAATTGTCATAGTGACTGCGCAACGCGGAGATCAAAGCGCCCTTGACCTTGTTACCTATTGTGGCAGGGTAACATTTAACTAAGCCAAAAGTGCGGTCTTCATTTTTGAAGCCTTGAATCTCGATGGCTGGGTACGCTTCTAATTCTGTGCGGGTCTTAAGGTCATAGTCGGTTGTGAGTTTAAGGTTGAGCGTGCCGGGATAAGGGTCGAAACCCAGCTTTTCAATGAACTGTTTCCTGTAGTGCTCCTTTGAGATGTAGTAGGCGCCTTCGCCTAGCCCTGTGAAAACCGTTCCTTCAAGAGTTATGGAAGGCGGATAGGCTGCTTCAATCAAGAATCGCAGGTTTGAGTGTAGCTTCTGAAGTTCTCTTGTGCCTTTGTCGTCGATTTTTATCAGGCTGCCTTCGGGCGTTATGGTTCTTTGAATCCATCCTTTGCGCTCTAGTTCTATCAAGTAGCGGGATGCTGTCTGCTGGGAGATCCCCAGTTTCTCAGCCAAATATTCGGTTGAGATTTTGGCGATGCGCTTGTGAGCACCCATTTCCGCCAGTTGAAGAAGCGTAAAGAGGTGCCGCCACATCTGCTTGTCAGTCAATCAGATGCAGTTCTCCAGTCACAACTACAGATAATAGCTATGGGTTAATATTTAAACGGCTCGACCATGATTGTTCTAGCCGAATTGTAGTCATCTCACATAGGACGGCTAAATCTTCAGTCGACAAATAATGACTCGCAGATTCATCAAAAAGCACGGTGGCTGAAGCTGGAAACTCGTCTGTCTTCCAAAGGATATACACTATGGATATTTCTAGAACGGGTACTTCCACGGATGAATCGCCGTAAGTGAGGGGAACACCGTTCAAAAGTTTTGCAGCCTCAACAAGCGCTTCGGGTTTGTCTCCGAAAACTGTAGCTATGGGCTGAATCACTCTCTCAGTGAAAGCTTTCTCGTAAGCATATCCACCTGGCAAATCACGAAACTTCACCAGTTTTCCAGTTCTTTCCGTAGGCTCAGCCACAGCGTAGTGAGCAAGCAAAACACGCAAAATTTCGGCCTCTCTTTCGCTGCACAATCTGCCTTTTTTTAATCGGTCATGAACTTCTCCTGAATCTAAATCCACAGTGTAGCCCAGCAACTCCAAGCAATTGCAGCCCGAATGAACTAGCCGCATAAGTTGTCTTATATCATCTGTATACAGTCTCTTGTTCAAATGCTTCACCCTTACTGGCGATGCTGTTTTATTACTTGTTTTCGCATAAAAGATATAAGTTGCCGATAATCAAAGAAACATAGTGAAAAGAATAATGAGCATATGGAAACTTCGTCTCTCGATGGCCGGAACCCTAGCCATAATCATAGGATTATCCACCTTAGCGTTCACTGTAATCCTCATTTTGGCAGGTGTCTTCGACCTTCTCACGTTGGGCGTTATCGTAGTAGCTTTCAACATACTTCAATGGCTAGTCGCGCCGTACATGGTTGACGCCATCTACAAGGTCCGCGAACTCCCAGAAAGCGAAAACCCGCAGCTTCACGAAGTCGTCAGCAACATCAGCCAAAAAAGCGGAATCACTAAACCGAAACTCATGCTAGCCCAAATCCCTCTACCCAACGCTTTCGCGTATGGTTCTCCGCTGGCTGGCAACCGTGTCGCAGTAACCCAAGGCTTGCTGAAGAGTCTGGATGAAGGCGAAGTCGAAGCAGTAATAGGCCACGAGCTAGGACACTTGAAGCACAGAGACATGCAGGTTATGATGGCAGTCTCTTTCCTGCCAGCTTTGCTCACTTACGTTGGCTACTCGCTTATGTGGGGATCCATGTACCAAGGCAACCGCAAGAACGAAGGCGGCTACAGTGCATTAATGGGCATAGCCTTCATGGCGTTTGCTTGGGTGCTCAACATGTTCATTCTGTACTTGAGCCGGTTGCGAGAGTACTATGCGGACAGGCATAGCGCTGGAGTAGTGGACAGGGGAGCGCAGAAACTCTCCACGGGTTTGGCGAAGATAGTTGACAGCACGAAGAGAATCAGCAGGCCTGAGCAGCAGAAGCAAAACTTAGCGTTCAAGTCATTGTTCATCTCCGATCCTGAAAGGGCAACCTCTGATTCGGTATCCATAAGCGCCATGCAGGCGAAGGGCAGCTCGGACTTGGTTCAAGAAATCCTCTCGAAAGAACCAACGTTTGCGGACAAGCTGATTGAGATCTTCTCGACTCACCCCAACATAGTCAAGCGTCTGCGGGCACTGCAAGATTTAGGCTAAAGCGTGCAAGCCTTTTTTTGTTCTTTTGTTTTTGGAAAAGCGTTAAAGCAGCGTAGTTGCTATCAGAATGCAGAATGGGAGGATTTGCGGTGCAGAATCAGAATCTTGTCCGCGAAATAGAACGGTCAAGCGCCGACATGGTTGAGGC
>Ga0315310_10002382_pt1 | contig 11755 bp, 8 predicted proteins | sample TDP5_MG_FD_203630 | JGI IMG/M metagenome (GOLD analysis project Ga0315310, IMG submission 203630) | Freshwater sediment microbial communities from Lake Towuti, South Sulawesi, Indonesia - TDP5 | ecosystem: Environmental > Aquatic > Freshwater > Lake > Sediment | place: Indonesia: South Sulawesi... | reverse complement strand
TTTCTCGCAAAGAGAAGTAGCCTGACCCCTGTTCCCCAGCTCCGCCTATACCAACAAAAGGACGATAACGTCCGCTCTGAGCTGCATTATAAGTTAAAACTAGGGGCTTCTGGCTCCCCTGCACACCCGCCAGAATAGTGTTCCCAGTCACATCACGCAACTGTAGCACAACGGTATTACTGCTCGTCCACGTGCAGGTTAAGGTGATGAGCCCCGGGGTCATTACGTCAAAACCATAGTACAGATAGCCCCAACCAGATCTGAGACCGCTAAGCGAGTCTGTCAGCGTGTTCGTTGCAAAGCCTGAAGTTTGCAGTGGATTGGCGGCGCCCGTGCCAGCAGCTATACCCGCACAATGAGTCCCATGCTCACCGTAGTCTTGGGGTGCAACCGCCCCGTCTGCTGTAGCGTCGTACCAGCCTACAATTTTTCTGGAGAAGTTGAGATCTCCAAATGGTCCTACATCCGAATGTGAGTCGTCTATGCCCGTGTCTATGATGGCGATCGAATGACTTGGAGATCCCATGTATCCGTATGTGTCCCATACTATAGGTCTTGCCCTAATGAGGGGGACACTGACATCTAAATGATACCGTATGGGGGCATCATACTCAATAACGCAGAGGTTTTCTTTCTCAAGGCTTGCAAACTCTGGTAAGTTGACACCTGGGATGGTTCCTCCAAAGCCATAGGTTACATATCGATAAACTTTGGTCACTTGACCGTCCAATGTTGTAAACCATTCTAGATCTTGACTCGTGACGGGATTGTACAACGTAACGACCACGGGGAAGACGGCGCTTCTGTTTGCCGCTACTCTCTGCGAAATCATGCTTTCTAAACTGTCTTGAACTCCATTGAAATCACGGTCAAGGGCGTCGGGATGATACACTATCGGTTTAGCGAAATTGCCTGAACTGGGGCGTTTTTTTACATTCTCTGGGTCTGAACTTGATACAGAAACGGTTGAGAAGGATGGATGAGTTGCGGGAGTCAACAGAGCAAGAACAAGCAAAGAAGTGCACACGACTATCGCAAACCTTTGGTTCTTCAAGTCGAGTCCTCAAGAGTCTAACGCCTAGGACACTGTGGGCGACCTGAGCCTCTTGACGAGGCGGTCTCCTTCCTAATCTTATTTAGAATCAGCGGTCATTTAAACCTTCCAAGGCCGAACTATATTCTACTCGAGTGCCAGCTGCACGGCGCAGATAGTCTTCGATATGATCGATCAGATTCTGTTCATTACCATAAGGTAGTCAGACTCAAGATTTTTTAGGAACCTCAACCCCTTGCCGGTTGGCTTGTACATGTTTCCGTCGTCAAGGATCACGTAACCATTGCGCAAGAGCAAATCCAAGTACTTGTTCACCATGTCGAAACTCAGATTGGCACTCTGCATGATGTTGGTTTTTCTCTTACCTCTTGGATTTTCTCCGAGTGATTTTATGATGTCAGCGATTATAGTGGCGCTATCTCTCTTTTTGAACAGGAAGAAGAGTGAACTCAAACCCCACATGCAACTGAGAGACATTCTCACACTTCCTACTAAATTAGGTTTGGCATATGTTTATATAATTGTTGCTGTCGGGAACCGAATAGGAACAATGAATTTGCCAAAAGCAATGTTGGCTGAGCTTCGCTCTTGGAGCTCGTATGCTGACTTCGTGGGCTAATGGTTATATAAAAGCCTTGTGTAGAAATGTTACAGAGCATTTTTATATATATAGCATTTAAGAACAAAGTGGTGCGGGAAGCAAGTCAACTAACAAGTAAACAGCGGCGTTTTTCCAAATTTTCATTCGCTTGCTTCCATCCCGCACCTCTTCTAACGCGTTCTGTTCTCCGAGACTTGAGCAACTAGGATGGCTTGTTGGCTGGCTTTTTTTCTCGTTTTAGGATTTCTCTGGCTACGATGACACCTGAGACCGAGGCTTGGATTAGTCCTCGGGTTACGCCTGCTCCGTCGCCTATGGTGAACATGTTGTGCACGCGTGTTTCTAGATGATTGCTAAGTTCAAGTCTTGAAGTGTAGAACTTTACTTCTGCACCGTATAGTAGCGTGTCCTTTGAGTTCAGTCCAGGTGAAATTTGATCTAGGGCTTGAATCATCTCTCTTATGTCGGCTACGTAGCGGTAGGGCAACACGAAGCTTAAGTCGCCTGGTGTAGCGTTTTTCAATGTGGGCACGACCAGGCTGCGGTTGATTCTCTCTTCGGTGCTGCGTCTTCCGACTTCGAGGTCGCCTAGGCGTTGGATGATTATGCCGCCGCTGAGGAGGTTTGTTAGCCTTGCGATGTACTTGCCATAAGCGATTGGTTCGCGGAATGGTTCCGTGAATCTTGTGCTGACGAGTATGGCGAAGTTCGTGTTGTCCGTTTTGCGTTCGGCGTAGCTTTGACCGTTGACCGTGATGATGCCCTCGTAGGATTCGGTTATGACTTCACCTCTAGGGCAGACGCAGAATGTGCGCACATGGTCGTCGAACGACTTGGAGAAGTATATGAATTTGGGTTCGTATAGGACATCTGTTAACTCTTCCATGACCGAGGCTAGGACTTCGACTCGCGCGCCCACATCAACTGGGTTGTTGAGGGTTTTTAGACCGAGTGACTGAGCCTCGGTTGTGAGCCATTCGGCGCCGCTTCGTCCGGGCGCAACGATCACGTATCTGCCTTGAAGCCGCTCACCTTTTTTGGTTTCTACGCCTTCGACATTGCCGTTTTTGACCAGCAGGCTTTTGACTTCCATGCCTGTCTGGATTTCTACCTTGTCTTTTAGGTGCCGGCGCATGTTGCGTAGGACTTGGGCGCACTGTTCGGTGCCCATGTGACGTATCTGCTCTCGTATCAGCTTGAGCCCCGCGAAGGCTGCCTTTCGCTCGATTTCGTCTATCTTGTCTTGGTCTGTGCCATAAACGTGTTCGGGTGCGCCGAATTGACGGTAGATGCCGTCAACGTAAGTGATGTGGTCGGCTAGTCTCTCTTTGGCTATGTAGTCTGTCAGCCATCCGCCGACTTCGGTTGAGAGGTCGAGTTTGCCGTCGCTGAAGGCTCCTGCTCCTCCCCAGCCCTGCAGTAAAGTGCAGGGGTCGCAGTTGACGCATCCGAACCCGCGGCTGGCTGGGCACTTGCGCTTTTCGAGGTCGGGTCCCTTGTCGAGCATGAGAATTTTTGGTTGCGTGTTGTTGTTTTTGGTGAGTTCTAGGGCGGAGAATATGCCTGCGGGTCCGGTGCCAACAATGATGATGTCGTAGGGTTGAGCCAAATCAACACGGCACCCCTTCGTTTTGTGAAAGCCCAAACAAGAATAACACAACCAAAATATATGCGCATCGGTTAAGAAACTCAAGCAGCGAAGTCTAACTTCTGAATTCTTTTAGTGACATAACCATACTTGGCGCTTTCCCATCCCCTAAACGAGCCTCTACCCGTCTCTGTCTCTCTCAGTCTCGCTCAGCGCACCTATTTGGTGCCTAATAGAGGGGCTAGGTCACAAGTGCGCACACACATACGCTTATCATTCAGAGACAACATTCCCAACATTAGACCCCCCCGTATGTAGAGAGGCCGCACACGCGGGCGCGCCCTTCAAGGCATCTTGGGCATAACCAGATCAGCGATATCCAAGCTGTGCTCATAAATCCTACTCACAGCCGAAGCCACACCAACAATCAAAGGAGCAACGTCACCCGCCTGAGCACGCGCAAAAGCCTCAACCTCACGAAACGCATCAACCACACTCCGGCGCTCATCCCGAACAGCCTCAGCCAAAGAGATGTCACGAGAAAACAGAGCCTTCAGCGCATTCTCATGCGACTCATACGCAGCCCTATGCAACCTCAAAAGAAGCTGAGCCAAATCCTTCCCAACCCTCGCCTTCTCCAACTTAGTAGCCAACTCAGCAATCCAAACAGACTGATCACCAATACCCTCAACCAAACTCGCAGTCAAACGATAATCCAAGCAATCAATAGGAAGAATCCCAAGCTTCTCACTCAACCCAGGATTCTGAATAACGGTGCGAAGAATGCGCACCAACAAAAAATACAAACGATTAACCTCATCATCCCGAGCGATCACGTTCTTCGCCACGTAAACATCACCCTCAAGCAAAGACGTAACAGCATCCCTGTGCATGCCAGAAGCAATCGTGTACTCACGCCGCAGAATCTTCTCAGGCGGAAAGGCAGAGGGCTCAAGCAAACACTGCATAACAATCTTGGCATAGTCCTCCTCAATAATCTCCAAACCAATCAAACGACTCGAAGCAAGCTTAACGCGCTCCCTATCCTCAGGACTGATCTTATCCTTAGCCTCAACACGAATGATGTCATAGCCGAGCAGGTATTTCCCAACAATCTCACGGTCAAGAAGAGGCGAGGGCTTGACAACAACAACCTGCGGCGCCCTCTCAGCACTGTACTTCGCATCAATAATCAATCTACCGTCAGACGTCTCGGATAAGGAAACAAGCGAACTTCGCTGCAGACCGTTCCTCTCAGCCCAGTCCTTTGGCAAACAAACAAAGAATGTTCCGCCACCCGTTCTTTGAACCTTTCGAAGCTCCATATAGAACCCAAGAGCAAAGTATGGATTCGTATAGATAAAGCTATACTATTGAAAGTTCCAGAACAGAATCACAACACAAAGGAACACTCAAACAAATGCACAAAAAGAAACCACAAGAGAAAATCATCATAGGCATAGACCTGGCGGCAACACCCAAAAACCCCACAGGCTGGGCTCTATGGAAGAAAAAGACAGTAAAAACACGCCACATCTACACAGATGAGGAAATTCTGGCATCTGTACAACATAACGCCCCAATTCTCGTTGCAATGGACGCCCCATTTAGTCTTCCGAAGAGGAAAGGCATGAGAACAGCATACAAAGACATGCATAGAATGGATTACCCAGTTCTTCCCCCGCTGTTCCCAGCCATAAAAAAACTCACCCTGAGAGCGCTCACCATGGCTCAACAGATTCAAAAATCGGGATTCTCAGTCATCGAGATTCACTCATCATCCACACGCAAGGCACTCCAACTGCCAAGTAAGGACAGGGCAGCCATACAGGCAGCCTTGGTCCAAATGGGATTGAAGGGAGACCCAAGAAAACGCGCTCTGACACCCCACGAGCTAGACGCCACAACAGCGGCACTAACAGCCCGCCTACATCTTGAGAGAAAAACACAATTGGTAGGAGACACAGAAGAGGGTTATATCGTGGTTCCGCAAAAACGCAACTGGAAGAGACTGAGACTTTGAGCGAGCAGCTCCAAAAAGCCGTTTCCTTCGCCCTCGAGGCCGGTTACCAAATAGACAAAACAGCCTTCGACTTTCTAGAGATACTCTCCAAAACAGAAAACCCAGTCTCAGTGATGGAAAAAGCAATCAAAAAGATAGAGTTGCTCACCCAAAAACCCCTGCTCATCGACCGAACCATCCTAGAAGAACTCGCCAAGGAACCCGAGAAAAAAGCAGAAGAGGCGGAACTCGTCCCAGTTCCCAAAGTACACGAACCCAAGCCCTTGTATGAATCCCGGAAGCTGCCCTTTCAGGCATACGCCAAAGAAGTCCAAGCAGACGTAACAGTGGTAGAGGACCCCACAAGCGAGATATGCACAACTGGATGCGTGGAAGACTACCTCGAATACTTCCGAGACCGCTTCAAGAGATTACAAAAACTCTTGAGGCAAAGAATCGACGCCAAAGACGCAACAACAATTTCAGAGGCACTCAAAGCGCCAAACAACTCCAAAGTCAAAGTAATAGCTATGATAACCGAAAGGCGAGAATCAAAACAGAGAATTTTCCTGAAAGTGGAGGACTATGAAGCGAGCGCTACTGTGCTCGTCCCCCAGAGCATGAGCCACGAAGTTTTGGAAAAAACTCAAATGCTATTGTTGGACCAAGTTGTCTGCATCGTTGCCATCAAGGGAAGAAACGACTTATTCATAATGGAGGATGTCCTCTTTCCAGAAGTGCCCCAAAAAGCACCTCACAAAGCATCAGAACCAGTCTACGCTGCCTTAACCTCCGACCTGCACGTTGGAAGCAAACTGTTCATGCGAGCGGAGTTTAACAGATTCTTGCTCTGGCTGAACGGGAAATTCGGAAACCAACAGCAAAGAGAGATAGCGAGCCACGTAAAATACGTGGTTATTGCCGGCGACGTCGTGGACGGCATCGGCGTGTACCCCGGGCAAGTCAAAGAACTTGCTATTAGGGACGCGTTTGAGCAGTATCGAGCAGCGTCAAAGTTCCTCGAACAAATCCCAGACTACATAGAGCTGATTATTATACCGGGCAATCACGACGCTCCAAGGAAGGCGCTGCCGCAGCCAGCCCTACCGAAAAATTACGCAGAACCCATCCACGAAGCGAGAGAGGCATGGTCTCTTGGTAACCCTTGTACAATAAGCCTCCACGGAGTTGAGTTGCTCCTCTATCACGGACGTAGCCTAGACGATATCGTCGCAAACGCTCCGAACGTAAGTTTCAACACTCCTGACAAGGCTATGAAAATCCTGCTACAATGCAGACATCTAGCCCCAATTTACGGACAAAGAACGCCAATAGCACCGGAGAAGCGAGACTTTATGGTCATCGAGAGAGCACCCGACATTTTCCAAACGGGCCATGTGCACGTGCAAAAGACCGAAGTGTACAGAGGCGTCATTATGGTAAATTCTGGTGCTTGGCAAGGTCGAACAGTCTATCAAAGGAAAATGGGCTTAGAGCCCACACCTGGAGTTGTTCCTATCATCAACCTTCAAACGCTCCAGGCCACAGCCCTGGATTTCTTCTTAGAAGGGAGCTGAAGGAAGGGTTCATTCTTCCTAGCTTTTCTTAGGCGACGCCCTTGCAAGGCAAGCGGGCACGTAATTAATCAAGTGTCTGACACGGTTGTCGTTTGCGAACACGTCTCTAACCAAATCGGCGGTGATGCCCAGTCCGATTTTCTTTGTGCGTCCATACCGCCCCATGCTTATGACTCTCGTGTTTAGTAACCCAAGAGCGTCTAACTCGTTGATCAGACCGCTCACACGCCTTTGCGTCAAGGGTGTCACTCCACACTGCGCACAGAGTTCGCGGTAGACTTCATAGATGTCGCCTGTTATGGCTTGCTGAGCATTGACTTGGCTCAAGATGTAGGCGCAGCACATAACAAGTTTTGAGTGGGAAGGAAGGTGATTCAGTGCCTCGAAGACGCGGTCATGCTCAATTCGTCTCTCCGCTTGTCGCACATGCTCTTCCGCAATTTGTCTGGTGCCTTCTCTTTCAGCCAATTGGGCAGCGACTCGTAGAAGATCCAAGGCTCGTCGTGCGTCACCATGCTCTGCTGCTGCCAAAGCTGCACACAAACGCACAGCACTCTCAACTGATACGTCGCTGTGAAACGCACGTTTAGCTCGGTCATCTAGAATGTCTTGTAGCTCATTGGCGTCGTAGGGACGAAAGACCATCTCCTCTTCACTTAACGAGCTCAAAACTCTAGGGTCAAGAAACTCCTTAAACCTAAGGTCATTGGAGATGCCCACCAGTGAAGCTTTGCTGCAGGAAAGTCCTTCATTGACTCTTGTCAACTCATAAAGGAGTAAGTCGCCCCTTGTTTTTATAAGGGCGTCAATTTCGTCTAACACGGCTACAAGCTGAAGCCTTCGTGCATCTAAGCCAGACTTAAACCTGTCGAAGACTTCACCCAGTGACAATCCTGTAAAAGGAACACTAGTATCTAGAGAGTCGCATAAAGATGAGAGCACACGATATTCGGTTCCCGCCAATCGGCAATTTACATAGCAGACTTTCATGGGTAAGCTAAACTCTTTCGCCTTTCTGGAAAGTTGACTCAACACGTACTTCACGACGGCGGTTTTCCCTGTGCCAGTTTTTCCATAAATGAATATGTTGGAAGCCCTCGCTCCCTTGAGAACTGGAGCAAGCATCTCGCCTAAACACCGCATCTGGTTTTCACGATGAGGCAGCCTTTCCGGTAGGTAATCATGTCTCAGAACTTCCCGATCCATAAACAAAGGAGGACTTCTCAGAAACTGCTCGAATACCCCATCCAGCACTACACTTTCATGCATTTCTTGGCCTCCGAAGTAGCACGAAATGTGACCTCTCGACTTCTGCCTTGAATTTTCTGAAATAAAAACTCCAGTTCAAAAAACTAAACGCACCACACTAAAACACTCATAATGGGCAACGTATGGTGAAGGCATAGCTTCTCTTAATGTCACGCTGGCGGCAAGTCACACCCCTCGATTTCCTGTAGAAAAAGGCTCTCAAGAAGAAGAGAGTATTTCGTTAGGACTCTACAAGAAAAGACTCTGTGGAGTTATTAGTGGCGCTTAATTTAATCCAGCTTGTAAAAAACTTTTGAGCTCTAGCTCATTTTCCTTTTTTCTGTTGTTTTTTCCTTTCCTTGAAGCTAAGAGTTCCAGTGGAAGAAGAGGGGTGGCGGACTTATTCCATTTTTTGGCTTTCTTCTGCTCTCCGGGCTCCGAACGATAAGACATTTCTATTTCTCATGGCAGAATGACGGTACGGTAACAGAGTGTGAAAATCTGTGAAAAACCCAGCGCCCCCTTGAGCATTATTTCAGTTCTAATGGAAACTTTGTTTTCCTTTCGTACTTTTTCTGTGCTGTGTGAGTTAAGAGAAAGTTAACCATGTGAAGTCTGTACGCCAAAAAATTGGGCTGATTTGGGTTTTCCTTGGCAATTCACTCTTTTTCTGAATGTCTTCTTCACCGCAAGCTCTTTAACTTGTGAACTGTAAACTTTAACGAGCAGGAGGTTTTTTGACGCCAGCTAGAAAGATGCGAGTGGAAGTGTTCGACGGGGGCGGGAACCGCTACGCAATAACGTTTGAGGGTCAGGTGACTCGAGATAAGGCGCTTCGCCTTTTAGACATTGTGGAGCTCCTAGGGGGAATGCCTGGAGCGAATCCCAGCGAAGGCAAGACCATTTCAGAGTTGTCAAAGCAAGACAAGATCCGCCTTCTTGTGGAGAGGAACTTGCCCATCGTGTGGTTTTCGTCGCGGGACGTTCAAAATTTGTACGAGAGAGAGTTGAGGGAGCCCATAAACCTGAGCACGGTTTCTACGTACCTTTCTAGAATGGCGAATCGTGGGATGCTGTTAAGGAGCACCGTTTCGAACAAGAGGCTCTACAGAATCATAACACAACTGGCACAAGACACCATAAACCTCGCAAAAGATAATAAATAAACTAACGCCTCTATGAAGATAATTGCACCCTGCGTTTCACGGTGTAGGTGGGGTACTCATGGAGACCTTGATGAATGACAGAATAAGTGAAGACTTAGCCGAGATGAAAAAGAAACTGAGTATGTACGTGGATAGGGGACGAGCCGTCGGATCGAGTGAAGTGCGGCAAGAACCGGTATTTGCAGTTCCTCTGGACAAATCCAAGATAAAACCCTTAAAAAAGGCTAGCAGGTGCGAGTTCCGGGTCTTTGCTGTAGACTGTTCTACGAGGACCTTGAAGCGAGCTAACAACTGGGGTATATACTTGCTTCGTTCCGCATATGCACTTGTGCAAGGTCGAAATGTGGAATGGGGTCACGAAGAGGGAATCTGCACCGTAATCGGAGACTCTTACACACGTTTCATGTCCTTGCGGGATGCGAGACTTGAGATCGAAAGTAGAACGGCATTAAGACTTTTGCACGGTGCAGAACATAACGACTACCTCCTATTGGACGGAGCCAGCTACTTCGGCGGCATGAGAAAATTCCAACTGTTTCTTTATGAGGCATGTGAAAAAAACGGGATCAAGCTTCTTACTATAAGCAAACAGTCGCCCATGCTTCATGACGAGAGGGGTCGTGACTTCATGGCCGCAGCCTTCGCGATCTCTCCATATCCAGTTTGGGTTTACCACCCCGTGGCAACTGCGAACCTCGATGAACACTTGTATGGAGACATATCAGTTGCGAGATTCTGCTCGGAAAGTCCTCGGGTTTTCCGTTGTGATATAATGAAATACTTAACTGAATACGGTGCAGATGAGCTGCTTTCTCCACTCACGTACATTTCTGAAGATCCAAGATGTATTGGTTACCCCGTTACACTTTGGCTCGCACACGACTTTTCAGCGCCTTCAGACGCTAAACTTCTTCATTACTGTGAACAAGTTGAAAGAACATTAGAAGATGCTGAGTTATTAGGTGTGCTTCATAGAGAGGAGCTTTCCTGTAGCTTTGCCGACGAGTTGCACGGGATAAGGTACCCCTTCCAGAGGGAGTGGTGGGGCGACTACGTCTGAGCCAATAGGGTTTGTGTGCGGAACGCAAGGTGATAAGGTCTCTTTCTTCCTGAACAAAGGAGTAAACCTCTCTTTCGGGCAGATCGTTCGAATAGACTCCGGCGAAAGGAGTTTCTATGCGAGGGTTGTCAACGCGCAGAGCAGTTCAACACTTCAAACAATTGAACAGCTTCGAGAGGCCGAGGGCAAGGAAGCGTTTGGCCCCTATTCGTGTTTTAGGAGTGTAGATGTGATACTTTTTTTGGAGAAGACAGACACTAAGATTCGCTCTCCAACGTTTAATCCCAACTACAGAGACAAAGTCTATACAGCTAGCGAGGATGACTGTGCCATTTTGAAGCTTGCCGGAGAGTTGGAGCTTGGGCGTCTGCGTTCTGGGGAGCAGTTGCTTGGTTCTGCGGGCATAAACGTTGAAGCTATCCCTCTCATGATGGGGATGTTTGGGATGACGGGGTCAGGAAAAACGAACACAGAGTTGATCCTAAACGCTCAGATCATACATGACAGTCCCAAAACCGTCGCCCTCATCTTCGACTTCGCAGGGCAACTCCTTGAAGGAAAAGGAATAAAACCGCAGAAAGGCTTGAGAGATCACCCGCTCTTCCATAGCAAGGTACAGTATTACTCGGCTAGAGACGGGAAAATGGCGGTCGGTCTGTACACGGTAACGCCAGATAAGCTCGTCACTTTATTCCCCGACATAGGTCTTCCTCAACTCAGACTGGCTCGGAAACTCTTTCGGAAGGTGGGCAAGACTTGGATAGAAGAGGCTCGGGAGGCTTACGGTGCAGAAGGATACGCAGGGGTAGGACGCATCGCCGACTACAAAATGAAGCACGTGATCGAAGCTCTCATGCTCAAGCTGTCATCTCTCTCCTCCGACCTCTTTCCAGCTTCCGACTACAGTTTTGTTGACAGCCTTATTCAGAACGTATGCGAAGGAATCACTTGCCTAGTCGACATCTCTGGCATCAGCTCAGAGGAGCAGAACAAGATCACATGCCTCGCGGCTTCTGCTGTGGCACAACATTACAAGCGTATGTGGGAAGAAAACTATGAAGAGTGGCAGAAGCTCCCAACTTTGCTGGTAACACTTGAAGAGGCCCACGAGTTTCTGGACCCCAACAAACCGCGAACCATATTCTCAGATATAGCCCTCACCTATCGTAAGTACAGGGTTGGGCTCAACGCGGTCACACCAAGACCTTCGAGAATCAACTTTGACGTCTTCGCTGAATTGTGGACGAAGGTTATTATGAAGACAGAGTTACGCAAAGACAGAGCCTACCTCACAGAGAACACTCCGTACCTCGAGTACAGTGACACCGAGATAAAGATGCTAGACGTTGGAGAAGCTCTACTCATATCTGAACCAAAAATACGCTTCGCCGTTCCCATAAAGGTGACGCATTACCCCGAGTATTTGGAGAAGAGAGAAAAGGTAGATTATGGATTACCC
>Ga0315310_10002380_pt1 | contig 11768 bp, 12 predicted proteins | sample TDP5_MG_FD_203630 | JGI IMG/M metagenome (GOLD analysis project Ga0315310, IMG submission 203630) | Freshwater sediment microbial communities from Lake Towuti, South Sulawesi, Indonesia - TDP5 | ecosystem: Environmental > Aquatic > Freshwater > Lake > Sediment | place: Indonesia: South Sulawesi... | reverse complement strand
TCAGGCCTTTCCCAGAAAGGTTGTTCGGCCCATTGCCGTTAAGAAAACCTTCCATCCGATCCAAGAAGGTCTTCATCTGTGAGGCGATATGCCACCAGTAGATGGGAGTGGCGAGGACAACGAGATCAGCCGCTGCAAGTTCAGGGTAGATCTTTCTCATGTCATCATTTATGACGCAGCCGGGTTCGTGTGCTTCTGTGCACTTCCAGCACCCTTGGCATGGCTTGATATTCATGTCGTTCAAGAAGAATTCATTGATTTCAGTTTCTCCACCGTCTCTTAATCCTTTCAGCAAGCTCTTTGTGATCGTGATGGAGTTTCCATCTCTTTTTGGGCTTGCCTCAATGACCAATGTCTTCATTTCCTGTCTGCTCCTACATTGCGTCTGTACGGCGTATTTAGCTATGTGATTTTCTTATCGTGCGAACTATTATCCCTTGGTGCGCACACACAAAATACTGACTAACAACGACGGTTCAAATTAGCACGCGCGCCAAAATGGTGCGGGGGGTGGGATTCGCGCACGAGTTTACCAGTAAAATCCGCGTTGAGCGGCAGATCTACGGCAACCTGAACCGCCAGTGGCAACCGTTCGTGATTTGGGAAACGCTTCCATGAAGCAGAGCCCAAACGAAGAGTGACCAAACCCCGCAGGGCTGCCAAGTACATAGGCAGATACATACGGCATCCGCCATCGCCGAATTCCGCATAATCAACTTCGACGAGAAGGCGAACACAGTGTCTTCTGATATGCGCGCAACGGAAAGCGAGTGGAAACAACCATGCCAGCTCTGGAATTTATGGACAAACTCGTCAAACTCATACCTGACAAGAACTTCAAGATGATACGGTACTACGGCGTCTACTCACGCAAGACGCGAAATAGATGTCACTATTTAGTGCGCGCTATTCTGAACCGATACTTGCTTTTGAAATCATAGATGTTGACCTGATAGCTTTTTGCCAACACCTTTGCAAGAACTTCAGAAAGGCACTCTGTCTCAACACTTATGAACTCACTCAAGACATCAAAACCTAGTCCAGCAAGAAGTCCGCCGGCAGCTCCAACTGGTCCCGCCACGACGTTGCCCAGAGCAGCCATTGAAAGCGGAATTCCGAACTTTAGACCTTTAATTCGTCTTGGAATAGTGGGATCATTCCACAGACTGTCAAGAATTTGAGAAAGCTCATTTGCCTTCTTCTGCAGGATGTCTGGATGTTCTAACACTATTGCCTGATGCATTGACTCTAACAGTATGTGTAGGTCATAAGAGTCGTATTCATCAATCAGTCGTTCGCATGATCTCAGTCCTTCAGCGGCAAAGGTCAGCTTCTTGACAAGAAACTTCCCAATTTCGCATGCGAATCTCATCTTTGTAGGTAGGTGACCTCCTGGCATTACAGTGGACGTTTTGACCTCGCTGATACTGTAGTTGTACAAACCTGAGAGCAAATCCACCCTAGGTGTGGTAATGAATCTTTGGCAAAGATCCATCATACCATATGCCTGTGCGGGGCCATCAACCATGAGGTTCTCTATGTCTTCCGCAATTCGAAAACCACCCAATGTGAGTAACTCGTATACTTCATGACTCTTTTCAAGAAGGACGCGGAAATATCTTGAGTCCCAAGAATCTGTGAGTTGTCTTAGGTATCTAATGTAGTTGACTCTTGCCAAAGCATCGAACCTAGCACGAATCCTGTTCAATTCCTTCTCAGTCGCCATATACCTAGGCGAAAACCCGAAAAGGCACGGTGGATTAAGCTCAGTGAAAATCGGCTCTAGAAATTCAAGGCCTTCATAGTACATCGGGTTTGCAGTAAGACCTATTTGCAGTCGACCGGTTTTCTTCACTAGATCAATTACTTCGGGAATTTCTGAGATTTTGAAATAGTTCTGCTCGAAGTCTGTCATCGAGACAGGAGAGAGAAAAATGACGAGGGATCCACAGAACGGTATCTGAGACCAAAGATTGATCGGGTCGGAATGATCGCGGCTAACTATAGCCACAGGTTTGTTAAGTTTGACAAAACGTTCCGGTGGAGGATACGTTTCTTCTCCAAAACGAAATTTTCCATCTCTGATCTTTGCGATTAGGCATTGGTGCTCAAAGCTTTCTCTTTGCGTGTAGTCTTCAAGATACTCTTTCTTCAAAGTCAATCTCCTAAGGATGTCTCCGGAAAGCGCTCTCCTCTCTTGTCGCTCCCCAGGGAAAGCCTTCTGTCTTAAATGTTGATCTTCTTATAGAGTTCAAATCCCTTATCTTTCTGCTATACATCTCTTAAAGATTCCATGTCACGGATTCTGCGCGTGTTCGTCATGGACGCGCTAGCTGTCGTAGTCGGTAAGGGTAGCAAACTTGAATACATCGTTTTCTTCATGTAATTTGATTGTGGAAAGTTGACCATGATCACTCTCTGCTCACCAGGATACCTCGTCGGAACGAAGTTAGCCGGTGAAGAAAGAAAATTCCTGCTTGATTCACTCCTTTTTCCTCGCATCGTCATCGATCCCCTTACTGCATTTTCCTTCTTCACTCTTCACGAGGACCTCGCAAAGGAGAGCGTTGAGATCTGGGTTCGTAAGGGCTGTCATTCCGCGGTCGACGAGATAGATGAGAGCTATGCCGAGATGTACATCGCTGTTGCGAATTCCTCTTGGGAGCCATGTACATCTCGTGACACAGAAGTCAAGAGGTTCTTATGCAAAGCTCCAGATGTGGCCACTGCTTACTTGATGATGAGTCCATTCACTCGTTTTCGAGTGACCAGTCTTCTTCAGGTCAAACATCCAACAGTTGTTCTTGAAAGGGTAAGGGATTTCTACTCTAGGACCAGACACTCATGTTTCGAGGAACCAATTGCAAAAGGCGATCTGCAGAGTCTACTGTTGACCATTGACAGAAATGCGGAGGATATCTTGATGAAGACCGCAGACCGGTTTGCTCGAATGGCCCTTCCGGAGAACGACGCTCTCTCCGCAGGAAGCTCTGTTCGGGCTCTGGCCCTTGCTAAGCTCTTCTCGCGACATGGATACGCATACATGGAGAGTCTGCCTGACGAATTCTTCAAGGGATATCTGTCCGTCTTTGAGAAACTGGCAAGCTTAATCTCAAATGAGGATTTCAGGTTGTTCGCGCAACTTCGAAAGGCATCTGTCGCAGATCAGACATTAGCTTATCTTCTTGAAGAAGGAATCGGAGGCCTAAGTACACTCGTGGGATTCGTTCCTCTTGACCCCATGAAGCTTCTTGAGAACTTGCCGGATCCAACCGAAGATCTTGAAAAAGCCATCGAAGCTAGAAGAGAGGTCGACAAGAACATAATTCGCATCAGACAGAAGACTGACAGCTTCAGGAATCTGGTGGAGAAAATCCATTCCAAGTGCATGGAAGGTAGTCTTGAATATGCAACAGACGCAAAGAAGAGCCTGATGGATTCAGCGCCCAGTGAATCGATAAACCGGATTATGTTCGATCATTTGTCTCAGTTCTCAAACCAAAGCACAATCACTCAGCTAGAATCCAGACTCAACACAGAGATTGGACGCAAGGATATGATTACATGGTTTGGCGGATACTTCGGAGACGTGAGACTTATGATTTCGGGATTGCTGCTTGCTGCCCGACATCTTGGGTTGAATGATGAATTCAACAAGATCCTAGATGCTGTCGCCGTGGGACTGTTGGCGCCAGCCCTAGTCGCCCGAATCTTTCGATCCATTATGTCGTCTTTGCCTGGTTTTGACATCTATGCAGCCTTTCACAAGTGGCCTAGAGATAGTCAATCCTCTTCCAGAACTAACCCGGATTAGTTTGCATGCTGAATCTTCGATAAGATGTTCGTCTTCGGCTTGCCAATGGCTAGCGCGCGCCAACTATATGGAATCTGCGCGCACCAATTAGACACACGCAATGCGCTTAAGGACATCCACAATGCCCACGAAAACGTGGCATATCGGTGGTATGCAAACTTAGCCTATGGTTTGGTGCGGGGGGTAGGATTCGCGCACCAGTTTACCAGCAAAATCCTATGTATCGCTTTGACTTCGCAATGAACCCATTCTCTCAAATAGCGGTTCAATGGGCTCACAGACCCTAGTCTCAGTTGCTGCTGGCACGCGCCAAGGGCCGTGGTTCTGACCGGTAGCGCATCGGAGGCTGGCCTACATATGCGCCGTGGGTTGAAGCAGCAAGACAATACGTGGCTCAAGCGCCAAGAGAATTGCTTCGTAGAATGCCTAGTCGAAATGCCTCCGAATTTGTGAAGCTTGTGCCTGATATTGCCGCAAAGCTAGGGACGATAGAATATACATTTATAAAACTGCCAACATTCATCTCATGAAATGAGGATATTTATGACAACCATAAATATGCTCACAAAAGAATTCGGTACGAACAAAGTACTCGCACCACCATCTGTTCTTACACTGCCCGTGAACTACACCGCAGTTCAAATCATCGGCGTGCAAGACGCACAGAATCAGATACAAAACTACCGTTTTTGTCTTTGGACGCTCGGAAGCAATTTCCAGATCGACCCCCAGATACAAATCAATGCTGCCGCAGCAGACATCACAGCAACTGCTTGGTATTATGCCATTGGCGGCGGTATCTCAAAAAAGACCTACGCAGTTGGATGGGCATTTTCGGTGGATACAGGTGAATTTCTGGTGCATGAGGTTCCCTTTGATGCCGTTAATCCGCCTGACGGGTGGACTTCCACTGATTCGGCGGTCGAAACCACAAACCATGATGTTGATATTACGGCTAAAGCAATGATTCAAAACCAGTTTTTTGAAGAATGGTATTCCTTGAATCCCGCAGCCACAACCGTTAGTGGCCAGCTGATTAAAGTAAAGATCGGAAATAGTGCTTGGATAATCGCCAAATACAAGACCGTGTCAAGGCTCCCGCTTGGTATTGTAGAACCAAGCGCTATGACAATACCAGGAGAGGACTCGATAGGCAAGCAAATGATGAAATGGCTTTGGACTGCAAAAATACCTCAAATGATAAAGGAGTTTGGGCTGCAGCCGATGTCTGCCGAGGACAGAAGAACCTATTCTACTCAGACCCCAACGCAGTTCCGATGTGCAATAGGAGCTCCGCACCTTCATTATAGAGGAAACACGTATCTTCTGAAGCCAAAACAGTGGAAAACGTTTGCTGCCAATGTTCAAAAGGAGCTCAGCAAGAAATTGACAGGTGCGAAATCTGTGAACTTCGACAAGTTAATTGAGATATCTAAAGCAGTGGAAGAACTTTCGTAGCCCATAGGGACGATTATGGCAGATTCCCTCCCCCCTTTTTTTAGTTATTCCAAGTTCCTCAAGTGCACTCTCTTCCTTACCGACGAATGCAATCTAGCTTGTGGTTATTGCTACGTGCACAAGAAGAATTCCACGATGTCGATAGGAACGGCGCAAAAGATTGTAGATTTTGTTTTGTCAAACTCAAAAAAAGATGAGAGAATACAATTTGGTTTTTTTGGTGGCGAACCTCTACTTGAATTCGACTTGATAAAAGGCGTCACTAAGCTGATCAGAAGCCACAGGTCTTTCAGACCATATCAAACAAGCATTTCGATCGCAACCAATGGAACAATCCTTTCTGAAGAAGTCTTCGATTTCTTCGTTGAAAATGACATCACACCCTGCTTTAGCTGCGATGGTCCACCAGAGATTCATGACTTGAACAGGCACTTTCCGGATGGCAGAGGAAGCTCGACGTTAGTTGAAAGCAACATCAAGAAAGCAATCAGTCTGTTTCCGATTTTGCCAGTGAACGCTGTATATTCTCCTAGTACCCTTCAATTTCTTCCTGATGTAGTGGAATACTTGGCGTCTCTTGGCATCAAGAACATTGCCCTGAGCCACGATATCTCAGCCAAATGGACCCAGAAAGAAGTCGAAATGGTTCCGAAAATCTATGACCTCATCGGCAGACAATTCGTAGATTTCTATTTGCACAATAAACCAAGATACATAAATTTGATTGACGCCAAAATCGCAGCGATTTTAAGGGGAGGATATACACCTTATGAAAGGTGTAGAATGGGAAGAGGCGAACTCGCGTTTTCCACTTCCGGCAAGATTTATCCCTGTGAACGACTTGCAGGCTCCTCTAACCCGACTGTACACTGTATCGGAGACATAAACGGAAAGACTCCTATACAAAGAAAGCACAGACCAATTTCGAGTGCTGCCAAAAACAGTGAGTGCCTAGTTTGTGGGCTGAAAAAATACTGTGTTAATTGGTGCGGTTGCTCCAATTTCTTTGCCACAGGATGCTACAACAGAGTCGGGCCGTTTGAATGTGCAAGTGAAAAAGCCGCTATAACAGTAGCATCTAAGGTTATTCATAAAATGAAGGATAACTCGGCAATCTTTTCTCATCACCTTGATGGGACGCCATTAATGAATGTCATCAGAGAGGTTTAAAGGAAAAAACTAACCCCGCACGTCCTCCCTTTTTTTGGGAGCGTCATTTATGTTCACAGATCAGTGGGCGACGCTGACACGGGAGTAGAGGTCGGCTTACTCTCTTCCCTTTCCCATCTACATTCAAAGAAGCTATGTCCGGAGACCTATCCATATTTACCACCTATGTGAGTATTCCCGTTTTGTTGTTGATAGGTTTTCTTCATCTGGTGTGATTGGAGCGGATGCCTGCCACCTATTCGACGCTTTCCGTCAGTAATGTGGTTCTTCGGCACCATGCTAAGGGGTTTGACTGCATTCAGTAAAACGAGGCTTCCTCTCAGGTAAACTGTTGCAGTTCAACGGCCCTTAACCATGATAGGGCGCTTCTCCTTGAGAAGCCAGTATGCGATCTTGAGGAGTTTGGTTGATGCTGCGACGATTGCTCTCGCGTCTCCTTTCCGTTTACCTAGCTTCAGGTAGAATCTTGTTATGTTGCTGTCAGGGTTGAGGCGGATGTGGGTTCTGGTGCATTCGGTGAGGCCCCATTGTAGATGTCTGATTCCAGTCTTGGTTATGTGGCCATGGTAAGTTGCGCCTCCGGATGAATGGGTGGAGGGCGTTAAACCGGCGTAGGAGGACAGATGCGCTGAGTCTGGGAAACGGTTCACATCACCTATCTCACATGCCATCAACAGGGCGGAGTAGTACCCTACGCCTGGGATCGTCACCATAGCCTAGAGGCTTCATCGCCTTCTGTTGTTTGTTTGATCTTGTTTGAGGTTTCCGTTATCTGAAGGTTTAGGGATTCGAAGATCTTGAGGTATCCGTCTATTTTGTAGTCTCCTAGCGCAGCCAACGTGGCGTTGTAGGGTTTGGTGAAGGGGTAGGCATCAATGCGTATGCCTCGCTTCAGCAGTTGGGCGTGTATCTTGCTCTTGACTATGGTTCTTAGTTTGATGAGGCTTGCTCTGTTCCTCGTATCTTTCGTGTCTTGCTATGCTTGGAAGATCCATTTGGCTTGTAGGGCGTCGCATTCGCAGAAGCCGAGAATCGCTCCGTCCGAATACCTTTGGATTAGTCTCCAGCGCGAGAGCGACATTGGCTAATTCATAAGTGGTCACCAAAACTGCACCTCCATCTACATAGTAGTCGACCACAATCGAAGGTTATCCGGTAAGTTGGTGACTTCAGACATGAATACAAGAAACCCTTAATAGGTTCCGGAATTCTACTTAACCCCATGCCAGAATCCATATCTCGAAAAATAAGGATCAGTAACCTTTCTCTTGCTGCCGCCCCGCCCGCAGAGCCATATATTTCTATCGGTTATGTCATAATCGATACGCCACAACAATTCAGTGGCAGTATCGTTGTCAGCAAGACAGAGCTCAAGAAACTAAACGTGATGGTTGGCGACGAATTGAGTCTGGCGCTGACCACCTCAGAACGATAAACCAGCGACCTGTCGTCCATTGTAAGGACCAGAGTGCGCTGTCTTTTGTCCACTTTGGTGCTTCTTATCCCTTATATCGGAGGAATGCTGCTCATTTCTGACCGACAGAGCACCAAATACAATGGAACAAAGGAAGAGTGGAATAAGATCTACCTACTCGATAAGTTGAATACAGTTGTCGGTTTTTCTGGAAGTTCCGAGGGCTCCCGAATGATCGCTGAGACATTGAGGGCGAACCCCAGTGACCAGAGTTTTGTGGAACAATATTGCGCCGCTTATCGGAATGTATGCACTCGTTCATTGACGGCACAGGAAAGAGAAATCCAAGCGCTATGTATTGTCAAACGAATTGATTCAATCGAATCCTACAGGTTTACAAGAGATCTATATGAGTTTGCAGTTTCGCGCAGGCCAATTGGCATAGGCAGCGGGGAGCACATTATCCGCCCTCAGCTCGCAAGAGACACAGATTCAGTCAATCTTGAAACTGCAATCGACTTTGGCAAAACCCTAGTCGAATACGCCTCAAGAGTAGATAGCGCGGTTGGTCCCCCTAGCCAATTCGGCTTCTGCCTCGCGACCGTTCCTCTAAACGAGAAAGTTCAAGTCGGGACCTTGGCCCCCCAACAGGTGTCTCTTGATAAGATCCTTTACTCGTTCACCTAGGGCTACGAAGGTTGCAGGAAAGCACCATGAGGGGGTAATTCCACACGAGCACGATATTCGTAGCGTGTTTTCCTCTTGAAGACTGTTGCTTTGTCATGATCTAGGCCATGCCACTCAGTTTTGTGTCTAAGATTTAATACTTAGAGATGTGCCAGGAATTATAGATGTCAAGCTTGAAGAGTTCAACGGAGCTATTGCTTTGGAGACTGGTATGTGTACTGGTCATGATTTGGATGATCTATTTCACTATATTTCCAGTTCTGATCTGGATACCCAATAGCCATATAGAGCTTTATTCAACAAGTGAATTGAGTCAGACCTCGTCATCTGTTCTACCGAGTCCACCAACAATAGACATCAAGGATCTCTCGAACGGAAACAAGTTGTACAGTGTCAACATTGTCGAGAACCTTGACATATCAGCAGCTTTTCATGGCATTAAGTCTTCCTCACTGCCGTTTCCAAGGAGGACGCATTGGAATCTGTCTTTAGGACTGCAGGAAGCTATGCTGCTCTTGGCAATTGCTGGGTTAGGTCGCGAAATTCTTTCTGTATTATCCCTTCACGAGCGGTTCACGATGGGAGAGATCTTCCTTACAGGGAAGTAGAGAGCAGATGATGACGTGGCGCGTTACTAAGAAATGAGAGAGCGCCACATACAAAGGCACGAAAAGGATGATTGTGCATTTCGCTATTGCCGTGATGACGAGATACTTCTCCTCTGATAGGATTCGGCGGACCTTGATCCAACTTGCAGCTTCACCAAGAAAAGGTGTGGTACCGACCCCGAGAAGACGCATACAACAAGAGAACAAGAAATCAGCCGCTAAGAAGTGGGTGGAGATCTTCTCAAGATGTGGGGGGGATAGCTGTAGAACAGGACAATGAGCACGACAAGTACAGCACTGTACCAGGGGGAAAACTCTCTTGTCTTTGGAGGCTTCGACATTTGTGTTCCTCGGTCGGCCGTCCATAGTTACGTAGCGCAAGACGAAAGCAAGAGTCTCTGCGAAGTAGTACAGACGAGGGAATGTTTTGGCACCATCTATTCAAATCCCAGGACCGGGAGCAGCGGCTTCATTGCTGCAGGGGTTTGCGGATACGCGGCTTCGCTGGCTGGAATACTGGACAACGTTTCCGGCTGGATTGTTCGAGGCTCGCTTGTTGCGTCTGTTTTCTATCTCGGGCATCTTGGATTGAAGATTGAGGAGATACACACGACCATGCGTGCCGAATCCATAACTGACTCCGCAGGACGCATGAGAGTTGATGAAAACTCGAAGTTCATGGAATCCATCTTGATCGGAATAGTATTCGCCTCTCTCTTCTCCTACTTCCTTGGCAGCTTGTTGGAATGGATCACCAAAGAGATCATGTCCAAGGCGTACGAAATCCCCTCGCAGCCTGAGATCCTGCTTCTTCCCTTGAAAGCTGCCGTCTTTGTGGTCATAGATATCGTGTGTTTCGTTGTATACTTCTGGGCAGCTTATTACAAACCTATGCTGGACAGACAAGTAAGACACGAAAAGGGACTCTGGTCAGTCCTATTTGACCTTCTCATTCTTCTGCCCGCCTGTGGCATCCCTTGGGCTACTCTTCGTCTACTTGTAGTGTGGAAATATCCAAATGAGTTCAAATACATCTCTCAAGTTTTTCTGTTCTTCCTTGGCACACTTCTGATGTTGGCTTTGAGGATGATTCGCATCAAGAAAAAGTGGAGACTCTAGTAATTGAATGTGCGGGGGGTGGGATTCGAACCCACGAAGGCCTGTGCCACAGGATCTCAAATCAGGTCGATCTTAAGTCTAGCACCATCTTCCACTTGGATGGCCCTGCCCCTTTGACCTGAGTCCCGCCCTTGATGACACTGGGTCTCGGGAACCCCCGCTACACAAGGAGCGGCGGACCTCAAAGATAAGCTTGTTTTTCCCAAAGAAGATAGCTGGATAACTGGCTTCTTCCAGCTCATCTTCCCGTTCCTCAGTTACTTCTACAGTATACAGAAGCTATTTAAGCCTTCTCCAGGGAGGATTAGGTGGCAGATGAACTAAGGTGCTGAAAGGTAGAGGAAGGTTCAACAACCGGAAAACTCCTTCCACCGGCGGCAAGCTCTATGACTGGTTCTACATCTATGTGCCGGCTGAAGTTGCAAGAGATAGCGGCTTTCCATTCAAACCAGGAACCGATGTGGAATTAGAGGTTCGAGGCGACGTTTTGATTGTTCGCAAGTGCAAGGAGGCGCGGTGAATCTGAGGACCAGGAAGGCGCAGCAAATGGAAAATATGCTGGGTTCCTCACTCAATTGAGATCTTGAAGCTTAGATCTTTTTCCAGCTGCGCCGGGCCTTGGGTCCACGTTGTTTGGGTTTGATCTGTTTGAGTGGTACTCTGCGCTTAGGAAGGATCTGTTCAACCCACCGCCTCGTAGTGATGTGAAGTTCCTCATCTTCATCTAGGGGACCGGACCAGTAGATGAGCCTTTCAACTCCATCATCCAGGTACGCGGCGGCCTTCCTCCAAGGCAGCCTTTCAATCACAACCGCCAAGAGTTGCTTATGCTCTTTCTCAAGCTGCTTCCATGCGAAACAGTCGGATCGAAGCGTCAACGCGTAGGTCAATGTGACAGGGCCTTCCTGATCTGTGACTCTCAGGTCTTCTGGATGGATTTCGCCATGAATTGCCGTTTGACTGGAAGTGTGAGTGAGCTCGACCCTAGAGTTGTTGATGGCAAGGAGCCATTCAGGTGGAGTGAACCTCTCATAGAATGCTCTCTGAAGGTCCTTGATCGTGGGCCTCGGCAACGAGTAGCGGGTGCCTGAAGGATCGAAGGGGCAGGCCCAGATCTTCCAACCGACATAGGTCAATTGAGGCGGCGCCTCCTGTCGATACTAGTTTGTTGATTACTCATTTTTCCTTTCTCTTCGTTCAGTCAATTCACAGGGCGTCATCTTCTCAGGTTTCGTAGTTGAATCCTTCTCTTGCCGGAATTGTTTGATGCCTTGAGCCAGCAACTTCTCAAACACTCTGCTTCTCGGTGGCGGCGACACGCCGAGTTGAGTTGCCTCCAAAACTTCCTTTTGGAAGATTTTCTCAAGGTCCTCCATCAACGTCGAGGAGATCATGATTGAGATTCTCTTCCGATTCATCCAGTGTTCTCCCTTTTTTCGATCTGATGCTTCTCAGCTTGGTGTTCCTCTAGCTGTTCTTTGCTTGAGTATTGGGCGGG
>Ga0315310_10002379_pt1 | contig 11769 bp, 13 predicted proteins | sample TDP5_MG_FD_203630 | JGI IMG/M metagenome (GOLD analysis project Ga0315310, IMG submission 203630) | Freshwater sediment microbial communities from Lake Towuti, South Sulawesi, Indonesia - TDP5 | ecosystem: Environmental > Aquatic > Freshwater > Lake > Sediment | place: Indonesia: South Sulawesi... | reverse complement strand
GAATTCAAAAACCCCCCACAAAACACCCACAACACACCCTTACGGTCGCCTTGCGATTCACGATAAAGCCCACTGAGGAGCGCGAGAAATACGTGGCAATCTTGAACGCCATGATCAAGCGAGTTGAGAAGATCATAAACTCCAAGAAAACCAAGACCAAGCAGCGGCTAAGGGCCATGCAAGTTCTCACGGATCTGATCAGGACAAGCTATGGCATGGTTCGCGATGTTGAGGTTGAGGAGCTTGAGCGAGAAGTTACGGCGCTTGAGGAAGAAGAGGGCGAAACTACTTGAGGCGAGGGCCCGTCAAGCTCAGCCCATAGACATTCCTGAGGACTCCGTTGAGTTTTTCACAAAAATTTTGCATATCATGCCTTATCCATATCAAGCTGAGTTTCTGCGGGACCCATCACCTCTGAAGGTTCTGCGCTGGTGTAGAAGAGCCGGCAAAACAACGGTCATGTCCGGAGGCGACCTACATTACGCTGCCGCACATCCGAACGCAAGAATCATCGTTACTATGCCCAAGTGGCAGCAAGTGAAGGAGATTTATTTTCAGGGAGAGGGCGGTCTTCACCAGCACTTAGCCCGGATGGACAAAGACGTCTATGAGAAGCTGATTTTCGCCGAGTTGCAGACGATAATTCGTTTCAGAAACATAGCAGTGATCCTGGCTGAGACCCCTGAGCCGTTCACGATTCGAGGTCACGGTCCCCAAAAAATTTCGATCAACGAGATTAACTTCATCCGGAAGGACCGGGACCTCTGGTTAAGCGCCCTTTTGCCCATGACGTTGACGCGAACCGTTTACATCAATGTCGCAAGTACGCCGTGGAACAAGGACAGCGTATACCATGCGATGTGTTATGACAAGAATTTTAGAATCTTCAGCGGCAACAAGTTTGAGCACGACCCGCCACGCTACCTGCGAACATGGAAGGATGTCTTGAAGCCTCACGGTCCCCTGGACCCTAAGCAGGTTGAGGTTATGAGGGAGCAGTACGCCGGAGATCCTTGGCGGTGGAAGCGTGAAATGGAATGCGCCTTCGTGGATGACGAGACCGCTTTCCTCCCATCCAGCTTGATCATTAAGTGTCAAAACGAGATGTTAGAGCTCGTCGACTTTGAAGAGGCCATAACCGGCGAGTTTTACGTCGGCTGGGACCTGGGCAGAGAAAGAGATCACAACGTGGTTTCGGTCATAGATAAAAGAGAAGATGTTCGCTGTTTGGTGCATTGTAAACAGTTCAAGCTCGGGACCCCATACGTCACCGTGATGGCCTACATCAAATCCCTCTGCGACCGCTGGAAAACCGTTCGCGCCGTCTGGTACGACCACACAGGAACCAAGGGAATCGACGAGCAGATCGAAAAGGCGGGGTTCCCAGGACTCAAAGGCATAGACTTCACTAAACCAACGAAACACGGCATGGCAATGGCCCTAAAACAGCTGATGATGACCCCGAGAAAAGACGATGCCGGGCTGCTACTCGAAGACGCGAGACGACAGTTTGAACTACCCTTCGATCACGACGTTCAAGCGGAACTAAACATCGTACAATGGGAACAGAGCCGAGGCAGCGAAATCTACGCCTTCTCCCACCCAGAGGGCTCACACGACGACCGATTCTGGAGCATCGCGCTGGCCGTGGCGGCCTCAATACCTGAACAAACTTCAAGACTGGTGAGGGCATATTGAGGCGCAGAGAGTATTTTGAGATTCAGAGATACGCTCGCGTCTACGATAGAAGAGAAGGGAAGTTCATTATCAGCCTCTCCTACAAGACCGCGACGGACATAACACCCCGAACCATAAAAGTGGCTGAGGCCTTCGGTATAGGCACCGATGAACAAGAATTTATCATCTATGACAACGTAGAGTTGAAGATCGGTCCCAGAGATATAGTGCATATCACGGGTGATAGCGGAAGTGGCAAGTCGGTGCTCTTAAAGGCTTTCAAGAAGGACCTGGGGCCGGGGCCGGGATTTGAACCCGGGCGCCAGGCTCCACAGAACTTGAAATATAAAGGAAAAGAGAATCTGCTTTCAGATTATAGAGATTTCCTTAAAATAGACATGCAACTCCATGATTTAACGGTTCAAGGCCATTTAATGGTTGCTAAGCGGTTCCTATCAGCCTTAAACAAGCCCATCAAGAACACTACACGAGAGGACATTCGTGGCTATTTGGCGCTTTATAGAGATAAGAACCCCAATACCTATGCGAATCAATTGAAATCGTTGCGAGTACTTTTCCGAGACTTCTTAAACATGAATGGAATCATTAAAATGTTCCGCTTCCCAGCACGGCAACAAGCGTTTAAGATGGTTCCCAGCAACAAGCAGGTTCAAAAGTTCTACGATGCTTTAGAGAAGCCAATAGAAAAGGCTCTCTTCCTATTTTATGCAACCAGCGGATTACGAAAGCATGAGGTCCTATCGCTGAAAATTGAGGACGTAGACTTCGCTAAGCGGATGATTGCTCCAAATAATACGCAGAGCAGAACGAAGCGGAGATGGATATCATTCTTTAACGCGGAGGCCCTTCAAGCGCTAAAGGAATATTTGGCTACACGCAACGATGATAGCCCAAAGCTGTTCCGCATAGGAACCGGAGGAGGCCACCACTTCGATAAAATATGGAGGAAAGGCTTTGAAAAAACTGGAATCCGCATAACACCTCAAGTATTGAGAGAATGGTTCTGCTCCGAAATGGCAAGGCTTAAGGTTCCCGATCGCTACGTGGATGCCTTCTGCGGAAGAGTACCAAAAAGCATCCTCGCTAAGCATTACAGCGACTATTCACCCGAGAACCTCAAGCACATATACGATAACGCTGGACTACGAGTCCTCAGCTAACACCTATAGAGTCCATGATGAAGCCCATAGGATTACATGAGATTGGAGAGGACATATTCATGAAGCGGTACACAACTATCATGCTTTCCATAGAGACCTATAATGAATTACATAGATTGAAAGAAGTGTTAGAGCAGACTCTTGGAAAGACCTTAACCTTCGATAAGACTGTGATGTTGCTGATTCGGCTTAAAGTGAGCTGGGAAGACCTAATGTTAGAGGCTAAATAACTTGAAAGGGAGGTGAGAACATGAAAGGAAAGATAACCGTGACCTTAAGCCCCGAGCTATTCAACGAAATCGAGAAAAGGCGTGGAAGGGAAAAGCGGTCAACATTCATTGAGCGTTTGATGAGGTTAGCAATCAAAAAGATGGAAAGCAGAGGAGAATAGGGATGATCACAGCAAGGATTATCTACATTGATGAAAGAGGAATTTCTAAGGCAAGTAGAATCTTAAGGTTCAGATATAGGGATGAAGCCATGAAGTATGCAGATCGGAATTACCCATCATGGCAGTTGCTGTGGATATGTCTTCCCTGCAGGAAGCGCGTTCTCTATTTCTTTGGAAACTTCATCATGGGCCTTAAACGTGGCTACCCCATATGCTGTGTGCTACACTTTAGCATTGATGACTTGCTTTGTGTTCCCAGCGGATGCGTCAGATATAGTAAAAGGGTGCCTTAGGTTGAGTGTGTATACCACATCCGAGTTAACGGTGGAGTAGAGGTCTTTTCATGGAAGTGATCCATAAGGCTTCCGCCTAAATGAGGTAGAGCGACTTAAAGAGTTAGATGACAGCAAAATCTTTGTTTCCTTTTTCACATTGCTCCATGAGGACGGTCACGCTAAGCTGATCCGTTTGCTCAGACTACCACACAGCTATGTTAAGCTGAACCTAGAAGCAATGAAGCGTGATCGTCATGATAACCAAGGGCTTATCGCTTTCATCAGATATAAGCCTAGAAATTTTCTTGACATGTTTTTAGTGGCTGTGGCAGGTATAGTTTTTCCCTTCGCCTATTTGCTATCCGTCCAGAACAAAGTTCCGAAACACCTTAAAGGAGCCTACCTTTTCCTCCTTAAAACAGCTATCCGCCAAGCCATCAGCAACGTCGCACACATCCAGGAAGAAAATCGCTGAATCTTATTGGGAGCAGTCTAAGAGGTACCTTCTCCTTGAAGATATTCTTCCTCTTTTAAGGAGGTGTAGAAAAGGGCTTTTATGTTGTTAAGTGGAGGCCACCCAGCTCCACTCATAAAAGGCTTCATGGGCTCTGGAACGATGCCATATGCAAAGTTCATGTTTCCGATGGTATTTAATGCTGAAACAGCAATCCTCAATAATCGCTTCCGTTTCTCAATCATTTCTTTTGAACCCTTAACCTTTAGGTATTCCTGATGGTCCTTCGCTGGAATTTTTAAGTGAAAAAGCTTTTCAAAGAACGGCCTTAACGTTTCTTCAGTAAAGATTTTTGCCCGTAGATCCTCCGGCAACCTCTCAAGGAGTAGCGTTAAATCTTCCAGTCCTCTTAAGGCATATTGAGTGAGGCGCATCTTGTACTTTGCCTTGGTTTCTTCATCATAGCCAGTTTTAGTCTCGTTTAAAACGTACTTTCTCATTCTCTTGGTCAGTATAGGCATACGATCACCACCAAATTCTGTCCTGAATGAACGTTTTTTGGACAGATTTACTTATTTACATGCCCCGTATATAAGTCTTTATGTCTTAATGAACACCGTCATTGTGGCGAATGTAGCGGTGAGATAAGCCCCGAGGAATCAGCTCCGATGAGATTGACGCCATTGGGATAGGCCATAGGTTCTAATAGCGACATGAGCGTTAGCGATCGGGGAGGTTCCGATCTACCCTACCTTTTTTTCACTGCCTGTTGGCAAGTCCAATAGGCGAAAAGCTATAGGAGGAGTGAGAATTGGGTGAAAGAAAAATAAGCGTCTCAACTCTGCTCAGCCCAGAAACGGTTGACAGGTTGGATCAAATATGTAGAGAGGAACGCAAGAGTCTCAGCGGAGTTATCAGGGAAGCTGTTGAGTACTTCTTGAAACCTCGTCGGGAGGAAAGGCAATGTTGAAGAAGCCACTACCGCAGAAGCTTGAGGACTCGACTGAGGTCTTTTCAAAATTTGACTATGCAATCGCAAGGATCATGGAGACCGAGCAATTTTTTAGATCGAAGCAGTTTCCAGACAGAAGCTGGTTTACGGCAAAAATTGTTAAGACCGAGATACCTGAAAGGCCTTATCAAATCCTAATTCATGTGCGATATAATCTCCCAGACAGCAACAAATTTGACTTTGACGTATATGTTGAGCCTAAAGCTTACGTTAAGATGTCCAGGGAAGTGGAGGAACAGCTCACGCGTTTTAACATCCCCATCGAGAGGCAAGCCGAGTACATGCCTTTCGAGGCGAGGTATTTCTATGAAGATCAAGTGACATACCAATCAACGATAATGGTGAGGCGAGATAACGTTGTGACCTGGAGGAAAGAAGAGGAGGAAGAGAAAACATCGCAAGCACTAGAGATGATGGATATAGCCATTAAACGTCTTGCTGAAGAAAAGCCAAGCTACTCTGTTGAGAAGATAAAAAACGGGGACATCGTAACAATCCTATCGGCTGAGATGGAGGAAAGGAGAGAGATACGCACCAACATCTACTCAGGTATGGTTATGGATGTCAGAGAGTCAAAAGACCTTGGCAAATATGTCTTGATTGCGAAGGAAGTTATCTATCATCGTTTCCCTGACGGTCGAGAGGTGCCTGAGAAAATTGGAGAAATTGATGTCATCCCAGTTAAGCGTATTCGTTATGTAAGCCATCATGGGAATGGGCAAGGTAAATTTATCCCGTCGGCAGATATCGTTGAAAGGGGACAGAAATCAATCGATGAGTTTTGGAATGAACTTCATCGAATAGCAGAAGTACAACCTCGCAAAAAGCTTGTATGGGTTCCAGGGGAGGCTTTAATCGATAAGGAAGGACGGTTCTGTGATGATCTTGAGGTTGGAAATGTTATCAAAATCTCCCTGCTAGACATAGATGCTGTCTTTAATTTAATTAAAACGGAGCTAATCTCGGAAAACATAGCAAAAGAGAAAGGTCAAAGTAAGCTTTTGGACATAGTTAACGCCTTTACATCCCTTCATCAAGAGTGGATCTATCAGGATCGCCAAGATGCTGTTGAGGCTTTTAATCGTCTTGCAGAAGCACGGAAGAAGATAGAGAGGATTCAAAGGGACCTTCTAGAGAAGGCAAGGGAGGAAAAACAAGATGGCTGAGGAAATTAGAAGAGAGAAACCACATGTACTGAGAATCTGTCCTTTCTGTGGCTCAAATGAAGTCTTAACCATCGTAGAGTTTGGCATAACAACGTATGCTTGCCCAAAATGTGGATATTTCAAGCCTGAGGACGTGATCAGAAAGGAGGAAGAGCTTAAACGCCTTGAGATTCCGGTTGCTAGAAGGGCTCCAGAGGCTGAGTTTAAGGTCTTAGAGAAGACGGTGAACAAGGCTGTCTTCCAGTTCATCAACTATCTGGTTGCTGTTGAGAAGACTCCGAAAGGCTTTGAAGCCCAGATTTTCGATGGGGAAAAGGAGCCTTTAACCCCGGTCTTCAGCTTCAGCCATGTTGATCAATTGTTCGGCCGGAAGGGTGCGCCGTTGAGGCAGGTGATTCGAGACAGAGACCTCTTCATGACCTTCGCCATAGCATTACAGCGGACCTTGGCTGAGCTAAGCCTTCCAGAAGAGGAGAAGCCTTACGAGGAGGCTCCAACAACCGAGGAAGGGATGGAAGGGCCTCAATTAGAGTTTAAGGGCGGAATCATAGAAGGCCTGGACCTCGTTTATGAGCCCTTGGGGCACAGCCAATATGTTTGGAAGATGGGTGAGAACCGGGGAATCACCAAGATGGAGCCCATTTACCGCCAAGATGAACGGGGCAGAACTAGAAAAACACCTAGCCAATGGAAGATCACCATAAATGAAAGCGAGTTTTACTTCAAGAAAGAGCCCTATCGCAACGTCAAATCCTTCCTTGGGACTCTGCCCTTCCACGTTCCAGACAGAGATTTCCTAGAGAGATGGACCCGTGAAGAGGTGAAGGTGAAAAGCAACGCTGAATTATTCAGGGACATAGAGTTTTACGTAAGAGTTATCCTAGAGCTTGAAGAGGCTTACAACGCGGTAACCTTAATCACATATGTTTTTCAATGCTGGCTCCGAAACATCCTTGAAGCCATGTTCAACATTGACGTTGCAGGACCGCCCGGATCAGGAAAAACAACCGCCCTGGAAGCCATCAACGAAGTCAGCTATCACTCGCTCCTAGGAACAGCATCAGCTCCAGCCTTAGCCCGAATGAACGAAAAATATGCGTTATCATGGTTCCTCGACGAATACGATGCCCAAAAAACATGGCTAAGCGATCACTTTGTTAGACTCGGGTACCGAACAGGAGCGCTAGTGTTCAGAATCAACCCAAAAACGGGGAGAGAGGACATCTTCAAGCCTTTCAGTCCAAAACTGCTCAGCTACCATGAAGAGTTAGAGACAGCCCTAAAACAGCGAAGCCTCGATCATGTTAAACTCACAAAAAGCCTAGATCATCGCCTACCAATCATCAACAGAATGAGAGAACAGCTGAGCAAGCCATTGTTCCACGACCTATTTGCATGGTACATGGAGAACATCATCACCTTCAAGAAAAAACTGAAGGAAGAGTTTCCTGAGCTTGAGAAGATAGAGGCGTTGCCAATAATGCCAGAAAATGCCGAAAAAACGAGGACTTCCTTCCATATTTTGGAAAGCACGCACGTGTGTGTGATTTCCAAAAATAGGGAGGAACTCCCCAAAAATATGGTTACATCTGGTATCTCTGGTAACAAAGAGGAGGAAATAAGGCGTTTCAGAGAGTCTTTCTACCAAAAAGCTATAGAAAAACTTTCTATTGATGAACGAAGCTTTATTCAAGGTCTTTCTGATCGCCCATGTGAGCTTGCCTTCAACGCTGTCCTCATCGGTCGTCTGCTCGGCGTAGACATCATTAAACATTTGAAGGAAGCCGTTGAAGTTAAGGTGTTGGAGGAGGAAGAAGAGCTTGATTACGAGCCCATCGTGAAGGAGGTTCTCGTTGACGTGCAGGATAGGGCGGAGGTTCCGCAGAAGGATGTTTATGCGGAGGCTAAGAAACGGGTTAAGGAAGCTCTTGGCATAGATCTTTCAACTCATAAGTTCAAAGCGGTTCTCAGAGACCTTGGCTTCAGAGAGAAAAGAACGATTGTTAAAACGCGGAAGGGTTATCGAAAGCTGATCTTCACCGATTTGATTCGCAGGAAATTGCCTAAACGCGAGATTCTTGAAGGTGTGCCTCAGCCTCTTTCAGTAACGACTATGAGCAAATGCGAGGAGTGTTTCAAGCATAAGCTTCTAACCCATTACATTATCTTGGACGGAAAAAAATACAATCTCTGCAGGGAGTGCGCCGAGTCAAAATAGTGTTGGAGGAGGTAAGTCTGGGAATGGTGGAGGAAAAGAGGCATACGGTGCATTTGGATGAGGATGGCAGGGTTATCATTGAATTTGCTAAGCCCATCAAAAGCTTCATGTATGCCACGATATTCTTTGGCAACGTTCGCGGAGTAGAGCTTATGGTTGGGAGGAAGGGTAAAAAGGAGCAGGTGATTGGAGTCCGCTTTGAAAGCGTGGAAGTTCTGAAGTTATTCCATCGCGTTAACGGTTGGCCCAAAGACTTCAACGAAGTTCTTGCCGTCATTGAGGACCTTCAACGGAAACGAAAAGAACATGCAACCTCATAGGGCTTTTTGGCTTGACTGGTTCGGCTTGCATGGCCGTGAGTTGGGAGCGCCAGAACGCTGGTTCACGAGTAATCCTGGGGACCTCCTTCGCCATGTCAAGGAATGTATGTCGCATCATCGGCCTTGCTTCATGAGTGTTCAGCCTTTCAGGGCTCGGAATGTAGTCTTTGGCTTGGAGAAGCTGTTTTTCGACTTTGACTCTAAGACTGATCCGCCGGACCTTGATAAAGCTTGGAGTGACGTGATCGCTTTCGTTGAACATTTAAAAAACACAGCAAACATCGAGCCTTTGATCATCCAAACATATCGAGGATACCACGGATATGCTTTCCTTTGGCAGGTTGTGGAAATTAGCTCGGATCAGCAAGCAGTTGCGAAAGACATTTACACCGGTCTTCAGAGTAGGCTGTTGAATGGAAGGTCCTATGCAACCTTAGATAGCTCCGTGTTGGGAGACATCAAACGCATGTCTAGGGTTCCGTATAGTCTCCATGAAAAGGGCATAATATGTACTCCGATCAATTTGAATCAACACCCCATGGCGCTTGATAACTTGGATTATTACCGAGAACATGGCCTAGGAGAAGTCTTGTTCCGACAGGTTGTGGAAGAGGTTCAAAGGAAAAAGACCGCAAAAGAAATCTTGGAAATTTTTGACAGCTTCAAGCCTAGGCCCAAGGTCCCTTCTCGGAGAAAATGGCATATTCGCCCATGTTTTCTCTCAGCCTTGAAAACGGGAGAGATGCCTCACGAAATGAGGATGGCCCTTGTTTACGAAGCCTACTGTGCCGGAATGGATCGCGCTCAAATCGTGGACCTCTACCGTTTTTTCCATGATTTTAATGAGGAGAAAACGCGTTATCAAGTGAATTGGCTATTAGATCGGAAGAAGGAGATTAAGCCCTACCGATGCATCAAGATTCAAGAGAAGGGATGGTGCCTCGGAGAAGCCTGCCCAATGTTCAAACGGTGAAAAGGGGCTCATTTCAGGCTCTTAACATATACCCTCTCCTTATGATCAAACCAATCTCCTTTAATGAGTACCCTTATAGCTTTTATATTCATTGAAACCAATTCTTTGATTATTTATAGACAAATGGATTTTAATTCTTTTTATCAGCTGTCAAAATGCCCTCTAGAGACATTTGCCTAAGTTTCCTCTCTCTTCCTTTCCGCTCTGTACGCCTCTATGGCGGACCTCCTTTATTCTTCTTTCTCGTAAATAACCTCCCTAGTTTCTCTGTCGAATTGTATCGGTTCTCCCTCTGATCTTAGTTTTATGACGGTCAACTCGACATCGGCTTCAGTAGTTTTGAATCGAGTGGCCAAATCGCTGATCTTCATACGTCTATAAAGTTTCATTACATCTAACAATTCTGACGGGATTTCTACAACTTTCGGCTTGAGTATAGAACCGGCAATTGTACCGATTATTCCTACCAAACCGAGACCTATACCGGCGAAATAAATATATCTGCTGTATGCTTTCTCCGCTATTAACATCATCAAGACAGTCACATCGTTTTCTCCCGAGTTATTAACTACGAAATAGTATTTGTTGGTCTTAGGGGCGTGGAATGAGTAGGATGATTCGCTCCCTACGAAATGGTGGATTTCATCAAAAGCCTTGCCTGCATCCGCCAGTTCAAAGTTCTCACCGTCCATAACATAAAAGTCTACGATGTCGGTGGATGAAAAGGAAAACCGGAGGCTTTGACCGACTTCAGCTAAAATCCAATAGTAATGGTAATATTCAGGTTTAATGGTGACTTCTGTATCAACGACAATGTCTCTTGGAGGGAAGAAGAAACCATAAGCAAATAACAGAACTCCAATTACTATAACAATCACTCCAGTTATTACAATCTTTTTCCTCAATTCTCACACACCTCCTTTTAATTTCATTCATTTTACTTCTTAACAGACAGCTTATCTCCAAAAACTGGTCGTAGTATATCCTCGTAGTCTTCTGGGTATCGAACTTTTTTCCCCTTTTCCTCTGGAAGAATCGGACCAGCATACCATTCGTGTTTCTTTTTGCTTGTTGTAATGTGAAACCTACGCCTGCTCTTTAGCTCAATTTTTGTGACTTCGGAGTTAGGTATAGCAAAATTATTCTTATCAGCCTTTAAAACACTTTCTAGAGATAACTCAAGGTATTCTTTTTCCTTCTTTTTTCCTTTACGAGCGGTAATAGCAGCCTCAATTCCAGCACCAATTACACCAAATAGCATACCTCCAAATCCACCACTTGTTCTCGCTACAATCACTCTATCTGGGGTAAAAAATAACGTCTCAGTGATTGTCCTTGCAAAGGCTGGTCTGTTTACTCGAATGATGCCTAAAACTTTTTCACTCATGATAGTTTCACCTCCCTAATTTCCATTAATGAAGATAAAATTCCCATCAATAATTGTTTTATTTAGGGACATATCTTCGTGTTATGTATGTAAGCAATATATTTAAGATTTGCCCCGTTTTATGGCTGACCAATCCTTTAAATAGAGCAGAACCCAAACTTACTTCGATGAAAAAGGTGAAAAGGAAATGCCTAAGTCGGGATACGGGGCTGTAACTATTCCGATGTCGCTAAAAGAACAATTAACTATCGTCGCGAAAGTGTCAAGCATCAGTGTTCCAAGGCTCATCGAAAATCTCTTAGCTGGGTACAGTACGTACAGTACCAACGGTGGAAATATGGCTCAACAAAAAAGCCTGATTCAAGCTCCTTTTCAAAAACAGATGGGGCCGGGGCCGGGATTTGAACCCGGGCGCCAGGCTCCACAGGCCTGTAGGCTACCAGGCTACCTCACCCCGGCCGCTTTTTCCGCCTTTAGGCTACCGCACTGCTTGATTTAAGAGTTTCTCGTTCTGGATAGGGTTACGAGTCGAGTTCCCTTACCTTCAACTACCACTGTTCAGGTTAGCTTCGAGCATTTTCACCTAAACAGCGGCTATCTTCCCTTTTAAGAGGATAGGTGGCGATTGATGGCTATGAGGTCGCTGAGGAGGCCTTGACCAGCCTCGACGCCGCCGGCTCCTCTACCAATGATGGTGACGTCTTTAAGCCCGTCT
>Ga0315310_10002375_pt1 | contig 11775 bp, 16 predicted proteins | sample TDP5_MG_FD_203630 | JGI IMG/M metagenome (GOLD analysis project Ga0315310, IMG submission 203630) | Freshwater sediment microbial communities from Lake Towuti, South Sulawesi, Indonesia - TDP5 | ecosystem: Environmental > Aquatic > Freshwater > Lake > Sediment | place: Indonesia: South Sulawesi... | reverse complement strand
AGAGCGTTGACGATTAAGAGCGCCCATTTCTTGCTTATGACATCAATGACGCCTTCAAGCGGGCAGAAGCAGATATGATTGCTTTCTTTGTGCATGCTTATGACTTTCCTTACGCATAGTTGCTACTTTACTATAAACTTGATAGTTTAAATACTTTACTTCTAATAGTTTTAGACTGCAAAAAAATGGAGGTAGAAACCTGATGTGTAGAGAATGCGGTTGTGGACCCTACTACCCTGAATCACATGGGCATCCCCACAGAAGACGCTTCCTAACAAAAGAAGAAAAAATTGAGCGGCTGGAGGGCTACGCTGAAGAACTCAAGAAAGAACTTGTAGCAGTTCAAGAGCAAATTAAAGAACTGAAAAGCTGAGAAAAGTTGCAGAAAATGTGCGCTCAACCTCACTCATGCCTTCTCCCCTTTTTTATACGCTCCAAACAGTGAAAATATATGAAAATATTGGCTATAGATATAGGAGCAGGAACCGAAGACATCCTCCTTTACGACGACCAAAAGAAGGGCATTGAAAACTGTGTTAAAATGGTCTTATCCTCGCCTTCTCAAGTTTTCGCAGCAAAGGTGAGAGAAGCTGCTAGGCTATACAAAGATCTCTTCATAAAAGGTGACATTATAGGTGGAGGCGCTTTCTCCTTTGCATTAAGAGAACATGTTGAAAAGGGACTTCGTGTCATGATGACTGAAAATGCCGCTTACACAGTAAGAAACGATCTTGACGAGGTTAGGGAACTCGGAATTGAAGTAGTCAAAGGAGAAAACGAGCTTATGGGTTTCAAAGGACAAATATTGACCATTGAAGAGGTAAACCTTAAGCAACTGCAGGCATTCTTAACAGAGTTCGGCGAAACTCTTACCGACGTAGATGTTGTGGCTGTTGCAGTTCAAGACCATGGTGTTTTTCCCAAAGGAACGAGCAACAGACGATTTCGCATTCAAAAGATAAAAGAACTTTTGAAAGAAAGCCCGAAACCCGAAAACCTAGCTTTCAGAGAGGAGGAGATCCCGCCATGTTTTCTAAGAATGAGGTCTGCAGCTCAAGCTTCAGGGAGACAACTACCCAAAGCAAAGGTCTTACTCATGGACACCTCTCCAGACGCCATACTCGGGTGTTTAAAAGACCAATCTGTAAAGAATGCTGATCCAGTGCTCGCCGTTAACGTGGGCAACGGACACACCATGGCTGCAATAATCTCGGAAGGAAACATTGTGGGAGTCATGGAGCACCACACGCGATTGCTAAGTCCTCAAAAGATTGAGCGGCTTTTAATCGATTTTGCAGATGGAAAACTTTGTGATGAGGAAGTGTTCAAAGACAACGGTCACGGCTTGTTCTTTCTTGGAGAGCCTCCAGGCTTCCATAGTATCAAGAGAGTTGCTGCAACGGGACCCAATAGAAGCATCTTAGCCAAAACTAATCTTTCTGTTCACTTTGCGGTTCCAGCTGGTGATGTGATGATGACTGGACCAATAGGCTTAGTTGAAGCAACAAAAAGAAAGTTCAAACTGGAATAGGGATGAAAAGAATAAAGTTAGTCATCCACGAGCCTTTAATCAACAGAGTCATAGGTAGCGAGCTGAATTTGTTGCTCCATGACAGAGCCAATCTTGTAGACGCAATAAGCGAAGTGGACAGAATGATAAACAGCAAGGGAGGCTTTCCAGTGTCAGATTATGGAAGTCTCCTTCACATGGTCTACAATCCTGTTGAAAACAGATTCTATAAGCAAGTGGCGGTAACAGCCCACAAAGAATCGGGTCAAGTGCTGAACGTGAGAGATAGCCCAAAGGGAGAACTTCCCGAAGGGACAACAATCATTCTCATCCCAACTGGGGGCTGTATAAGCGAGTGGGAAGAAGCCATAAACTACAAAGAATTTTCAAAAGCAATTTCACACTAAGTTATAATAATATGTTTGCGTGTTTTCTGCTGAAAAAGAAGCAGTTTCATGGTGAACTGGGGTAGATTTTTGAAGAGTCAGTCTTTGTGCGCGATGAAGATTAAAACCTCTGCCTTGCGATTCTTAGGCGGCTCAATCTTCCAGTTGGTATAGCATTTGATCTCCTTGAAGCCTGAGGCTTGCAGATAGTGGAGTAGGTCCCAGTAGGTGAAGAGTCGGAGGCGTTCACGGTCTCGAAAGATGTGTATGCCATCGGCAGCCTCGATTATACTCGTCTCATCCCACCAAGCTACACCGTGCATCGGGTCAAAGTCACGGAGACGAACAATTTCAGTGCTGTGTATGCCAGGAACGCGGTCTTCAATAACACGAAGACCTTTATATATCGACTCCAGAGAGAACCAGTGTTTACCCTTATAGAAGGGATTGCCGATATTACAGACCAGTATGCCGCCTTTTCTCAGTGCGCGGTGGATCTGGCCTAAACACTTTAAAACGTCATCATCATTCGGAAGCAGGAAGAGTATGTAGAGCGCAAGCACTGCGTCAAATTCGTTTTCATAATTTAGTCGTGTGGCATCACCCTGCAGCAGTTTGACGGACACTCCTTCACGTTTGGCTCTATCCTTTGCTATTTGAACGCGTTCGGGCGTATAGTCCAGTCCAGTGCATTTGTAGCCACGCTTAGCTAGCCCAAACAAGTGTCGACCACTCCCACAAGCAACATCGAGCACGTCCTTGATCGGACGGGTTGCATGGGCACGGAAAGCATGTTCAAGAAAGTTGAGCTCACGTTTGGTGGTTTCAGCAAAACGGCGCTGTCGCTGGACTAGGAGGTCCTCATAGTAGGCTCGATGAGCGTAATAATCGCGGGAGGCTTTGAGAACTGTCTCTCGGGCATTCTTGAGTCTTCCCATAATGCTCATTCCTCCATAGAATTAATTTAAATCGAGTGTTTGGATTTCAAGAAAGATTTAAGCCTTGAGGTAAAACAAGCTTTACAATTGAGTTTCAAGAAACTGAAAATGGCGCAAATTGAATTTGTCTGTTAGTTATATGGGTAATTCGGGCTTATTTTTTTAAAAAAGGAGTTATGGTGGTCGGGCAGAATTTGAACCCCCGACCTCTTGTGTGCAAGTTAGGCGTTCATACTAATCCAGTCTGCGCTATCATGCCACCGTTACTTCTTTTTTAGCCAAGCCTTCTACCATTAGTGGAATTATTCTGCTGGCTTTGAGTATTTCCATGAAGAGAGGCTTTCCGTTCTCATCAAAATGAACTACAATGTCGCCTATCTCTTCAGCATACGTAAGCTTGCCCTTCGCTTTGAGTATAACTGTAAGGACATCAGAGTCTTCGTCATATTTGATTTTATATGCCATAACGCTCACGCCTAACAGGATAGAAAGTTATGACAACTAAATAGCCTTTCCTCTTTTCATAGACTACTCTCAAAGCATACTTTGAGTTTATGGTCTTAACAGCGAAAAACTGTTCATCTCTCTTGTCCAGGTTGTCAGGATTAAGAACCGTTTCAACGACTTGTCTTTCATTGACTCTAAAACCATAATGCCTTGCAACCTTAAATTTTTCAACCGCATGCCTAGTGAATCTGACTTTGGAAACGTCAACCAAAGATTTCTTTCCTCAAGCTTCTATAGAGATATACAACGGATAAAACTTTCAACACAAAAATGGTGGACTGGGGGGGATTTGAACCCCCGACCTCCTGAGTGCAAGTCAGGCGTTCATACCAAACTGAACTACCAGCCCACACGCAATCCACAATTATCATGTTTTGAACGGTGTAAAACTAAACTCTTTCGATGGTGAGAATGGCTCTTAACGAAAAATAGAAAAGGCAAGTGCATGTAGAATGTATTTATCGAGGAATCTAAACATGCCAACCTACATTCTTCTCTCAACCCTAACCGACGAAGGAAGAAGAACAGTGAAGGAACGACCTGAAAGAATCCAAGAAGTGAACAAGGAAATCGAAGCTTTGGGCGCAAAAGTCATTTCCCAGTACGCCGTGCTCGGTCCATACGACTTTGTCAACGTGGTTGATGCACCTGACAACAAGGCTATCGCCAGAGTTTCAATGGAGCTAGGCGCCAGAGGAACAGTTCAAATAATGAGCATGGCAGCCATACCCGTCGCTGAATTCATCGCCAGCATCAAGAAAACAGCTGTAAAGAAAAAGTAGACAGCGGCTCTGCTTAATATTTCCTTCTTTTTATTTCTCTAACTATCTAAGCAGGTTTAAACCACGTAGTAGTCGACAACTTTTTGCATACGTTTGGGTGCAGAAGTCCGTTCAGAGAGTTTCTTCAGAATCCTAATCATCTGAGGTTGAAATCGGGCAACGTCGGTCAAGGTTATCAAGCCCAAAAGCCTCCCCTGCGATTCCAAAACGGGCAGTTTCTTGATTTTCATCTTGAACATAAGCCTTGTCGCATCTTCCAAGTCCATGTTAGGTTGTCCAGCTATCAACGGCTTCGTCATGATTTCGCGAACCCTTGTTTTTTTGGGATTCTTCGATTTGCCTATCACTCTTTTCAGGAGGTCGCGTTCGGTTATTATTCCAACTGCTCTTCCTCGCCTCATTACAATTAAGCATCCTATTTCGTTTTCGTTCATGAGTTGCACTGCTTTCATCACGGTTGCGTCGGCGTCTATGGTCACTACGCCCTCAACCATAACGTCTTCAACTTTTAACATCAAAGACAACACCAAACATAGCTTAGCCATTCAAGACTAATAAGGTCACAGAATACTCAATCAAGATTGTCAATACAAATTTCAGAGAGACACATTATTAGGAAGCTTGAGAGCTAACTTTTTTAGGATAAACAATTAGTGTGTCTAAAAAGGAGCAAAAAACTATGAAGATAGGCGTTCTCGTTGGTGGCGGCGACGCACCTGGCTTAAACGCAGCGCTCAAAGCTGTGGTAACCAAGGCTAATGAATTCGGCTTTGAGGTTGTTGGAATAAAACGCGGATGGGCTGGCTTGCTCGAGCTTGACACAGAACCATTGAACAATGATATTGTGGAAGAGATACACTCCCGCGGAGGCGTGCTGCTTTACACGTCGAGAACCAATCCGTTCAAGGTTGAGAGAGGCCCCATACGTATCATAGAGAACATGGCGAAGCTCAAAATCGACGCCCTAATCGTCATGGGAGGGGAAGACACGCTGGGCGTCGCTCAGCGCTTGTTCAAAATGGGTGTGCCCCTCGTGGGTGTTCCTAAGACTATTGACAACGACTTGCCAGGCACGGATTACAGTATAGGTTTTGACACTGCGGTTGCTATAGCCACAGACGCCATCGATAGGCTACGAACAACAGCAGAGGCGCACCACCGAATAATCATAGTTGAGGTCATGGGTCGCCAGACAGGCTGGATAGCCTTACACGCAGGCTTGGCTGGAGGCGCAAACCTAGTGCTCATTCCAGAAGAACCTTTTAGTTTGAAACAAGTGTACGAGCTTCTCAAGAACAGGCACGCAAGCGGTAAGGTCTACAGCATAATTGTCGTGGCTGAAGGAGCAAGACTGCTGAAAGAAGAAGAACAACTCATCGTCGAAAGCCAAGAAAAAGACGAGTTTGGACACCCCCGACTGGGCGGAATCAGCCGCGTTTTGGAGAGACTGATACAGGATAACACTGGTCTAGAGGTCAGGTCGGTCATCCTAGGTCACTTGCAACGGGGTGGTTCACCCACTGCCTTCGACAGAATTCTGGCAATGCGCCTAGCAATCAAGGCTGTGGAACTGATAAACGAAGGAAAGTTTGGGCAAATGGCCAGCTTCCAGGCTTGTGAAATTGTCTCAGTTCTCTTGAAAGAGGTGTCGGGCGAACGCAAAAGCGTGCCTCCAGAGCTCTATGAAGTGGTCAAGACATTTTTCAAGTAGTAAACTTCGAGTGTGTGAAGAAAGAACTTTTATTCTCTAGTCGCTGTTAACTGTGGTTTTATGAAGATTAGGTACTATGAGGCTCTTGACGTCAAAGAAATGGTGGAACGAATAATCGCCGAGCTGGGCTTCAATCACATCGAACTCGGTGGAATCTACTGTTTCCGCAGTGTGGGGTCAAAGTCTAAGCGTACTGTAGCCCGAATACACAGCTTGGGCAAACTCTGGCAGAAAGCGCTCAACACACGACCCAGCTATTTGATTGAGGTCATCTCCGAACGCTACGACAGATTGAGCCGAGATGAAAAAGAAAAGGTTCTGATTCACGAACTCCTCCACATACCGCAGGGTTTTTCGGGAGGGTTCAGACCTCACAAGAGGCACATAACCAGAAAGAAGGTAGAAAGCCTTCACCAAAAACTTTTGTCCAAAAAGAAACACTAGAGCGCAGCTTGTGTTCGCAGTGGCATGAACGTGGCTTTGACTTCTTGAATGCCTCGCATTCCCCTTATTCTTCCGATGAGTTCCAGCACGCGTTGATAGTTTCCTTCTGCTATGAAGACTTCGAGGCAGTACTGCTTGTTTATGTGTCTATGTACGTTCTCAACCACTATATCGTCGAACTCGTGCCTAACCTCGCTCATTCTCAGGTCAACGTCTCTTCTGGCATATTCACACGTGATCATCAATGTGGCAGCAACGTCTCCAGATTCTGTCTTTGCAATATCAGCCTCTGCGATTAGGCTTCTGAGCGCGTCTCTAAAGGCTTCTGAACGACTGTAATAACCACGTGCCTTTGAAAACTGATCGAATTTTTTCAAGAGGTCGCTGGGCAAGGTTATGCTGACAACAGTCATTTGCATCACCAAACTATTAACATATATACATAAGAGTATTATTAAATTAATATTTCTTACGTTCTTTTTAGCACCAAATTAATACTAAGGGCTGCCAATACGACAGTTTGTAAGCGTGAGAGCAAACATGACAAAGAGTCATGCCCAAGAAGAATTTGACCAAGAAGAAGAGAAGAAGCCGTGGATTTTGTTAGTTACTGCTTTGGGCATGGTAATAGTCCTGTCAACTCTGCTCGACCTGACGGTTAACGGCGGCCTCTTAGGATTTTATCTGCCACTTCTCAACGAGCCTGCGAGAGTCTCCACACTGCTTTACTACGTTTCGATAATCTGTGTCGCAGTGTACGTTGGCTACATTGGACTCAAAGAGTTGATCGTTGAAAGGCGATTCTCTGTGGAGTTTCTGATGGCAACCGCAGCCCTAGGCGCTGCGTATTTGGGTTTCTTGTTCGAAGGCGCCACAGTGTTGTTCCTCTACTCTCTAGCTGAACATTTCGAGGGGTATATTGAAGAAAAGGCGAGAAAAACCGTTGAGAAACTCTCAAGTTACATGCCTGAAGAGGCGAGAGTGGTCGAAGGGGAAGGTTTAGAGAGAACAGCAAGCGTGAAGCAGATGAAGGTTGGTCAAACAGTTTTGGTTCGGCCCGGAGAAACCATACCTCTAGACGGCTTGGTCTTAGACGGCTCCTCTTTTGTCGACCAGTCTCTAGTCACAGGCGAGTCGATTCCCGTTTGGAAGAAGAGGGACGATACAGTTTACGCTGGCACGTTAAACACTGATGGGGTTCTAAAGGTCAAGGTTGTGAGTGAAGCTGGGGAGACCCTGGTTTCAAAGATAGTTAGGCTTGTGACTCAATCGAGAAAGAGAAAGGCTTCTATGGAACGGTTGGTTGACAGGTTTGCTCGCTTTTACGTGCCTATCATAGTTGCTCTAGCCTTTTTCACCGCCTTCTTCATGCCTCGACTCGTCGGCGGACCGTTTGAAACTTGGGCTTACAGGTCTCTCATACTTCTAGTGATCTCTTGTCCCAGCGCCTTCTTGGTCTCAGTGCCTGCAGCCTTCTTCACCGCCATAGCCACAGCTGCGAGAAAGGGTGTCATAATAAAGGGCAGCGTTTACGTGGAGAAGATGGACAGGGTAAAGTCTATTGTTTTCGATAAGACGGGCACGCTTACCCTGGGCAAACCCGCGGTGAGAGAGGTCAACTGTTTGGGTGGAGAGAACGACCAAAAGGCTCTATTGTATGCTGCGGCTTTGGAACAGTACTCTAACCATCCAATTGCCGAAAGTATTGTGAAAAAAGCGTCAGAACTAGGTTTAGAGTTTAATAAACTGACGGTTAAAGACTTGAAAGAGATTCCTGGCAAGGGGGTTTCAGGCTGCGTCAACGGTTGCAGAGTGTGGGTGGGCAACCAAGAACTAATGAAAAACATAGGGTTAGCGCAAGAGTTGTCGGGAATCGAAAACGAAGCCCACACGAGGGTCTACGTTTCGATAGACCAGTGCACGCCTCCCATCTTCTGCCTAGTCGACGAGGTTAGAAGTGATGCGCAAGAAGCGGTTAAGACTATGCGTGAAGCTGGCACTCACACTGTGATGTTGACGGGCGACAAGACAAACGTTGCCAAAGAGATTGCTGAAAAACTCGACATGAACGAGGTTTATGCTGAACTGTTTCCTGAAGACAAGTTGAGGATAATTGATAAGCTCAGAGCCGAGCGTGGTTTGGTTGCCATGGTGGGCGACGGAATCAACGACGCGCCTGCGTTGGCAGCCTCAGACGTGGGCATTGCCATGGGAAGCGGAGGAGTAGACGTAGCACTTGAATCTGCTGACATCATCTTGGTCAAGAACGAATTGGTTAGAGTACCTTATCTGCAGAGGCTGAGCAAGTTATCGGTGAAAATCGCCAAGCAAAACATTGGGGTTTCGTTGGGAGTCAAACTGATTCTGGGCGCTCTCGGTCTAATGGGACTCGTTCCCCTGTGGTTCGCTGTTGCCACAGGAGACGACGGAGTAACCATGCTGCTACTTCTAAACACACTGCGCATACCAAAACTAAAAACCTAAACTTTGGTCTTTACGTAGGTTTCTGGGTCAACCTCTTGAACAGCTGTGTTGTCCACGTCGATTACATAAATAACGTGCAGTCGAGCGTTTTTTACCTCCTCAAGACCAACGGGAGGGTTTTGATAGTACAGGTCGCAGAGATTTTTAATGGTCTCCAAGTTTTCTAACGCTCTCTGTCGAGGCGGCACAGTGAGCACTTGTGGTATCTGCAAAATGTAGTGGGGTGGTATGCCAAGCGCAAACTTGCCGGCGTAATTGCTGTATCTCGTTATTTTGCTGGCTATTCTGGCTGAAGTGTAAGCAGACGGGTCGAGAGCATGTTCAGGCGGAATGAAACCTGTCTCGATTTCCACGATTAGTGTTCCGTAACCCTTCGCAGCGAACAAGTCACACGTTAATCCTTCGTCTAGTTGATGTTCCACCTCAACGTTGTATTCTTTTGTAATCAGGTGCTTGGCACAGACGAGTTCCATGACTGAATGATTTATCTTAACCAAGTTCGCTCTGTGGAGCTGAACAAGCTGGTCCTTGAGCCTTTTCAATTTTTCTTTTGGCTCTCTCTGCATGTCTTGACCTAGCTTTGAAAGCAAGAATTCTAAGTCTTCCTCAAACTTTTCTACCTTAGCCATGGATTCTTGTCTTCTCCCTCCGCGGTTCTCAGCGAACGTTTCAGAGTCTTATTTTGAAGAACGCTTAAACTTAGGCATTAATCGCTGATAAGAGCTTCCATTAAGAAGCCAAGACGGTTCCATGAGGCTCACGGTTGTGGGTTGTCCCGATTCGTCAGTAGCTCAAATATAAGGCGCAATATGGACGTAAGAAAAACAAATTGACAACGAGGAAGGAGTCTTGGCTTAAATACCCAACGTGAAACAGAACACTGACTCCGCATAATGTTGCCCAATTTTGTCGAGACTGTCAAAATCAGAAAAAACCTTGCTTGTAAGGGAGAATCGCTGCTGTAAAAAAAACTTAAATAAAATCCAGGTGTCTAGTAAGGTTTTGCCCAAGTTGAGAAGCATGCTTGGACGACCAGCCAAGCCAAATTGCCTCTCAACGGCTGTCAGGTCTATCTCGTGCGATGGCATCAAGCGAGAAAAACTTCGGCGGTCAGTTGAAAGGTCGGCCGAGCTTCGCTGAATCGTTTAGGCTTAGACTCAACTTGGGCTTTTCTATTTTGGACCACTAGGAGAGTGATTTTCCACACTTGCTGCAGAATTTTGATTCTGGAGGGTTGGTGGCTCCACAGTTGGCGCACACTGTTTTTCTTCTGCTGGTCGTGTGCCACTGGAATTCTACTCTCACGTCCTCGAACGCCTTTCGCATTTCTTCGGCAGCTTTGAGAAAAGCCTTGTTCATCTGTTCTGCAGCCGCGACGAAGGCTTCTTTCATGTCTTCCCAAGGCTCCGAAACTCCTGCAGCGGTTCCAGCCTTGGTTTTCACGCCGCATTTTGGGCAGAAATAGAAGTTCTCTTCAAGTTTTTTTCCGCAGTTTGCACAGTAAACCATTCTTGGGCATTCACCTCAGAAAAATGGGTGGTGTTTCTCTATATTAAATTTCTGTGAAATAATAGGAATTTACAAGGGCTTGGTATTCGTATTCGATGAGAAAACAGTTGCTAAAAATAGGTGAACCTTCATTGTTCCACGATTTTAAATACAAGTTTTAACAAACATCTGTGAATACACCATTATAAGGAGGTGATTTGAGTGGCTAGGTTTCTGATATTGTGGCGTATGAATCTGGCGGCACCATGGCCTACAAAAGCCTCTGAAGGCTTAGAACTAAATGAGATGATGTGGACGGCTATAGACAGCTTCATAAAGGAGGGGTTGGTTGAGGATTTTGGGACCTTTCCAGAGGGGACCTCAGGATACGCGATCGGAAAAGGGGAAGCCACAGATCTCTTCAGACGCCTAAATATGTTTCTACCCTACATGGTTGCAGAAGTACACGAGATTATACCATACGAAAAAAGCAAGGAAATCTTGAGAGAAGTCTTGACTCAAATCGCAGCACTTCAGAAGTAAACTTCGCATCTTTAAACAATATCCTTCCCTCTTTTTAACAGCAAATCTTCTCATTGCAAGCTGCATTAATAATTTAAGCACACACACAAAACGAAGCTGATTCTGACATTACTTATCTATGCTTGGTATTGGTGTTCAATGAAGATGTTTACCTTACTTCCTATCCATGTAGATGCGCTACTTTTTTGTGTTATAATTTTTTGTCCGTCCATTCTGCTTCAATTGCATTAGAAATGCCTTCTTCGTATTCTTGTTCCCACCATCCAGCTACCTTCTTACCTACGAATCCATCTATATACGATGCAATAATGAAAGTAACTACTGTTGTTGCTATTCCAGGAAACGCTAAGGACGGTGCTATGACGAAGATGCCATTTACAATCAACAATACTGTGAACAAGACTAAACCGTGGAACATGATATCCCATAATCCAGATTTAACTTGGAACCATAACCATGACGTTACTACAGCGTTGCTAAATCCAATGATAAGTATCAGTAGTACAAGTCCAATTATCAACCCTAGGAATGATCCAATCATTACCAATATTAGTGAACCGAAAACCCATGCTACACCTAAGACAGTGAAGAGCAAAGAGAATACAATTCCATGGACGAAATACTTAATTAGAATCTTCCAAATCTTTTCTTCTTTGATTTCACGGTTGTCCTTTTTAACTTCAGCTTTCTTAAAAGACTTCAATACCTCCTCAAACGCAGACTCGTCAATTCCCAATTTTCCTTTTCCTCACAAACTCTTGGCATAATAATTGATTGCTTGATTGGTTTAATAATTTTCCCCAATACGCATTTCAAGTTGCACTAATAATTTAAGGAGAAAACATCTACGCTGTTATTTTTCTGGAATGCGAGATATTCTAAAGCGCTGAAACATTGATTTTGAATGTTTATTGTGAGTTCATAATTGTTAATAAAGAATTTTTGCAGATGCGTGAGCCCATTGGAGATGACCTATGTTGGG
>Ga0315310_10002373_pt1 | contig 11781 bp, 13 predicted proteins | sample TDP5_MG_FD_203630 | JGI IMG/M metagenome (GOLD analysis project Ga0315310, IMG submission 203630) | Freshwater sediment microbial communities from Lake Towuti, South Sulawesi, Indonesia - TDP5 | ecosystem: Environmental > Aquatic > Freshwater > Lake > Sediment | place: Indonesia: South Sulawesi... | reverse complement strand
TTCTTTTCCAGCCTTTGGAGTGGAACTTCCGTTCGGCTACCACCAAATGGCTGTTCCGTCGGCTTCGACCCTCGACGAAAAATTGAAACAGTTCTTTGACCCGTTCTTGAAAGACGGCTTGTTCGACGGAAAGATCGTGGTTGGCAGTCCCGATGAGCATGGACCGTTTAAAGCTAGGGCCAGAGACGGCCACTACGCAGCTTATCTGAGTCTCTTTCTAGGACAGTTTGTGCAGTTACCAGAAGATTTTATCATCAAACTAGACGTGGATGTAAAGGTGGAAAAGGACGAGAACAACAACTTAATTTTGGTGGGTGGACCAGGTACAAACCTACTCACGCAGGAGGTCAACGAGTTTCTACCCATTCGATTCAGCATGACATCTACCGAGCACGGTTTCATCTTCGGGGGGCTAGTCTCTCAGAAAACAGGAAGGGTCTACACACGTGACTCTGTTGGAATCTTGGCGAAGGTATTGAACCCTTGGGACAAAAAAAGGAGAATCATCGTAATCGCTGGCAACAAGTCTGTGGGAACCAAGGCTTGTGTGCTTGCGTTAACTAAGTTTTGGAAAGAGGCTCTAAAAAACTTTAATGGTAAAGACAGTTTTGCAACAGTGATTCAAGGCTTCGACTTAGACGGCGACGGAAAAGTAGACGCTATAGAAGTTCGTGAATAGTTTCTCCCAAGCCTGTAAGCAAGAGATGAGGCATATTGAAAACAGACGATGTGGTTGTGAGCAAAGTCACCGATGCCAAGGACATGAAGCGTTTTGTAAAGAAGCTAAACATTCGAGGGAAGGGCTTTGTCATCAAGCCCAACTGGAGCAACGCCAACACTTACACATCGGCTAAGATGCTCGATTTTCTTTTTGATTGTCTCGAGGGCAAAAAGACTGTTGTGGAGGGTTACACCGCATGGCGAAATGAACTGAACACAGGACCCGAACCTCAAGATTTCATCACGCCGAAGAACGCGAAGAGAAAGTGGAACTGGATCAAAGAACAAGATGTGTGGTTTTTGAGATACAGCGGAATCGAAAAGGTCCTCAAAAAGCACGGTGTGGAATACATAAACATCACAGAGGAAGTTTGGAACGGCAGAACGGTTGCCAAATCGGAAATTCAAAGGATAGTTGAAGAGAGGTTTGTTTCGCTCAAGAACAAGGAAATGTACGAGTTCGTGCCCAACAAAGTCTTCGACCTTAAAGGTAACTCTTTGATTAGTCTAAACTGTAGCCGCAAAACACGAGAGATTATGTCGCTCTCCACAAAAAATCTGTTCGGTTTGATTCCTGACCCTGCAAGATACGGCAGATGGCATGGAGAAAACGACTCATTGCTTCCTCAAAGCATTGTGGACATTAACAAGCTTTACCGAAGCCTATTCGAGCCCTGCTTCTGGATAAACGAAATCGCTAGCCGCGAACTTCTCGTTGGGAGCGAGAATTCGGTTCAAGCCGACACCGTGACCGCTAGCATAGTAGGCGTTGATCCAAAAGAGATAGAGTACCTGCAACTCGCATCTGAGGTGTTCGGTGGATACGAAGAAACTCTCCTCGCTATGTGGAAGGAGAAACTGGAATCTCCATGAAGGCTATAGAGGTCATAATTGCACGGGGACACAAGAACGTTCAATCAACCAACAAGACAACATTCGAAATCACCAAGGAAAACCATTTGACCAAACGCGGAGACTGCATCATTGCTGTGGGTGCAACGAAGGGCGCAGCAGACTTGAACCAGAGGTTTAAGGCAATTGCGCGCTGCCAAGGTGTACGACTAACAATTAAAATTGATGTTAATGGAGAAGAAGAAACTGTGACAGCGTGGGGCAACCCAAAACTGTTGTTTACACACCCCACGGATTTGGTCGTGAGGAAGAGCGACTACGTCTGCGGTCGAACACTAGCCATAAGAGCAGACAAGGCTGCCTGCGACCTTTCAAGAAAGCTCATCGAAAAACTTCGAAATCCAGACCAAAAAGTGAAGATAACGTTAACAGTCGAAGGCACCACTTGATTTCGAGACTTCGTAAAATGGTTTGCAACGTTTTTCACCAGAAGAGAATCTCGTCTGGCTTCACCTCTATGACGCAGCGAACATTTGAATCAAACAGCGATATGCCCATGGAGTCTCGTCCCTGCTCGTCCAGCTTGATGTATTCTATTCCCTCGGTTCTGTGGGCAATATTGAACAACCGATTGTACTTGTCAATATGTAGCTGCGTCAACCTAACAAACTGTTTCTCGTCTTCAACAACGGTTCCTCTCCCACGCATTATGACAGCTTCTTCACCACTGTAGACAGCCACAGCCACATTGTCATTTCTATTTATATTGCGAACCTTCATAGATTTTCTATCTGTCTGAACGTGAACCTTTCCCCCATCATACGTAAACCACACTGGAACAACATGTGGCTTGCCTTCAGCATCAACCGTCACAAAACTCGCCAGCCACTCTCGCTCCATGAAACTTGCCACTTCAGCCAGATTCTTCAACATAATTGCTCAACTCTATTGAACACATCTTTTTAATTTGTTTGGTCTATTTAAAAGAGGAATAAGGTCTTATGAAAAAGAGAGTGGACAGATTGAGTCAAGTGAAGGTTTCAGTTCAAGGCATTTCAAAGATTTTCAAAACAAAAGAAGGAATGATCATTGATGCTTTACAAAATGTGTCCTTCGATGTTTCTGAGCAAGAATTTGTCTGCGTGGTCGGTCCAAACGGTTGTGGAAAAACAACTCTGCTCCGTATAATCGCTGGCTTAGACGAGCCATCGTCGGGGCGGGTTTTGATTGATGGAGAAAAAGCCCAAGCTGGAAAGGCTGGATTGATATTTCAAGAATTCTCTCTCTTCCCGTGGCGAACAGTCATAGGTAACGTCAAGTTTGGATTAGAAGTTCGTGGAATGGAAGGGAGCGAAGGTTTAAAAATTGCTCAAAGATACGTCGATCTCGTCGGTTTGTCTAAGTTTGAGCAGGCTTATCCTCATGAACTCTCTGAAGGAATGAAACAGAAGGTGGCAATAGCCCGCGCCTTAGCGACCAACCCTTCTGTTTTGCTTCTGGATGAACCCTTCGCCTTTCTTGACGCCCAAACGCGAAACCTCATGCAAGAAGAATTCTTACAAATATGGGAACGAGAAAAGAAAACCGTAATCTTTGTGAGTCACAACGTTGATGAAGCCTCATACCTAGCTGATCGCGTGGTGGTTCTCACTGCTAGGCCAGGTCGAGTTAAGGCTGTTAGAGAAATAGGACTTGAACGACCACGAAGTCGCACTTCTCAGTTGTTTGTTAAAAAAAGGGAGGAGATACTGAAACTCTTGCAGGAAGAAGTTAGACCACTCTAATTTTAAACTCTGACTTCCTGGCGCCATCTGAAGAGGCGTTTCTCGGTCTGCAGAAACATTTCATTCATGACAAGGCCTATCAAACCAATGGTTATCATGCCGACCACAATGACGTCCACCCGTAACAGTTGTGTGTAATTCCATATTAGTCGCCCAATCCCAACCATTTCTCCGCCAATTATCTCCGCAGCAAGAATACACATCCAACCCACTCCGAGACCGATTCTCATACCGGCTGCAACCTCAGGCAGTGCACTCGGCACAACAACCTTGAACACGGTTGACGCTTTTTTGGCGCCAAAAGTCTTAGCCACATCCACAAGCACTGGACTCGTCCTTTTCACGGCGGCAATCGTGTTTAGCAAGATTGGGAAAAATGCTCCTAGCCATATTATGAAAATGTAGCGTGAATATCCTGTGAGTAGTATTATGGCTATTGGAATCCATGCTATTGGGGGTATAAATCGTATTGGTTCGAGGACTGACCTTGAAGAGTCGTAGATTAAGGGCTTTAACCCCATTATCAATCCTAATGGAAACCCAACTGCAATTGCGACTGCGAAGCCCGCTAGGACTCGTAGAACACTTGCTCCAGAATGTTCCAATAAAGTGTGTCCTTCAACATCTCCAACTGCTGCAATTTCCACAAAGGCTGTTGCAGAGTCCGAAAAACTTGGGAAGTAGGGAGAATTAACGACCCAAGCGACGTATTCCCAAAAGATAATGACTGCTACGATGAGCGCTGTGTTGAAGAAAATCTTCTGGTATACTGGAGATTGGTTTCCTTGACGCTTACTAGGCACTTGCTTCCACTTCCGCAAGAAGTTCTCGGTCAACTGCAGCATTAATAAAGTCGTCAATGTTTGGCACATCTGTCGACTGTATTTTGCCCTGTTGTATGAGGTAGTTGACAAAAGACTTCATGCTTGTTATGTTAAGATTGTAGTCCCATATCATTGTTTTCCAAGATTCCTGAACTATATCAAGAGTTTTGCCAGTTCTGTTGGCAAAGATGGCCATTGCATCGTTAGGTCGTTGTGTAACGTATTGCATCGCCTTAAGGTGAATCTTGATCAGTTTCTTTGTAAAGTCGGGTTGCTCTCTGAACATTTTGCCCGAGACATAAAGAACACAGCACTGATGATTGGGCAAGATTTCATGCGACGTGTAGACAATGTGGCCTAAACCTTTTGTCACGGCTTCTGCGGCGAAGGGCTCCCACGCTATGTAGGCGTCGATTTCGCCATTCTCTAAGGCTAGTGGCAACAGTGAAGGCCCATTGTAGGGGCGATGATCTGTGGTTATGCCTAATTGTTCCTCAGCCATGGAAAGCAAAGAGTCTTGAATGGTTCCAAAACCAGGTGTTCCAACTTTTTTCCCGTTTAGGTCTTGTGCCGTGTTAATGCTGGATTTTGCGACTATGGCTGAACCTTCTAGGTTGGCTGAAGCCACTATTACAAAGTCTGTTCCCTTGGACTTTGAGATGAGTGCAGGAACTACACCTACATAACCTGCGTCTAGCTCTGAGGCAACGTTTAGCATTTCTGTTGGACCGTTTATGTATTCCATTCGCACGGGTCTGATGCCTTCCTCAGTGTAGTAGCCTTCGTAGTAGGCTACGTAAAAAGCGATTTGATGAATGTCAGCAACTAGGTGTCCGATGCGCAATGGTGTCAAGTAGGCTGCATCATAACCAACTTTATAGCCTAAATAATAACCCAGACCAAAGAAAACCAACGAAGACACTATGACAACAGCCAACAGAAGGGCTAACGATTTTCTCGACTTGCTTTCTAGCATGCGAAACACTACACAACTCAGGCTCATTCAATCTTTGTTGTTCATTAAATAACTGCTTATGGATTTCTAATAACCTTTTTGACACGTTTGGTTTCAAAACGGTGCGCAATAAACATCCACGCCTCAGAATTTATAATCTTGAAGCGCGGAATAGAGGAGAGGCGTTGCGGAATGGAATTGAAAGACATAATGGTGAAGAATGTTGTGACAGCCGAGTCAGACGAATCGGTGAAAGAGGCAGCCAAGCGCATGAACCTATGCGAGATTGGATGCTTAATAGTGGTGGACAAGGGCAAGGTCGTTGGAATACTGACCGAACGAGACATTCTGGTAAAGGTCGTGGAGGCTTCAAAAAACGCGGGAAAAACAAAAGTAAGTGAAATCATGTCCACCAAACTCGTGGTTGGAACCCCAGAAATGGATGTTGTCGATGCGGCGAGAATGATGCTTCAGAAAAAGATCAAAAAACTCCCAGTTGTAACCGACAGCAAACTTGTTGGGTTGGTAACCTTCACCGACATTGTTCGCACGGTACGCATGGAACCAGAGATGATGAACGTCATAAAAGACTTAACCAAAAGCGGATGGTTGCCTCCAAAAAGCATGAAAAACATCATCGAGTTTTACATAGCTTAAACATTTTTCACTTTTGTTTTTTCAATTTTATCTCTATGTAAGTGTGGACTCTAGGGGGGATCATGATGACCCGCAGAAACACGCTGATCGCAAAGCAGAGTCAGAAAACAAACTTGATTATTTGGTCTTTAGAGGCGTCTTTAGGCATTTTTGCAGGAGCGTGAATACGACGATGGGAAAGATAGGCTCCTAGATGATAAAGATGTTCTTGCGCCCACTCAGAGAATTTTTGTTGAAATGACTTTTCTCTAAATGGGTGGCGGGCCCGGCGGGAATTGAACCCGTGACCTACGGATTAAGAGTCCGCCGCTCTAACCTTGCTGAGCTACGGGCCCGTTACTAACCACTATTGCACTTTTAAATCAGTTTATTAAGCTTAATCCTTTGAAATTAGCGTCTGGAAGTGAACTGTGCTTGGGCGAACTGATGTTTGTTGGCTTGGGCTTGAACAGTGAGAGAGACATGTCGCTTCACGGTGCAGAAGAGACGAGGACGGCTCAGACCGTGTTTGCAGAGTCTTACACCAGCCTAATGCCAGAACTAAACCTTTCCAGCCTTGAAAAACTGGTTGAAAAAAGAATCACTGTTATTTCTAGACGTGACCTTGAAGAAGATGAAGGAAAAAAGATTTTGAAGGCTGCGGAAAAGGGCAAGGCTGTTTTGTTGGTTCCAGGTGACCCCTTAATCGCCACAACTCACATAGACTTGCGCATTCGTGCAGAAAGACAAGGAATTAAGACCAGAGTGGTGCATGGGGCTTCGATTGTGTCCGCAGTCATGGGATTGTCGGGCTTGCAGAACTACAAGTACGGTCGAAGCGTTACTATTCCCTTCTCAAATCAAGGTGTGGTCGCTGAAACGCCTTATAGTGTGATAGAAGAAAACAAGAAACGGGGGCTTCATACGCTGTGCTTTCTAGACATAAAGGCAGAGGAGAAACGATACATGACCGTCAAAGAAGGATTGCAAACTCTAATCAAAGTAGAGAAGCAAAAACGTAAGCGAGTTGTCACATCAGACATGGTAGCCATAGGACTAGCAAGAGCGGGTTCCAAGCAGCCCGTTGTCAAAGCCGACAGCATAAACCAGCTGTTAAAATTTGACTTTGGCGCTCCTCCCCACTCGCTAGTTTTTCCAGGCAGACTACACTTTATGGAGGCAGAAGCGCTCATAACACTGGCTGGAGCACCTGAAAGTGTTAGGAGGATGGTTGAATGACGCTCAAAGAACTCGCATCTAAGTACATTCAAAACAGCGAAAAAGTTATGGTGGAAATCAAAATGGCTCAAGATGTTGTGGTAATTGATGAGGAAAAAATAAAGGGCATCATCGAAAGCGCCAAGCATTATTTAAACGACGCCAAATACTATCAAGAGAGAAACAAATTGGAGACAAGTTTGGCGTCTGTCGCTTACTGTGAAGGTTTGCTTGACGCTCTGCGCCTATTAGGAGTTGTGGAATTCACATGGCCAAGAGGGAAAGAAAGGTGAACAAAAGAGGGAAAATTGTTCTCGCCTCCGGCACTTTCGACTTACTCCACTTGGGTCATGTGAAATATTTGGAAGAGGCAAAGAAAGCAGGAGGCCCAAACGCCAAACTGTTGGTTATAGTTGCTCGAGACAGAACTGTTGAGAAGAGAAGGGGAAGAAAACCCGTGATGCCTGAAGACCATCGAAGAGCTCTGGTTGAATCGCTCAAAGTCGTAGACCAAGCCATACTAGGCTACGAAGATTTTGACATAGGCAAAATGATTGAAAAAATAAAACCAGACGTCATCGCTTTAGGCTACGACCGAGAAGACTTGGAAAGAAAGGTTCGCGAGACAGTGGCGAAGAAAGGTTTCAACATACAAGTTGTGAAGATTGGAAAGTTTGGAAAACCAGAGTTGAACAGCTCTTCCAAAATTAGAAGGAAAATTGTAGAGTTGCATACGAGGTGACCATTGTGGAAGCTATTAGAGACTTACAAGCTCGAATCGATAGGCTGCCTAGAATACGGTTGGTGCATCTACCAACCGCTTTAGAAGAATTGCCGCGTCTTTCAAAAGTTTTGGGTGGACCACGACTCTGGATTAAACGCGACGACTGTACCGGCTTAGCATTTGGAGGCAACAAAGAAAGAAAAATGGAGTTTGTCATGGCTGACGCTGTTCAAAAAGGTGCCGATGTGGTGATTACAACTGGAGTTCTTCAGTCGAATCACTCACGGGCTACCGCTGCAGCAGCCAGAAAATTAGGCTTGAAAGCTGTTCTAGTTTTGCGTGGAAAAGAACCCAAAGAGTATGACGGAAACTTGCTATTAGACTATCTTTTCGGAGCCGACATCGTGTTTGTTAATGAGGATTGGCGAAAGATTGGACCGATAATGGAAAAAACCGCCAAAGAATGGGAGAAAAAAGGACACGTTGCCTACATCATACCTAGTGGTGCCTCTTACCCAGTGGGCGCCGTCGCATACGTCAATGCCGTCATAGAACTGTTTACGCAAGCCAAAGAGAGATCCATCAAAGTTAACTATGTTGTTCATGCTGCGGGTTCAGGCGGCACACAAGCTGGACTGGTTTTAGGGAATAAAGCATTGAAAAATGGAACCCAAGTTTTGGGCGTGAGTGTTGAACCCAATGGCGGATGGTTAATAGAAAGAACTGTGGAGATAGCCAATGGAACAGCGAAGCTCTTAGGTCTAGACATGACTGTAGAAAAAAGAGATGTGAACATTCTAGAGGACTATATTGGAGAAGGTTACGCGGTGCTGACCAAAGAGGTAAGTGACGCCATAAAACTAATGGCGCAGACTGAAGGAATTTTGTTAGATCCCGTCTACACAGGCAAAACAATTGCTGGACTCATAGACATGATAAAACGTGGACGCTTTGACAAAAGCGAGAACGTTGTATTCATTCACACGGGTGGAAACCCAGCCCTGTTCGCCTACAAGAAAGCCTTGGGACCTTGAAGTCATGGAAATGCCTTTTTTCCTACTTTCATTGCTAGGGTTTAAATTTTCAGCCAGCATGATAGCGTAGTAAAGACAGAGGAGCATAAACATTGGAAAAGCCCAAACAGACGACAGAAGCAAGCCGTGGTGTTGAACTAAAAGTCTTAAGAGCGTCGCTCAGACAAAAAGACGTTGTCGTTTCTTCAGCGGAAGGCGTTGAAGAACTCGCTTCTCGAGGTTATGGCACCTCGGAAGACAAGGACCTCGTTTTGACCCTCTGTGAAGCTTTGTTTTTAATGAGTAAGGGAATAATTGAAGTTGAGACCGAGACCCGAAAAAAACGGAAAAGGATAGGTTTTCAACAATTGCTCAGTCATTTTAAGATGTTTGATGAGAATGCATGGGCTAAATACCTGATTTATCGAGACCTACGAAGCAGAGGTTACGTTGCCAGAGAAGGCTTCGGCTTGGGCATAGACTTCCGCGCGTACGAACGTGGCGAATATGGCACAGAAGCAGCCAAATACTTAGTCTTCGGCATTCAAGAGGGGCAGCCAGTGTTTATGGAAGAGTTGACTCGCGCCCTCAAGTATATCCACAGCTTGAAGAAGCACTTGGTGCTAGCTGTTTTAAACAGAAGAGGAGAAGTGGTTTACTATTCCCTCTCAAAACTCACATTTAAATAATAAGGGTAAATGAAATGTCAGCTTTCAAGACTGCACGCGGAATGAGAGACTTTCTGCCAAAAGACGCCGAGAAAATGCGACATGTGGAACATACGTCGCGAGAACTGGCTTGTCTCTACGGTTATGAAGAGGTCATAACACCAGTTGTGGAATCATACGACCTCTTGGCGGCAAAGGCAGGCGAAGAAATCCGACTGCGCATGTACGCCTTCAACGACTTGAGTGGTCGAAAAGTTGCTTTAAGACCAGAGTTCACAGCATCGATTGCCAGGTTGGTGGCGACAAAACTGAGAACGGCGCCTAAGCCGCTTAAGCTCTTCTGTATCGGCAGTCTCTACCGCTATGATGAACCACAGTATGGACGCTTCAGAGAGTTCTGGCAAGCCAACTACGAAATAATGGGCTCGAGCAAGCCTGAAGCAGACGCAGAAATCTTAACTCTGATAAGCGACTTGCTCAGGAGACTCGGAATCCGTAACCACTACTTAAAGATTGGACACATGGGAATTTTGCGTGGAATACTGAGCCATGAGGGGATGAGTGAAGAACAACAAAATCAGGTGATGCAATTATTAGACAAGAAAAGATGGGAAGAAGCCCTTTCACTAGTCCAAAGGTCAGACGTTTCTAAGCAATGTTTGACAACGCTGAAAAATGTTTTTGAAATCAAGGGAAAAGAGCCCGCTCAAGTCCTCAAAAAGATTGTAGAAGTAGTCAAAAACTACGAGAAGGCTGTGGCTGCAGTGGAAAATCTGAAAGAGATTCTCGATCTGACAACCCAAAGTAAGGTTAAGTTTGAAACGTTGATTGAAGCTGGTTTCGCTAGAGGCTTGGAATACTACACTGGAATGGTTGTCGAAGCCTACGTTCCAGAACTCGGCTTCGCTCTTCAGGGTGGAGGACGTTATGACAGGCTTATCGAACTCTTTGGAGGAGAACCAACTCCAGCTGTGGGCGTAGCTGCTGGAATAGACAGCATGGTTCTTGCTATGAAAAGGCAGAAGGTGATGTGGAAAGTTCCAAGAGATAAACGGGTTCTGTTGATGCCTGTTAACCCGGAGATGATGCTTATGGTGTTTGAGATTTCTTCTCTGCTGAGGGGTGCTGGAATTTCAGTAGAGGTTGAGGTTATGGGGCGTGGAGTTTCGAAGGCGCTGTCTGATGCAGATCGAAGAGGCTTTACTCATACTGTTTTGGTAGGTCCAGAAGAGGCTAAGACGGGTAGGGTTGTTTTGAGGGACATGAAAAAACGAGAACAAAAAACTGTGGAAATTAAAAGTTTGGTTAAGGAATTTGTTAGGGTGAAAACTCGTTAGGTTTAGGCGTCATTTTTTCTAACAGGCGGGCGGGGCGAGATTTGAACTCGCGACCACAGGCTTAGGGGGCCTGCGCCCTGTCCTGACTAGGCTACCCGCCCATGTGTTTGCGTTCAACAAGTTGCTTATCGGATTTAGTGTTATATGTATAACGCTTGATGCAAGTGTTTTTTGTGTGTGCGCAGGGTTGACCTAGCCCCTCTATTAGGATCCAAATATGAATTGTATTGAATGAAAGGGGTTGAGACAAGCAAGGCTTAAGTTAGGCTTGACGCTTTTTTCATGATTGAAAACAGAAGCGGGGGTACCCGAGCCAGGTCTAAGGGGGAGGACTTAAGCGCTTTCATGCGGAGACATCCTCTGGCGCAGGCCTCCGTGGGTTCAAGTCCCACCCCCCGCACCAGATTATAAATCCTATGCAATTAGGCAGAACCTTGGAAGCATTGCTGTATTGGAACGTGAGGGCTTTTGGAAGTCAAAATTGAGACTATTGGTCATAGGTTGTGGAATCTGGAGCAGGGAACTCCCAAAGCTTTTGAGTTGCGAGTTTTAAGGATGTTTTGAGGATTTGAAGAGATGAGTTTCTCTGAAAGGGATTTGGGAAAAGCCTTCAAAAAAGAGTTGGAGAAGAGGTACATTGTGGCAGACGAAGGATATGGGCTTAAGCCACATCAAACCACGTTTAGAGTCTATCTTAACAAACCAGTTCCCACTAAATCAGGTAAATTCAAACGCTTTTGGCGAAGCCTAAATCTCGAGAATGAAGATATACCTCCCCCACAACCTGAGATAGACATGATCTTGATTGATGATTCCGAAACGATGAGAGCAGTCGAGCTCAAGCTGATAAAGAAAACTAGAAAAGGCATTAGACCTTCTTACTACGAAGGCCTTGATCAGGCACTTGCCTACTTATCTTTCGGCTTCCATCAAGTAGCTTTATGGTTGTGTTTCGACGGGAATACCCTAACTGATAAGGAGATACATGAATACAATGACGCTTTCGAAATGATCAGGGCTTCAATTTATCGACTTGTAGATGCTACCTTC
>Ga0315310_10002372_pt1 | contig 11784 bp, 14 predicted proteins | sample TDP5_MG_FD_203630 | JGI IMG/M metagenome (GOLD analysis project Ga0315310, IMG submission 203630) | Freshwater sediment microbial communities from Lake Towuti, South Sulawesi, Indonesia - TDP5 | ecosystem: Environmental > Aquatic > Freshwater > Lake > Sediment | place: Indonesia: South Sulawesi... | reverse complement strand
AAATACTTTAGATCAGTTGCAAGATCGAATAAAAGAAGCGATTGAACTGTATTTGGAAGTATCCAAAGAAGAGTTGGATTTCTCAACTAAATTCATCGGAATACAACGAGTTGAAATTTCTTTTGATGAAGCTTAGACCCATTTCAGCTGAGAAATTTATAAGAATCATTGAAAGCTTAGGTTTTGAAAAAATTAGACAAACGGGATCTCACTCTTTCTGGCGGCATTCCGACGGGCGAACTACGGTAATTCCCATTCATCCGGGTGAGAAAATAAGTAGAGGCTTATTAACAAAAATTTTAAAAGATATTGAATTAAGCAGAGAAGAGTTTTTGGCTTTATTAAAATAGTTTTCTTTTCAAATTTTAATATTGTTTCTTATACAGAGGTCTTTCCAAATTTTAATATTTTCAAATTTTAATATTTTGCATTTTGGGGGTTAATCTGGAGCGCCCTCTCGAAACAGCCAATCGCTTTCCGGTGATCCCGTAAATTCCCATAGGCGACCCCCAGAAGCGCCCGGGTAATTTCATCCTTCGGAAAGATCTTGACTAGTTTTTCAAGGTATTCAATCGCCTCTGTATCCACACTTCCGGCCGTGATATATTGCCCAGCCGTTGAGATTGCCACACTTGAAACACTTTGCATAGTATAGTACCACATTTAATTTAAAATCTAATTTTGAAATAAATTTATCCCGCAAGAATTCGAGAATGACTCCCAATGTCGTTCGCCATTCAATTTCATAGTAATCAGAAATAGTTCTTGCCTTTTTATCATCAATTAATATAGGTAATTTTTCTTGTAAAGCTAAAGTTAAGATTGAAATTTTTAACTCTTTTTTTGGTTAAGCAACTCTTGAAACCATTCTTTTACGATTTTTTTAGGAGGTGAATAGACAGGTATTCTAGTGAATAGATAAGCAATTTTAGAATTTAGATGTTCTCGATAAGGAGAGTTGATAGAAAGGATTAGAGTGAACCCGTCCAATAATTAATTTTTTACGTATTATCGCCTCAAATGCATTTTGGTGGATTAGGAAATTTTTGAAAGATCTTATGCCATGCTTCTTGCATGAAATAGGCTTTCATATTATGGGCAATGATCCGCAGGGGCTTCTCCTTTCTCCTTCATATCAGGACGTTTATAATGGATTTTATTGCCATCCCGGGATTCCATATTCCCAAGAGGGCGCTCTACTTTCTTGCGGGATTTATAGGTTTTGCTGGAGAAGTTCGCCTGGGCTTGTTTCCGATATCTGCCTTTATAGGGCTTGCCAGCATAGGTTTTTGGTTTGATGGTCACCCGTACATTGCGTTGGGCAGCAAAGCGATAATTATATTCGACATCATAATCTCGATCACCTATAATCTCCATATCGTCGAGTACCCTGTCGGATTCCTCACGATTTTTGAGAAGTTTGCGTAAATCTTTTGAATTTTCATGGTCTGAACTACTTATTTCACTCACTGTGTTCGTGACAAGGCGGGAAATGAAATTGACCCGATCGGTGCTATGTCGAAGGCGCTGTTGTCCAGCAATTAATGCCTCTTCTAAGGTATCACATCTTATTTCGGTGCCATCTACTCCAAACCTGTCTAGCTCCTCCGTTCCAAATAAGTCCCCATACGAATCTGCAGCCAACTCATCTAATAATCGCTCTGCCTCATGGAAATAGGGCGCGGGAATTTGTAGCATGAACCAATGCAATTCGGATTTGCTTGGAATACCAATTGCCTGCGCGGGATCCGGAACATTCCGACAATCAAATCGCAATTCTTTCAAGTTTGCTTTGAGCCTTCCAAAGGAGAACGGAAAAAAATGTTTGGTGAGAACCACGCTGGTCATTTTTTCGATATTATAGAAAGGCGGACGCCAGCGGGGAGACGGTGCCCAAGGAGGCCCAAGCTGGTCGACGACTTGTTGAGCGCGCCGAAGCGCATCTTCAAAAGAATTGACCTTTGAATGCTCTCGCGCTTTGTCATAAAACGGAGCGCCTGTCTTGAGCGGACTCCAGGGTCGTTTCCGTTCTGGGCGTAGGTTATTTCGTTCTTCGCGGAGAATGTCATCAACGAGGTCATTCATGAGGGTATCTTCAATGGCATTCAACAGATTTGGCAGGAAGCCAGGGCTATTCATGTCCCATTTCGGTGAACTTTTTAAGACCCCAAGGAATCCTTTATTAGAAAAGGAGAAGAGCGAAAATTTATCGACATTACAGAGGCGGATGGCATAATCTAAGGGAATTGGGTCAATTACCCAGAGATTTTCTTCCAAAAGAGTTTTTTTTAGAACCGGCTGGAGAAAAAGTCGCGGAATTTATCATATATTATGTCAAATATTGTCGGGAAGATTTAAAGGATAACGAGGGGGGATATTTCTACTGGAAAGAATTTTTGGACAGGTTCGATTAGAGTAGAATAGAGTTGAGAAAGTTCATTTTGAGGTAGTGATTGGATTTGTTGGATTTCAACGAGTCCGCCAAAAGAATCATCTAGATATTGATGGGGAGGAAGGTAAAAGGAACGTGGATCGGATTGGTTAAAGACTCGAAACCAATAATTCCAGGATAAATCGAATTCGGCTTGAAAATCGAGGAGGGGCTCAATTTTATAAATGGGTAAAAAGGAGTAATATTCAAGCTTTTTATACGCGATATCACAGGCATTTGACACAAGCACAATTCCTAAGCCTTTTCGAGCTATCACATAACTTGCCAAGACGTGATCAGAGAAGTTAAATGACCAAGAATACTTCAACGCCCCGATGATCGTGGCGTAGGCGGGATGCACCTTGCGCACCGCGATCCCGTGCCGGGCGCATTTGCGCTCCAGCAAGGAGATCATCGAAGTCTTGAATTGATGGAGTTTACGATTGCGTTTTTTATTATAGGAGAAGGATTGGTCAAAGGATAAAGCTTCAAGAATCAATCCCTTCCCTTTATTTAAATAGTACTGGATCACTTTATCCAGTTTGAAACTCGCGTAATCGTCCCGTCTGCCCTTGCGATAGGAGTGTAAGTTGCGAAACGGGATCTGTTGATAACTTAGAAAATTCCCATCTTTATCGATATTGACGAGAATGATGAAATTATAATTGAAATCCAGCCCAATCGCGCCATGCTGAAAGGCAATTCGTATCTTGGGTTCTGGGGCCTCGTAGGACACGTGGACGTAAAACCGCACTTCTCCTTTGACCAGTTTCCGTTTCACGACTATGGAGTACTTGTCCAGCTGGAGAAGTGAGTGGAAGGTCGTGCGTTGGCGTGGATTCACCGCAAGCGGCACACACAGGCGTTTCGGAATCCGCCCATGCGCTTTGTGGAAGGTGGAAATCCGCAACTCCTCGGTAGGCAAGAGCTTCAAGTTGTTGTTGTTCTTGTAAAGCACATTTTATCTATATCGCCTTTTTCTTTTGAAAATTTTCGTAAAATAACCGAAAAAAGTTTGAAAGTGTCCTCTTTTTTGAGGAGGGCACTGATCTATGGAAAGCGAAACTTCTGCAGGTCTTAATAGAGTTTGACCATATAAATATCCTTTACGGATTACCTTTATTACAGTATTTGGAGGGAATAAGGGGTCATATTCAAGAGAACTCGCTTCTTGAAAATGATCATCATAAGGTGTACCTTTTCGAGGAGTGATAGGTATAATTTTCAGTGTCATCAATAATTGACTATAGAGTACCTCAAGATTTTCAAATACCTTTAAACTAAAAAGGCGTAATTTCGAAGGTTTTAAGGATGCAAAGTTCAATTGTTGTATTTGCTCAAGTATATCAAGAATTGGAAGCAGTTTTTTATTTTGTTGAAAGGTTATCTTCTCTTCTATGCTTTGTTGAGTCTTATCCATCCGATTTTTAAATAGGCGAAAATCTTGTAGATATTTTTGACAACGCTGTTTTAAGTCATCGATTTCTTGAAGAAGGCCCTCTAATTTTTGTTCTGAATAGAGAATTTTTAGGGCAGTAATAGGGAAAAAATAGGATGTTTTAAACGATAGCGGAGATCTCCAAAATTTTGGTAACATATGAAAATTTATTTCTTTAGATATTGGAATTAAAAGAGAGAAACTAAGTGGCTGTAATGGATTTGTAGAAACAAAAGGAAAGAAGTTTATTTCTGTAGGAAATGGTGAAGTGCTTGGAATATTAATTGTTAAAATTGGGCTATCTCTGCGATATTGCTGGTATTTCTGTTTATTAAATATCGAAAAATTCGGGATTTTGGTATTATTAAATAAAGTAGGTAGGACGGAGGGGATTGGGAGTTTAAGCCATTTTTCTAGGATTTTTAGGAATTTTATATTTGTGGAAAAAGTTAGAGGCGGATTGACTGCCTGAAAAGGGCTGAGTTTTGGGATAAAATCCAATTTCATTGAAATTCCTACATTAATCTATAATTCTCTTAGTAGGATTCATCTTTTTCTTCAGTTTGCTGCGCACTCGTTTGATTAGCAATTAGCAATCTGTGAATTGCTTTGAGATCAATTGGCGCATCCAAATACCAAATGGACTGAGGGATTCCATTTTGATCAATTGTCTGATCCTCCTGAAGAATAGAGAGTTGACCTTTGAGGATATCAAGGATATTTTCAAGTCTATCCTTTGGGATTTTTGTGGATAGTTCTAAATCGTGTAATGTAGTGGAAATCCTTGATTTTATTAATGGAATAGCGGTAATTTCTGGGTCAAATTCATTTGATGCTCCTGTCTGTTTTTGTTGGAGAATGATAGTTCTTAAAAGGGTTTTTATTTCTTTGCCGTAGGTGGGGTCGTTAATTGCAAGTTCGATTTTGGCGTCTATCCATTCATTATAGATATTTGGGATCGCGGATTCCCGAACTTCTTGAAGGAATGAATTCCATGCAGCTAATCGGTTTGAATCTCGGAAAAAAGTAAATATAAAATTGATAATTTGAATTAGATATTCACCAAACGAAGATTCCAAAGTTTCAATTTGAGGTCCCAAGGAAAGTCCTAATAAATTTGCGAGTGGCTCCCTTATTTCTTTCTCCGCCAAAAATACGCCAAATGAGTCATACATGATAGGATATTCTTTTGGTAAGAACGAAAGGAATTGGCTAATATAATTTCGCGTGGGACACAACGCAATTAAGGCTTCAATGATGTTATTAAGATGCTTCTTTAACTCGATTTTAAATGAATCTCGATCCAAATTTAATCACCCCTGAATTTATTCTTTAGGAAAATATGTGATAGATATGTGTTTCAAGGTGATCCCGTGATAGTTCTACTCGTGAAATCACCTCAAGAAGCTTTAACTTCTCCTGGAATAAATGATCTAAGTCTATATCTTCTAAAGTTAAGATCACATATAATTTAGAGTAAAATTCATTAGATAAAAGCCAATCATAAATCATTTTAGAAGATGGATTTTTTAGAATTGAATATGCTAAATTTATTTCTGCCGTTCTTTTGCTTGACTTATAATGTGCAAATAAGCGTCCTCGAAACCCCTTGGGATTATCAGTTGCAAAGTCGGGCGATAATCCCAGTAGTGTGTAAAAGTTAATACAATGAGGGGGGAGAAATTCATGCCAATCTATATTTTCAAAGAAGTATTCTTCCCAATTTTGGATATTTTCTTGTAAATCATTAGGATAAAGGAAGTTATTGATGATATCTTCCATTGCAAAACCCCATTTTTTCCAAATTTTCTGTCTTTTCTTTATAGTCCGCTTAACGTCTTCTTTGAGATATTTTTCCTTAAAGGAATTCATTAGGGAATATTCCTTCTGGAGCTGGGGCGTTAGTAGAATTTCGCAGAGCACTTTTATCAAATGATTGTTATTTTTTCTGGTGAGAAAAGGACTATATTTTTTTAGAATTTCTTCACGCGTTGGTTTACGCTTAAATCCTATAAGATTATAGAGACTTGGAAAACCGACTAAATTCATTAGATGCCATCCTAAATGTTCTCTAATAAGATAGGCAAATAACATATATTCCTTTTCTTTTTTTACATACTGGGAATGAGTTGCTTCTATTTTTTTCCTTTTAGAATGATCGATTGTGTTCAAATAAAGTTTAGTTAAGCGTAAAAATTGATTATAAAGCGTTTTCATAGGAGGGTCATTCAATACCTCATAGGCGTAGATTATAAGTTCTGCATCAAAAGAAGAATGGGTAAGTTTTAATTCAATATTTTGTTCTAATAAATGGTTAGGAGTTTCTGGTTTCACAGATAGAATAAAATAGTAGGTTGGTAATCCGCATTCAATATCATTAAACCATTCTAAAGGAATTCTTTTGAGTAAATTTTTAGATTGTTTTCGTATCTGTTTTTCTCCTTGTTTTGAATTCGATTTTGTTGAGGAAGGCCAATAGTTATCGTCAAGTATATATTTATTTGTCCAATCATCATATTTTTTTTTGGCTATAAGAGATTGCTCTTTAATTACTTCTAAAGTCTTCTCCGAGGAATAGGGTTCTAATTTAATAAACAAATCTAATGTTATATGCATTCCTCCATAAATTTATTTTCCCACAGGAGAGAGAAGGGGAATTAATCATGTATTCCTTACCCAAATTTCTAATTTATCAGTAATTCCTAAATTCTTTATTTGCATATCTTCTTGCAATAGATTATTTTTATGGAATAATTGAAATTTACTATTTCGGTTAATAAATTGCAGATTATAGAGTTGCTGCATTAGATTTGCAATAGTCGAATTAGGGTTGGCAGAAATGGAAATTTCCGAATTATCACTCTTATTCAGAATATAGACTGTCGTGAACTTGGTTCCAAGCAATTTATTTCGCCATAAATTCTTCTGTCTTTTGCTTAATCTGCCTTTTGCCTCCAATCTAACGGTCCGCTGATTTTTAGAATCGCGATCTTTGGCGGTTACTTGGAGAATTCCAAATTCCTGTGTAATTTCAAATTTCACATCAATTTGATTCTCGCCCATAGGTTTGGGTTCTACATCGATCCAAAATTTTCCTAAAAGATTACTTTCCCTCGGAATATCATCTTCTCCTTGAAAAACATCTACCCTCAACTGAGGCGTATACGCAATGAGATTCGTATATAATTTGGTTTGTTTAATGGGAATTTTAATATTCTTCTGTAAAATTTTGGAAACACCTACTGGAAATGCTGAAATTCCTAATGAATGCGGCAGCACATCGCTTATTTCAACAGGTTTAACCTTATTCTGCTCTTCAATAGGCTTTCTACTAGCTCCAGTGATAGCCGCCCCTAAAGCCACTGCCTCATAAGGATCGATTAACAGGTTGGGGCGTTTGTCAAAAAATTGTTCCACAAATTGCTGAACCGCTGGAATTTTAGTTGTCCCCCCTACCAAAATTATCTCATCAAGGTCTTCAGGACTGAAATGTGCAGCATTCAGCACCTCTTGGATGGGTTCTCTCGTTTTATAAATCAAATCCCGAATTAATTCTTCTAACTGCTCCCTCCTGAACTCCATTTCAAAATTTATGGGAAGTCCTTTAGAGTCCGTTCCAATAAAAGGGACTTTGATTTCAGCTATTATTTCATCAGATAACTGAATTTTTACGTTTTCTGCGATTTCTCGGATTCTACTCACCAAAGAAAGATCTTTTTCTGGGTCTATTTTATAGGTTTTCCGAATTTTTTGTATGATTATATCGATAATACGTTTGTCTATGTCATCGCCGCCAAGTTGATTGACGCCACTGCAGGCTTCCACATCAAAAAACCCCTGACTAACGGTCAATAGCGTTACATCAAAAGTTCCTCCTCCGAAATCATAAATTAACAGGCGTTTATCTTCCATTTCGTTTATTCCATATGCAAGTGCTGCCGCTGTCGGCTCATTAATCATCTGAATAACTGTTAAACCTGCAATTTCTGCTGCATCTTTAATTGATTGCCGTTGCCCATCCGAATAATTCGCTGGAACTGAAAGAACAGCCTGATTAAATTGATGTCCTGTGGTTTCTTCTGCATCGTGAACTAATTTTCTAATAATTAATGCCCCAATAAATTCCGGGGGATAAGACTGCTCTCCTACTTTAAAGCGAAAATTAGACCCCATCTTCCGTTTAATTGAACTAATGGTTCTTTGTGGGTATGGAATTAAATCCCTTTTCGCTTGTTCTCCCACAACAATATCCTTTTCATCCCTAAAATATACTACAGAGGGAGTATTAATTGAATTTTCTTTATTACGAATTATCGTAGGAGTATCTAATTCGATAAAAGCCATTTTTGAGTTTGACGTTCCAAAGTCAATCCCAATAATATCCTCTTCCATGATTAATTATACCTCTTTATTTAACCATTTGTATATTTTTTTTGAACTTTTATTTACTCATTAAATCAATTAGATTCCATTTTCATATATTTGACTAGAATTTAGTCTATAAATCTTATATAAGCGTATTGTTTTCTCTCATTGGGAGTGTATTGCTCTATTTTCTACGACAGAATTCCTTGACTTACCGATTTAAATCTGAAAGAATAAATAGATTATAAGATTAATTCTAAAAAATTGTACTAAATATCCCCTTATTCTTTTTTCTCTTGAATTAGATGAATGCGATGCATATTGCAAAGCAACGGCTAGAACATTTAAAATCTTTTGACAACCCCTGGGTTTCGAGGGATTTTATGAGTTTTTGGTTTGATTAAGATAGGACAGAATCATAAATTTCTGGAGTGAGCCTCGCTAGCTCGAAGATTTATCGTGCTAAAATATACCTAAAAGATAAGGTAAATCACACACCTGTTCCCGAGTACCGGAAAACCGATTGAGAATTTGATCAAACAATGGAACCTGGAGAAATTAACTTTTAATCCCGGGGCTCCGTGCTTGATCAAAGAATTCATCTCTTAATAGATTGAAGTTCTTTCTTCCAGTCAGTTAAAAGTTTTATTTCATTTTCAAGATCTTTATGGGTATTATTTGTAAGCGCAGTTTCTTCATCCAATATATGGTTATCTAAATCGATGCCATTTTTTAAAATATCAATCCGCCAGTCGATCTCATTTTCAGAGGCGGATATGGGCATCTCGTTCCTTTCAACCTCAATAAGCCATTGCTCAAGTTGTTCTATTTCTTCGTGTATCATTTTTCCCACTTCCTCGTCTTCACTGAGTCCTGGATTAATTTCAAATGTTTTATAACAGCTCTCAATTTCATTTTTCAAAAATGTGATGCGAAATTCTCTTGACAAATAACTCACCTGTTAGTGATAGATTGGTTTTGATTCTTTTTTAAAAACTGCCTTTCAAAATCGGACCAAATTAGAAATAATTTCAATGAAAAAGGGCAAATGTTAGGAGGACAATTCGATGACTGAGAAGTGTTTAAGTACAGAGAATCCGAAATTTGTGGAGTAGTTGCATCGCCCAAGTGTAAATTGGCAGTATGCGATTGCCGGACAGTGAAAAAACATGTGTTTTTGTGTTTTAAAAGTATTTTACGGTAAGAAGTTTTGTTCCTTCGAGTAGATCATTCAAAAAGAAGGGGATTTATTCTTCAGCTTGCCCGTTCCAGAAGCCGGTTAATTCGAGGATTTCACGCACAGTGTTTTTGAGCAAAGTTGTATGATACTCGGAATCTTCTCCGCCATAGAAACAAGTACCATGCAGTTGGTCTGCAATTTCGGCGACCATACTAACAAGCGGCTTGGCTTTAGGCACAGTTCCGACAAGATCAGCCAATGCTTTATTGCGTTTCACATGGGTTTCTGCTGTGTCTTTGGGGATGTGTTTCCCTTTGGAAGCTAGGAATTGGTCGATGGCTTCGGTGACAGCGAGCCAGCCTTTTTCGCAGGCTTGCCGTTTCTTGAGAGGATCGTCCTTTGCGCGTTCTTTCAGGGCTTCCTCATAAATTTCTTGAGGAGTGGGGTTTTTCATTACTTAATAATATCCATTCAAAAGTATAGACCTTTCGTTTCTCAAAAAGAGGAAGGATTAAACTTGTTTGATGTTTTAAGGAAGTTTTTAACTTCAGCCGCGATTTTTTCAAGGGGTCCTTGGGTTAATGGTTTTGTTATAGGTGCTTAAGGTAGTAATACATTCTAATTCTTTTCTGAGAAAATCTGAACTCACAAAAAAGGTGAAACTTTACATTTAAGCTGCCCGCGGAAGCCATCGGGGAGCTCCAATCTCTCAAAATGCTCTTTTTAGATCACAATCAGCTCACGGCGCTGCCGGAGTCCATTGGGCAGCTCGGATTTCCCCATAATCAGGAGCATAATCGCGAAGTGCAGCTCCCCTTTCTCCAATACCCGTTTGAAGGGATCAAAATAGTCCCAATTACGATACCTTCCAGAGATCCGCAATCCATTTTAGAAGCGGGGCAGTCAATCGCTGCCGCACTTCAAAAAACCTCAAAGAAAGTTTACATAATTGCTTCAACCGATATGACGCATTACAGCGCGCAATCCTATGGATTTGCCCCTGTTGGGAGTGGGCCAATTGAGAAAATAGTTGCGTTCATCTACAATACCGATGGAAAAATTATAGATCACATAAAAGATTTCGATTATGAAGGGGTTTTACAAGCAGCCGCTAATACCACGATGTGTGGTCCTGGATCGGTAGCCACTCTCCTTGTTATTGCCAGAGAATTAGGAGCCACAGAGATTAAACCCGTCAAATATCTCACCGGTTACGATATTGTGGGCGGGATCGATGCCATCGTAGGATGTTTATCTGCAATTGTGCTGAAATAATCGCATCTAAATCGGATAATAATTATAAGGTATGGAAATATGTTATCTATAATGAAAAAACATATTCCTAAAAATATTCAATTGATTGTGGAAGAGGTAAAGAAGCGACTTATAAACATTTACGGCGAAAATCTTGAAGAAGTCATTTTATATGGCTCTTATGCTCGTGGCGATTTTACTGAGGAATCTGATATTGATATTATGATACTTTTAAAAAATATGCAGGATATTTCTACTGAACGTGAAAGATATTTTGATGCCATTTGGGAATTGGATTTAAAATATGATATGCTAGTTTCGATAATCCCTTTTAAAAAAGATGAATTCGATCTAAGAAGATTACCCCTTATACTCAATGTGAAAAAAGAAGGAATTTTGGTATAAAAGATAATGACATTTCGGATCTCGTTAAAAAGGCGAAAGAAAGCCTCGAAGCTTCTAAACAATTATTAGAGAATGGATTTTATGGTTTCTCTGCAAGTCGTTCTTATTACTCTATGTTCTACACGACCCAAGCAGTATTATTAACCAAAGATTTATCTTTTTCTAAACATTCAGCAGTTATTTCAGCTTTTGGTCGAGAATTCGTTAAGACAGGGGTATTTACTTCACAATTGCATCATTATATTACAAGCGCTTTTGAGACAAGACAAGATGGCGATTATGGTCCATTAGATTCTGTTAGTGATGAAAAAGCAAAGGAACTAATTGAGCAAGCAGAGGAAATAATAAAAATTATCGAAGAATATTTAAAGAACGAAGGAATAGAACTATAAAACATTATCATTTGAAATGGGAATTAGGGAAAAATTAGAATTAGAAAGTAAAGAGAACTTCCTTTTTATCTTTAGAATACACAGGACTTACAGTCCCGAAGGGAATTTGATAAAAATTCAAAAGAATTATTCTGAAAGGTTCTTAAAACCTGATATATCATGATTATCTATTAGGAGTGATTGAGATTGTTACCTAATGGTATTAAAGAGTTTATAGAACAATCGAACAATAATGAATCAATTTCTTTTTTGACTTTTAGTGATTGGTTATCGATTGAAGAACATAAATCCAATGAATGGGTTATTATTGCTCGAAAGA
>Ga0315310_10002371_pt1 | contig 11791 bp, 22 predicted proteins | sample TDP5_MG_FD_203630 | JGI IMG/M metagenome (GOLD analysis project Ga0315310, IMG submission 203630) | Freshwater sediment microbial communities from Lake Towuti, South Sulawesi, Indonesia - TDP5 | ecosystem: Environmental > Aquatic > Freshwater > Lake > Sediment | place: Indonesia: South Sulawesi... | reverse complement strand
GCTCGTGTCCATCAGGTAGTGCTTTCTCCCGTTGAAATCTCTTTGTATCAGCATAACTTTGTGTCCCCTCTTCGGGTTCTCGAACCCTCGCCCTATCGAGATTGTAGTAAGACCGGAGGAATCCACCAAAACTCCCGACAATTCCTCTTCATTGGTCTTCGGGCAGTACCTCTGTGGGTAGAGGCCCCTCGTGAGCATCTTTATCTCTTCGTACTCAACTATCTTCGTCCTTATCGACCCGCTTTTGGGTAAACGCCCACCAACAAAATCTTCCTCTATGCGCGGCTGAAGGTTAAAGCTTTCCAAGCGCCCCATTTGAAGTTTCGCCCATTTCCAGGGATCTACTCCTCTTGGCGGATATAATGTTATCCGATTGTTTTCGTATTCCAGCATTCCAGCATATCTCAGGCAATCCAGAAATGCGCCGAGCGTTAACCCACGTCCGATATGCATATGTGAGTTTATCCCTTCGGCAGATAGAACAATCTTCGGCAGCTTACTCATAAAAATCCCTTGGACAAGCATTTATGCGGACAATCTGGACATTTTGAAAAGCAAGACGGTATCCTTGGATTAAATAATGGGCCAGCGGTAAGCCACCTGCTCTCGCTGGCTGGAGAAACATATCCCTTAGCTGGTACATACAATGAGTTCACCACAAGGCGGAAGGTAGGGTTAGTTCGCTGTAATCGTGCAGGTTGTTCTAGCACCAATCCGCCCCAGTCCAACATTGCCCTCTGCTCTTCCATCAATCGCTCGTCCTTGAACGTGAATGTGACCAAGCGCATCACAGCTCTCCCGCCAAGATCTCGATAGCGTCGCAGTACATTGATACCCACCGATTTAAGGCTAGGGGGATCAAGGGCGCACATCGTTATATTGAGCGTGGTCCCTATCTCCGAAAGCTTGGTGAGTATACTATCGCTCATTCCGGTGAAGAGCCGAGTAACAATAACCACTCTCTTCCCCTCATCATGACATATCTCAGCTACCTTGAGGGTGAGGGGCCAGTCTAGGCTAGGCTCGCCCATGACACCGATACGTATCCAGTCCTCCTCCAACTCTCTGAGATCCTTCCTCAGTAAGTCCTCCCTTAGCTCCATGGAAACGGGCATGTCGAAAATCTTATGGTATCTCAGCACAGCCTCCTTTGCGTAGCATCCCCAAGGGCACCCGTATCCTTCGTTGGTCGCTCCCAACGGGCACCCCCTAACAGTGTCCAGCGAGTTCCCCCTGCTGACCTGCTTTCGCCCATATTCTTTTTCGATGTTGTCCTGGTTGACCATTTTATTCGTCCCCCGCAACCTTATGGGGACGACTTTAAAAGGTTCCCAAGCCCGCATTTTACCCTCTCTGCTGTGCTCTCATTCTCAATTCTTTTTCGACAGCTATGATAAGTTCGTGTAATTCAGTTGTAGCTCCGGCAGTGCGCGCCATTAACACCTCATCATCGAAGTCAGGCTCCTTGGGATAGATCTCGGCAATCCATCCATCGAAGTAATCCACCTGTCCCTCAATGTCTTCTAGTTGTTCAAGTGCTTTCCAGAAGTCTTTTTCTGAGATAGAGTCTCGCATTCCGTGTACTAGATTAACGATTATTTCGTTGTCCCTCCAATGTAGCTCTCTACTAAGCGTGGCAATACGCCTCAAAGCTTTGAGTAATCCCATTCGCACCTCCCTCCAACCTATCTTTATCAAAACCTGTATCCTCTGATGCCCCAAATCAGGATTCTCGCGGAGGGAAAATAAAACTCTGTCAGCTCCTGAGCAGTTTTCATACATGTTGCAACCCACTTGCGCTTTTTCTTTGAATCATCGGCGCTCAGAGTCCACAGATCGATAATCGCAGTGCCGAAGTCCTCGCCAGCCCTACGAAGCTCCGACAGAGACGAAAAGTAATCTCGGTTTAAAATTGATATGCGCTCATCGCTGGGAAGGTAAGGCTGTACAAATTTTATTATCTCTGGGTCTACCTCCACGACTTGTATTATCGTTATGTCACCTCTCTTCACGAGATGATGTAAAACCAGCCCCATCCCCAACCCAGTCACGAGGACACTTCCGGCGTTTGCGAGTCCGGCAAGCTCCTCCATCCCGTACCAGTGGAGCGGATCGTCGACCATCAGGGTCTCCCACTCGCCGTTCGGGTTCTTGACCTGAAGGCTTGTGCTCTGTATCGGCTTCTTAACATGGAAGTATTCAAAACCGCGCACGCCTTCCATATTGTAGTATCCCCTCTGGACGACATGCTTCGTAAGCCGGACAACCTCGCCCTCAACGGCGGAAACGTTCGTGAAAGGCGTTTCGAAGGTATCTTCTACCTCAAGACTCTTGTGTTTGGTTCTCATTCTTACGCTCCAACCCTAAATTCATACAGTAATGTTTGTCCCGTACTCTTCCGCTTTTCCTCATCTCGAAGGATTTCCCGTTTCAACTGACGCATGGCGTTCAGGAGCGGGTGGTCTATCTCACCGCCCCTCCAATGGTAGATTCTTTCGCGCCATTCCTCGAGCTGGCGGAGCTCCCAATCGGTGAGTTCTTCGACTTTAATATCCTCGGGGACTTCAATATTTCGACGCTTCAACACCCTCGTCGCAAGGTACAAGTAGATCTTCGTGTCGTCCGAGCTTAAAGGCTGTCTCGCTGATAAAGTCATAAAATACGCGACCATCTCGGCATCTCCAACCTTAGTACAGTCGGGGTTGATGAGTTCACCAAGCCCGAGCATTAGGCGTTCTTCCCTGATTTCATCCAGCAACCATCCAGGAAGGTCTTTCGCCCACTCCGCGTCACCTACCACTAAACGATTTTTGCTTTTCGAGGCCATGTGATGCCTCCGTCGCATAATCCTGAAGCGTCTTAAGATCGAGGAGCGGATATTTGCCGCCAGGTCCGTGCTTCTTGTAAAGAATCGGGTATAAGCCCCACATCATCTTTACATCTTTGAGATCGTACACTACCCACTCGCATTTCGGGCATATCCGATGAATGAATGTGGTCGTCCTCCGCTCCCCGATATTGTAGCCTTCCTGCGAAATCACGATAGGGTTCTCTCCTACCCACGAGCAATGGATACACGAATACATTATGTACCTCCTTTTGCGAGTTTGGCATACTCTTGGAGGGTCATACTCTCTCCTTGGCTGCCGAGATACTTGAGCCGCGTTAAATTCTGACCAACTGCTGGTTCCCAGTGCTCAATAATGGAGAACAGCTCATACCACTCAGTCCACCAATCGGGCTTCTCCCCTTCTTCATAGTAAGAATTTTTCAGCCTCCGCAGGGTTCTTTCATCGCCCGTGTACCTATTTCTATACACGCTTTCATCGTCTGTGGGCCAGCCCAATTGAGCTAAAAGAGCTGGGCCCCGCTTCTCTATTTCATTTATCACTTCCATCCTCGTGTAGGGTTGCCCACGCTCGTATGGGTGTCCCATTCGAATAAGGTCAAGTATCTCCTTGGCGCTCAGGTTTCCTAATGGCTTGCGCCCATCGATTACGCAGGGCCAGCACAGGATTTTGCCATTGAACTCCACCAGCTCGTCTGGATCCTCTTTTCGATAGAACTTACCACACTTCTCACAACTCGTGTCGTAGATATGCACCATACAGTCACCATACGGTTGTGTTTTTAGCCTCCTCCAACTTTTTCTCCAGCACCTTGATGTGGTCTCCGAGAACTACCTTAGCGAGTTTTAGGCGCTTGACGATGAAATCTTGAATAGACCCACCGAGCTTGACCTGCCATAGCTTCTCTTCCAGCCCACCGAAGTCTGGGAATCCGTATGTATCAGCTAACTCTTCATTTGGACAGAGGTAGGGAGGAGTTCGGTTTGGATATCTTGTTAGGCATAGTTCAAGCTCTATCCGACAATTTTCACAGCTCAGATAGTGGTTAATTCGATCATATTCCTCACGAAGAGCCTCAATATGCTGGTCGAGTTCACTGACATAAGCCTCCATCTCCTCAGTCTTTCCGAGTAAGGTTGTCTGTTGCATCATCTCTCACCTGCGGCAAGAGTTGTCTGACCGAATTGCCTAGCCTCTTCACGCTTAACGATCTCAATCTTTCTATGAAACGGCGAGCAATTGGCTATACAGAAGTTAAATGGGAAGCTCTCCTCGGTCTTTTCCATTTCTCTCTTGAATGTTTCTGGAGCTCCGCTGCACATCCTCTCTTTGACAGACTCCGCATCCCCGAGACAGGTCAATTTTAGATAGACCACAAATCCGTTCGACGTTTAAGTCACCTCACGAAGTTTGTTCAGCCAATCACGTTGCGGTGCTTCCTCCCCAAGGGCTTTGGCAATCGCCGTGGCGTAATCGAGCAAATCGTCTAAATGCTCGATTTCACTGTTGAACGCTTCTCTAGCTTCTCCGATGCGCTCCTCACTCAAGCAGTCGTTGATGGCTTGCATCAGGCGTTCTTTCTTCTCTTCGGCCCATTTTCTATAGCGAGGGATTTCAGAGAGCCATGCTTTTAGCATAGCTCTGAGGTGTTTATCTCTAAAGCTCATCAGGAGGTCAGCTATCCTCTCAACGCTCCACTTGTGCCCAAACAAAAGGGTCTGAATTAGCAGGTCTGCGTGACCAGCGTTCGTGCTGTCGATCCATCCATCCTCGAGTCGTTTGACAATCTCTTCCCTCTTTGCCTCGTTCCTCCACCATCTTAGGTCGAACAGGTATCGCTCCTCGCTCAGGTAACTAGTGATGTATTCCTCGGTGTAGTTCCCGATGTCCCGACCACTGCGCTTTGCGTACTCATACTCTATACGTCTACGCCTTTCTCGCAGTATTCTCCTCACCTCGGAGAGCTTCGCTACGGGCGGAAGCTCAAGAGGCGTTTCCATCTCCGGGTCTGATTCCTTATCTTTGTCGATGAGGGTAGTTTGGGTTTCCTCTCTGAACTCGCCCCTACAATCGTCGCACAGTCCAGTCGCGATGTCATCCTGCCAAGAGTCGCAACCCCATATCCACATCGAGGTTATCGACCTACCGCATTTAGTGCATTTTGGCGTATGGTAGAATTCCCACACTTCGCGCTTAATGTGCCACTTCTGGATGAAAGACAGCGGCGGAGCATCGAAATCACAGGACTTCAACCCAAGTGGCTCTACGCTTTCTTTCAAGTATTCGAGTAGATGGTCGTTAAAACGTGGTTTAGGCCACCCAAGTGCCTCTCTCGGGATCTCTATGTCCTCTTCTTCCAGCTCTTTTCGATGTTTAAAAATGGGGCAGGAGAAGGACTTCCCGCAATTAATCCCGCACTCACGGTATGTTTTGCACCAAGGTTCGGGCTTGAATAGTTCGCCTGTTTCAGGGTCTTGAAGGATGGGGTCGTCAGGCTTCGGCACAAGAGATTCACGATGAGGCTTCTCATGCCGGGGTTCTTCGCGTTGAGGTTCTTCGGATAGCGCAACTTCCTGTGGCTTTTTGGTCCAATCAGAAAGTTGTTTCAAGGTTACTCCTCTTCCTCCTCTTCTTTGGGTTCCTCAGATTTCGACTTGCGACTAGCTTTCGCCTTCTCCCTCTTTGACGGTTCCGCTTCACCCGATACGACCACGGGCGCGGTTATCACGGTTGTCTTGATTGGACCCTCGACATTCTCGAATAGAGCTGGTTTCACGTTGTCGAGGCTCATTTTTACTCGCCCATCGAAGGCGCGACAAGCAGCCGTTAGGAGACCCAGCTTGAACGCTACTTTGACGGGTTGGCTCACCTGCCTCGTGATGTCGGTCCTAAAGCTGTATGTTCTGGTCGGTTCGTTGTATACCTCCGCCGTGAGCAACTTTCCATCGCTCTGGAGGAGGATGTTCTCCAGCTTGTCATCTGCTTTCTTCAGGATCTCCGCGCCCTTAATAGCTTTCACAAGGTTCTCCACTCGAGCCTCGGCGACAGCCTCGTACTCGAATTTCGGGAGTTCCACTACGTTCACAACGGGCTGTGGAATGGTAAAAGTTCCCTTCCCGTTGGCTATGGTTGTTTCCCCCTTACCGACCGTTATAGTTGCCCTCTGTTTTCCGCAAATCGATTTGAACATCCTAGGGTCTATCCCAAAGTCGATATCCGCTGATAGCCCAGCGCAGGGCATCACTACCTTCACCATCTGGAAGGAATTCATAGCGACCCCTACGAGTTGCTGGTCTTTCACCGTAATCTGGGCAGCGGTATCGTCACCCAGAATAGCCAAGGCATTCAACGCTTTCGTAGCCTCTTCAGAAAGGGTTAAGGCGTTTCCCTCGCAAGTCACCAGTTTCTCATCTGCCAAACTTCTCACCTCCGCAAAGGTCACGCCCGCCCCTTCGGATTTCTCCCTAAAATCCAAGGGCGGAAACCCTCGGGGGCGGGGAGTGACTATGAATTAATACTCCGACGGCAGTAGCAGAACGCCGTCTATCAGGTAAAGTTTAATCTCGCCTGCTGGGAAGTCAGTAAATTCTATTTCCTGCCTAACAACCGCAGGCTGATCGCTGTCCTCCCTCATCTCCAGTACTGCGGAGCTGTCGGCGACTTTTAAAATCCATATCTGGAAGGGAGCGTCTTTAACCCTCTCGCGCTTCTCGCCCCGAAACTCGAAGCTCCGCCTCTCGCCCTGCCAAGAGAATATCGCATCTATGAGCCAATAAGCCTCAGCCCGATCGGCCAGGTGCTTAACTCCATCCGTGAATTTGCCCCCCGTAAAATGTTGATAATAGCACTCGGTCCCGATGAAGCCGTTTAGTTCCTTTTTCAGTTCCTCAATAGTTAGCATCGTTCTCATCACCCCCTTTAGACGATTTCAACTGCTGTCCACCATTCTTTCTGAAGGTTAGCTTCACCATACTGCTCCGCTTGCTCTTTAGTGTTAAAGACCAGAGTGTTGCCTTCACTATCAACTACGGTGTGCGCTGAGCTTGCTTCCCAAGCCCACCATTCAATCAAAATCCAAGCCATCCAATTTCACCTCCTACTCGTGAAACGGGTTTGGATACCCTTCAGCCTCGACTTCATCAGTATGTTTACAAGTGCGGTTGCGACGCTTGTTGTAAATCCAAATCGGACAATCACAGGTTAGAATCCACTGGTTAGCATAAAGGCTATACTTGACCGTATAGAACTTCCCAGGAGTCGAACTGCTTGGCTTCTCCCACCTCATATCCCGCAGATCGCTCAGCGAAAGTCGTTGAGGCGCGATTATCGGAAGCGTTCGTTGCGCAGGCACAGGCTTGATTGGTGCTATTTTCGGCTTAGCTGGTTCTATTTTCCCGAGTTCCTCTAAAAGAGCCCGGACCCTAGGCGGCAATTTTTCATCCGTCATTTAGTCACCTATTGACCTTTAAGAAATTTGAGAGCGTCATCGTGACTGTGAAACAGGTTAGCCCCACAAGCTGGGCAATCGTAATCTACTGTTGTTCCGTCCACATCCGCATGGTAATGCCGAATATACCTGCCCTTTCTACCTGCCCAGAACTCGTATCTCACCAGCTCGTAGGCCGAGTAATCCAAGTGGTCTATATCCGCCCCACATTTCGGGCAATTTGGCACTTATCACACCTCCTTATCCTCTCTGAACCTTCTCATATCGACCCTCGGAAACCTGTAAGGTATGTCTGGGCTGTTGCCGTAGAACGTGATTTCCACTACCCCTATGGGTTTCTCGAAATATCTTTTAGTGCCGACCTGTCTGAATGGCTTGTCCTTGAATATCTCGTCGAGCCTCCGCAGGTCAGCCTCGCGCAGCCCGCTCGAAGCCTGAACTTCCTCGCCGTTCCTGAGTAATATGAGCGAACGGAACGGTCTGTGGGGCTTATCCGTGTCCTCGTATCCGATTATGGGCAAGTCCTCCGTATCATCTGGGCGGAACTTTATCCACCTGTGCGATCGGCGGAATTCGTATCTGCTTTCAGGGTCCTTTGAAACAATCCCCTCGATTAAGCCCTTCTCGACCATCTCAATCAGGGTTTCGAGTGGTTGGGGCATCACGAGCTCCAGAAAGCCACTCTCGAAGGGATGGAAGGTTTCATACAAAATCCGCTTCCTGTCGTCGTAGGGCTTGTCAATCAAGCTTGCCCCGTCGAGTTCGAGCACATCGAAGCTCGCCAGCCTACAGGGGCTTAACTTGGCGAGCAAACCAATCTTAAACTTGTTTGTGGTGTGTTCTCGCTGGGCGAGCGTCGAAAAGTCCTTGGACATCGCCTCGCCGTCGATGTCGAAGTCGTGGGGTATTGTTTTTAGATACTCCACTATCTCGGGAAACTGCCCGGCCTTGTCGGCTTCCCTGCGGTTAATCAGCTCGACTTTCTGACCTCGCTTTCTGGCGCGGGTTCTCGAGCCGTCAAGCTTGCGCTCATCCCGCCTGCCCGACCAGCCCGCCGGCATTTTCCTGACCTCTGACCACTCGCCCCGCTCGCACAGCATTACAACTTCTGCCAAGGTATCACCTCTCTATGCTTTTTGCTTTAGAGCCTCAATCCTTGGGCTCTTGGTCTTCAACAGGTCAAGTGTTAATTCGAGGGTTTGCGCAAGGTCGCCCGTAGCGGGTTGTATCTCCTGAACTTCAGGCATAGGCTTCCCTTTCATCCTGTCCAAGACGAGCTGGTGAACCTTCTCCGCGTAATCCTCCTTGATGTCCTCGATTTTCACCCCGTTCTCGGCGAGTTGTTCAACGAGCATCTTGCCGAGTTCAAGCTGGCGATCCCCTATGGCAATCTCCATAGGTTCCTTCAGCTCATCGGGGTTCCTAACCTCATCAGGGAAGTGTAGGGTGTGGATGACGAGCCGTTTCTTGTAGGTCGTGACCATACACAGGTGCTCCCTGTCCCTGAAGATGATTTTACCGATGGGGACTTTCCCCGTCAGGTTCACGAGTTCCCTTAACAGGACATAGCCAGCATCGCCACCCTTCCCAGGAGCCGAATAGTAGTGCTCGCCGACCTGAACTAAATTAGCAAGCAGCTCACTCAACGGCTTGAAGGTTAATATGTCCACCCGCTTGAAGTTCTCGGGCTTCAGCGCATCGACCTCCTGCGCGGTCAACTTCACAAAAGTGTCCTTCGTAATCGGGTAGCCCTTCAAAAGCTCGCCGAAGGGAACCTCTTTTTGGCACTTATCACACCACTTCGGCTGTCTTATGGGCGTTCCACAGTGGCACAATTGCCTGAAGCTCACGCCGTTGCCGTCCTCCGTAGCCTTGTACAACTTAACAGGCACATTGAACAACCCTCCTATGGTTATTGACCCATCCCAAGTGCTTCTCATAGTGGTTTCACCTCCGTGAAGCAAATCAGCGTCAGGACCCTAATTACTAATTACAGGTCTTCTCGTTCGGGCGATTCAATATTAACAGTAGTTGGAACATCCTCCAGCCGGACTTTAATCTTTTTACCACACTCGGGGCAAATCGTGTCGCCCTCGACCGTGACATCGACATTAAATTCCATCCCTGTTCACCCCCGAACTATGGTCGAACAATCCCAGCATATCCACGACTTAACGACAATCCTTGCGCCTTCACCGTTGCCACCGTCGTAAATGTCCCTAAACATTTCACCGCCACAATCAGGGCACTTCGGCTTTCCCATCCCTATCCACCTCGCCTCATTTTCCTCGCAAACTTCAACCCAGCAGGCGAAATCCTAAAGTCGTTAGGGTCTTCTCCCCGTATTATCCTCTCCACGCAACGCTGGCAAACCCTGCTTTGACTTGTGGTCGGTTTACCGCAATACTTACAGGTATATTCGGCTTTTTCGAAGGGTATCTTTCCCAAGTTCTCACCTATAAGGGGACATTTAAAATGTCGTCCCGCAACCGCCTTATCTCTGACAGCGCTTTGTCGATATGACCGTCGGCGTGTTGGAGTTCGCCTGTGTTCTCGACCTCATCTTTATTATGGTGGGCTGGACAATCCGCGATGTTTTGCCTCGCAAAGGCAAGCTCGTTTTCTATTTTTGTTAGGCAGGCTTTTATCTCCTCCTCATATTCTACGCTCATTGACCCAATCCCCCTTCCCTTTAATTAGCAATTCTTCGGTTGTTGAGGTGATGAGCCTTATGGCATCTGCGGTGAGCTATGGCGAGGTTTCCTATGCTGTTGTTGTTCCTGTTGCCATCCAAATGGTGTTCGTCAGGCTATCGGTCGCCCTCGCCGGCAGGTCCTCACCTGTCAGGCGTTCACCGCAGAAGTGACACGAGATCTCGAACCTCTTAAAGCAGTAGGCGAGGATAACCCTCAACCTCGCCGCCCTGCCGTAAATTCTAAACCTTCGGTTCATAATCCTCCCACTTACACGATGATTTCAAATCGCTCTGGTGTGGGTAGCTTCAGCCCAAGCGTCAAGGATTTCGGATGGATAACCACACAGTCCCGACAGAAGTGTAGTAAAGGCTTGCCACCTCCGATGCCAGCTCGGTAGCCCGAGTTGGTGTCCTTGCCACAAATCACACACCGCTCGGTCATCCTGTTGTCAAAAGCCCCGTCGTAGTCGCCTGCGTGGTTGAAGGGATACAGCACGGTAATGTCCTTTACCTCCCCGCCATTTGCCCCATCGCCGTCGAAATAGACGAGGGTGTTCAGAGGACAGGAGGCTCTACAACGCTCACAGCCCCGCTTGTTCACTCTTATGTTGGTGTCGAAGTCGCAGGTTCTCATAATAGCAGATGGTCTATATCTCATAACTTCACCCCTCCAAAGCTTCGGGTTCATCGCCCCTATCGCTCAAGGTCATCCTCAAAAGCCCACCGCTTGACACGGCTGACACCATATCCAGCTTCGTGAAACTGTCCACTCCATAGCCGTCAGATTGCTCACCCTTCCGCAAAGAAAAAAAAGGCGTGGGGAAAGGATGTTAGAGCATCCAAGTCGAGTGCCCCACGCATAAAAAAAAGAGGGGACTTGCGCCCCTCTATTGTGCCTCTTCTGGGGCAGGTGGCGCAACAGAACCATCTTGGTTCAGCTTGGCTTGGGTGTTGCTCACGGACACCGTAAGCCTGTCGCCAATAACCATCCCGTTCTCCTCACGGAGGATAAGGGTGGCTGGCTTGCGGACACCACGAAGCACATACACCTTCGCCTTGACCCGCTCTTCAGCCGCCTTCTTGGTGGCTGGCTTCAGGATTTCTATGTCGGAAATCCTGCTCACGACTACATCAAACCGCATCGCTTTCACCTCCCTCGCCTTGTCGGTGAACGGCGAGAAGGAAACGGCGCAGGAACATATCCCCCGCCAGCACGGTAATAATCCATCCTTCCACCGCAGGCGGGACAACGGTGTAAGGCTTTCCTTGTCGTGCGCTGGTCGATAACCCCACAGGTCGCACACCTGAACATAGGCTCACCTCGCAGGTTTAACAGATAAGCGTGAGAAGCCCAAAAAACCCCAAAATGGGTCGGGTCTTTTGAGCGATAAGGCAATAAAAAAAAGGCGAGCTATTTTGCCCGCCTCAAAAACGCTTTTTCATATCTCCCCGCCCTCAATCGAGAAGCCCGCATAGCCGACCCGATTATCCAGCGTGTCCGAGTGCGGTTGTAGCAGAAGCGTGTCTTTATGTCCACGACCCTGCCACCACGCCACACCGCTATGAACTCCCTCGCTATCTCTGCTCGAACAGGTTTAAACACCCGCTTGCCATCCTCCAGCTTGTAGTCGCTACCCCAACGGACATCTTCAAACGCTTGCCACAGGTTGCCCATCATCAGCAACGCCCTAACCCGCTTCTCTATCTTTGCGTTGGCGTGCTTGAGCTTCCTGCGCCTGCCATCAGCCAAGTCCTTGAGTGCCAGCTCTCGCTCGACCTGTCGCCGTAGGAAACTCAACA
>Ga0315310_10002370_pt1 | contig 11793 bp, 10 predicted proteins | sample TDP5_MG_FD_203630 | JGI IMG/M metagenome (GOLD analysis project Ga0315310, IMG submission 203630) | Freshwater sediment microbial communities from Lake Towuti, South Sulawesi, Indonesia - TDP5 | ecosystem: Environmental > Aquatic > Freshwater > Lake > Sediment | place: Indonesia: South Sulawesi... | reverse complement strand
GAGGTTTGGGGTGGTGAAGTTTAGGCATTTGCGCGAGGATAACGGGGTTATGTTTGGTGAGGTGGAGAGGCTGGTGGAGAAGCCAGGTTTGGAGGTCGCTGAAACCTATAAGCTTAATGGATATAACTATGTTGTGGCGGGTTACTACGCTTTTAAGCCCAAGATTTTTTCCTACATCGAGAGGACGAAGCCTGGTGCCAAAAATGAGGTGCAGATCACGGACGCGATGGCCCTAGCTTTAGAGAATGGGGAGAGGGTGTGTGCAGTTGTTCACGGTAGAAATAAGGGTAATGAGGTCTTTCCTTGCGATTACTGGGATGTTGGGATCCCTGAAGATTATAGGGAGGCGAATCAGCGCCTCTTGGATGCGGGTCTAGAGAGGTTAATTAGCAACCCAGAGTGATTGTGCTTTCCTCTATACAAGTTGGGAAACTTTTCTAGAAATTGCTTTCGCAAAATATTTAGATGATGTGCCTAAATTCTTGCTTAAGGTGTAACTTTTATGGAGTCAAAGCCAACGATCGATGTGGTGATCCCGACTCTGAACGAGGCAAGCGTCATAGAAGAAGTTTTGCAGGGAGTTAGTAAGTATGCCGATCGAATTTTGGTGATAGATGGGCATTCTGTAGATGAAACTGCTGAGATAGCGAGAAAGCTTGGAGCCACAGTTATCATGCAAAATGGGACAGGAAAAGGCGCTGCTTTGCGTGAGGCGTTTGATTACATCGATAGTGATATAATTATAATGATTGACGCAGATGGATCAATGAGGCCGGAAGAAATACCCGTATTTATTGAAGCAATGACTTCCGGTGTAGACCTAGTGAAAGGGTCCCGCTTTTTACCAGGAGGTCACTCAGAAGACCTGACTTTTCTTCGGAAGGTTGGGAACTGGACATTTAAGTTATTAGTAAATTGGTTATGGTCCACGAGGTACACAGATTTATGTTATGGATTCGGTGCCATAAAAAAAGAGGCTCTCAGAAGATTGCACCCGCATTTAAACTCAGCGAACTTCGAGATTGAGACGGAGATTTGTATTAAGGCGAAGAAACTTGGATTAAAAGTTGTAGAGGTTCCCAGCGTCGAGTTTCGAAGACGTCATGGTAAATCTAATTTAAATACCTTTCAGGATGGATTTCGCATTTTAAGGACAATTCTACGGGAACTCATAACAACCGGCGCGGGGTTTCTAGTTGAAAGTGGATAATCACAGATATTTAGCTTTTTCTTTAGGAATCTTGTTTTGGATTTCCATCCTTTACCTAGCTAATTTTCCGGAACTACAAACAGTTAGTCAAACGGGATGGGAAAAAACGGTAACTTGGCTGGATGGAACAAAAGAGACGATTCAAATAACAGACAAGGGGCAGGTAATTTTGAACGGAGAATACATCAAACCTTTCGGTTTTTGTGGACTATGCTGGCTGGATATGGCTGATGCAGAGTTTGAGAATATCATGAATTGGTTTGACCAAAAAGGGGTACGGTTTTTCGAAACTGCTTTCTTAACTACATACTTCGACAATCAAAAATTTATGATGGATAAATACTTCCCTAAGCTTAAGGCTCATAAGAAGTTTGTTCGTCTTGGAATTATCAACCCAACTCCAACTCAATACGATTTTGATGCTGATTTTTGGGAAACGGGTTTCAAGACATTGATTGATTACATTGATTCTAAGGGTTGGGGAGACATGATGATTTCTGTACAGATCACCCACGAAATAGAGCATAGAGCCATGAGAACTGGCAAAACCGTCCAACAACTAAAAGATTTTTTGGATACGATGAATCAAAGGGCTAAAGCCAAGTTAGCAACGAAAACTTGGGGGAACATACCAGTTATTCACGCAGAAGACGGCATAACTAAAGATTGGGAAACGGACAAACCATACCATGTTGCTTTAATAGAGCGAACAGACGTTATTTTGAATGACTTTTACTCTGTTCAGTCAGAAGCTAATATAGATAAGTTTCTTACTTGGCATCGAGAAAGATACAAGGAGGCTGGAAAAGATACGAGTCAAGGTTACAAAATCTGGTACGAGACTGGCTATAGTGTACCAACGGATAACGATAATTACTCACCTGAGCTCTTCACCTATCTGTTAAATCAGTTTGATACAGGCGATCTTTACCTTTGGCATTTATCGAAAAAATATCAGGATTCGACTACTTGGGCAAGCTATCAAGAATGGTGGTTTAGAGAAGGCGGTGTCGCAGAGCCTTGGACAGAAAAACTAGCACCATACTTCCCGAAGGAGAATGATTGTTAAACATGGAGGGTTTGCATACTTTTTGACGGTAGAAATGTGAACATCTACGTTTATTTGGACGCTTCACCAGAAGAGTACAACTTCATCCAATAGGTTTACAAGTTCTGACGGTTTATAATAACTTGGTAATATTATAACACAAGTCTGACGTTTTGATAAAGGGCGCCCTCTATACCGTTACGAGATGCTCTGAATGAAAGTATCGGTGATAATCATTACGTTCTTACTTGAAAGGTTAAATTGTCTTTTGGAATTATTGGAGGGACTCGAAAAGCAAACTTACAGGGACTTTGAAGTGATTACGGTTGTAGATGAAAACTCAAAATATTACAACGTTATTAGAGAAAAAATTAGTTGCAATCAAAAAGTTAAACTATTTTTTAACAAAACGAATAAGGGATTGGCATATTCAAGAAATCTGGGAGTAAGGTATGCGAAAGGGGACATAGTTGCGTTTGTTGATGATGATGCAATTCCATATCCTAATTGGGTGGAAGAGATCGTGAATACATATAAAGAGGACGAAAATATCGGTGGAGTAGCTGGGGAGGTAATTCCTTCGTGGGAAAATAATTCTATGATGTGGTTTCCAAAGGAATTGTGGTGGATTATAAGTTGTTCTTATACACCTATTTCAACATTGAAACAAGAGGTCAGAAATGGATTTGGCACAAATATTTCATTCAAAAAGGAAATAGTCGAAGATATCGGCTTTTTTAATACCAACTTAGGTAAAAAGAGATATAAATGGATAGCGAATGAAGAAACTGAACTATGTATTAGACTTAAGGAGAAGACCGGGAAGAAGATAATCCTCAATCCAAATGCAAAGGTAAAGCATAAGATATTTTCGCACAGACTGGAGATTAAGAATATAACAAAAAGAGCATATTTCGAAGGGTATTCAAAAGCTTTCTTAAACTCTATGCATAAATATAACGTATTATTAACGGAATCAGAGTATTTAAAGCAACTTTTATTCCAATTTTATCCGAAATTTTTAAAGGGATTAGCATTTAAGCCATTTGAAACGTTTAAGCAATTATTAGTAGCCACTTTGGTTATAATAGCGGTGGGAAGCGGATATCTAGGCTACAAAATATCGTCCCGTGTTCATCTTCCTACACATGTAGCTCAAAGAGTGGATTGAAAGTCATATTGATAGGATTTTATAAACCTGAAGGGGAAGTCCAACTGGATATGAGAACTGAAGAAGGACTTTCGTGCTCGCTAGAATGGTGATTGTGGGAACCAGTTGATGAAAATCGCATTTGTAAGCCCGAGGTATCCGCCATTTGTTGGCGGAATTGAGTATGTAGTAAAGAGTATTTCCGAACGACTTGCGAAGCTCGGTCATGAAGTCACTGTTTACACGTTAGATCCTACGGGTAAGTTGCCTAAAGCCGAACAGAGCAACGGGGTTCGCGTCAAGAGATACCTCGGAGTCACCGCAGGTTATTACTGGCTCCCTGCAAGCTTTAAATTTTTGTTAGATTTAATAAATGAGAGGGCAGATATAGTTCACGCTCATGGTTTACACTCGCTCGCCATTTTTACAGTTTGGTTGGCGAAGAAGACAGGCGCAAAGTGGAAACTGATAGTTACTACTCACTACCACGGAAGAGGGCACTCGTGGCACACTAACTTATTGTGGAAGTTCTACTTTCCTATAGTTAAGAAGATTCTTCAGGATGCTAATGCAGTTCATGTAGTTTCACCATGGGAAGCAAAGCTAATTAAAGGGCGCTTCCAAGTTTTGAAATCTAAGCTTCATTTTATCTCTAATGGAGTAGATGAAGACGTCCTAAGGTATACATGGAGTCCCCCAAAACACATTCGTTTGACCTACGCTGGCAGGCTAGATGGGTATAAACGCATAGATCTCCTTGTTGAGGCGCTGCCGTTTTTACTGAAGATCGACGTGGATGCTGAATTAGTTATTATAGGATGTGGACCAGATGAACCCAGATTGATGCACCTAGCTACACGGTTGAGAGTGCGCGATCATGTAACACTTCGTCCATTTCTTTCCAGAAAGCAATACCTTAAAGAAATATCACGCTCAACGTTTTTTATGAACCTCTCTAGCGTAGAAACTTACGCTCTTTCGGTTGCGGAGGCCCTAGCAATCGGTACCCCAGTAATAATCACGGCCACCTCGGCGCTCACTCATTATGGAGGTCATCGAAAAGTCAAGTTGCTACCACCAGATCCCACACCCAAGCAAGTAGCTCAAGCTGTCTTAACGACGGTGTTTAAAGACAAAAACCGTGTCCGACTTCTGCTCTGGGATGAGATAGTTCAAGAAGTTTTAAGTGTCTATAAGCACGTGCAGCTTTAAGGATACTTTTTCCCATTTTATTATCATCAAAGCACGCAGAAGGGGAAATAGTGTCCCCAAAATAGGTGCCATCTTATGAGTAAAATTCACATTTCATCATACTCTTTACTACAAAAAGCGACTCATGTTGCTTGTTACAAAAGAAATCAGTTCAGTAGTAAGAAAGTACTTGTAACTGGCGGAGCCGGCTTCATTGGATCCTGGTTATCTGAAGCGTTGGTTAGGCAAGGGGCGTTGGTTAAGGTCTTGGATAATTTTCAAAGTGGAACTATTGAAAATTTAAGAAATATAAGGAGTTCAATAGAACTAATCAGGGGTGATATCCGGAATTATGAAACAATTAAACATGCTGTTGACGGGGCGGCATTCGTCTTCCACTTAGCGGCCAATGCTAGTGTTCCTGCATCTATTGAAGATCCTACTTACGATTTTGATGCCAACGCTCTGGGAACATTCAATGTTTTAAAGGCGATATATGAAAGTGACAACGATCCAGTAGTAATCTTCGCTTCTTCCGCGGCGGTCTATGGTGAGCCTGACTATACACCTATCGATGAAGCGCATCCATTAAATCCTGTCTCATTTTATGGAGCAAGCAAAATGGCTTGTGAAGCATACTGCAAAGCATTTTATCATATTCATGGAATAAAGACTGTAATCCTCAGGCTGTTCAATGTTTATGGCCCTAGACAACCGCGGTATGTGATGTACGAATTGTTGCAGAAAATAAATAGCAATTCAACCAATCTCCAGGTTTTAGGTACAGGAGAACAGAAGCGTGACTTCACTCATGTAGCGGATTGTGTCAAAGCATTTTTTCTCGCTGCAGGTGAACCCAATGCTATAGGGAGGGCGATTAATATAGGTACGGGAGGGAGAACAACAATTAAACAGTTAACTGACTTAATAATTGAACTTTTGGGGTTGACTGGCAGACTGAAGGTGACCTATACAGGAAAATCCTGGAAAGGTGACGTAGAAAGGCTTGTCGCTGACGTGACATTAAGCCAAAGATTACTTGGATACCGCCCAGAAATCCCACTGAGATTAGGGTTAAGAAATTTTATAGATTGGACCTTGAAAAGGTAGAAAGAAAAAATGCGGATACTGACTATATCTCCGTATTTTTTCCCCTCGGAGGGTGGAGGAGAAAGAGCTGTTTACAATCTATCCAAAGAGTATGTTAAAAAAGGACATGAAGTCGTGATTGCTACATTAAATTGTCTTAGCTATGGCCTTTCACAAAGCGTAGCGGATAAGGAAATTCTTTCTATTTCAAAGCTGATCTCAATAAAATCGGCACAACTGCCTTTGTATGAAGTTTTGGATGGCCTGACAATTTATCGTTTCCCATACGTCGCAGTAAAATATCCATTTGGATCGCTTCCCTTTTCTTCTGAATCGCTTATTCTTTCTCCACTCATGCTATCAGTCCTAATGCGAAGTAAACCAGATATTGTTCATATGCATGGTAGTAGTTATTTTTACCAAAAAGCCTTTTTAGCTGCATTGTCTCGTTTAAGGAATACACCGTATGTCTTGACCGTACACGGGCTTCATGAATTCTATCATTATACCTATATGCAAACGCGATTTATCATAAGAAGCCTACTGCATCGTATAGTATCATACGTGTACAAAGGGGCGAAAAGGATAATTGCATTATCAGAGTTGGATAAGCCATTAATAAAGAAATTCAACGTCTTAGGTGATCGTATCTCTGTAATTCCGAACGGCGTAGAGTTGAACAAGTACCAAACTATTCAAAAAGAGTCGTTAAACAGAATTAGGGAAAAATACAATATGCACGAGAAGGTGGGCTTAACAGTAGCAGCCATAAAACCCAGTAAAGGAATAGAATACCTTGTTGACGCTGTTGCAAGAATGAAAGATACAAATGCAAGCTTTCTAATAGTAGGCGATCATATAAAATATCCAAAATACGTCTCTGAAATTCAGAAGCGTATTAACAAATTTAAGTTGCAGGACAGAATAATATTAACTGGTTGGCTACCTGAAAATGAACTGTCTAGATTATATCATACCGCTGACTTTTTCGTTTTACCTACATTAACTGATACATCGCCATTGGTAATTCTAGAAGCATTAGCTGCCGGCAAACCCGTAATTGCAACTAATGTAGGAGGGATTTCGGAGTTAGTAAAGAATTTTGAAAATGGCATTTTAGTTTCCCCGAAGGACTCTAACGCTATATCTAATGCCATTGAAATTTTACTTGATGATGAGCTACGCAGAAGACTAAGTATAAACGCTAAAAAAACAATAGGAATGGAATATAGTTGGCAGAAAATTGCTGAGAAAACATTAAAACTTTATGATGAAGTCTTAGAGTTGACGTGATACGTTCTGCGAAGATACATAAAGTTGCTTCAAGAATAGTAAAAATTTGGTAGGTAGAGAATGAACATACTCATGATCGCCATGTCTCTAGATTATCGGATACATGGGGGACTGAGTCGTTATACATATGAACTATGCAAAGCACTAAACAAACTAGGTTGCCACGTTTATGTATCATGTACGGATAAGAACACTACAGTAGATATAAATAATAAAATTCTAATTCCCTCCTTTCCCGGAACGGGGTTTTCTTTCTTGGATTTTCTTTCTTTCAATAAAAATCTGCCAAGAAAAATCCGAGGCTATGAAATAAACGTCATTCATAGCCAAGGGGACCATGGATTTGTATTGGCTTTAATGAAGAACAGGCCTTTTGTGGCCACGGTTCACACATCGTTTAAGATCGGATTACGGACTGTTCCAAGTCTCCAATTTCACCCTTCTCCATACTTTAGAATTCTTACCGAAAAATGTACATTTATGAAAGCAGACAAAATCATAGTCGTGTCTAAATCTCTCAGCAAATCTATACAAAATGATTATGGAGTTAAAAAGGAAAAAATAGTGTGCATACCTAATGCGGTCGATGTTGAGAAATTTAACCCAAACTTAAATGGGGGGATAGTACGGAAAAAATATAATGTAAATGGCCCCCTTCTTGTATGTGTAACACGACTCGGTACTGGTAGATTTGTTGAAAAATTGATCCCCATGGCCAAGGCGGTCAAAAAAGAAATTCCGAATATCACGCTTATCATTGTTGGTGACGGTCCTTCAAGACAATCTTTAGAAAGGCTATGTGCTTGCCATGGATTGACTAAAAATGTCATACTTGCCGGAGCCAAGGGTGATGATGAGTTGCCTTATTTTTATGCTTCTGCTGACTTGTACGTCCTTCCAATGGTATTTACTCCAGCTAGCAAAGAATTTTCTGTGCTTGAAGCGATGGCATCTGGAAAAGCAGTAGTATACGTTAACAGAATGGGATCCGAAAATGAAGGGGAACGCATAACTAACTGCAATCCAATCGTTGCAAATAATGATAAGGATTTTGCAAGTTCCATAATCTACTTATTACAAAACGAGAAAAAGAGAAAAGAATTAGGGTCAATTGCGAGAAAGGCTATTCTCAAGCGCTTCTCATGGGAAAAAGTTGCAGAGAAGACAATGGAGGTTTATAGATCTCTAATTTAAATTCATGTCGCCAGTTCGGTTAAATAAAGGATTATCAGAAATATTATGTGTATTAAAACCTAAAGGAATTTTAGTTCTAACCACGCCTTGTTTAACCAAGAAATATCAGTTTAGAAGTGGAGTGACTCTAAAATCCTCATGGGATCATGTACGTAATGGTTACTCGTTTGAAACTCTAGAGAGGGCTTTTAAAGATAGAAATTTAGAATTAATTGTCACCAGGTTTTTGCTAAAATTTTTCGGAAGCAAAGTTTCTGATTTTTATTATAAATTTTTCTATCCTCCTGAACATCACTCCAAAACTCGTTTAGTCCTATGTGCAATACTTTTTCCGTTAATGTTTGCAATAGCACTCCTTGATGAAATATTTCTAAGAAAAAATGAAGGAAACGAGTTTGCTCTTAAAGCCACCAAAGGGTCTTAAGGTTAAGTCATAGTGAATGATTTAATAAGTTGTCCTGAAGAAATAGAAAGAAGGCTTGCACATTAACTCACTTCGCGAAGTATGGTGCTAGGTTTTCTGTCCAAGGCTCTACAATAATCGTTCCACTAGATGGTTTAAACCACCATTCTTGATGAGTTTCCCATTCTAGACTCTCTTGCCATTCCCTCCAGACATGCCATAAACTTATAAGGCCTGTGTCGGTTTGGTTCCGTAAGTAAAAATATAGTTCGGGTGTATAATTGTCGTTGTCTGTCGGTACACTATAGCCAGTCTCGTACCACACTTTATATCCGTCTTTCCCCACACTTTTATACCGTTGTCTATGCCAAGTTAAAAATTTGTCTATGTTCTCTTTGCTTTGAACAGAGTAGAAATCATTGTAGAGGATATCCGTTTTTTGGGCTACGGCTTCGTGATACGGTTTGTCGTATTCCCAATCTCGGCTGATCCCATTTTCCGCTATTATAAGAGGGAGATTGCCCCATGACTTCGTAGATAACTTAGCAGTCGCCTTAGCTTTTAAAGTGTCTAAATGGGTTGAAAACCATGATAGTGTTCTACCCTTCTTTATCGCCCAATGGTCATCTTCGTGAGCTATTTCCCAAGCAACAATATTTTTGTAATATCCTTTTGTATCAATGTAATCTACAAGCGTATTATATCCGCTCTCAAAAAGTGTATAGTCTTCCCAGTACGCATCATAGTTCGTTAGTATCATCACAACAAAAATTTTGTTATCATAGAATTTAGGCATGTATTTGTCTAAAGTGGTCTTTGAAAAATCTGTGTTGTGCGTATAAAAATAAATGTCTGCGAACCGTACACCTTTAGAGATCATCCAAAACAAAATATTTTGTATTTGTTCATCGGTCATTGCAGGACTACAAAAACCAAACCATGAAAAGCTTGTTCCTTTAACTGCGACACTATTAATAAAGATTTGTCCTTTCTCAGTTATTTCAATTGTTTCTTTTGCACCGTCGCCCCAAGTTACCGTTTTTCCCCAGTATGCAGTGGGGGGTGGTGAAGAGCTAATTACTCCTTGAGATGATATATAATGAGATGTTTGCAAAGCAAAAGCTTCTACACCCACACTGAGAAAAATCGTTAAAGAAAGCAGTAATGCCAGCATATGCTTTTTCATTTCAGTGTCACATGCAATGTATTTAATATTAAGTCTTAATATTTAAATCTTGTGAAAAAATTTGAACAAGAACTTATGTTGAGTAGTGCATCATTTGCCAAATTTCAGGAGGATTTGAAAATGTTGGTGGCAACAATCATTGTTATTGCGCTCTTTTTCTACGCGCTTTATTATCAATATTGCTCATACATTGCATTGTGGCTGGGTGTAATGATAACTTTTTTAGTTGTTACTTCAGAAATCTTGAAAAGCAAGAAGGAAACGGAGAAGCTAATATCCGTAGTCCTGTTTTTAATCTCCCTGCGAATACTTACTATGTTGCGAACAAAACCGTGGGGCTTTACGCTTGAGACCGATTCGTCATTCGCTTTACAACTTTCAAATTCGATAAGCGAGATAGGACAGTGGTATCCTGGCATGGGCTTCCTTCGTGAAACACAATATAGTCAATTTCCCGCATTGCACTTCTGGGCAGTCGCATTAGCGAAGATAAGTGGTCTAGATTTAGTTTTTTTAGCACGGTTTCTTTTACCTGTACTATCGGGATCATTAACAGTAGTTTTTTATTATCTCGCTATAAGATTAATTTTAACCAGAAAAGTGGCGACATGGGCTTCTCTAATATTATGTTTAAATCCCGTTTTTACTTTCTTTGATGCAGGTTACGTTCATGAATCCTTCGCTTTGGTCTTTTATGCCATTTATCTTTTTGTTGTTTTTCGTGTTTACTTTATGAAGTACAGTGAGTACAGATTAACTGTAATTGGAATGTTTGTCACTTTTATAACGGTTTTTGCGCATCAATGGTCATCCGAGAACTTGCTAATAATTTCGATTGTTTTCTTTTGTTTCCCCGGTGTATATGCCCGTTTAATTAGCCTTCTTCATCACACTAATTTTAAGAGCATACGCACCATATCAATTAGATTTGTCGAGATCACATATATCATAATATTCGCATGGTTAATGTTTGTCGCATTTAGCATGTTTCATTTTCACATGAAAATGATTGCTGAATTTTTCGCAACGGTGTTTAATCCCTTTGCTGAGCATTCTTATCCAACTATGGAACTGTACACGCTTCAAGAAAAGATCATGATTTCTCTGGGGGTACTTGTATTGATAATATTGGGAACTAGTGAACTAATAATTGGCCTACTTAGAAAGGAAAAAACTCCCAGTGAAATTATTTTCGAGTCTTGGTTTATCTTTAGCTCAGCTTATTTTTTTATAATCTCATTCTTGTCCCCAAAGTGGTTCCATACGACAATATCTCTTAGATCATGGTCATTTGCCTTTTTCGGTCTGTCACCTTTAATAGCCAAAAGCATTGCAAAAAAAGGAAATGGTTCAAAAGGAAACTCTATTCCAAAGATTGAGTGGAAAAAATCGTTTGTTTACTTCAAGACTCTAGCTCTAATCTTTCCACTTATTTCGACCGTTATTCAAGCGCCGACATGGGTCCGTGATCCCTCTCTTTTCCTGCCAAGCGAATCCTATTATTTTACCGCTCAATGGGTCAAAAGATACCTTCAAAATGAAACCGTCACGGTCGACCTGATCTCTAACTTAGTGTTAGTTCCATATGGTCGAGTTCAGAGCGCACTGGGAGAACGTTTCAGCGATCTCAATCAGGTTATCCCAGCCCTTTATCAATCTAAAAACCTCCAAAATATACCAAAAGATTGGCGAATACTCGTCTTTAATAAATATATACACACTTGGTATCCAAATATTTCATCCAATTCCACACTACTTGATGGATATTACAATAGGATATATGATTCAACTTCCTTAATAATCTTTAAAGGAAGAAATGATTAAAAAAAAGCAAAATATATAAGAAGAGAAAGGAATTTATAAATGACTAAAATACTTTTTACAAATACTAATTGTTCGTGGAATAAAGGATCAGCTGCCCAAGTAATTAGCGCATCTAGAACACTACGAAGATTTATTTCCGATGCAGAGTTTATTCTAATATCTTGTTATTTAGAATTTGATTCTAAAGAATGTACGCCATACAATA
>Ga0315310_10002369_pt1 | contig 11796 bp, 12 predicted proteins | sample TDP5_MG_FD_203630 | JGI IMG/M metagenome (GOLD analysis project Ga0315310, IMG submission 203630) | Freshwater sediment microbial communities from Lake Towuti, South Sulawesi, Indonesia - TDP5 | ecosystem: Environmental > Aquatic > Freshwater > Lake > Sediment | place: Indonesia: South Sulawesi... | reverse complement strand
GCGAAGAGCTGGACAGCAAGTCGAAGCTGCATGACGCAGCCCAGAACCTAGGCCGGGAGGCAGTTCGAGCATCGAAGCAGGCGACGTTCAGCATCCACAGACGTGACCTTGAAGGAGCCGAGGCCAGGTTGAAGCAGGCTGAGAGGGCCATCGGGGAGATCGAGAGTCTAGCCAAGGCGCAACCTGAGCTCGCCTGTTCGGGCTCCTTCATCCTAGCTTGCCAGGAGTTCGCTGAGGCCAAGCTCCTGCTCGCTTTGATCAAAGGCGAGAGCCTCCCGCGTTGGCCGGAGATCGGCGTCCAGCCCCTGCCCTACGTGCTCGGGCTCGCAGACCTTATCGGTGAGCTCAGAAGGGCGGCTGTTGACGCCCTCAGGGAAGGGCACGTACAGGAGGCTGAGCAGAGACTCAACGAGATGGAAGAGATCTACGTTGAACTCTTCACGGTCGAGAGCCCCGTAGCATTATCGCAGGGGCTGAGGAGGAAGCTTGACATCGCGAGGAGGCTCATCGAAGCAACTCGAGGCGAGGTTACCCTCGAGGTTCGAAGAACGGACCTGGAGCGCTCCATGAACCAGCTTCGGGCTGAGCTCAGCAGCCGGCCTGAACGTGGCAAGACAAGGCGAGGACCGACGAGTCGCAAGGCTTGAAGGGGCAGCTTCCCACCAGCCATGTTTCAAGTGGCGGAACGGTGGCGTGACGATGTACGGCGCCCCTCAAGAGCCAAGTTTACGAGAAGAGAACGGCTCCGAGCAACGACAAGGGCAAGATGGGCACATCCTCCATGCTGTTGAGCATCACAGCATGTGGCGGCACAGCCCCAGGGCAGGGTAGCTAGCTGGGCCTCCTCCAACTCTTCTTCGCTGAGACGGCTAAGGCGTGGGCTGCCGCTAGCGGCTCGGGAAACCTCTTGCCCCTCAAGAGCCCTAAGACGATCTCAACCGAGGATTCCAGCGAGACCAGGTGTCCAGGGGAGACGTAGATCGGCCTCAGCCCAGGCGCGGGGATACTTGCCGCGCCGACGCTTCTTCCGTCGAGTGAAAGGGGCAGCCATTGACCCGCTTTCTCCAGGGTCCCGATGACTTTCCCACAGAGCCGGCTCGCCGCAACTCCAATCGTGGGAGTGTTCAGCAACAGGCCTATGTGGCTTGCGGCTCCACATCTCCTCGGGTGGGCCAAGCCATGCGCGTTCACGAGCAACACTTGAAACGGTATCTCCAAAGCCTGAACAGCCTCGATGACGACCGGCCCTTCCCTGAAGACCAACAGGCCGGGCACGTAAGGCGGGAGGTGTTCGCTCACCGCCGTGCGTTGCCCTAGAACCGTTCCACTCTCGCAGTCTAGGACCGCTGCCGCTGCGAACGCCCGATAGTCGAGGAAGGAAACATCAACCCCTGCCACAGCCTTGACCGGGGCCTCAAACGCGTCTTCGAAGACCAACCTCTCGGCTGCGGCCTCCTGAGCCCTCACGAGGTCTGCGATGCCAGCCTCGCCCGCCTGCCATCGCTTCACCAAGGCTAGGAACTCTTCGAGCTCATCAGTCACGGGCATCGGGCTTTACCTCGACTCTCTGGTCAGTGGATATCCAAGTGGCTGCGCACGCGTCAACTGGTTACCTCGATCGTGACCTCATCACCGTCCTTGAGGCGCAGGCTTTCCCGAAGGTTCACCGGGGCGATGAGCTCCACAACGTCGAGACCGTAATGTGTTCTCTGCGGGAAGACAAGAGCGCCGTCAACAGCGTCATTTATCCTTACACGGGTGCATCTTCCCGAGCCGAACCTCCTGTTCCTAGCGCTGAACTCGCGGATCTCTATCGCCGGGCGTATCCTGATCTTTTGGACAGTCCTGAGGTCTTCGCTCGTCGACACCTTCAGGTTCAGTGTTCCTAAGAACGGCGTGAAGCCGAGTCTCTCTTCGAAGATTCGCTTGTACACTCTCATGTAATATCGGCCGTCTCCCATGCCGGAGAAGACTGTTCCCTTGAAGACGAGTCGGGCCGGCTCTTCTAAGGCCACCCCAAGGGTGAGGTACAGGTCTGTTAAGGATCGAAGGCCTTCCGGAGAGATCCTCACTCGCTGCCCTCTCTCCGTTGCCTCCCTGCTAACAAGCCCCCGGGCCTGAAGCGCTATGAGCCTCCTCGAAGCGGTCTGTTGCGAGATGCCCGCTAGCTGCGCTATCTGTCTCGTCGTTACGTCAACAGGCGCCCTGTGGGCGCCCAGCTCTATCAACCTTACCAAAACAGGAAGCAGTTCCGGACTCTCAAGCATCATGCATTCCTCACGCACGGCATGGGCCTTCGGGTCTCCAAGTCTCAGCTATCCTGTCCTTGATCTTTGACCCACTGTCAAGGTTGCCGGAGGAGAACTTGCGCAGCTGGACGATCTCCAACGGGAGCCTTCTTTCGTTCACAAAGCGTCTAGTCTCGTCTTCTAGGTCTCTCTGGTCATATCCGAAGACTATGATGCCCGGCTTGACCTTCTCTAGGATCTTGCTGATGCTGAGGTCTTGATACCCGAGGATGGCTTCATCAACGGGCTTCAGGGCTTCAACCATCCTCCTACGCTCATCCTCTGGGACGACGGGACGACGCCCCTTCCTCTTCTCGACCGTTGAGTCTCTAGCGACGACGACCACAAGCCTCCCCCCAGGGCCGGCCAGTGCCTTAGCTGACTGCAGAAGCATCAGATGCCCGGTGTGGAGGATGTCAAAGGCACCGGTAGTCAAGACGACCTTGGGCTTTGCCACTCGGCGGCTCGCCAGCTACCAGCTAAGAGAGACGAGGCCTAAAAGCCTTGAGGAGTGCGGGTTTCCCAGCTAGTTCTCAGCGCGTCCTCTTTCTGCGCGGCCTTTACCAATGCCTCTCTCGGCGCCCCCGCGAAACATTCCAATGCCTCCGCCTCCACAAAGTGTAACCTCCCGGGTAGAACCAGGCAATGAGGGGCGTCACCGAAGTCACAGCGCATAAGGGACTCAAGCAAGTCAGCCTTCACGATCGGCTGGTCGTACCCCAGGCGGGCCAACCCCACGGCAAGTCGGTCGTTTCGGAAAACGTTCTCCCGGCGACTCTGCTCGGCTTTCAGCAATCTCCTCACGGCGTCCTTGATGGTCATCGGCGCTTTCCCTTCAGTTCCGACATCTAGGAAAACAAGCGTGTGGAGTCCTCTCACGAGGTTGTCCTTCGCCAGGTCGTACAGGCTGTCCGGAAGCGTGGCGCTGGTCGAAGGCACCGTGAAGCTCGGCCCAAAGCGGTTGTTCTGGAGACCTGAGGCACCGATCGCGGCGGTCAGTATCGAAGGCGCGTTTGCGACGCGCGTTGATATGCCCTGCTTGAACGCGGCAAGTCTGAGCGAGAGGTGCGTCGTGGCGATCAAAGGGTCTCCGGGCACGAGGAGCACAACCTTGGAGGTCTTTGCCGCCTCTAGCACCGTACGTCCCCCATCTTCCTCAAGCTGCGCCCTCTCCAAGACAACAGGCTGCCTCTGGATGAGCGCTGCCAGCCGAGGCAAGATATCGGTCGGGACGGGGCTCGTGTAGAACTCGGCGAAGACAACATCCGCCCGCTTAACCTCGTCCAGCCCTCTCAACGTCATCTGTCTCTCATCTGCCAAACCAAGCCCGACGAAGACAAGCTCGCCCAAGATGTGATCTCCTCAGCCCAGTCGTCACTTGAGAAGCGTAGGCCGATCTAGGACTAAAGGCTGGCGGACGACTACGAGCGATGCCGAAGGCCTGAGAGAAGTTTGATGGGGCAAGTCATTGCGATCTGGGAGCGGGCTGGCCCGATCTTGGAGGTCGATGCCCTTGCGCTCCTTCCGGCGAAGGTTGGCGGTTCCGGTCCAGCGGCCGTCAGCCATCTGGATGCCCGAGGGGAATCGAACCCCTGACCAGTCCCCGGATGAGGCCACAGCCCCATCCTACAGGTTAAGAGCCTCAGCGAAGCCCCGCTTCCCTGCTGCTCTACCTTGCTGAGCTACCCGGGACTCAAGCCCTTACGGGCCCGCGGGCCCGAACGTGAACAAGCCGATCCGCTTTTAATCCTTTGCGGTCCCGCCAACAGCCCCCGGCGCCGATCCGCAAAAGTAGGTTTCCGCCGCGAAGCCTTTATCGCACGCGCTCACTGATTCCGCTGGCCCCGAGGATTCGCGATGCCGGTCTGTCTCCGAGTCCCAAAAGCCTCCGGCCAGAGAACGCTGCGAGCCCTAGGCGAGATGGAGCTGCTCAACCGCTCCTTCAAAGTCGCGGCTGAAGAAGGGAATCTGCTCTTGCCACTCGTTAGACTGCCTTCGGCGTCTGAGACTGCGCGGCTGAAGACCTTGGAGCCAGCGATGATGCTCTTAGACGCGGAGGTCCCTAGGCCCATTGCGAGGCCAACGTTGTTGGACGCGCTCTCAGAGAGGCTTCCACCCCATCTCTTGGCCGTTGCTCCGAGGTCAATAGACCATATCGGCGACATCGCCGTGATCGAGTTCGTCCCAGAGCTCTGGCAGCACCGCGCCATCGTCGGCAACGCCATCCTGGCTGTTGAGAAAAGGACGAGGACCGTGCTTGCGAAGAAGGGTCCCGTGACCGGAGCCTTCAGGTTGAGGGACTATGAAGTGGTGGCAGGTGACGGCAAGATGGAGACAGTTCATCGAGAGAATGGCTGCGTCTTCTATCTCGACCTCTCGAAGGTCTATTTCACGCCCAGGCTCTCCTTTGAGCATCAAAGAGTTGCCATGAGTGCAAAGGAAGGTGAGACTGTTGTCGACCTCTTCTCCGGCGTCGGACCATACGCGATCCAGATTGCCAAGCGAGTTCGCGATATCAGGGTCTACGCGGTCGATCTGAACCCTGCGGCGGTCGAGTACCTAGAGCGTAACATTCTGGCGAACAACGTGTGGGGAAAGGTCATCCCTATCGAAGGAGATGCTCGTGAGGTCGTCAGACAGCAGCTTGCGAACTCGGCGGATCGAGTCATCATGAACCTTCCTTCTCAGGCCACGCTTTTCCTTGACGCTGCCTGCCTAGCGCTCAAGCCTCGAGGCGGCGTAGTCCACCACTACGCCTTTGCCACAGCAGGCGAGCCCATCGAGGTGGTTCAAGCCAGCGCGGTCGACGCTATCCGCCAAGCAGGTCGGGGAGTCGAGGCTGTGCTTGCCACTCGCACCATCAGGGCCGTCGCTCCGCATGAATACCTCGTTGCACTAGACCTAGCGGTCAGATAGGTGGACCGGGGCTCCTGGCGCACAGGGCTTGTTCCTGTAACCGGTCCAGCGGCTTGCGAGACAAGGGTACGTTAGTAGCGCCTTTCTCCATGCTTTGAGGTGGTTTCATGCCACCAAAGGAGCCCAGCTCAGGCCCTGATTCAACCGAAAGGTAGCGCGGACTAGCTCTGATTGAGAACCTTCTTCTCAGCCCCCTAGCGCCCAGCTAGGGCAGGCTGACTTGGAGAGTCAACTCGACGAAGGTATCGGGGTTCTTCAGCAGCAACACCATATCCCTCGGTACATCACTCGCTGCTTTGTCCGACGCCAGCATCACAGTTCTATCAGAGACGTACCTGCTCCTCCTGAACACCATCTCCGCAGGATGTGTGAGCGACAAACCCTCATGCCCATAGCCGCGTGCGACAAATATCCTCCCGCCTGCAGCGAGCACCGCCGTAACCCTTGCGCGGCTGTTTCGGAGTGCGTCCCGTATCCGTTGGTCGAGGTCCCGAGGACCCTTGCTCGCGGCTACGGCCAACACGCAATCTCCGCGCTGGGTTAGGCTCCTTTCCTTCGTCACCTCGAAGGTCGTCGGGTGAGTCGCCACCACACTGGCGTGACCTCGAGCCTGTATCGTCTGAGCGAAGACTGAAGAGCGGGGTTCGTCGGGAGGCATCGTCCACGCCTCGGAAGCATCACCCTTCGCGGATCGTCTTCGCAGGAGGGCGAGAGCTACTAGAGGTTGCGCCACCCCAGTTTCCCGCGCAGGGGGACGAAGGCCACGCCTCCAAGGTATTCGGATGAGAGAGAGCCATTCCTAGCCTTCCTGAGCCTTAGCAGTTCTTGGAAGAGCCTAAAGTCACCTACAGGGACTAGAAGTACGCCCTCGCGCTTCAGCTGCTGTGTGAGGGGTTCAGGGACCTCTGGCGCCGAGGCTGTGACCAGAATGCGGTCGTACGGCGCATGCTCAGGCAGCCCGGTAGATCCGTCACCTTGGACAACAGTAACCCTTTCCCCGTAGCTTAGTCCTTCAACATTCCGCCTCGCGACAACCGCTAGCTGGGGGATAATCTCCACTGCCCAGACATGGCCCCACTTATCCTTGGGTTGAGCTGGTGGGGCCACGATCTCAGCGATCGTTGAAGCGTGATAGCCTGTACCCGCGCCCACCTCGAGGACTTTCTGGCCCACCTGTAGCTCAAGAGCCTCGTTCATTATGCAGACCATGTTTCGCCTAGTCTATCCGCTCCGATAGGCTAAGTGGCGCAGATATGGTCTGCCCCGACCCAACGGGAAGAGGCGTGTCTACGTAGGCGCTAGGCCTCAGGCCCTCAGGCAGGAAACTCTCCCGCGGCGTTCTCCGAAACGAGTCTATGACCGCGGGTGTCTTGAGGATCCCTTCTCGCAGGTATCTCTGAATCAGCCTCTCTTTTTGGCTATCGGTCTCCATGTTCGTTGACCGCATCATCATAGTTGAGGAGGCGTAAAAGGTTTGGACTACTCCACTTCGGCAAAGAAGGGCTACCAGAAGGAGGAGACTGACAACCCGTTCGGCTTGGTCAACGTGAAGCGATGTGGGGTTTGAAGATCTCCCTTGTCTTCTCAAGCCAGGCCGGGTAGCCTTCGATAGACGGGAACCCCTCGTAGTGGTTTCGCGTAAAAGCCATCTCCCTGGCCATCCGCCTCAGTCTCGCCAAGAACGAAAGCCGCCCTATCGCTCTGAAGAAGACCAACGCCTTCTCAGAGATGCTGAGCCTCACTCTTCCCTCAAGGCTCGCCCTGAGAACATCTCGTTCCATGATGAGTCGATGTTCCATGCCATGGTCTAGGTCATCATCGTCGATGCTCTGGAGGAATCTTCGGAATATGTCGAGCGTCGCCTGCTTCGCGCCATAGCCCCTCATGTACGCAACGTTGTAGCTCCAGAGACCTCTTCGGGTAACATCACCGAATTCAATCGCTTCCGCAGCTGCCTCCGCCGCCATCTTGCCGCCAATCATGGAAGGCCCAATCCCTCCTCCGTGAATCGGATTCACCTGACAGGCCGCGTCCCCCACGACCATGAACCCGTTCGCCACAAGGCTGTCAAGCGGCCTCCTAGTGGGTACCTGAGCGCCTCGCCTGTCCAAGACCCGGGCGCCGCGCAGCCTGGGCTCCGCCTTCAGGAACTCAAAGAACCTTTCTCGAGGATGCGGATGCCCCCTGCACATCTGGACACCGAGGCCAGCGTTCACCAACCCTTCGCCTTTCGGGAAGAGCCATGCGTAGCCTCCTGGAGCAAGCTTGTTCGTCAGGTAGATCTCACCGCACTCCGTCGAATCGAGCAGCAGACTAGGCTGCAAGAGCTCGCGGTAAGCCACGTCGACATCCTGAGGGCTGATGCGTTGCTCGATCCCGAACTCGTCCGGAAGGTGTGACCGAAGGATGGCCTGCACCCCGCTCGCATCAACGACAACTCTTCCGAACAACTCCTCTTTCTCAGCCGTCTCCAGATGTGTCACGGAGGTGCCTGTGACGAGGCCATCTCGGATCAGCGGCGCTAAGGCTTGAGTCCTGTCAACGAAGATCGCCCCGGCGTCTTGAGCTTCCCTCAACAGCCTCTGGCCGAAGGCCCTGCGGTTCACCATGAAAGCCTTGGCGCCAAGCCCTTCAACAAGAAGCGAGGCCTTCCGGCTCGGCGAGTACAGCCTGCAACCACTCAGCTCGGCCGCGAGTTCGTCGCCTCTCGGATAGGCCAAACCGAGGTTGTCGAAGTGATGCTTGCCGACCGCGTCGCCACAGGCTTTGTCTCCGATATCTCCCTGGCTCTTAGCATCAATGAGGCAGGTCTTCAAGCCGAGTCTGCTCCCGGTTCGCGCCGCTAGGCATCCACCGGTCCCGGCGCCGACGACTAAGAGGTCGTACATGACTTTGCCCACTCCACGTATCGCAGAAGAGGCTAAAAAGGCGTGGAGAACGAGGAGCAGCCTAGCGGATGCTGTTTGCTTTTCACCCTTCTTTCCTACGCGGTCGAAGCGAGCTTCGAGCCTAGGAGGGTTCGCCCCTTGGTGTCGATCTCCCCTGCTCTGATTCTCGTCGATGAGATGGGCTTCAGGTCCTCGGCTAGGACGTCAGCGACCATCACCGGCCTGATCGACCTAAGCCCTCTTGAGGCCCGGATGGAGTTGATCTCAGCCACTCCTGGGGCTGTCTCCGCTGTCACAACCAAGGCCTCGATGCTTGGGTCAGTGGTCGCTAACCCATAGGAGTCGTAAAGCGGAACGACCTCAGCCCTTGCTAGGAGGCCCCTTTCCCTCAGGAAGCCCGCCAGTTCGCGCTCTCTATCTGCGTACGAGCCTACACCATGCGGCTTCTTCGAGCTTTGGACAAGTTCGTCTGACGCCAGCCCTATCAGCACCTGCTCACCCACCTCGAAGGCGGTCTCGAGCAGCTTTCTATGTCCCGCGTGGAGTCGGTCAAAGGTTCCACCGACTCCTACGACGACGAACTCGTGAGTCACCGTACACCCACCTGGGCTCAGCCCCCCTTCATCATACGACAGTGTGAAGCCCCGAGGCCTTCGCCGCGGCTCCTATTGCCGTACAGTAGTCAAAGTTTCTCGGGACAATCATAGTAACACCGAACATCTTCGCTACGTTGACTATCCTCGTCGCGACCGTCTCGCTGCCCGCCAGCTTCCCCACGAGGACCACATCGTTCTGAAGCCCGTAGGCCTTCGCCGCGAAGACCGAAACCATCCCGATGACTTGGCCGACCATGTTCACGATCGCAGCAGCGATATCGTTCTCGTCAGCCTCATCGCTGACTTTCCCAAAGTTCGAAGCCGTAGCCTCAGCCGGGACCACCCCTACAGGCCCTCCGGCGACGTCAGCCACCGTCAGGTCCATCCGGTTCGTATCGCCTAGCTCAGCCATCCGCTCTAGGGCTTCGAAGCTGCGCTTCCTAAGGAGGAGCCTCGATAGGCCCTCGAGGGTCCCTCCCCCCACCCCGGTCCCGCCCACGTGCAGGATTCTCTCTCCTTGGTTGTACACCGCCACAAGAGCTGTCCCTGTACCCATGCTGATGACCAAGGCGTTCTGCTTGCCTGTCAATGCGATGCCACCGATCCCTATGGCTGAGATCTCATCCACCTTGGCGACAGGTACGTCCAAGATCATGTCTCCGATCCACCTTGACCCCCCTCCTGAAACCGCCAGAAGCGTCACCTCTCGTAGGCTGCGTTCCGATTCAGTGAGCAGTTTTCCGAGAACGCCAGAGGCCGCCGCTAGGGGATCGGTTGTCCTAATCGAAGCAAGCCTCAGAATCCTGTCGCCCTCTAGAGCGGCGGCTTTCGTCGTACTTCCGCCCACATCGATTCCGACAATCATTCAGTTCACAAGCGGAGTGCGTTCAGGTCCGAGTTAAGGATTCATGCGAATGCGCGAGGCAGAACGTTGTTTGCACCGGAGAGTAGGCGACTCTCTCAGTTGACCCCTTCGCATCCTCAACCATGGCAATCGTCGCCAAAGGTGGTCTCTTGGCGTCACGCAAACACCACGGCCCTTACGGTCCGTGTGGATTACACTTATCTCGCGACTTGACGGCCCGATAGCCTAAGGAGGTCATTTGCTGACCGAAAGCTCTGCTGCGCCGATGAGAGCAGGTGCCGAGAGGCCCACCCTTTCACTCTCGTTAATCGCTCTATGCGCTGCGGGCTATGCCGTTGCGATAGCTGCGACCTCGCCTATCCCCACACCTTGGGGTGTCGGCCACTTCAGGCCGGGTGTGGTCGTACCGGCTGTTTTCGCGGTTATCTTTGGACCTTTCATCGCGGGAGTCGGCGCGGGGATCGGGACTTTCATCGGCGACCTAGTCTTGACAGGTGCAGGTCTGACGAATCCACTCCTCAGCCTGGTTGCAGGCGTGCCGGGGAACTTTGTGGGCTTCTACGTCCTCGGATGGATTACGTCTAGGTATCGGTCTTGGCGTTCGTTCGTCTGGGGGAGCTTTGTCGCGCTTTTCGTAGGCAACCTTGTCGCAGCGACCGGGGTCGTCAGCTATCTATCGTTCTTCATACCCGAATGGGCCGCATGGCCCACGGGGGTCAAGCTGGCCACGATCATGGGCTTCACGTTCTTCTGGCTGACGACGATGCTGCCGTTCGTCGTACCGGTGGTGCCAGTTCTCGTGAAGGCCCTAGAACCGGTCTCGAAACGCGTCAGCCCCGCCGTCAGGGCGCCAGACCTAGCCTGGGGCAAGCCTTCGAGCCTGATCTGGTCGTCCATCCCTGTTGCAGGTGTCTTGGTCCTCCTGTACAGTTTAGTGATGTTCACGCCTCTCGGCGATGAGATGTTTGCGAAGGCGGTGCAGGCCGAATACATCCTCTGGGTGAAGAGCCTCCTGGCCGTTGCAGCCGCGGTCATGCTGGCTTTTGGGGTTCTTGTCTCTCTCGCCCTCAGGCAGAGGAAGCCTCAGCGAGGCGCAGATCCTGCCCGGAAGACGCCGCTGCTATGCGTGGCTCTGTTTGGGACATAGGGAGACAGCTGATCGTTTGACTCTCAAGCCTCAAGCTTCGGCCTTCAATGCTACGGCTCGGCCATCAGTTGAATATGCCTTAGCAGGTTGGACCAAGGGAGACCATGAGTTCCCGGCACTTCTACGTTGCAGGCGAAGACGAGATCAAAGACGGGCAGACGACTGACGTCTACTTCGCCCGCACCAAGCAGGTCCTGGAAAGGTACGGCCTGGCTTCGCGAAGGGTTGTGATGGGGCTCACGTCGGGCGAGCTGCCGAGAGGATGGCCCTGGGCCGTGCTATGCGGCGTTGGAGAGGTGGTCCGGCTACTGGAAGGCTTTCCCGTGGACGTGTACGCTTTCACGGAGGGCTCGCTCTTTCGAGCTGTTGACTCTAAGGGAACAAGGATGCCGCTTCTCTTTGTGGAAGGCCCGTATGGGGGCTTCTCAGTCTTCGAAACACCTCTCCTGGGTCTCCTATGCCAGGCGTCTGGGATCGCCACAATGGCAGCGAGGATACGCAAGGCTGTTGGGGATAAGCTTCTCCTAGGGTTCGGTATCAGAAGGATGCATCCAGCCTTGGCCCCCATGATAGACAGAGCCACGTTCATCGGGGGCTTCGATGGGGTTTCCAGCCTCGCGGGGGCCAAGGCGATACAGAGGCCTGCGATGGGCACGATGCCGCACGCCCTCGTAATGGTCTTCGGCGACCAAGTTAAGGCTTGGAAAGCCTTCGACGAGGCAATGCCGAGCGACGTGCCGAGAATAGCTTTGACCGACACCTTTTACGATGAGAAAGCAGAGTCGATTATGGCTGCCGAGGCGTCGGGCGAGAAACTCTACGATGTCCGCCTTGACACGCCAAGCTCCAGGAAGGGAAACTTCGCATCGATCATCCGCGAAGCCCGTTGGGAGCTTAATCTAAGGGGTTTCAGACACGTGAAGATCGTGGTCTCGGGCGGGTTGGACGACGAGATCGTAAAGGAGCTTGCAGAGGCCGGGGCCGACGGCTTCGGAGTAGGCACCGCGGTCAGCAACGCGCCGACAGTCGACATGGCGATGGACATCGTGGAGGTCGAAGGCAGACCGATGGCGAAGAGGGGCAAGCTAGGTGGGAA
>Ga0315310_10002367_pt1 | contig 11803 bp, 17 predicted proteins | sample TDP5_MG_FD_203630 | JGI IMG/M metagenome (GOLD analysis project Ga0315310, IMG submission 203630) | Freshwater sediment microbial communities from Lake Towuti, South Sulawesi, Indonesia - TDP5 | ecosystem: Environmental > Aquatic > Freshwater > Lake > Sediment | place: Indonesia: South Sulawesi... | reverse complement strand
ACATAGGTATAGCCATTGGCAGCGGAACAGACATCGCAAAGGAGACCGGAGGAATTATCTTAATTAAAGACGACCTAAGGGATGTTGCCCGTGGAATTCTTCTTAGTCAAGCGACCATGAGAAAAATCAGGCAGAACCTGTTCTGGGCATTCCTATACAACACGATTTCGATTCCAGTTGCTGCAGCTGGCTTATTGAACCCTGTCATAGCTGCCGCGGCGATGGCAAGCAGTTCACTTTTTGTAGTGAGTAACTCGGCATTGCTGAAGAGGTTAAAACTTAAAGTATAACATTAACGGGAGGATGTGAAATGACGAAAGACCCTGTTTGTGGAATGGACGTGGACGAGAAGACAGCCGAGTTTAAGACAGAATACAAGGACAAAACGTACTATTTCTGCGCTAAAATGTGTGAGAAGTAGTTCGTTAAGTAGGGTTGAAAGGAAGAACTTGCAAACTCAGCAGGCTGTCGAGGTTCTTCTTCTGGTGGAAGCATACATTAAGATATTAAGCTTAGCACTATTTTTGTTAGGTACCCTGCAATGATGGGTAATGGTACCCCCACTATGATTCTCACAGCCACAATTCTTGGGTTGAAGAAGGCGAGTTCCAGCGGAGCCAAGGAGCCTAACCCAATGGAGGACCATGCAATTATGCAAGTGATGATTAAGCTAAGGTCTGCTCCAGCGGTGTACAAGGAAGCCAGCACCGGCAGAAGGATGTAAGGTCCACCAGGCATCTTGATTAAGAACAGCATATAAGGGGTTATCACTTTACAGCTACAGCACAACCACTAGACGGTTTCCAGTTTATACATTACTTTTAGTCCCTTGAGGGTTTCGTGCACTGCGTTGCCAAGGTGTAGGATCTCCTCCAGCGTCGCTTCCCTTCCCCAGTCATACACGTGGTCATAGTGCCCTTTGATTGGCTTGAACCCCATGGCTAAGAGCCTTTCCACCACGGCGGTGGGTTCGGCTCCTTCGCTGTTGAACCAAAGGATTAGATAGGTTTTCATGCGTTGCTTCCTCCTAAGTTTTTCAAGTATTCTATTTTGCTGCTAATAAATTTATAGCCGTTGTTCGTGTGCTTTCTGTGGGCGAGCAAAAATTTATAACAGCGTTATAGTTATATAACGGCTACCGCCAATAATTAGTGGAGAACTCCAGCATGAGGCTCCTCATGTTGCATTCAGACTACTTTATGTATGAGGCGGTGGAAAAAACCCGCTTCTCCGAGGAGATGAACAAGGGCGAAAGAGCCGGGAACGTGGATGAGCCAGTTTTGGTGGTTTTTGTCTGCTCCGAGGATGTGGATGAAAAGGATCCGTTTCAGGTTGCGGGGAAGGCAGTGGAGGCAATAGTCGACATCGCTAAGCAAGTGAAAGCTAGCAACATCGTGCTCCACTCCTTCGCCCACTTATCCAACAGTTTGTCATCCCCAGATGTCGCTAAAAAAGTGATTACTGAAATGCATCGAATACTCGTCTCGATGGGTTACCACAGTGTGAAGACACCCTTCGGCTGGAGGGACACGTTTGAGCTGCGCGTGAAAAGCCATCCTGTTTCAAAGGTATCTCGTAGAGTTCTTCCTGAGTAGACAATGGAATGATGGGAGGATATGATTAAACAGTTTTTAAGCTATTTTAGTGTTATAAGAGTGCAAGGCGTTATTAGTTCTATTAAGAATTGTTTACTTTCATCGCCAATACCGACTTAATGAATAGCTACAATCCAAAAGCGCTTGTTAATATTAGCATTAGCGTAAAGCCCACTATAATTCCAATTGCAACCTCATGCCCATGAGCATGAGCATGCGCTGTTGGAATCAACTCGTCGGCTGTCACGTATGTCATGACTCCTCCAGCGCATGCTAACATTAGGGCTAGAACGAACTGGGAAGGTGACACCAGTATGAAAGAACCTATTAACGCGCCCAAAGGCTCCGCTAATCCTGATAAAAGCGTAATTATCAAGACTTTTCCCCTTCTCATTCCAGCCACGTAAAGCGGTGCGGCGGTTGCGATGCCCTCTGGTATGTTATGAAGGGCTATTGCCAATGCGACGAGATATCCCAGCTTCGGTAAGTATGCGTAACTTGCCACCACTGCCAGCCCCTCAGGTACATTATGCAAGGCTATGCCGATTGCCACAAGGACACCCGTTTTAACCAGCCGTTCGTTTACATGTCCATATTCCCTAAATGAGAATACATGTGGTAACTTTGCATCCAAGACCATAATCGATACAGCCCCGATAGCAAATCCCGCAGCTACCGTATAATATCCAGCGCCCATGCCTAGCGCTTTATCAATGAGATTTAGAAACGCTACGGTGAGCATAACTCCAGATGCGAGACCCATAGAAAAGTCTAGGAACCTCTCTCCTGGCTTTCCAGTTATGATAATAATGATGCTGCCGATACTTGTGCTTAAACCGGCTAGAAGGCTTAAAAAGCAAGCATAAATGATTAAGCTCAAACCTATCACTCCAATACACACGCGTCTATTACGTTTACTATGTTCTCTTGACTTTGATGATGGACGCGACTGCGCGACTTAGTGCACGGCTTGTTCCTCCTACTTTGAGGGTTATTGGCCCGTTAAACGGAACTTTTTCCATAACCTCTATAGGAGTCCCAGGCACGAGGCCTATCGTGTCCAAGTAGCGCAACAAGTCCGACTTCTCCTCTGTTATTTTCACTATCGTGCCTTGTTCTCGTTCGTTGAGTGCAGTTAGGGGCTGTGACTTTTCCTCAATTATCCCTCCGCATTTTGTGGGTATGGGGTTTCCGTGGGGGCAAGTCCTTGGACGGCCCAACGCCTTCTCAAGCTTTTTGATAAGATCGCCAGTAATGCTGTGTTCAAGCCTGCAAGCTGCCTCGTGGGCCTCACTCCACTTCACGTGTAGGATGTCTGTAAGCAGTCGCTCTGACAGCCGATGTCTCCTTATCACGTGTAGGGCGATTTTGCGGCCCTTCTCCGTCAGCCTAACGCCTTTATAGGGCTCATGCGTTACGTAGCCTTCCTTCTCCAACCGCTCCACGGTGTTGGTAACTGTTCCAGGAACCACTTGAAGTAGCTCAACAATCTCACTGGTTCTGGCAACCTTACTCCTCTCTTGAAGCCTGTAAATGCCTTCAAGGTATTCCTCAATTACGGCAGTAACCTCTTCGCTCATGGAGATTCCTGCGAGTATCCTAAATTAAAAGTACGATTACTCGTATTTATAAGTTTTGATTATACAATTCGATTTGTAATAGCAAAATCATGGTTCGTCTATATTGTTGTAATAATTACAGCGGATGTAAGGCATAGAACACGAAAAATTTAATAATTTGTTAACCTTAACAATTTGTTAATGTTAGTGAACGCCTATGTGGATTCCATCTTGGCTTGGCGAAGTCTACTCTAAGCTTTATACGAAGTTTGAGGGCGAACTTTTCACCTTTCAAGAGGCTAAAGAATTTTTATCCTTTAATGAAAACAAACTGGCTGTAGCTTTTAGCAAACTCCACTCAAACAGAATCCTATTAATTTTCGAAGCTACGAGACCTAGATTATATAGGCTTTTGGATCCACAAAACTTCGTTGTATTGGCTTCCGATACCATACAAAACTTGGACAAAATCCCTCAAGAAAGATACGTGAAGTTGTTGTGCGACGCCTTTCGTTTGACGTCTAAATCATTCAATCTATCATCACTCGCGGTTTACGGAACCGTTGCTCGCGGAGTTGCGAGAAAGGAAAGCGACATAGACGTTTTAATCGTTTCAAATGATTTCGCAGGCAGTCTTGGTTTAAGAACTGAAAGGCTGTTTAGGGTTGAGGAACTGCTCAGAAGCGAGTTAGCTTGGTTAAGGAAGAACGGTATTTACACGAGCTTAAGTTTCTATCCTTTACGAGAGGAAGAAGCAGAAAAGTTTCCCCTCCTTTTCTTAGATTTAACTGAAGAAGCCATCATTCTTTACGACAAAAACCGCTTTTTAGAGCGAATCTTAACCGACTTTAAGGCAAAATTGTTGAAGCTGGGCGCAAAAAGGACCTTTATCAACAAGGAGAAGTGGTATTGGGATCTGAAACCAGATTATAAGTTTGGGGAGGAAATCCAGATTTGAGGTTGATTAAGCTGGCTGAGTCCTACATGCGTCAAGCTGAGGCGAGACTAAAGAATGCTGAAGAAGCTCGTGCGGAAAGAAACTATCCTTACACAGTTAGGCTAAGTCAAGAGTGCGTTGAGCTATGCTTAAAAGCCGTTTTGAAGGCGGTGGGCATAGAGTATCCAAAAATTCACGACGTCTCCGATATCTTAGTGGATTTTAAACATCGATTTCCAGAATGGTTTCAAGCAGAGACAGGCTTTCTATCCGAATCCTCCAAAATCCTCGTTAAGAAGAGGGAGCCGAGCCTCTACGGCGGAGAGGAAGCGTTCCTTTCACCAGAAGACATCATCGGTGAAGAGGATGCGGAAGATGCCATAAGGAGAACTCGGAAAACCTTTGAGTTGTGTAAAAGACTGTTAGAAGAACTTCGAGCTCATTTTGGATAGTCAACAGGTAGGTATGACCTTTAGAACCTTTAAGCACACCTTCTCACTAAGCAAGTAGCTCTTCCAAGATTTGTTCCGCTTCTTTTCTCTCTTTTAATCCCTTAATGATGAGTTTTCCCGTTCTAAAAACACTAACTTCTGCGTCCTTGTATCTACCTTTTACTAAAACTCCTGATAACGTACGTTCAATCTTACATTTTTCAAGTATTTTTTTCATAGCGTCTTCTCTTTTAGCATACTTTAAGATAACTATGAAGTCTCTTTCCGCTCCACAAGCCTCCTCGATTCTACTTACGTATTCCTCCAGCAATCGGCTTCCCCTCTATCTCCTCCTCTATTTTCCTCCAATTCTCTTCGAGAGAACTCTAGCCAACTCTTCCTCTTCTAAAGCATGTTTTTCCTCGAACGTTAATTCATCAGATAACCAGCTTGGTTTTTCACCCTTCCTCTTATAATATTCTCTAATGGCCCTCCTAAGCGCACCTACGGATAAAATTCCGCAGTGAAACTTCACAGAGGGTAGGCCACCAACCTCGTCCGCAACATCCTTCCAAGAAATCTTCCAAGCCTCTTCGACCTTCTTGCCCTTAACCATCTCGGTGGAGATGCTGGCGGTGGCAATGTTGGCTGCACACCCATAGCTCTCAAAGGTAGCTTTCTCTATCACCTCGTCTTTGTTTATCTTTAGGTAGAAGGCGATCATGTCTCCACATGCCGGGCTTCCAGCTACAGCTGAAACCGTGGCGTCTTCCATTCTGCCGAGGTTTTTTGGGTTTCTAAAGAGCTCCAGTATCTTAGAGCTATATGGCAACGGAACCCTTGACACTTCACATAACCTCTCCCTTAGTTGGGCTTATCCCTCTGAGCCTCTCAACTGCCTCTGGAAACACCTTAAGAACGTATTCGATGTCTTCGTCCGTGTGGTATCTCGTCACTTTCATCAAGACACTTCCATGTGCCTCCTCAAACTTCCTCCCGATGGCTACTAAAACGTGACTGGGCTGAAGAATCCGTCTAGTGCAGGCGCTTCCGCTCGAAACGTAAACACCCTTCAAGCTTAATTCAATCGTCAAAGACTCACCTTCGCAGTGTAAGAAGCTGATGTTTACGTTGTCTGGAGCTCTCTTGTCACCTCTCGGTCCGTTTAAAATGGTTTCAGGTATCTCCTCAAGAATTCCCTTCATCAGCCTATCCCTAAGCCTCTTCATATATGAAATGTTTCCGTCGAAGTTTTTGAATGCAAGTTCCGACGCTTTTAAGAAGCCCATTATTAGAGGTGTGTTTTCCACTCCAGGCCAAAGCTTCTGCGTTCCAATCTGCCCCTCCAAAAGCCTCTCGACATTCACTCCCTCTCTAACGTAGAGCGCTCCAACACCTCTTGGGCCAAGGATTTTGTAGCTACTTAAAGTCATTAAGTCAACCCCCAACTCCTTAACGTTTATGGGAATTCTTCCGTATGCATCGGACGCATCAGTGTGGAACAGTGCCTCGGAGTTTTCCTCTTTAACTATTTCAACGGCTTCTTTAATCGGCTCAACTGTTCCGATTTCGTGGTTAACTAACATCATACTGACCAGAATGGTTTCTTTGTCGATGGAGCTGAGAAGCTTCTGTAAGTCGACGAAGCCCTCTTTATTGACTGAGACCTTAACAACTTTAAAGCCATAGTTTTCAAGGATCTTTGACGCAAAATCTATGCTCAAAGGCTCTATTTCTGAGATCACTATCTTATTGCCCTTCTTTTTGTTTGCCAGTGCTGTACCGATCAAAGCCAGGTTGTTCGACTCCGTTTCACTGGGAGCAAAGTTTATCTCCTCAACAGAGGTTGCCGCAATATACTTAGCCACCTGCTCAGAAGCTTTCTGGATCGTTTCATAAGCCATCCACCCGGGTTTATGAGTCACGGTTGGATTGCCGTAAGCCCTCTCGGAGAAGTATGGGATCATCGCCTCAACTATTTCCATCGGTACAAAGCTAGAGTTCTCCAAGTCTAGGTAAACTTCCCTTTCAACCCCTTCATGAGCTCTAATTAACTCCTCGACGCTTTCAAACACAACGGAAGCCTCCACGCCTCTTCTTTAACGCCTCCCCTACCAGCGCTTCAAACATATCTCAGTATTTCTTAATTACGTATTATTTGTTAAACTTATTTATATAACGCTGTTATAGTCGTCTCTATTATGTCTTTCCATCTCCAGCTTGTTTCCATAGCATTTATGCTATGTTAAATAGTTAATTTTAAAGGCGGTAAGAGACTTTGGATTGAGCGGTTAGGTTAGTATGTCTAAGCAAGATCGCATGGAGTCGGTTGCGGCTGAGGTTAGGGCTTGTCGCAAGTGTGAGTTGTGGAGGTTGCGCCGAAATCCGGTTCCCGGAGAGGGAAACCTTGACGCTAAGGTGATGTTCATCGGTGAGGCACCGGGCTACTGGGAAGACGTGAAGGGCCGACCCTTCGTTGGGGCGGCAGGTAAGCTTCTTGATGAAATGTTGTCAAAAACTGGGCTTTCCCGGGGTGAGGTCTACATCGCTAACATTCTGAAGTGTCGGCCTCCAGAAAATCGTGACCCGCTCCCGGTTGAGGTGAAGGCTTGCGCTCCGTTTTTAGATCAGCAAATCGAGGTCATTAAGCCCAGGTTTATCGTGACCCTCGGTAGGCACTCAGCCTCCTACATCCTTTCTAAGGCAGGTTTTGAAGTTGCCAGCATCGCCAAAGTTCGTGGGAGGGTTTTTAAGGCTAGTCTTCTTGGTCTTGAGGTTTTTGTGGTTCCCACGTATCATCCAGCAGCCGCGCTGTACAACGTAAAGTATAGAGATGAGCTTGACAACGACTTTCAGCTCTTAAAGCTTAAGCTCACGACACTGACAGTGTAGCCTCGCAACATAGTGGAACCTTTAATTAAACGCTGACTATATTAAACATGAGGTCATTCCTTGCTTGTTAGGCCTAGACTCGTGCCTAGAAGCTTGCTTTTGCAGCTTCAGATACAGATGGGGAAGGCGAGAATCCCAAGAATTCTTCTAGGTACGTCTCCCTTCCTTGGAGCGGGTCAGTTTGGAAGCAGAGCCGCCTTTTATTACGCTCACTTTTATGAGAATCCTCAAAACATTGTGAAGATAATTTTTAAGGCGGTTGATCTCGGGGTCATGGGGGTTCAAGTCCTCCCCTATCGTCCAGTCCTTGGGGCAATCAAAGCTGTGGAGAGGGAGCTCAAGGAGAAGTTGACCGTGGTGGGCACGGTAGGTCCAGACGACCCTATAAGCAACATTAACGACCTTCAAGGCTTCAACACCGCCGCCATGCTTTTACATGGAGAAGTCACAGACAGAAGAGACTCGAGAAAAATCTCGGAACTGCTAAACAGGATTCATGCGGCAAATTGCTTAGCTGGTTTAGCCACTCACAAGCCTCTCTCTACGTTAAACTGGCTCCTCAAAAACAGTCTGGACATCGACTTGCTCATGCTCCCCTTCAATCAACTGGGCATGTTCATGGACGCAAGCCCCATGAAGGTGGCGGAGGCTATTAAAAGGCTTGGCAAACCAGTCATTGGAAAGAAGGTTCTAGCAGCCGGTTATCTTCCACCTCAAGACGCGTTGACTTACGTGGCTAAGCTGGGGTGCATCGACGTGGTTGCGCTTGGAATCGCTTCTGAAGAAGAGGCAAAAGAAACCCTCACCGCCGCTGCCACAGCGTTCTCAGGAAGAGTCAGCGCTTGATTTCTTATATAGATAAGTCAAAAGGTAACGATGAGAAGTCGTCAATTTAAAATGGTAATATTTGTTGTTTTCGTTATCGTGCCCAAGGGTATACAAACAGCGATTTCAGGAACGTTATGAAAAGTAGTCCCATTGAAACTGTAAAAAGGAGGATGGAGAGTTTGTACATCAATTCCTTCCTCCAGAAACCCGCGGTGAAGAGGGTGGCTGAAGTGATTGTGGCCACGAAAAGCAGAACATTAGTGCGGTTTATGTAGAACCAAATAAATTCTTCCACGGTTGGCTCTCTCGGAGGATAATAAGGCACATAGACAAGCGATGGGCCAATCCACGCTGTTACAAAAAACATGATGATGGAAATTATGAGAATCCAGATAACACTTCGTCTCTCTTCCAATAGTCACACCTGCTTAATAGGTATATTTCATGTGTATAAAAGGTTGTTACGTCAACACGAACGCTGTTCTTCGAAAAAATTGGCTTTTAGTCAGCAGGTTTATGGCAGTTTGTCAAAGTCTATAAAGGAGCCTCCAACAATCTTCAGCCTAGATTTTATCTGCCCGTTCTCGATTTCTTATTTGTTATAGGGGTCTTTCCATGCTATTTTGAGGGCTTAGCATACGTTTGAGGCGCGAGATCGGCAAACCTGCCTGAAGTCAACGTAGCCATAGAAGCCACTCAAAGCAATCTGCGGAGCTGTTCAACTTTTTGAACAGATCGTTCAAAAGCATTGTATTAAATATTACGATATCCTAAATGCATTGTGACGTATCGCTTACAAAGTGCTTAAAATGGAGGTTGAAGAAACACGGACTCGGTTGATTATTTGATGGTGTTTGCGTTGTCATTTGGAACTGGCCTAGGGACCACTTTAGGTGGAGAGGCTGCACGCTTCCTCATCCGTGCTCTGCAAGACCGGATGAAGGAACAGAGTAAAAACCATGTCTAAATCCACGCTCAATATCTTCCACACCTAGAATTGATGTGGTACAGAAGTTGATTTTCCGATTCCCAAACAAAGTTGAAATACAGCCTAACGTTCCAGTTTTTCAATTTTGAACGGTGCCTTCGCTAGCCTTTTCAGAGGCCTCACTCCGAACCTTTCCAGTGCTACTTTCTCCAGCCTTAGCATCTCTTCTCTCTTGAAGCTTATGTAAAAGCCGTCGTATTTTCTGCCAACCCAAACTCTAGTCGATTTGTCTTCATTCAAAATCTCGTTGAGTGGCCCATAAATTATTACTATGCTCGAAACTGGTGTTTGCTCTCCATCAATTTCTATGGTTCTGCTTTCTTTCGCAAAGACTTCTAAGCCCTGTTTAATTCCCTTAACTTCGAGAAAGTTTCCTCTGCCCCGATGAATTATTCTGCCTAAACCTATTTTCTCCACGTCGAGGTGACTCACCCTAGCCCTAGCATATCCCTTCAGGTGAAGGTAGACTGAGGCGTCGATTCTCCTTCCACTCGGCATCACAATAGTCTCAGCATCTAACCTAATCTTTCCATGAAGCCTTTTCTTCATTGAATCACCATCAAATGAAAAGACCCATTCAAATCGTGTCTTTATGAATGAATCCTTATCCCTCGTAAAACTTCTTGAAAGTCTTTGTAGGTTTTGGAAGGAATCTCTTTCAACAATTCGCCAAGCCTAATCTGCTTTCCTTCTTCAATCTCCACGAGCCTCCAACCTAAACGTTTCAAAAGTGTGCTCTTTTCAACAGGATAGCGAGTTTTTTCGATGACGCTTTTCACTGATTCTATACCAACGGTCCCTGTGAGGCTGGGAAACTTGCCCATTTCTATGTAATGCTTGAATCGTAGACCGTCGTCGAACATGGCTAGGTTGTTGAAGAGCACGTAAACTTGTTTTCCATCCGCCTCCAGCGGCTTGATCAGTTCATATAGTGTTCTCAGTTCCTCGTCAGTATACTGATAATAATACATCTGGGCTCCTAGCCCGTGCAGTCGAAAGTAGGCGACGGTGCCCGTGTATGCTGGCATGGTTTTTAAAGGGTCTGTAACATGGGTCACGTTCAGCTCTGTCAACATCTTAACGAGTTTTTCCCGCACGCTGGGTTCGTCCCAAGAGGGACCGCGGGTTTCCCAAACCAAAACCAGATCTTCGCGAGGAATTTTGCTGAAGAATTCATAGGCGTCTTCGAGCTTGTCCGGCCTGACTGACCCCGGTGTCTGAATCAAGAGTATCCGTGCTCTTAATGTTCTGCAGATTTGCTTCATCTGCTCGAACGCTTGAGCGCTCGGCTCTAGTTTCAACTTGAATTTGTGGCTGATGTCTTGATGTGCCTTCACTGTGAATTCGAAATCTTCTGGAGCCTTTTCCCTCCAGCCCACCACGGTCGACATCCTCGGGTATTGATAAAACGTGTTGTTCAACTCCACGAGGCGAAAACTCTCGTAGTATTTCTTCATGGAGGTTGGGTATCCGCAGCATCCCACCTTAATTATTTTTACTCCTCCGTTTCATTATGCGCTTTCCTTGGGTGGTGGGCGTATCGGTATGCCGAGTTTCCTTCGAAGCATGATGCGGTACAGTCGTCTCAGCGATTTTATTAAGTGCTCAACGTTGGGTGCCTTTGAATGGATTAAGGGTATTCTGTCGTGCTCTGCCAGTTTAACAGCCAGTTCGTCTGGAGGAGCGCCGTGAAAAACCACGACTCGAGGCTTCAAAGGGCTGATTCGCACAGCCAACATGGGAGACCTCCCCTGAGTTACATTTGTGAACAGAAGGGCTCTCTCTGTCGTTGTTCCAAAGATCTGGAAAAACTCCCATCCTGAAAGGGTTTCCAGCGCTTTTGTGCCGTCGATGACAGTGTAGCCGCAAATTTCCTTTCCCGTCTCCTCGGAGCAAGCTACCACGTCCCCTGAAATTGCCTTGCAAAAATGTTCTATTCTGACTGGGAGAGGAAACTCACGCATGTCCAAGATGGCAGTGCTCGGCGAGCTGGTTAATCGTGCCAGCTCTCGAACGAAGCGGCCTCCCCTCTCCTCATCAATCACGAGCAGAGCCCAAACAAACCTCCTTACAAAGCGGGTGCCGGGGCTCTTCCTCCTCCCACTTTCATAGTCGCTGATTACAGAGGGGGAGAGAACCATTTTTTCAGAAAGCCTCGTCTGAGACACTGCAAACAACTCACGCCACTTCCTCATCGTCGCGCCGGGCTTGCTTGAAAGGATGATCTCGCCAGCGATTCTCCTCGCCAAAACCTCCCGCACACTCGGAGACACCGACAATCAGACAACCCCCACCTAAAAGCCCCAATTTCCTACTTACGAAGGTTGAGTATAAAAGCTAACCTCTTTTCAACACTATCATACAGCACAGCGTTGAGACGTTTCATAATAGACGAGTTTCACACCGTACAGAGCTTCTTTTCCCACCGTTGTGGCACTACAATCGACCCCCATTTTAACGGCGCTATTCTAGCGTAACTCGACCAAAAGTCTTTCATACAATTTTCAATGAGTAATTTAACGGTTACCGCTTGTTCCACGCGTTCAATCATTTCTATAGATAGTCAAAAATTT